>Ga0208079_1000032_pt1 | contig 80153 bp, 78 predicted proteins | sample NGESurdeep092012_5_FD_184474 | JGI IMG/M metagenome (GOLD analysis project Ga0208079, IMG submission 184474) | Arctic peat soil microbial communities from Barrow, Alaska - NGEE Surface sample 210-2 deep-092012 (SPAdes) | ecosystem: Environmental > Terrestrial > Soil > Wetlands > Peat ... | reverse complement strand
TCCCCGCACCGTCCCCGCACCGTCCCCGCACCGTCCCCGCACCGTCCCCGCACCGTCCCCGCACCGTCCCCGCACCGGCCGGGAATACTCACATCGGCATTCGGTTGATATAGCAACAGTTACAACTGACAGCTGAGCCGAACGGAGTACCAGTGGAAAAGACAGTGGACGAGATCAACCAGAATCTGCCCTTGCTCCCCCTCACCTCGGGCGTGGTGCTGCCCGGGATGGTCTTCAACATGGCTCTGGAGTCCGAGGACGCCAAGGCCGCGGTGGAGGCGGCCGGTGCATCCGGCGGCCGCCTGGTGATCGTTCCCTTCATCGATGAGCGCTACGCCGCAGTGGGTGTGATCGCCGAAGTGATGGAGACCGGAGAGCTGCCGGGCGGGATGCAGGCGGTGGTGGTGCAGGGCACCGAGCGGGCCACCCTGGGCACCGCGGTACCCGGCACCGGTCAGGCGCTGTGGGTCCAGGTCGAGGCCATCGAAGACCCCGAGCCGTCCGACGACGTCATCGAGTTGGCCCGCGAGTACCGCGCCGTCCTCGAGAACATTCTGTTGAGCCGCGGGGCCGGTCGGTTCGCCGAGCGCCTCCGGGACGTCACCGTCCCGGGCCGGATCGCCGACGTGGCCGGCTACTCACCCGACCTGTCGCTCGACCAAAAAGTAGAGGTGCTCGAGACCATCGATGTCGAGGCACGCCTGCGTCTGGTGCTGGGCTGGGCTCGCGAGGTCCTGGCCGACATCACCTTGCGTGAGCGGGTGAAGAACGACGTCGAGGAGGGCATGGAGAAGACCCAACGCGAATTCCTGTTACGGCGTCAGCTCGAGTCCATCCGCAAGGAGCTCGGCCAGATCAATCCCGACGACGAGGACGCCCCCGACGATTACCGGACAGCCATTGAGGGCAGGGATCTGCCCGAGGCAGTGCGCAAGGCAGTCGAACGCGAGATCAGCAAGCTCGAACGCACCAGTGAGCAGAATCCTGAGAACGGGTGGATCCGCAGCTGGCTCGACACCGTGCTCGAGCTCCCCTGGGGCAAGCTTTCCGACGACCGTCTGGACATCGATGAAGCCTCCCGCATCCTCGATGAGGACCACGACGGCCTCGACGATGTGAAAGAGCGCATCCTCGAGCACCTGGCCGTCCGCAAACTGCAGGCCGAGCGCGGCCTGGCCCCGGTGGCCGGTCGCGGCAGCGGCGCCATTCTGGCCCTGGTGGGTCCGCCCGGAGTGGGCAAAACCTCCCTGGGTGAGTCGGTGGCCCGGGCCCTCGGGCGTTCCTTCGTCCGGGTAGCCCTCGGCGGGGTGCGGGACGAGGCCGAGATCAGGGGTCACCGTCGTACCTACGTGGGCGCACAACCGGGCCGGTTGGTGCGGGCGCTTCGCGAGGCCCAGACCATGAACCCGGTCATCGTCCTCGACGAGGTGGACAAGTTGGGTGCCGACTACCGGGGCGACCCGTCGTCGGCTCTGCTCGAAGTCCTCGACCCGGCCCAGAACCACACCTTCCGTGACCACTACCTCGAGGTGGAGCTCGATCTGTCGCGGGTGCTGTTCATCGCCACCGCCAACATGATCGACACCATTCCCGGGCCCCTGCTCGACCGGATGGAGATCATCCGCCTCGACGGCTACACCGAGGAAGAGAAGGTGGCCATCGCCCGGCACCATCTGGTCGCCCGCCAACTCGAGCGGTCCGCTTTGAGGGTCGACGAGGTGACCATCACCGATGAGGCCCTGCGCAACGTGGTGGCCGACTACACCCGGGAAGCCGGCGTGCGGTCTCTCGAGCGCGAGCTCGGTCGGCTGCTGCGCAAGGTGGCGACCCGCATCGCCTCGGGCGAGAGCGAGGCACCGGTAGCTGTCGACGCCGATGCCGTCCGGGGTTGGCTGGGTCGCCCGCGCTTCTTCTTCGAAGCCGCCGATCGCACCGCAGTGCCCGGGGTCGCCACCGGTCTGGCCGTCACCGGCATCGGTGGCGATGTCCTCTACGTGGAGGCCTCGATGATGGACGGGCCGGAAGGCCTGACCCTCACCGGGCAGTTGGGTGACGTGATGAAGGAGTCGGCGGAGATCGCCCTCTCCTATGTCCGGTCACACGCCGAGGAGCTCGATATCGACAGCCACCTCTTCGTGGGCAAGCGGTTCCACGTGCACGTCCCCGCCGGGGCAACCCCCAAGGACGGGCCGTCGGCCGGGGTCACCATGACCACCGCGCTGGTGAGCCTGCTCCGGGACATCCCGGTGCGCTCGGCGGTGGCCATGACCGGCGAGGTGACGCTCCAGGGCCGGGTGCTGCCCATCGGTGGTGTGCGACAGAAGGTGCTGGCCGCCCACCGGGCCGGTCTCACCGAGGTGGTGCTTCCTGCCCGTAACGGCCCCGACCTCGAGGACGTTCCTGAAGCAGTTCGGGACCAGATGACCTTCCATCTGGCCGCGGAGATCGGTGATGTGCTCGGCTCGGCGTTGGCCGTGCCGGACGCAGCCGCCGATGAGCGCACCGATGCCGTAGCGGCCGCCGCTTAGACACCCCATGTGCGGCCTCCCGTCGGCCGAGGGCTCAGTCTTCGTCCAAGATGCTGGCGAGGATCCGGGCCAGCTCCAGTGGTTGGTCGCCCTGGATGCTGTGCCCCGCCTCGGCCACCACCAAGACCTCGGCGTCGGGCCGACGCCGGATGAACTCGGCCACGTCGGCGTCGTCGACCACCGGCGAGAGCCCGCCACGCACCAACAAGGTGGGGGCGGTGATGCTCCCGAGGTCATCCCACAGCGAAGTGAACTCCACTGATTCGAGGTGCAGACCCGAGGAACCCGAGGGCCGGCCCAGTTGGTGACGCCAGGTCCACGTCCCGTCCTCGCGTTGCACCGAGTTGTGGAGGACGCCCCGCCGGAGCGATGACTCGGAGCGGGTGGGATTGAAGAGAATGGTGCGCTCGAGGATCTCGTCGAAACTGGCGAACGTCTCGGGCCCGGCCAGAAAGGCCAGGATGTCCGAGCTCTTCTCCCGGTCGGTTCCCGGGGTGATGTCGACCAGCACCAGTCGGGGTACCACCTCGGGGTGACGGGTGGCCAGGACGATGGCGGTGATCCCCCCCAACGACATCCCCACCACCACCCGTGCCGCTGGGGCCAAGGCGCCGATCACCTGGGCCACGTCGTCGGCCATGGCCGCCGGGTCGAGAGCCCGGGCGTCACCGGGCCAGTCGGAGTGACCGTGCCCGGGGAGGTCAATGGCTACCAGTGGGAGGTCCAGGGCCAGCGCCACGGTGTCCCAGGTGTGGGCGTTCTGTCCGCCGCCATGGAGCAGTACCAGCTCGGCCGGCTCGGTCCCCCACACCAGGGCGCTGAGCCGTCGGCCCGGGGCCACTTCGACCCAGGTGCGGCGCACGACGGGATCGCCATGCCAGGGGAGTCCGGCTTCGGAGGCGTTGTCGGCGAAGAGGGAGAACTCGTCGTAGTCCATCGGGGGCTCGGTACTCACGTAGGTACCTCCTTGTCTCGTTCGGGGGGCTCGGATGCGGCACGCAGCTCGCCGATCAGCTCGCCAAGGGTATCCTCGGCCACCAGGTACGGGGTGTAGAACCCCACCCTGTCGACCCGGTCGCCGAACCGGGTGGCGATGTCGGCGGCCACCTCCTTCGGCGTCCCCACCGCCGCGATGGTGGCCAGCATGGTGTCGTCGATCATCCCGGGCATCTCGTCCCACCGGCCCGACTTGGACAGGGCGTTGAGCTCGGGCTGGAGGTCCCCCCACCCCTCGACCTCGAGCACCGGCCGGTAGGAGGGGGTCGAGGCGTAGAACGACAGCAGCCACCGGCCGGCCAGCCTGGCCGTCTCCAACTCCACGTCGGAGCGCCCGCAGCAGACGATCACCTCCCCGGTGACCGTCAGGTCAGACGCCTTCCGCCCGCCACGAGCCACCCCCTCGTCGATGGCCGGCACGGTGCGTTCGGCGAAGTGCCTCCCGGTGTTGAACGGCATCACCAGCAGCCCGTCGGCCACCTCGGCGGCCAGCCGCACCATCTGGGGGCCCAGCCCACCCAGAGCAATGGGTGGTGGACCGAAGGGGTTGGGCCCCGGGTTGAACATGGGCGGCATCAGAGTGTGGGAGGTGAACTCGCCCCGGTAGTCGAGCCGGTCGCCGGTCTCCCAGGTGGCGAAGATGGCCCGGAGGGCAGCCACCAGGTCGCGCATCCGGGCGATGGGCCGCTCGAACTGGGCGCCGTACCGCTTCTCCACCTGGGCTCGGATCTGGGTGCCGAGCCCCAGGGTGAACCGCCCGTTCGACAGCAGCTGCAGGTCGTAGGCCTGGTGGGCCAGCTGCACCGGGTTGCGGGGGAAGGCGATGGCCACGTTGGTTGCCAGCTCGAGGGAAGTGGTGGTACCGGCGGCCAGGATCAGCGGGGTGAAGACGTCGTGCGGTCCCTCGAAGGTAAACGCCCCGTCCGCACCCAGCTCCTCCAGTCGGCGGGCATGGCCGGCTGCGCCCTCGAGACCCGAGAGCATGGTGTCGATCTTCATTGGCGTACCGGGTCGGCAGCGTCGTCCACAACGTCCAGGTCCCCGACCTTACGGGAACCCGGGAGAGCCCGACACCCCGACGGGTAGGGCCGGAACGAGCGCGTGCCCGTGCGTCGCCCACGACGTCAGCAAGCACCCGGAGTACGCCGACCCGGTGGCCGACCGAGGTGGACCTACTGGCTGGCCGACCCCACGATGGGACTGGCCGGCGGGGTGGTCAACGATCCGACCACCGGTGGCACTGGAACCATGGGCACCGTAGAGGTCGAAGGTCGCCGACGTCACCCCGGGTGGTACCTGAAAGTACTGTGCCCCACCGGTGTAGGCGATGCTGAGCGTCTAGGCGCCGGACGGGACTGCAGCCGCCGCCGTAAAGGCACCGGCCACCACCGTCCCGAACGCTCCCACCGCGATCACCACGGCCACCATCGCCCCATACGAACTCGTGTCGCCATGCTGCGTGCTACGAACATCAGTCCCCCCGGGTCCGTGGCTTACCGCGCTTGAGGAATGTATCAGCACATAAACAAGCCCGCCTGAACGGTAGCGGAGACCTACCAGAATGCATGGGTGATTTGCACCTGATATCGCGTTTATTTCACCGCCGCTGTCGTTAGATGACACAGGACTCGTCCACATGATCCACACGCCGGCCCGACCCGGTGGCACACTGAGGACCCATGTCACCCCGAATCTGCACACCTGCCGAGGCCGCCGCCCTGGTCCGGCCCCGTGACACCATCGGCTTCGGCCTGGGACCGGCCAATCCCGATGCCTTCCTCACCGCCCTCGGGACTCGTGACGACTGGGAGGACCTGACCCTCGGCGGTGCCCTGCTGCTCGGGTACTACATGGTGCTCACCCACCCCAAGGTGTCGTACAGGTGTGGGTTCTTCGGTCCGGCCGAGCGGGTCCTGTTGGGCCAGGGTTACAACGTGGAGCTGGTCCCCGGCGGGTTCCGCCAGTTCGCCCCCATCCTACGCCGGTTCGCTCCCCGGATCATGACCGCGGTGGCCACACCACCCGATAAGGATGGCAACGTCAACCTCTCCCTCCACCTGGGGGGCACCTACAAGGAGCTGGTGAGAGCGGGCCAAGACCCCGACCGGTTGCTGGTGGTCGAGGTCAATCCCAACTTCCCCCGGACCCGGTCCCTCCCCCCGGAGTACACCAATACGCTGTCGGTGGACCTCATCGACGTACTGGTGGAGGCCGACGGCCAGCCCTATGCCCTCTCCGAAGCCCCTCCCGATGAGATTGACCATGCCATCGCCGACGTGGCCTGCACCTTCGTCCCCGACGGGGCCACCCTGCAGATCGGCATCGGCGCCATCCCCAACATCATCGCCCATCAGTTGGCCACCGGTGCGGGGGGAGGCTACGGGATCCACAGCGAAATGTTCACCGACGGCCTCATGGCTCTGCAGCAGTCCGGCAAGGTCACCAACACGGCCAAGGGGCTCTTCGACGGGGTATCGGTCACGACCTTCGCCCTCGGATCCTCCGAGCTCTACACCTGGCTGGATGACAATGCTGAGGTCGCCTTTCTGCCGGTGGACGTGATCAACGACCCCACCATCATCGCCCGCAACCGCTCGCTCATCTCCATCAACGGCGCCCTCAGCCTCGACCTCTACGGCCAGGTGGTGGCGGACAGTATCGACGGTCGCCAAATTTCGGGGGTGGGCGGTCACGAGGACTTCGTGGCCGGCGCCGGGTTGGGCGACGATGACCACTCATTGATCTGTCTGCGCTCGACCGCCACCGTCAACGGCGAGCTGCGGTCACGCATCGTGGCCGCCCTGCCCGAGGGCTCGGTCGTCTCGACCCCGCGTCACCACACAGGGGTGGTCATTACCGAGCACGGGGCCGCCGACCTCTACAGCTTGACGGTACGGGAGCGGGCCTACGCCCTGGCCGAGATCGCAGCCCCCCAGTTCCGCGGTGACCTCCAGTCGGCCGCCTCCACCCTGGGTCGACTCTGAGCCGGGTGGACGAGGGCGTCGGGCGGGTGGACGAGGGCGTCGGGCGGGTGGACGAGGGCGTCGGGCGGGTGGACGGCACCGATGGCCGGGTGGGTGGCACCGGTGACCGGCCCCAGCTCACCCTGGCCACCTTCAATGTGCACGGCGGCGTCGACGGATGGGGTCGTCCCTTTGACGTGGTAGCGGAGTGCGCCGCTCTCGACGCCGATGTGCTGGTGCTGCAGGAATCATGGGCTCCAACGGGCGGAGGGCTGAGCACGGCCGCCACCGTGGGTGACCACCTCGGCTACGACGTCATCGAAGAAGGAATGGCTCGAGGCCGGCTCTTCAGTCCCAATCCGGCGGCCAATCATCGGTGGGGGCCGCGGCCCCGCTACGCCCATATTGCCTTCCGCCTCGATGACCCCCGGCGCTCCCGGCGCAACTTCGATCGCCTTCATCCGCATTTCACCACCGGATCGTGGGGGATGGCCATGCTCACCCGCATTCCGGTGTCCGACATGGTGGTGATGCCGTTGGGCCAACTGAAGCGGGACCCGTCCCGCCGGCTGGCCATCGCCTGCACCGTCTCAGTCGGCGGGGAGGCGTTGACAGTTGTCGGCACCCACATGTCCCACCTGTTGCAACGCTCCCCGGTGCAGTTCCGCGAATTGCGGTCTTTCTTACCCGACCCCGGAGGTTCCGCCGTCGCCCTGACCGGTGACATGAACCTGTGGGGACCGCCGCTGGTCGCACTCTTCCCGGGTTGGCGACGGGCGGTCCGCGGACGCACCTGGCCGTCCTTCCGCCCGCACAGCCAACTCGATCACGTGCTGGTCACCCCGTCGGTATCGGTGATCGACGCCCGGATCGCCGAGCGCTCGGGCTCTGATCATCTTCCGGTGCGGGTGTCGCTGGGGGTGGGGCTGTTGTCGACCGCGTGAAGCGATCTTGATCCCATCCGGAACTGGTCGGGCCACCGTCAGGTCCGGCGTCAGGGCCACCGGGGGGTACCGGACTAGCGTCAGCGCATGGTCGACGCACTGGATGGATTCGAAAAGAGCCGATTCACCGCCGTGGGCACCACCCGAACCGTGTACAGGACAGGGACGGGGCCGGCGGTGATCGTGATCAGTGAGATTCCGGGCATCACGCCCCACGTCGCCGAGTTCGGGCGAAAAGTAGCTGCATCCGGCTGCACGGCTGTGCTGCCTCACGTGTTCGGTGAGGATGGGCGCCGACCGACGATGGGGTACGCGGCCAAGTCGCTGGCCCAGGGATGCATCTCCCGCGAGTTCACCACCATGGCGCTGAATAAGACCAGTCCCATCACCACCTGGCTGCGGGCCTTGGCCAAGGCCGAGCACGCCACCTGTGGGGGACCGGGAGTTGGTGTCGTGGGGATGTGCTTCACCGGAGGGTTCGCACTGGCCATGATGGTCGACGACGTGGTGGTCGCACCGGTGCTGAGCCAACCGTCCCTGCCGTTTCCGATAGGCAAGAGCCATAAGAAAGGTCTGGGGATCTCCGACGCCGATCTCAAGGTCGTCCAGGATCGGGTGGCGGCCGGAACGTGTGTCTTGGGGTTGCGCTTCACCGGCGATCGGCACAGTCCTCCCGAACGGTTTGAACACCTCCGGGAGGTGTTGGGCGACGGTTTCATCGCGGTGGAGATCGACTCATCCCCCGGAAATCCCTACGGGCATAAATCCATGGCCCATTCGGTCCTCACCGAAGACCTCGATGACCGGGAGGGTACCCCTACCCGGGCCGCCCTCGATCAAGTGCTGGCCTTCTTCACTGAGCGACTCCTCGGGTGACCGCCGCCACCGACGCTTGGGAGCAGCGGGGTGGGCGTATCCCGCTCGCCGGGCACGAAGTCTTCGTGATCGACATCGACCCAAGCGGGGCCGAGCCGGGTGAGGCTGAGCCCGGCGAGGCCGAGGGGTCCGGGGTCGAGAGGTGCGAACCGCTGCTGGTGATCCACGGCTTTCCCACCTCGTCCTTCGACTTTCACCTGGTGGCCGACGACCTGGCCCGGGATCGGCGGGTGGTCCTCTTCGACATGGTCGGCTTCGGATTGTCGGCGAAACCCGACCTGGCCTACACCGTCGATCTCCAGGCCGACGTGGTGGTGGCCCTCACCGAACGGCTGGGACTCGGCAAGATCTCTCTGCTCACCCACGATTATGGGGACACCGTGGGGGGCGAACTCCTGGCCCGCCAGGAGGAAGGGCGCTGGCCGGTGGAGATCGTGCGGCGGGTGATTACCAACGGCAGCATCTACATGGAGCTGGCTCATCTCACTGCCGGCCAGGAGTTTCTGTTGAGCTTGCCCGATCAACGTCTGGGCGACGATGCGCCGATGGACGCTGACACCTTGGCCGGTGGTCTGGCCGCCACCTTCAGCCCTTCGTCTTCGGTACGTGCAGCAGAGCTTGCCGGCCCCTGTGAGCTGGCGGCCCGGTCCGGTGGGCTGTCTCTCCTTCCCCGGACCATCCGCTACATCGAGGAGCGGCGCCGGAACGAAGAGCGGTTCACCGGCGCCATCGAAGACCATCCCTCACCGTTGCGCATTGTGTGGGGGGCCGACGATCCAATCGCGGTGGTCGCCATGGTCGACCGCCTCGGCCAGGCCCGACCCGACGCCGGAGTTGAGGTTCTCGACGGTGTCGGCCACTTCCCCATGATCGAAGCTCCCGACAGATTCCTTGCCGGGGTGCAACGCGGGCTGAACTGAGGGGAACGCCTGCCCGACAACCCGGCATGCCGGCTACACGGCGTACCCGCGTTCCGGCTGCACGGTGCAGATGACCTCACCGTGCAGGATGGCAAACCAACCGTCGGGCTCGGACGCCCAGCCCCGCCAGGCGGCGGCGAAACTAGCCAGATCATCTTCGGTGGCGATGTGGCGGGCCAGCAATTGGTCGGCCAACGATGACGTGGTCACCCGATCGGCCCATAGATCGCCCCACCACCTCCGCTCCTCGGGAGTGGCGTAACACCAGGCCGACGCCGACGGGACCACCGACGCGAAACCGGCTCGGTGGGCCCAGCTGAGGATCTTCCGGCCGGCGTCACACTGGGCGCCATTGGCCAGGGTGGCGGCCCGATAGGCCTCCAGGCTTCTTTTGAGCTCGGGGCAAGCAGGAAAGAAGGTCATGGACGGGTAATCACCGTCACGCACCGCCACCACTCCGCCAGACCGGCACACCCGTTTCATCTCGACCAGTGCCGCCACCGGGTCCCCGACGTGTTGGAGGACCTGGTGGGCATGCACGACGTCGAAGGTCCCGTCCTCGTAGTCGAGGTTGAAGAGGTCACCCACCTCAAAGGTCAATCCCGCGGTCCCCTGTTCGGCGGCCGCCCGGCGCGCTTCTTCGATCACCTCGACCGAAGCGTCGAGTCCCACCACCCGGCCCGGCGCCAGAAGAGCGGCCAGGTCGCTGGTGATCGTCCCCGGTCCGCACCCCACGTCGAGCAGGGACATCCCCGGAGCCAAGTGGGGAAGCAGGTAGCCGGCCGAGTTTTCGGCGGTGCGCCAGCGATGCGACCTCAGCACGCTGTCGTGATGGCCGTGGGTATAGGGGACGTTGTGCCCGTCCTGGTGCTGTTCTTCGTCGGTGACGGTGTTCATAGTTCCAGTGTGGGCCGGCTTCGCCCCATTCGCAAAAAAGTATTAGTGACATCTGATATAAGCTGAACGAATGCCTGCATCCGAGTGGCTCCGCACCTTCGTGGCCATCTACCGGGCAGGATCGGTGACCGCCGGGGCGGCGCTGAGGGGACTCTCCCAACCCGCAGCCAGCCAGCACCTCAGTGGCCTCGAGCGCAACGCCGGCATCCCGCTCTTCATCCGGACAGCCACCGGAGTGGAGCCCACCCGCCGCGGTCGCGAGCTGTACGCACAAGTGGCCGAACAGCTCGATCATCTCGAGCCGGTGTTGGTAGGCCTGGACGGTGGAGCGGCGACCACTCCCCCGCCGTCCATCCGCTTCGGTTCTTCCGCCGAGTATTTCTCTTTCGAAGTCGTTCCCAGGTTCGATCCGTCCGGACCGGCCATCGTGGCCACCTTCGGAGGCGACGACGAGGTCATCGAGTTGCTCGAACGAGGTGAACTCGACATAGCGGTGACCAGTACAACCCCGAGACGACGAGCGGTGGCCTCGACCCCGATCAACACCAAAGAGTTCGTTCTGGTGGGAGCCCCGCAGATGATGCGGGCGCCTCCCCTCACGTCGATGGATCAGCTGGCGTCGTGGCTGGTGGGAATGCCCTGGGTGGCCTACAGCGCCGAGCTACCGATGACTCGCCGGTTCTGGCTGTCGGCCTTGGAGCGTCCGTTCGCCGGAGATCTGCGACTTGTCGCCCCTGATCTCCGGGCGGTGGTCAAGGCCGTGGAGTGCGGCCACGGGGTGAGCTTGCTGCCCACATTCGTGTGTTTGGAGGAACTGGCAGAAGGACGCATCGTCGAGCTCTTTCCGGTGTCGGCCATCCTCCCGTCGGAACCGTGGTTCGCCTGCACCCGAATCGGCGATCTCGGCCGTGACCACGTCAGCGCCTTCACCCGGCGACTGGCCGCGCCACGTGAGAATTGACGAAGCAATCATCACCGACATTTCCAACGGCGGCTGCCATGATCGTTGGCATGTCCACCCTCTTTACCCACGTACCCCATCCGCACATCGAAGAGCGTCACTCTCAAGCTCCCATCAAGGTCGCCGACCAACTCCAAACGACCGGTCCGGCGGCCAAGGCGAACTCGTGGTTGGCGATCAAGATCACCAACGGCGTCGGCACCATGTGGTGCGCCTATGCCTTTGCCATCCTGGCCCTCATCAGCCTTCCTGACGCCATCAAACTGGGGAGACCGGCGATCATCTCGTGGATCGCACAAACCTTCCTCCAGTTGGTGCTGCTGTCGATCATCATCGTGGGTCAGAACATCCAGAGCGCGGCGTCGGACAAACGGGCCGAAGCCACCTACAAGGATGCAGACGCCGTGCTCCACGAGGCGCTGCAGATCCAAAAGCACCTCGAAGCCCAGGACCAGGCCATCGAGCACATCCTCGACCGGATCAACCCACCGTCCACCCCGGGAAGCGCCGCCGCCTAGACACTCATGTCGCGGTGGGCGGTGGCAGCTGCGCGACGTCTGCCTTCGCCGATCAGGACCACCGTGGCGACTCGGCTTACTTCCCGGTCAGCTCATCAATGAGGGCTTGCACTCGACGTTCGATGTCGGCGCGGATGGCCCGCACCACCTCCAGAGGTTGCCCGGCGGGGTCGGGAAGCTCCCAGTCGAGGTAACGCTTGCCCGGGTAGACAGGGCAGGCATCGCCACATCCCATGGTCACGATGACGTCGGCGGCTCGACCGGCTTCGGCGGTGAGCGGTTTGGGGTGGTGGTGGCTGATGTCAAGGCCGATCTCCGCCATGGCGGCCACAACCGCCGGGTTGAGAGTGTCGGCGGGAGTGGACCCCGCCGAGCGGACCTTGACTCGCCCGGCGGCGTGGTGGTCGAGGAGCCCTGCGGCCATCTGCGAACGGCCGGCGTTGTGCACGCAGACGAAGAGGACTTCGGGAATCTGGTCATCAGTCATATCGGCTCCGTTGGCGAGGAGTAGTAGCGCCGTCGGGCCCAGAGGGACACGTAGACCAGGGCGACGAGGACCGGGACTTCGATGAGGGGGCCTACGACCCCGGCAAGGGCTTGTCCGCTGGTCACTCCGAACACACCGATGGCCACGGCGATGGCCAGTTCGAAATTGTTGCCGGCGGCGGTGAAGGCGAGGGTGGCTGTTCGTTCGTAGGGCAGGCCTATCGCCCGTCCCCAGGCAAACGATCCGAACCACATGATGGCGAAGTAAGCCAACAGTGGCAGGGCAATGCGGGCGACGTCGACGGGGTGGCTCGTGATGGTGCGGCCTTGGAGAGCGAAAAGAATGACGATGGTGTAGAGCAGCCCGTAAAGAGCGAACGGGCTGAGTCGAGGCAGAAGCTCGTTCTCATACCACTGTCGCCCCTTGGCGCGCTCGGCAAGCGTGCGGGTGAGGAATCCGGCGACGAGGGGTACGCCTAAGAAGATGGCCACCGTCTCGGCAATCTTCCAGATCGACAGGTGCAGCCCCACCGTACTGAGGCCGAGCCATCCGGGAAGCACCCGGAGGTAGAAGTAGCCGAGCAGGGCGAAGGCGACGATCTGGAACAGCGAGTTGATGGCCACCAGTACCGCGGCCGCTTCGCGATCACCACCTGAGAGGTCGTTCCAGATGAGGACCATGGCGATACACCGGGCCAGGCCGACGATGATCAGCCCGGTCCGGTATGCGGGCTGATCGGGAAGGAGCAACCAGGCGAGAGTGAACATCAGGGCCGGGCCGATGATCCAGTTGAGGACCAGCGACGACACCAGCATCCGCCGGTCCCCGGTGACCGAGCCGAGCTGGCCGTAGCGGACCTTGGCCAACACCGGGTACATCATGATCAATAGGCCGATGAAGATCGGAAGCGAAGTTCCGGAAGTGACCTGGATGGCGTTCAGGTGCGTCCCCAGGCTGGGTATGACGCGGCCCAGGCCGATCCCGCCCGCCATGGCCATGATGATCCACGCCGGAAGGAAGCGATCCAGAAACGAGAGACGGGCGCCCACCGGTTTGTCGATATCCACACCGGTGGTCACCTGTTCGGGGACAACATTGCTCACTGCGCATTCTCGAGCGCCGAAGCCGGGGTCAGCCGCACGTGTTGGCCACAGGAGTACCGCCGGCGAGGTCGGGCCGGGTGGCGCAGCACGCCGCTCCGCTCGGATTCGTGGCTCGGAGTTGCCCGTTGGGCATGTCCGCGTCGGCCAGGACTGTGTAGATCTCCCAAGGCTCCCCCCCGGGTCCGTCGACCCACACCTTGTCCTGTAGGGCGTAGCAGCATTCCGTCTGCTCCTCGACGGCCGTGGCCAATCCGCCGGCGGCCAGACGGACCTGCGCGGCGGTCACCTCGTTGGTGGACGCGACCTCGACGCCGAGGTGGTTGAGCGTGCCCGGCACTTTGGTGGCATCCTCGATGAGGACCAACTTGAGCGGTGGGTCGGCTACGGCAAAATTGGCGTAACCGGGGCGGACTTTGGCCGGCTCGGTGGCGAACAGCTTGGAATAGAACACGACAGCTTCGTCAAGATCAGCGACGTTCAAGGCAAGCTGGACACGGGACACGCACGCACCTCCTGGTAGCATCGACACACGTCGATATGTTCACTATGCCAGTCGCATCGACTACTGTCAATGTATTCTCGGATGGGAGGATGAAATGGCTGAATCACTGACGGTGAAAAGGGCAGGCAATTCACTCGACGCAGACAGCGACGACCTCGTCTGGTGTTCGCCCGTGACAACCGCGCCTCTCGCCGAAAGCGAGGCCACGGAACTCGCCCGAATTTTGGCCGCTCTGGCCGATCCGGTTCGCCTCCGATTGCTGTCCATCGTTGCCTCGAGCCCCGAGGTGTGCTCCTGCGAACTCGAAGGACCTCTGGCCAAGAGCCAACCGACCATCTCTCATCACACCAAAGTTCTCGCCGACGCCGGGATCATCACCGGTGAGAAGCGAGGTAAATGGACCTGGTGGCATGCCAATCCGGACCGGATCGCTGCGATCCGCAAAGCGCTCGGCGGCTGAGTCTGCGCCGGGCCAAGGTCGACCTCAAGGCCCGACGAGTGGCACCTCATGGCTGTCGCGACCGGCCCGTAAGACCCGACCGCTCAGTTAGATCCGTGCCATGTTGTCGAAGCGGGCGTACTGGCCGATGAAGGCCAGACGGGTCACGCCGGTCGGCCCGTTACGGTGCTTGGCCACGATGATCTCGGCCATCCCCTGATTCTCGGTGGAGTCGGGGTTGTAGATCTCGTCGCGATAGAGGAACAACACCACGTCCGAGTCCTGTTCGATCGACCCCGATTCACGAAGATCGGCGAGCATCGGTCGCTTGTCTTGCCGCATCTCCAAACCACGGGACAACTGGGAGAGGGCCACCACCGGCACCTCGAGCTCGCGAGCGAGGATCTTCAAGCCCCGGCTGATCTCCGATACCTCGACCTGACGGTTCTCCGCGCCGTGCCGGCCGGTCATGAGTTGGAGGTAGTCGACGACGACAAGGCCCAGCCCTTCCCGACTCTTGAGTCGCCGAGCCCGGGCCCGAATGTCCATGACCGTGAGGTTCGGGTTGTCGTCAATGAAGATCGGCGCCTCACTCATCCGGCTGATGGCGTTGCCGATTTTCGTCCAGTCGGCGTCGTGAAGTTTGCCGGTCCGCATGCGGGTGGCGTCAACCTTCGCCTCGGAGCAGAGCAGGCGTTGGGTCAACTCCATGTGGCTCATCTCCAACGAGAAGAGCAGCACCGGCTTATTGAGCTTGATGCCAGCATGGGCCACCATGCCCAAAGCAAAGCTGGTCTTACCCATGGCAGGACGGGACCCGACCACTATGAGGTTGGAGGGCTGCAACCCGGCCAACTGCTCGTCCAGATCGGTGTATCCGGTGGCCAGACCGGTGATGGCCTCACCGCGGCTGAACAGGACCTCCAAATGATCGAGGCTCTCTCCAAGCAGGTCGCGCAGGGGTGTCATCGAGTCCACCACCCGACGCTGGGCCACGTCGAAGACCAGACTCTCGGCCTTATCCAGTACTTCGGAAACATCCTCGGGGAGGCTGTAGCCCAACTCGGTAATCTCGCCCGCCACCGCGACCAACCGGCGGAGAAGGGCGTGCTCCTCGATGATCTTGGCGTAGTTCTCGGCGTTCCCGATCGACGGTGTATTGGCCTGCAACGACACGAACACCGACGGGTCGCCGATGTTTTCCAAAAGGCCCCGCCGTCGGAGCTCCTCGGTGACCGTGACCCAGTCAGCCGGCTCTCCCTGGCTGTACAAGGAGGTGATGGCGGCGAAAATGTGACCATGGGACTGCTTGTAGAAATCCTCAGGATTGCAAAACTCCATGGCGGAGGAGATCGCGTCCCGGGAAAGCAGCATGGCGCCCAGGAGCGACTCCTCGGCTTCGAGGTTGTGGGGTGGGATGCGCCCGGCCGATCCGCCTCGGCCGCCCGGAGCAGTGATGAGCCGTCGCGGGCGTGTGTCGTCAAAAGCCTGAACCATTGTTCTCTAACCCTCGCGGCTAAGGACTGTGGAACGTAAGGGTGTCTTCTTGGGGAAATCAGGCGTCATGGTTGTGGACGATCAGTGGACAGGATTCGGTTTCTGGGGACAGATGGGATCATCTGACGATCATCCCAGGTGGGTGTGACGAGACTCCGGATACGGGCCCGAGAGCAATGGCGCATTGGTTGGCGCCACGTCCCGGCGAATCGGATGTCTTCTCGATGCCACCCTTCGGGGCGCTTCCAACACACCGGGTGTCATATTCTCCGTTTGAAACGACCCTTTCGCCGGGACGTGGAGATTGAGAGAAGTCGGCGGTCGCTCTGCCATCTCCACTAAGGGGACCCCGACGTCTTTCAACTTCAGATGCGACACTGCCGGCGGGTGGACCGCCGGCAGTGTGCACATTGGTGAAACCCGGCCGACGCCAGGCCACGGCTCAGGCTTCAGCGGCCGCCACGTCGAGGGTCAACTCGAAGACCACGCCTCCGAGCAGTTCCACCCGGACGTTATGGACGCCGATCATCTTGATCGGTTCGGGAAGGACCAGGTTTTTGCGATCGACCACCGCACCGGTCTGGGCCTCGACGGCTTTGACAATGTCGGCGCCGGATACGGACCCGAAGAGCTTTCCGCCGGCACCGGCGCGAACCGGCAGGGTCACGGTATGACCCACCAGGGTCCGAGCGATCGTCTCTGAGGAATCGCGATCCCGAGCGTCGCGGAGGTCGCGCGATTTCCGCATGGCGGCGGCCTGTCCCTCGGTTCCGGCCGTGGCCACGATGGCCTTGCCGGAGGGAAGCAGGTGGTTGCGGGCGAATCCGCCGGATACGTCAATGATGTCGCCGCGCTTTCCCACCCCGTCAACATCGCTACGCAATAAAACCTTCATGCCACGCATGTCAGCCCTCGCTTTCCGCGCCGACAACCTCGGCCTCGGTGGTCGCTGCCACGTCTTCGCTGGCACCATCGGTAGCGACAGCCTCAGTAGCGACACCATCGGTCGCGACAGCATCGGTACCAGTTACCGATTCGCCAGGAGGACCGGCGACAGTATCGCCAGCGGGAGCAGACGTACCGCCAGAAGACCTTCCCTGCTCCTCATCGGAGTCAGAACGTGGCCGACCCCGACCGGAAGCGCCTTGACCGCCACTGAAGCCACCGTCACGATCGCCCCGGCCGCCCCGGCCGCCCCGGCCACCCGGTCGTTCGGTGGTGGTCCGCTGCGTGTAGGGCAGCAGCACGAGCTCACGAGCGGTCTTGATGGCGAGGGCGACGTCGCGCTGGTGCTGAGCACAGTTACCCGACACCCGACGAGCCCGGATCTTTCCCCGGTCGCTCATGTACTTGCGGAGCATGTTGACGTCTTTGTAGTCAACCCAGGCGATCCGGTCCTTGCAGATGGCACAAGGCTTCTTCTTGATGCGGCGGCCGGTGTCCTTGGGGGCACGGCGGGTATTGCTGTTACTACTGCTTCCACGATCGTTATTGCGCGGCATGATTAAAAGGGCTCCTCGCTATATCCGTAGCCAGCGGCTTCACCGGCGTTGCCACCCGAAGGTGAGGGACTGGGTCCGCCTCCACCCTCGGGTGCATTGGAACCGCCGGCCTGATTGGAACCGCCGGCCTGATTGGGGCCGCCGGCCTGATTGGAACCGCCACCCTGGTTGGAACCGCCACCCTGGTTGGGGCCGCGGCGTTCGTTCTTTGTCACCTGTGCAGTCGCCCACCGGATGCTGGGGCCGATCTCGTCGGCGACAACCTCCACCTTGGACCGCTTGTCCCCATCAGGGGTTTCCCAGCTTCGCTGCTCGAGGCGTCCGGTGACGATCACCCGGGAACCACGGGACAGGCTTTCGGCGACGTTCTCCGCCATCTCGCGCCAGCACACCACGTCGAAGAACGAAGTGGCCTCTTCCCACTCCTGGGTCTGGCGGTTCTGCCACCGGCGGTTGACCGCCAACCCGAAGCTGGCGGTGGCCTGGCCGGTGTTGGTGAACCGAAGTTCGGGATCGCGGGTGATGTTTCCCACCAGCGACACGCTGTTTCCGTTGGCCATCGGTCAACCCTCCTTCGACGAAGAGGCAGCCGCGGCTTCCGCCCGTCGGCCGGCAACCTTGTCCGGCAACCGCATCACCTTGTGGCGAAGCACCTCGTCAGCCAAGACGAAGACCCGCTCCATGTCGGCGACGGCGGGTGGCTCGGCGGTGAGCTCGATGACGACGTAGTAGCCCTCACGCTTGTGCTGGACTTCGTAGGCAAAGGTGCGCTTCCCCCACCGCTCTACCCGACCGGGCTTGCCGTCCTTCGCCTTCAGGGCATCGAGTGCCCGTTCGAGAACCCCGTTGACCGCAGCCTCGGCGGCGGCAGCATCGAAGATAACCATTGTTTCGTATGGCCGCATCTGCGGCTCACCTCCCTCTGGATCGGGTGACAGTGCACCCGAGCCCCACGGTTGGGGCAGGTCGGAACTGAAAGCCACGTGATTGGCGCGGCCGGAACGACTCGCACACTCTAGCCGGTGCCTAGTGGTACACCTCCGCGTCGGACGGGAAGGCCCCCGATCGCACATCGGCGGCATAGGCGGCCAGGGCGTCGGTGGCCAGCCCAGCCAGCTCGGCATAGCGCCGGACGAACTTGGGAGTGGTGGCGTTCAGGCCCAGCAAGTCGTGGAAGACGAGCACCTGTCCGTCACAGTCCGGGCCGGCTCCGATCCCGATGGTGGGGATGTCGAGGAGCTGGGTGATGGCAGCTCCCAGCCCTTCGGGAACCCCCTCGATCACGATGGCGAAACCGCCGGCGGCGGCAATGGCCTTGGCGTCTGCGGTCAACCCCGCGGCGGCGGCGTCATCTTTCCCCTGCACCCGGTAGCCGCCCATGGTGTGCACCGACTGGGGGGTGAGCCCCAGGTGACCCATCACCGGTATCTCCGCTGCCACCAACGCCTCGATCATCGGGACCCGTTTGCGGCCTCCCTCCAACTTCACCGCCCCGGCGCCGGCCCGAATGAGGGCAGCGCCGTTTCTGACGGTGTCGGCGGCGTCGATGTGGTAGCTCAACCACGGCAGGTCGGCCACGATGAGTGGCCTCGGTTTGGCCCGGGCCACCGCCGCGGTGTGATGCACCATGTCGTTGATGGTGACCTGCAGGGTGTCCTCATATCCCAGGACGTTGTTGGCCACCGAGTCTCCGACCAGAATCAGGTCGACACCGGCGCCGTCAGCGATACGGGCCCCGGGGGCGTCGTAGGCGGTGACCATGACGAGGGGTTGATGACCGTCGCGACGCTTCGAGGCGCGAACGGAGGGAACGGTGATGGGTGCCGGCCGGATGTCGGACATGGATGGTGATCCTCCTGATCGGCCGTCCAGCGCTACGAGGCTGCCAGCGGCATGGTCGACACCGGAACGGTGGCACAGAAGTGTGCTGCGATGTCAGGCTACTTCGGGGGCGGGCCGAAGGGAATAGGCGTCGATGACCTCAGCCGCGACGTGCCGCCGCTCGGGCGCCGAGGGAAGGGCGCGCCACCGCCTCGACCCCGGCACCGGCCGGGTACATACGGACCAGGTGATTCCAGCGGCAGGCGTTACACACTTCGATCACGTAACAGACGACTGGGTCTTTCCGTCGCCAGTAGCGGGTGAGCTCGGCATGGGACGTCACGCAGCGTCCCCCGGAGGGAAGGCGGGAACCGAAGACGAAGGTCACGTCCACCAACTCGGACTCTTCGCAGATCGGGCACGGGGCACCGGTGGGTAGACCAAGATGCCCGGCTGCCCTGAGCAATTCAGGATGGGCGTCACACACATCGAGCTTGGACAACCGACCCTTGCGGTACTCACTGACGACAGAGTTTCGGGCGAGTCGGTACTCGACTTGTCCTCCGGTCGGGGATGTCTGCACACCTCCGAGCCCTCCAGGTCGGAAGCTCACACGTCTCAGGGTAACCCTTCGACCGTGCGAAAGGGCACGGATCTTGATGATTTTCCGACAACCGACTCCCGGCACTCGGCGCTGGTGGTGCCGGAGGTGGTACGAACCCGTGCCCGGAGGGGACTGGGGTTAGCCGTCGGTGGTGGTCCGGGCCTGGAGCAATGGCCGGAGGGGTGTCCGGGCCAGCCGGACGGCCCCCGCTGCCACCAGGGGGCGCAGCCCGAAGATGACCACGGCGGCAATCACCGCTCCGGCAATGAGGCCGGCCACCACGTCACCGATGTAGTGCGAGCCGACGTACACCCGGGCGAAGGCCAATGTCAGCGCCAGCACCGCAGCGGGAATGCCGTAGCGGCGGTCGTAGAGGAGGAGCCCGCACGCCAGGGCGCCGGCCACGATGGCATGGTCGCTCGGGAATGAGAAGTCGTTGACCCGACCCACCAGCACCAGGGCGGAGGGATGGACAACGTAGGGGCGCAACTCCCCCAAGCCATGGGACAACAGCTGATTGACTCCCAGGGCCACGAACGCCGATGCCGCGGTCAACAGCGGTATGGCCAGCGACCGGGGAGCGTCGGGCCGGAGTCGGGCCGTGACGATGGCGAATACCATCAGCACTGCCAGAACCGTCAACCCGGCCCAAAGCGCATAGGCATGCATGAACCCGTGGGCCCAGGAGGTCTGCCGGGCGAAGTGATTGAGATCGAGGTACCAGGTGGTGTTGATGTCCTTGGGGGGCAGAACATTGGTCGTCTCGATAAGCACGCCGCAGCGTACAGCCTCAGTCGGTGCCATCCACGTCCATCCACGGCCACCCACCGGTTATCGACACGTATGTTGCATTGATATATCGGTCTGATATATCATATCGGTATGAATCTCACCCATCCCGAGTGGCGCCCCGCCCCCGCGTGTGCAGACGCCGGGGGACACTGACGTGCTTGACCTGGCCATTCTCGGTCTTCTTTCGGAGTGCGAGTTCCACGGTTACGAGATCCGCAAGCGTCTTCGCGACGAGCTCGGGCTCTTCGCCAACATCTCGTTCGGTTCGCTGTATCCCGCGCTGTCACGCCTCGAACTATCGGGAGCGGTAGTCGGCACCGAGTCGATCGGTGCCACTCCGGCGTCGGCTCCGATCCCCCTCACCGGATCTTTGGGAGGCGAACGGGCCGCCCTGCGGTCGCGACGGGCCGGCACCACCCGGGGCACCAAGCGATCGCGCAAGGTCTACCGGATCACCGATACCGGGAGACGGGTCTTTGAAGAGTTGCTGGCCGCCGAGGAGCCTGTAGGAACCGACGAGGCCCGCAGCTTTGGTCTTCGCCTGGCCTTCGCCCGCCATCTGGCCCCTCAGGCCCGACTCGGCCTCTTGGAGCGCCGACGGGATCAGTTGATTCGCCGACTGGCCGCCGACCGGGCCCGCGCCGCCGCCGGTGGTGACTTCGACAGCTACACCCGGTCACTGGTGGAACACAGGACCGAAACCACCCAACACGACATCTCCTGGCTGGACAGCCTCATTGAGTCCGAGAAACAGAAGCAGGCAACACCCCCAACAGACAACCGCAGCACCCGAACCGTCGGGAGCCGCTCCGCAGCAGCGAAGGGAACTGAACTATGAGCACCATCCGAGTGGCTATCGCCGGCGTTGGAAACTGCGCCAGCTCACTCATCCAGGGCGTCGAGTACTACAAGGACGCCGATCCGACAGAGACAGTCCCCGGCCTCATGCACGTGGTGCTCGGTGACTACCACGTTCGCGACCTCGAGTTCGTGGTGGCATTCGATGCCGACGCGGCCAAAGTAGGGACCGACCTGGGCAAGGCCATCTTCGGTGGGCAGAACAACACCATCCGCTTTGCCTCCGTGGGCGAACTCGGCGTCACGGTACAGCGCGGCCCGACGCTCGACGGCTTCGGCAAGTACTACCGCGAGACGGTCGAAGAGTCGCCGGCCGAACCTGTTGACGTGGTGGCAGCCCTCAAGGACTCGCGGGCCGATGTGCTGGTCAGCTACCTCCCGGTCGGCTCCGAGGAGGCCCAGCGCTTCTACGCCGATGCCTGCCTGCAGGCCGGGGTCGGGTTCGTCAACGCTATCCCGGTGTTCATCGCCTCGGACCCCGAGTGGGCGCGAAAGTTCCACGACGCCGGGCTCCCCATCGTCGGCGACGACATCAAGAGCCAGGTCGGCTCCACCATCGTCCACCGGATCCTCACCCGCTTGTTCGAGGATCGGGGCCTGGCTCTCGACCACACCTATCAGCTCAACGTGGGCGGCAACATGGACTTCAAAAACATGCTGGAGCGCAGCCGGCTCGAGTCGAAGAAGGTGTCCAAGACCCAGGCTGTCACCAGCCAGATCGAAGACAGCGTCCTCTCCGAGGACGATATCCACATCGGGCCGTCGGATCACGTGCCGTGGCTCCACGACCGCAAGTGGGCCTACATCCGCATGGAGGGTCGCAACTTCGGTGACGTTCCCCTGAACCTCGAGTTGAAGCTCGAAGTGTGGGACTCCCCCAACTCGGCCGGGGTGATCATCGACGCCGTCCGCTGCGCCAAGCTCGCCCTCGACCGGGGCATCGGCGGACCGCTGGTCGGACCATCGGCGTACTTCATGAAGTCGCCCCCGGTGCAGTACCACGACGACGAGGCGCACAACATGGTCGAATCGTTTGCCGCCGGTGAGGCCGGCCCGGTGTGGCCCGAGGATTGAGCCCCGAGGGGTTGATCGCCCCGGAATAAACGCCGAGGGTGGGCTCAGCCCCCCGACGCGTCCCCCCACCAGGCAGCCAAACGCTCGTGGGCCTCGGCCTCGCCGAGCGGACCCTCGTCCATCCTGAGTTCGAGAAGGAAGGCCAGGGCCCTCCCCACGTCGCGCCCGGGCGGTATCCCGAGTTGTTCCATGACCTGGGCCCCGTCGAGGTCCGGCCGAATGGCGTCGAGCTCTTCCTGTTGACGTAGCTCGTCGATACGAGCTTCGAGCTCATCCATGCGACGGCCAAGTGCTTTGGCCTTGGCGGCATTCCGGGTGGTGCAGTCACACCGGGTCAGCTCGTTGAGCCGGTCGAGCAGGGGGCCGGCGTCCCTCACATACCTGCGCACCGCCCGGTCGGTCCAACCCAGGCCATAGGTGTGGAAGCGGAGGTGAAGGTTGACCAGTTCGGTCACCATCTCGACCTCGTCCTTGGGGTACTTGAGAGCCAGCATCCGCTGGCGTGTCATCCGGGCCCCCACCACCTCGTGATGGTGGAACGTGACCCCCCCGTCCACGAAGGCCCGGGTCTTCGGCTTCCCCACATCGTGGAAGAGGGCGGCCAGACGTAGGAGCCGGTCGGGGCTCGTCTTGTCCACCACGGCAAAGGTGTGGGCCAGCACGTCCTTGTGACGATGGATCGGATCTTGTTCGAGGGCCAGCCCCGGGAGCTCAGGAAAGAATGCATCGGCCAGGCCGGTCCTGACCACGAACCACAGCGCCGTCGAGGGCACCGGGACCATCATCATCTTGTCCAGTTCGTCCCGGATCCGTTCGGCCGACACGATCGCCAGCCGATGGTGCCCGGACCTCACCGCCTCCACCAATGCCGGGTCGGGCTCGAGGTCGAGTTTGGCCACGAACCGTGCCGCCCGGAGCATCCGTAACGGGTCATCGGCGAAGGACACCTCAGGATCGAGAGGGGTACGCAGCCGGTGGACCGCCAGGTCGGCCAGGCCGTCACAGGGATCGATCAGCTCGAGATCCGGGAGCCGGAGTGCCATGGCATTGATGGTGAAGTCCCGACGGGACAGGTCGTCTTCGATCCGATCCCCGAAGACCACGTCGGGCTTGCGGGAGTCGGGGCGGTACGCCTCGGCCCGGTGGGTGGTGATCTCGTAGCGTTGCCCCCTGCGGATACATCCGATGGTGCCGAAGCGTTTGCCCTGGGTCCATACCGCGTCGGCCCAGCCGGTCACCAACTCCTCGATGGCATCGGGCCGGGCATCGGTGGTGAAGTCGAGATCATGATCGCCCACCGCGGGGGGCGGTCCGTCCCCGGCCACAATGGCATCCCGCACCGAGCCCCCTACCAGGTAGAGGGTGTGATCGGCCGATTGGAATCGGTCGGCCAGGTCGGCGGTCACCTCCACCAGAGGCCTCAGTCGCTCAGGGAACACGCCGCCGAGGGTAGTGCGCCTGGCGTAGGCTGCCGTGCGAGGTGAGTCGGGAACCAGGCAGTCTGTGCCCCAGTGGCAACCGCCCCCGAGGCTTCGGGCCAACCGGGGACGGCCCCGCCCCGGTCATCGGGGTGGGATTGCGTCGTGCCCGTTTCGTTGCTGTCGTCGTTCTGCTGGCAGTGGCGATGGTGGTCGGAATGATCGACCCGTTGGGCCTTCCACCGATCGCTAGCGCCCTGGCGCCTGCCTCCCCGGCGGCGTCCTTGAGCGCGGCTTCGGCGTCGGCCGCGTCGGCGGCATCGGCGTCACCCGGATCACTGTCCCTGACCTATCAATCCCCCTGGGTGAGCCCGGGTCAACCGTTCGATATCAAGCTGCGCGCCGGCCCCGGCGCTCCAGCGGTGGCGGACCTGGGGGTGTCGGTGGCTGTCTACGGCTGCCTCTCATCAGTCTCGAGCTTCGACCAGGCCGCCACCTCGTCAAGCCCGTCGGGCACTCCTATTTCTCGCACGGCCTCGCCCCTGCCCTGGTCAGGCCTCCACCCCGACGCCACCGGCGTCGACCTCTCTCTCGGCGTGGACGCCACCGGGTCCTCCAGCAGCACCATCAGTCCGGGCCACCCGGTCATCGGCCTCCGTTCCGCCGGCACTTCGTGCCAGGCCGGGGTGTTTCCGGTCCGACTGCAGCTGGTGAACACCACCTCGAATACCACCGTTGCCTCGCTCACCACCTTCTTGGTCTACGTCACCATGCCCGCGGCCCAAAAACTTCGTTTCGCCATGGTGGTACCGGTGTCCACCTCGGTCGGACCGTCGTCCCACCCCTCCGCCGCCCAACTGTTGACCACCCCCTCCACCGCCTTGACCCGACCGGCTGTCGATGCCCTCGCCGGCATCAACCAACTCGTCGCGGCCCTTTCTACCGGGGCCGGCGCCACGGTTCCGGTCACCATCACAGCCAATGCACAGACCTTGCAGTCCCTCACCTCCGGTGGCCACCCCTCGACGGTGAGTGCCCTGGCCGGGCTGTCCGCCACCCCGGCCGTCCATCAGTTCGCTCTATCCCCCTACGCGCCCGTGGATGCCTCCGCGCTGGTCGATGCCGGACTGGGTTCCGAACTTCTCACCCAACTCAACCGAGGTGATCAGGTCCTGGCCGGCGACGGGATCAACCTGTCGGCCACCCCACCTGCCCCGGGCGGTTCCTCTCCGTGGATCACCAACGACGGGCTCGACGACAACACGCTCGGCCAACTGGCGGCTACCGGCTACAACCAGCTCATTCTGCCTGCTGCTGACGTCATGTCATCGCCGGTGAACGGCTCAGGGGCCGAACCCTTCACGATCAGCTCCTCCCATGGTTCGTCGTTCACCGCCATCACCTCCAATGCCAACCTGTCGGACCGATTCACCGCCGACCCCGGAGACCCGGTGCTGGCCGCCGCTCAACTCCTGGGCGAACTGGCTCAGATCTACTTCGAGTACCCCAATCTTTCGACCGCCCGGGCCGTGGTGGCCGTGCCTCCGAACGGATGGACCGCCAACCCGATCCTGATCGCCACACTGGTGGCCGATCTCGCCAACAACCCGATCACCCAGGCGGTCACCGTTGCGGGACTGTTTCAAGCATTCCCCTCGCCGGCCCCGTGTCGCAATGGGTGCAGGCTCACCTCTTCGTCGGGCGCCTCGGGCTCGTCGGGCTCGTCGGCCGGCACCGGGCTGCCGGTGAGTGCCATCCGAAACCAACGAGATCGCATCGCCGGGCTCACCTCCTCCATCTCTCCCACCTCGCCGGTTGCCCACACCTTGCCCGTTCAACTTGGTGATCTGGTGCTGGCGTCCGAGTCCGAGAACTTGAAGTCGTCACAGCAGGCATCGGTGCTTCGCAACGTCAATGCCGCCATCAACGCCCAGTTCGCTCAAGTCTTCGTCTCGGGTGATCAAACGGTCACCCTCACCTCTCGCGCGGGGCTGATCCCGATCTCCATCGACTCGAAGGCTCCGTATCCGGTGACCGGAACACTCACCCTCACCAGCGACGAACTGATATTCCCCAATGGGACCAGGCGGCTCTCGAGACCGGCCACTCTCACCACCTCCACCAACAACTTCTACATCAACGTGAAGGCGCGCACCTCGGGCGAGTTCAAGTTGGAGATCACCTTCCGTTCGCCGACCGGGGGTCTGGTGATCACCAGTGGGGTCATCAACGTGCGCTCCACCGCAACGTCGGTGGTCGGCGTGGTCCTCTCCCTCGGCGCCGTCGCCGTGCTGTTGGCCTGGTGGGTACGGACAGGGATCCGCCGTCGCAAGAGGCAGAGGACCGAAGACGCCGCGGCGCCGTCGTGACCGATACCGGAGTCGGCGCCGTCCCCGGAGGAGCGGATCCAGTACCCACGAGGGGTCGAGGCCTGGCCGGTGCCACTGTCGGAATGGCTATCGGGACCACCCTGTCGCGCATCACCGGGGTGGGTCGACTCATTGCCCTCGCCCTTGCCCTCGGCCAGTTTGGCGCGGCTGACGCCTACAACCTGGCCAACACCACCCCCAACATCATCACCGACATCGTGATCGGGGGTGTCCTGTCGGCCACCTTCGTTCCTGTCTTCGTCGACAGGTTGGCCACCCGGGGGAGCAAGGAGGCGTGGCGGGCCATCTCCGCGGTCACCACCGTCACCATTGTGATTCTGGTGGCGTCGACGGTGGCCTTCTGGTTCCTCACGCCGTCCATCATCGACCTCTATACCGTGGCCAATCACACCGACGTCGTCCAGCAACGGCACGTGGCCGTCAGCCTGCTCCGCTGGTTCGTGCCCCAGTTGGCCTGTTATGGCCTCATCGGCCTGTTCGCCGCGCTGTTGAACGCCCGGCGGAAATTCGCCGCCCCGATGTTCGTGCCCATCGCCAACAACGTGGTGGTCATCATCGTGCTGCTCTGGTTCCACGCCCTGGTCCCCCATCCGACCCTGGCCTCGGTGACCCATCAGCGTGGTGCTCTGGTGCTGCTCGGGCTCGGCACCACCCTCGGTGTTGCCATCCAAGCCGCGCTGTTGCTTCCGTCCCTGAAGCGCGCCAACCTCCACATCCGGTTCCGGTGGGAACCGACCCACGAGGCCATGAAGACCATCGTCCGCCTGGGCGGTTGGACTTTCGCCTTCGTGGTCTCGAGCCAGGTGGCGCTGGTGGTGATTCTGGCCCTGGCCGACGGGGTCAGACCTCCCGGTCAAGTATCTGCCTATACCTACGCCTACATCTTCTTCCAACTCCCCTACGGCGTGGTGGCCGTCTCGGTGATGAGCGCGGTGACCCCGTCCTTGGCCGCCCGTTGGGCGCTACGGGACACCACCGGATTCCGCCACCGTCTGGCTTTCGGCATGCGGGGAATGCTGGCCATCATCATTCCCTCCTCGGTCGGGATGTTGATTCTCGCCCATCCCCTCATCGACCTGGTGTTGGTCCACGGGTCGGAGACGGCCGCCCAGGGTGCGAGCACCGCGGCGGCATTGGCCATGCTCTCGTTGGGCCTCCCCGGATTCTGCATGTTCCTCTACATGATCCGCGTACTGCAGTCGATGCAGGACACCCGAACCGCCTTCTACCTCTACCTGGTGGAGAACAGTGTCAACATCATCTTCGGGGTGGCCCTGGTCGGACCGCTGGGCGTCCGGGGCCTGGCCCTCTCGATCTCCATCGCCTACACGGTGGCGGCCATCGTCGCCCTCGGAGTCATCCGGCGGAAAATCGGCTGGCTCGGCGGGGACAGCCTCACCCGCCCGGTCAAACGGGTCATCGGAGCCTCATTGGTGATGGCGGTGGTCACGGTGTTGGCCGTCAATGTGTCCGATTCGACCCACGGGATAGGGCTATTGGCCCGGGTGGTGCTGGCCGTGGTGGCCGGCGCCCTCGCCTACCTGGCCACCGCAGGTGTGGCCGGAGCCCGCGCCGCCCGGCGGACCAATGGTCGGGCCATGTCGTTGTCGGGCGCCCGAACCCATGACAGTGCCTACCGGCAAGCCACCGGGCCTGCTGATGACGATCAGCGGGCGCCACCGCCATCCCCATCGTTCCGTGGCAGACTCGACGGCGAGAACCCGGACACCATGATCCGCCATCTGCGGAGGATCGAACCTGAGCCGGACGATGACGACGAGGGGGATTTCCATGGCCCGGGTGCGGGTGGTGACCGATAGCGCCTGTGACCTACCGGCGGCGCTGGCCGAGGAGCAGGGAATCACTGTCGTGCCGTTGTCGATCAGGTTCGGCTCCGAGGAGTTCGTCGACGGTGCCACCCTGTCGGCCGATGACTTCTGGGCACGGTGCGCGGCCAGCCCGGTGCTGCCGGAGACTGCTGCCCCCTCGCCCGGTGCCTTTCAAGAGGCGTTCCTCGCCGCCGCTCACGAGGGGTACGACGCGGTGGTCTGCATCACCATCTCGAGCGGCGTTTCCGGCACCCACCAATCAGCCCGCACCGCGGCCGACTCGGTGAAGGACCGCATTCGTGTGCTGACTGTCGACTCCCGGACGGCCACCATGGGCCAGGGGTTGATTGTCCTCGACGTCGCCGCCCTGGCGGCCACCGGCGCTTCTCCCGAGGACATCGTGGCCCGGTCCGAGGCGCTCATCAAAAAAACCCAGGTGTTCGGGGCCGTCGACAACCTTGAGCATCTCGAAAAGGGTGGCCGGATCGGTGGGGCCAAGGCCCTGCTGGGTACTTTGTTGGCCATCAAGCCGGTGCTCACGGTCACCGATGGGATCGTCGGCGAGGAGTCAAAGCAGCGCACCCGTTCCCGTTCGTTGCGCTATCTGGCCGGCAAAGCACAAGAGGCCGGGCCGATCAGCCGGATGGCGGTGTGCAACGGCGCCGCCACTGACATCGACGACTTTCTCTCCATGCTGGACGGGGTGAAATCGGAACATCCGGTGGTGGTGGTGGACCTGGGTCCGGTGGTGGGAACCCATACCGGTCCCGGCACCATCGGGCTCTGCCTGATTACCGCCGACTGAGCCCGACCTGATTCCGCCCTACGGCAGGTGGGCCGCATCATCCGGCTATCCTCGCCCCATGGATCAGCACCCGCGTCAGGTACCAACTCTTCCTTCTGACTCCAGCGGAGCTGGGGATTGGCCGGCTCGAGGGGCCGATCTTGTCGAGACGCTGGTCAGCCTGCTGAGGGACAAGACGGTTCGGCCCTTGACCCTGGTGGCCCGTGCCCTCGTCTTCGGCATCATTGTGTCGGCCGCCGCCACGGTGACGGTGGTCTTCGTCTCGATTTCCCTGGTCCGCCTCCTCACCGTCTACGCCTTCGCCGGACGGGTGTGGGCCTCCGACCTTCTGGTCGGGGCGGTCTTCGTCGCCATCGGCCTGGTGGCATGGAACCTGCGCACGAATGGGAGTCCCGGAACGAGGTCGGCCAAGTGACCGAGTCGAGGCAGGTCGTCATCGTCGGGTCGGGCCCGGCCGGCCTGACCGCGGCGATCTATGCCTCGAGGGCCCAACTCTCTCCCCTGGTCATCGAAGGCGAGCCCTCCTCTACCAGCGACCAACCCGGTGGCCAGTTGATGCTGACCACCGAGGTCGAGAACTTTCCCGGGTTCGTGAACGGGATCATGGGGCCCGAGTTGATGCAGGCCTTCCGGGAGCAAGCGGCTCGCTTCGGCACCGACTACGTCACGGCCAAGGTCACCCGGGCTGACTTGTCGGCCCGTCCCTTCGGGCTGTGGGTCGGTGATCCCGATGCCGCCGAGCCCTCCTATCGGGCCGACGCGCTGATCCTCGCCACCGGGGCCCGTTCGCTGATGTTGAACCTGCCCAGCGAGGAGCGTCTACTTGGCTACGGGGTGTCGACCTGTGCCACCTGTGATGGTTTCTTCTTCCGCGAACGGGACATCGCGGTGGTGGGCGGTGGTGACTCGGCGCTCGAAGAGGCCCTCTTCCTCACCCGATTCGCCGATTCGGTCACGGTGATCCACCGGCGCGATCGCCTCCGCGCCTCCAAGGTGATGCAACAGCGCGCCTTCGCCCATCCGAAAATCATCTTCCGTTGGAACACCGTGGTGGAAGACGTGCTCGGGGAAAACAAGGTTTCCGGAGTCACGCTGCGAGATATCACCACCGACGAAGTGTCCACCCTGGAGATCGCCGGCCTGTTCGTGGCCATCGGCCACGAACCGAACACATCGCTGTTCAAGGGCCAGCTCGAGTTGGAGGACAACGGGTATATCCGAACCTTCGACGGGACCCGTACCAACGTCGAAGGTGTCTTCGCCTGTGGAGACGTCCAGGATCACGAGTACCGCCAGGCCGTCACCGCGGCCGGGTCAGGGTGCATGGCGGCTATCGGGGCCGAGCGCTGGATCGAAGAGCAGACCGGCGGTATCTGAGCTTCCGCTTCCTCTCGGTCCGGACGATTGGAATGAAATCGACCCGGGTATCGTTGTTACATCGTGCACCGAAAAATGCATGACACACGGTCGAAAAGCGGCCAGGAGGAGCACCAGCCATGAGCGATACGATCACCACGCTGAGCGACGCTAGTTTTGATGAACATGTCAAGTCCTCAGACATTCCTGTCCTGGTGGACTTCTGGGCCGAATGGTGTGGCCCGTGCAAAATGATCGCTCCGGTGCTCGAAGAGATCGCCACCGAGCAGGCGGGCAAGCTGAACATCGCCAAGCTGAACATCGACGACAACCTCGACGTCACCCGCCGGTTCGATGTGATGAGCATCCCCACCCTTATTCTCTTCAAGGGTGGCGAGCCTGCGGCCCGCATCGTGGGAGCCAAGGGCAAGGGTCAGCTCCTCCAGGAGTTGGCTGCCCACCTCTAGAGGGTTTCGCCCCCGAAAGGGGCGCTTCCACGGTGACTCCGCCGGTATCCCCAGCGTGAGTGCTGCTCCTTCCATTCACCTGGCTGTCGGCGACGCCGGCCCGGCCGTCGTCGATGTGCAACATCGCCTCAGGGCATTGAGGTTGTCGGTCGGACTCGACACCGCAGGCTCTTTTGGGCACGGCACCCGGACGGCCGTCGAGGCCTTCCAATACCGGCGTGGCCTGCGGGTCGATGGCGTCTGTGGCCGGCAGACCTGGTCCGCCCTGGTGGAAGCCGGGCGATGCCTGGGAGATCGGCTTCTCTACCGGCGGACCCCCATGCTTCGGGGTGACGACGTGGCGGAGCTGCAGCAGCGCTTGAGTGCCCTCGGGTTCGATACCGGGCGAGTGGACGGCATCTTCGGTGACCTCACCTCTGCCGGTCTGGGTGACTTCCAGCGGAACGCCGGTCTCCCGGTCGACGGGATCGCCGGGGCTTCCACTGTGGCCGAGCTGCTCCGGTGCGGTTCCCTCCACCAGGGCACCGAGCTGGTGAGCTCGGTTCGGGACCGGGAGCTGCTTCGCCAGGCGCCCCGAACGCTCGCCGGGCGGCGGCTGGCGATCGGCGAAGAGGGCGGCCTCGATGCCACTGTGGGAGCACTCAGGCGACTACTGGTGGGCCGCAGCGCGCTGGTGACGACCCATCACCATCCTGACGGCTCCATTCAGGCCTCAGAGGCCAACGCGGGTCGCGCCGAGGTATACGTGGGACTGCGGTTGGATGCCACCAAGCGACACTGTTCGACGGCGTACTACACCGGGTACCGCTACACCTCCCTGGGAGGGCGGCGGCTGGCCGAGTTATTCCAGAACACCCTGCCGGCCAAACTCGGCGTGACCGATGGAGGCAGTCACGGTATGTCCCTGCCCGTCCTCCGTGAAACCCGGATGCCGGCGGTGATCTGTGAGATCGGTCCGGCCTCGGTAGTTGTCGAACAGACCCCTACCTTGGCCCGGGCGATTGTCGAGGCCCTTAGCGAGTGGGTTGATACTCCCTGGGATTGAGGCACAAGCAGGCATGAAGACAACCCCCGACCTTCGGGCAATCCGACGACTGTCGACCTCAACATCAGACCGTGTCGTCACCGTAATCCACAGCTTCATACACAGGGTGTGGATGAATCTCAACTGAGGGTTAAGGCACAAATACCACTCTGAGTAACCATAACCCTCTACGCTATGTAATTATGTCACGTATTCCCACTCTGCGTGAGCTTCTAACCGGAGACTCCCCTGTTCTCCTGGGCACCGACCATCAGCTTATAGATTCGCTCAAGGTCTTCGAGGGTGGCGAACTCGACCGCCACTCTCCCCCGCTTCGCGGTCATTTCCACTTTCACCCGGGTGTTCAGGTGGGTAGAGAGCAGCTCTTCCAATTCGAGAATCCCCGGAGGGGGCAGGCGCCTCTGCTCCGCCGGATCTGGCTTTGTGCCGCCCTTGGTGGCGCCCGCCTTGCCTTTGGCGCTGCCTTCTGCGGCTTCGAGTGGCTCGTCGGCTGCTGACCGCTCTCTCACCAACTCCTCGACCGCCCGCACGTTCAGGCTGTCGGTCACGATCAACTTTGCCAGTGACTCCTGATACGCCCGATCGGGCGTTCCCAACAGGGCTCTGGCGTGACCAGCACTGATCTGTCCCTCGGCCAACAGGCGTTGGACTGCCGCCGGCAGGTGCAACAACCGGAGGGTATTGGTGACTGCCGTCCGGCTCTTTCCCACCCTGGACGCCACCTGGTCGTGGGTATAGTTGAAATCCTCGATCAACTGCTGATAGGCGGCGGACTCCTCCAACACGTTGAGATCCTGTCGGTGGAGATTCTCTACCAAAGCCTGCTCGAGGCTGTGGACATCGGTAGATGTCTGAATCAGCACCGGGATGGTCTGCAGACCGGCTCGCCGGGCAGCTCTCCAGCGACGTTCCCCAGCAATCAACTCGAACTGGTCAGACCCACCTCCGGAAACCTCGCGCACCAGAACCGGCTGCAAGATGCCGAGCTCCTTGATCGATGCAGCCAGCGCAGACATGGTGTCCTCGTCGAATTGGACTCTGGGCTGCAGCGGGTTCGGCTTGATGCTGCCGAGAGGAACTTCCCGGAGCGACGATGAACGGTCGCTCACAACCTCGGTCGGGATCAGCGCACCGAGTCCTTTGCCCAGTCCGCTACGACGCGCCACCGCTGACCTCCTTAGCTAGTTCCCGATATGCGATCGCCCCACGGGACGTCGGGTCGAATGCCGTAATCGGCTGTCCAAACGACGGGGCTTCCGATAATCGCACGGTCCGGGGGATGATACTGCGGCACACCTTGTTGCCGAAGTGCTGGCGGACCTCTTGGGCCACCTGGTCCGAGAGCTTGGTTCGGGCGTCGTACATGGTGAGCACGACAGTCGAGACATCGAGCCCGGCGTTGAGGTTGGATGCCACCAGATGCACGTTGCGCATCAGCTGGGTCAAACCCTCGAGGGCGTAGTACTCGCACTGGACCGGAACGAGGACCTCATCGGCAGCGGCAAGTCCGTTTACCGTAATGAGGCCCAACGAGGGAGGGCAGTCGATGAGGATGAAGTCAAAGTCATCAATCACCGTCTCGATGGCCCGCTTCAGCTTCGTTTCACGGCTGAATGCCGGCACGAGCTCAATTTCGGCACCAGCGAGATCGATGGTGGACGGGGCGACGAAGAGATTCTTGGTACTGGTGGGTTCGATGCAGTCCTCTAGCGAGGTGTCCCTCATCAAGACGTCGTACATGGACCGCTCGAAATTGCGAGCATCGATACCCAGGCCGGTAGTGGCGTTCCCTTGAGGATCGAGGTCTATCACCAGAATCCTGAACCCGAGCTCCGCCAGGGCAGCCCCGAGGTTGACCGAAGTAGTCGTCTTGCCGACGCCGCCCTTCTGGTTGGCAATCGCCAGGATGCGGGGAAGTGGATTTCCCGACGCCGCCTGGACTATGCGGCCGTTCGCAACCTCAGCTGGCTCGGCTTCCGCGTTTGGCTCAGATCCCACTGTCTGAGAAGCCTTTACCAGGGCCGGCTCGGGCTTCGCAACTGGGGCCGGCTCGGGCTTCGCAACTGGCTGTTTGGTTGCCGGCGGGGCTATCTCAGCAGCTGTCTCAGGCTCGGGTTGATTCTCCCCAGCAGACTCTGGCACTCCGACGGGCTCCGCAATGGGCGTTGGAACTGCTTGTGGCGCAACCTCTGCGAGAGTCTCGACCTCTTCAGGCAATGCCTCACCCGATGGGACTACGTCCTCGGGCAAGGCCTTTTGTTGGTCGGTCTCTCCCGACCATGGCGCTGGTCCCTTCATCCCTCGCAGGGAAGACTGGCTTCGATCTCTGCGGCGGCCGCGCATCATCGTCTCCTCAGAGCATCAGGGGTCAAGGGACACATACTCCCTTTCATTGGGGGGTAGGTCAAGTCTTTCGGGAGGAACGTTTCACGTGGAACACTCCAACTCTCGACTAAGTGCCCGCGCTGATAGGTGAAGTGCCTTCTCACCAGGGAGGTTGCGCGTTGAGATAACGAAGGAACCATCAACCCGTCGTTGGTGTGGCCCCGAGAGAATCGGGGTGCCTATCCACTACCAAACGACCGAATGGAGGTGCCGCAATTATGCGCGCGCTCGACCCTGAAGTGAAGGATGCCATCTGGGCTGGCCTCGAACCGCTCTTACCGTCCCGGGTGGACCGCCACCCGTTGGGCTGTCACCGGCCGAGGTGCTCGGATCGGGACTGCTTCGACCTGATCGTCGTGCGGCTCGCCACCGGTTGTTCCTGGGAGGATGCGGAGCGGCTCACCGGCAACAAGGTGTCCGACACCACCGCACGTGCCCGGCGTGACGAATGGATCGCAGCAGGGGCGTTGGCCGCCCTGTCCGAGGAAGCCCTCGCAGGTTTCGACAAGGTGATCGGCCTCGAGCTCTCCGACGTGGCCGTGGTCGGGAGCCTCCACAAAAGCCCTTGTGGGGGCGATGGAACGGGGAAGAATCCGACGGACCGTGCGAAACTCGGATGGAAGTGGTCCATCCTCACGGATCGATACGGCATCCCGTTTGGGTGGACCGTCGATGGGGCGAACCGCAATGACTCGGTGATGCTCGAACCGACCCTCGACGGTGCTGGCGCCCGAGGTCTGCTTGCCGACATCGAGACCATCTGGCTCGATCGGGGCTATGACTCAGAAGTCACCCGCCAGCGCCTGGCGGAGCGGTTGCTCGACGACGCCATCATCGCCAAGAAGCGCAAGAGGGGCGAGGCGAAGGGAAAGAACCCTCAACCCATGGGGATGCGATGGCCGGTCGAGCGGACCAACGCGTGGCTTGCCGCATACGGTCAGCTCCGCCGGAACACGGATCGCAAGCCCATTCACCGGCTCGCTCAGTTTACACTGGCGGTCGCCTTCATGCTCACAGCCAAGCTCATCGATTACAGGAACCGCTGGTCACGCATGTCGGTGCCTATTCGCTGAGCCTCTAAGCCCAGGTCAACGGTACACGCTCTGATGAAATATTTTGGATTAGCTGCTCTATTTCTTCGATGCCAAGCTGTGAATTGCCTCCATCGAAGGGCGCGCCCAACCTTTGACACTCACACCCAAGAATCGGCCTGTGGAGTGGAATTTCGGAAATGGCAGTTGTTAGGAACTCGGGTGACCGCTGAGTGGATGCCTCCGTAAGAGACCCTCACGTAGCCGACGGCTTCGGCGCAGAGACCTGTCCGATTAGAGATACCCAGACCTGCCGCCAAACGAGCCTTGACTGGAGGATTCAAGATCGTACCGAAAATCAACACAAGTACGTCCTATCCAGACACGGCACGGGGCTCCCGAGTGATTCCGGAAAGTCTTTTGAAATCGCGCCGGTTACCGGCACGGCGGTTTCGTCAGCCCATCGAATCCAGAGATGCGGGTGGGGGAGTGACGAGCAAATGTTCCACGTGAAACATTGCTCCGAACTCCCCCACCGGATCCGGGTCGACTCTCGAAACAACGGATGCCGGAACTGAGCACCCGGAACCCATCACTCAGAACAGTTGTCTTTTTGCCGGGATACCGGTGCGTCGGGGAAACCTGTCCGGAGTCTCCACTTGCTTCTCTATCATCTGGAAGCCGAATCTTCCCTCATGGCGATAGCTTGACGATGGGACTAGGCCAACCACCGCAAGCCCCTCAACCGGCCATCTTTCCGTCGGATCGGTGTCTGGGGGCTCTGACACCACGAGCAGCCCACCGAGCCTAAGAAATGGCGCTGCGCACTCAGCGGTGACCGCCGGAGATCCAAACGATCGAGCGGTGACTACGTCGAAGGCACCTCGGAGGGTAGGGTCCCTTCCCATCTCTTCGGCTCTGCCCCTCACCACCTTGACCCGTTCAGAAATACCCCATGTTTCGACCTCTTCTCTCAAGAAGTCTGTTCGCCGCTCGCTGGCATCGAGGTACACCCATTGTGTAGCCGGCCAAACCGCGGTGAGTACCAAACCCGGGATCCCTCCACCACTCCCAAGATCGAGGGCGGAGGTCGGCGGTCTGTTCAGCTCGGCTTCGACCGCTCGACGGAACCCGAGGGCATGATCGATTTGCTCATCGATGGCCATCCCACCCAAAAAACCCAAAAGGGCCGAACGCTTCAGGATCGGACCCACATGATCCACGAGGTCCGCCTTGGCTCTCTCTTCGCCTACCGGGAGTTGGGGCATGGTGTAGATCTAGACGATCAGGGACAGCAGGCCCGAATGGGCCTGAAATCCGAATGGGCCTGAAAACAGCTGCAGCATCGGGCATAGCCCGATGCTGCAGGAACACTTCTCCGGAAACCCGGCAACTGTCAGGATGCTGGCTCGATGACGACGTACCTCGACGGATCATCCCCTTCGGATCGGGTCTGTACTCCCTCGACCTCGTTTACGGCATCGTGAACAACTTTGCGATCGGCCGCGCTCATCGGTTCCAGCGCCCGCTCCGAGCCTGATTCCTTCACAGCGGCCACGATTCCCTCGGTGAACCGGCGCAGGGCTGCAGCCCGCTTCTCCCGGTATCCGCCCACATCAACCAGGATGCGGTCCGTGCGACTTTCAGACTGACGCTGTACAAATGTACGGGTCAGGTCCTGCACAGCCGACAGGGTCGAGCCTCGAGGGCCCACCAGGAGTCCCAGGTTGTCGCCAGTGGCAGCGACTTCGACGGTCTCTTCATCCAGTTCCCGGACGTCAAGCTCCGCCTGCAGACCAAACTCGCGGATCAGCCCGGCCATGAAGTCTTTTGCAGATTCTCCCTGCTGGCCGATGGTTAGTGACTCCTCCACAATGCCCTCCTTCTCCTCCGGACCACGCCCGGATTGTTGCTTGACTGATTGCTCCGAGCCCGAGCGTGATGATCCGTTGCCCGACCCTGAGCCACCCCGGCTTCGGCGATTCTGTTCGGACCCGTTTGCGGCATCTGACTTGCCTCGGCTCGATTCAGCGCTCCCCTTGGCCTGAGAACCACCCTGTCGGGGTTGTTGCCCCTGGCGCCCGTCTTCACCCGAACCATTGCTCCGCGATGAACGGTCCCCAGGGGATGACTCTCCGCCCCCACTCCCAGATCGCTTCCGCTCGGGCCGTTGACGCCGACCCCGCTTCGGAGGCGGAGTGACCGGCCGAACTCTCGCCTGCACCCTCGCCTCGCCTCTCAAGCGCCCGAACAGGCCGGCCTTTGGCTCGCTGAGCACCACAAATTCCGCGTCGTCCTCCGCAACCCGTAACAAATCAAGGGCGTTATCCCTTGCCTCGCCTAATGACTTTCCACTGGCTTCCACCCACTCCACTGCTTATCGAGCCTTTCGTTCGCGCTTTGCCTTCGACCGAGGGTGTTCTTTCTGACTGGTCTCGTCTTCTGGCGGTGACCCAGCCGCGCGGTTGGGTCTGCTGGTGTTGTTCCCAGGCGCCGCGCCCGTCTTCGGGACCCGGGCTGCCCCGGAACCACTCGACGACGTCGCCTCGGAGGATTTGGTCTTGTTTGTGCTTGGCGTGGCGCGGTTTCCGCCCGACGTGGACTTGGCCTTGCCGTTGGAACCGTTACTTCGCGCACTTCCGGGCGTGGGCTTCGACGTAGAGCGGGTGGATCCCCCCGTTCCACTGCGCCCCGAAGCACTGGGACCCGTCTTCGACGAAGCCGGAGGTCTGACCTTCGATATCTCTCGCTCCGATTTGTCCGCTTTGGAGCCCGCAGGTCCTTTCGGGGGAATGGCTTTGGAACCTGGCGTCGATGCCGGTGGAGGTCCGGCCACAATCCCCTTACGGAACAGCACTTCCTGCGTGGCGATGCGAATCGCGCTGGAAAAGACAAAATAAATGTTAATAATCGCGGCGACATTTAGATAAATGAGTCCGAAGATAAGCGGCATATATTTCTGCAACATTGCTGCCTGCGGATTGGCCTGGTTCGCTTTCGGGTTCCGGGCATTCAAGCGGCTCATTTGTAGATATTGCAGTCCCACAGAGCCCACCACCAACAACAGGAAAGGGGCACCGCCAATGAACGAGCTGCGGTGGGAGAGGAGCTTTTGGGCAAAGTCCATTCCGAAGGCGTTCAACTGGCCGTGGGCGACCACGATGTCGTGGTACATCTTGGTATTGCTGCCTATGTAACGGGGCACCGCGGTGATCGGGGTCACCACCTTCATCCCGCCTACAATCGCCGTCTTGGCCGGAACCGTGTTGGTTACGCCTCGAATTACGTCGTACAGGATAAGGAATGCTGGCATCTGCAATAACATCGGAAGACAGCCAGAAGCGGGGTTTACTTTGTGCTCTTTGTAGAGCTTCATCATTTCTTCGTTGAGCAGGGCCCTGTTTTCGGCGCCCTTGTACTTTTGCTGCAGCTTCTTCATCTCGGGCCCCAAGGCCTGCATCGCCGCCATGTTCTTGGTGCTCTTGACGGTAAGCGGGGTGAGAACCGCCATGATGACGATGGTCAAAAGAGCAATATCGATCGGGTAGACGGGGATGATCGAGTACAACAAGGCAAGAAAATTGGCGACCGCCTTCAGCAGTGGCTGGAAAACCCCTCCTATGGCGTGGCTCAAAGATTGAATCATCGCGCCCTCCCCTCAGGAACCGGATCGACTCCGTGTCCACCCCATGGATGACATCGCGCCAGGCGCCGGGCCGCCAGAGAGACCCCCCGGCCCGGGCCATGCCGGCGAATGGCTTCGTCGGCGTAGGCCGAACAGGTGGGGAGATAGCGACACCCGGTTGGGCGCCCGGCTCGGAGTTGCTGATAGGAGTGGATGATGGCCAACAGCGCTCGGGTGGCCATCCCGAGAGATGGAGATGGAGCGTCAACCACGGCGGGGGTTTCCACCTGCTCCTCGGCTTCCAGTGTGATTGCCATCACGTTCCCTCATCTTTTCTTTCGCTCGGCCCCGCCGCCCGGTTTCCGGTTGCACTCCGTATTGCTTGGCTCATCGCCCTCCTCAATTCGTCAAAAGAAAGCTCGGTGGCTCCTGGTCCCGCGCTCACCAGATATGCACCTGGGGGTAGAGCCACGGCCAACCCGGACACGATCTCCCGAAGGCGACGACGAAGGCGATTTCTCACCACCGCCCCTCCCAGCTTCTTTCCCAGGGCATAGGCAATTTGCGGCCTTGACCAGGAGTTTTGCCGTACGAACTTCACACGTACCGGACCTGATCCGCCACCTGTGCCCGAGGTGCGAAAGAGACCAAAGGTGCTATGCGACCGGACCCGTTCCACTCCCACCCCGGCTGAATGGGCAACCGACATCGCCGGTATCAGGCCGACAGCCGCGCGCGGCCCTTCAGGCGGCGCGCACGGATCACAGCCCGGCCCGCCTTGGTCGACATCCGCTTACGAAACCCGTGAGTCTTGGCCCGCTTTCGCACGTTGGGTTGATAGGTACGTTTCACAATTCCACTTCCTTCCTCGCCCTGAACCGTGGACTCGAACGTCCAGTGCGGCAGGGGGGGCCCGTCACGTCGACTAGGGCAATCCCCTACATCGTAGGCGCGAACAGGGCCGACGCTCTAGTCGGCCATCTCGTCGGCAAAACCGGTGTACACGGTGTACCGTTCCGAACACAGCAAGAAATCCGGTAGAGGCCAAGCTCCAGGGCCCTGGTTTCCTGCGATATTGAACGACATGCAGCAATCAAGCACAGCGACCCCGCCTTATTCCCCATCCAGGATGATATCGAAACACGGTCGGCGGTAATCCACATCTGTGGATTAACTTGTGGACCGTTTTGGCTGCTCAAGGGCGGAGGCCCACGTGAATGACACCGAAGGGTTGTGGAGTCTCTGCTCGGAGGCCCTGCGCGAGCAGGTCTCCGAAGCCAGTTGGCGGGCATACCTGGCGGGAATTACACCGCTTTCCATGGCGGGCAATGAAATTGTGTTGGGAGTTCCCAACACCCTCATTCGCGATCGGGTGGAGTCCCGATTCCTCGGCCTGATCCAGGACACCGTGGTCAGCACCGTGGGGGCCCCCTTGGACATTCGCCTCGAGGTGGTGGCGCCGTTACACGAACCAGCCGAAGACGCCACCGCCGAGACCGACCCCGAAGAACCAGGCAGACCGACCCCGATCTCCGATGCGTCGAGCAGCAACTCCAACCGTCGGAACGCTGGCCGTCAAGGCCAAAACAGTCGCTTTCCGTCCGTTGCGCTGGATGGTCGCTATACCTTCGACACCTTTGTCATCGCCTCATCCAACCGCTTCGCCCACGCTGCCGCCCAGTCGGTGTCGGAGACCCCGGCGCAGTCGTACAACCCGTTGTTCATCTACGGCGACGCCGGCTTGGGAAAGACCCACTTGCTCCACGCCATCGGGAATTACGTGCTTGAGAATTTCAAGGGCCGACATGTTCGTTATGTGTCCACCGAGACGTTCATGAACGAATTCGTCGACGCCATCCGGACCAACACCACCACTGCCTTTAAGCGCGGGTACCGCGAGTGTGACGTGCTGCTGATCGACGACGTCCAGTTCATGGAAGGGAAGGAGTCCTTACAAGAGGAGTTCTTCCATACTTTCAACTCCCTCTATGGAGCGTCAAAGCAGATTGTGCTGACCTCGGATCGACCACCGAAAGCGATGGCCACGCTCGAGGACCGGCTCCGGAGCCGCTTTCTCATGGGATTGATCACCGAAGTTCAGCCTCCGGAGCTCGAAACCCGTTTGGCCATTCTCCAGACCAAGGCCGAACGGGAACATGTCTTCGTGCCCAACGAGGTCCTCGAGTTCATCGCCACTCACGTCAAGGACAACATCCGGGTGCTCGAAGGGGCACTGATCAGGGCCACTGCGTTCGCCAGCCTCAACCATCAGCCGTTGACCCTCGAACTGGCCGAAACCGTCCTTGCCGACATCGTGTCCGCAAACCAACCCCGCCGGATCACCCCACAAATGATCCTCGATGCCACCGCGGAGACGTTCGGGTTCAGCATTGACGAGCTACGAGGGCCCAATCGGCGCCGGCCCCTGGTGACGGCCAGGCAGATCAGCATGTATGTCTTCCGCGAACTCACCGACTACAGCTTCCCGGCTATTGCCCGGGAGTTCGGGGGTCGAGACCATTCCACCGTGATGCACGCGGTACAAAAAATCACCAGCCTGATGAAGGAGCGCCACCAAATCTACAACCAGGTGACTGAGTTGATCCTCCGGATCAAGAGCGGAACCTGACCACGGTGTCAGACGACTCCATTAGTTCGGAGGTCTCTCTCCTTCTACCTTGGCTTGGGTGTGCATGTCCTGTGGACACCTGGTCTCTACCCTGTGGTTGGTCTGTGGGTTCGGACGAGGTTGTCCATAGCTCCCCAGTGTCTGGCCCCGAAATCAGTTGGCGCATGGGGAAACAGTGGATGAACAGTGGAAAGAGAAACGTGTCCTACGCTGCACCGACCACGGTCGGTCCACAATCCACAGCCCTTATTACCACCACTCTTGAATTTAAGTCTTTAAGAAACAAGAAACCAACAGCACGAGAAAGGACTCCTTGGTGAAGTTCCGCTGCGAACGCGACTCCCTGGTGGAGGTTTTGACCACGGCCGGACGGGCCGTCAGTTCACGCACCACGGCCGCAAGGGCCCTCAGCGGGGTCCGGATCGAATCCGAAGGCAACCGGTTGATGGTTATCGGCACCGACCTCGATCTCACCGTGCACGTGTCGACCGAAGCCATCGGTTTGTCCGACGGCGTCTGTGTCGCACCCTCCAAACTCCTCACCGACGTTGTGCGCTCACTGGAACCAGGAGCGGTCACCATCGAGTCGGAACAGGACAAAATCGAAATCGCGGCTGCCCGATCGCGTTTCAGCTTGCGAACATTCCCCGCTGACGACTTTCCTTCACTTCCCGAACCCCCGGCGCCGACCACCCTTCTTCCGGCCACCAGCCTGGTGAACGCACTCCGCCAGGTGGTGCGGGCGGCATCAAATGATGATGCCCGCCCCCTCCTGACCGGGGTGTTGATGGCCGCGGAGGGAACCGGTATCCGCTTGGTGGCCACCGACTCATACCGGCTCGCACTCCGGGATATCGAGGGTAGCAACGAGGCACTCCACACAACCCAGATCTTGGTGCCGGCCCGGGCCCTGGCGGAACTCCAACGGCTGTCAGCGCTCAGCGTGGACGCCAAGGGCTCCAAGGGCGCTCCCGACAACGCCGATGGCGGCAGCTCGGGACCGATGGTGGGTTTGTCCATTGGCGAGCACGATGTGACCTTCACCGCCGGGGATGTTCAAGTGAGTACCCGACTTCTTGATGGGAACTACCCCGATTACCGCCAGCTCATCCCGGCCGAATACCCGAACCGTCTCCACGTGGGAAAGGACTCGCTCCTCGATGCCCTACGTCGGGTGCGGCTGTTGGTCCGGGACAACACGACACCGGTACGGCTTTCGATGCGCCAGGGCGGAGTGGACCTCACGGTTGTCTCCCAAGAGGTTGGTGATGCCAGCGAAACCGTGGATGCGGATTTCGAAGGAACCGACCTCACCATTGCCTTCAACCCCACCTACCTCATCGACGGCGTCGACGCGGTCATGGGTGACGAAGTGCTCCTCGAGACAATCGACGCCACCAAGCCAGCCACCGTCAAAGGAGCCGAACAGTCCGAATTCCAATATCTCCTGATGCCCGTCCGGGTCTCATAGCCAACGGCGGACAGGACCTCGGCGGTCAATGCATGTATCTCGCCTCACTGAGCGTTTCGGATTTTCGGAACTTCGCCGACGCCACCATCACCCCCGACCCAACCGGAACCACCGTAATTACCGGTAGCAATGGCGCCGGCAAAACGAGCCTTCTCGAGGCCGTCGGATACCTGGCCACCCTTCAGTCGCTACGCGGCTCTCCCAAAGAAGCCATGGTCCGGATCGGCGCAGAGCGGGCCATTCTCCGGGCGGTCACCATGGTTGGCGATCGGTCGATGGACATCGAGGCCGAACTGGCGGCGTCCGGGCGCTCCCGAACGATGGTGAACCGGCAGACCGTCCGGCGCCGGTGCGACCTCGGCGACGCGCTGCGGATCACTGTATTTTCGCCTGACGACATCGCGGTGGTGCGGGGGGGACCGGCAGAACGGCGACGCTTCCTCGACGAAACGCTTGCCGTGGTGGCGCCCAAGACAGCCCTCCACGCCGATGAGACCGACAAGGTTCTCCGGCAGCGGGCTGCCCTCCTTCGCCGGGCCGGGGGGCGTCTGAGCCCCGAGGTGGAGGCCACCCTCGACGTGTGGGACGCCCGTCTTGACCTGGCTGGGACTGCGCTGGTCGAGGCGAGAGAGACCCTTACCGAACAACTCACACCGCTGGCGGAACAGCATTACTCCCGGCTGGCCGGGAAGGCCGTGGACGTGGGCCTTCGCTATCGGCGATCGTGGTCCGGGACGTTGCGGGATGCTCTGGCGGCGTCCAGACCCGACGACCTGGTACGGGGGATCACCTTGGTCGGCCCCCACCGTGACGAACTGGAGTTGACCCTGTCCGGCCTGGCCGGCCGTACCCACACCTCACAGGGCGAGCAGCGCTCGCTGGCCCTCGCCATTCGCCTGGCCACCCACCAGTTGGCCACGGAACGACTGGGATCTGCCCCCGTGTTACTCCTGGATGACGTGTTCTCCGAACTCGACCCGTACCGGACCCGGGCCCTCTTGGAGGGGCTGCCTCCCGGCCAGTCGATCCTCACGACAGCCCTCCCTCCGCCCCCGGAAGTAGCCGCGGCGACGACCTATGAGGTGAAGCCGGCCGGGATGGTCAACGTCTTGGTGTCAGACCGAGGAGATGGATGATGAGCCGACGCAGAGGGGATAGCGGGCCACGATCCCTCGACGGCTCCCTCGATGCGCTCTCCAACCACCTCGGGCTGGGCGGATCCCTCGGGCTCGGCCGCCTGTTCGCCAAGTGGGAAGAGATAGTCGGACCGGCCGTGTCCAGCCACGTGCAACCCGTTCGACTCGATGAAGAAGCCCTGGTTGTCAACGTCGACCATCCGGCGTGGGCCACCGAAGTCCGTCATTTCGGGGACGATCTTCTCGACCGGGTGGCAGAGGCCACCGGGAGTCCGAGGCCGGATCACCTGGAAGTCCGCGTGCGCCGCTGAGATACCGGGCTGTGGTCCCAACCATCGGCCGGAACAGGGTCACCCTCGGGGTACACTGGAGCATCGGAATCAGGGGGTCCACCGGCAGCGACAGGAGCGCCATCAGCGCCACGGCCCGGGCACCCAGGTTCCCCGTTGACCAGACCGGGTTTGAAAGGACGCGCCCATGGCGCTGAAATCAGAGGACAAGCGCACAGTGCCGGAGAACAGCTACGGCGCCGAGGACATTACTGTTCTGGAGGGCCTCGATCCGGTCCGGAAGCGACCCGGGATGTACATCGGGTCCACCGGTCCGACCGGTCTCCACCACCTGGTGTGGGAGGTCGTGGACAACTCGGTCGACGAGGCCATGGCCGGCCATTGCACCCGTATCGTCGTCACGCTGTTGGCCGACGGAGGCGCCCGGGTCAGTGATGATGGCCGGGGCATACCAACCGGACCGATGCCGAAACACAAGGGGCGCTCGGCCGCCGAAGTGGTCCTGACAGTTCTCCATGCCGGGGGCAAGTTCGGTGAGGGCGGCGGCTACAAGGTCTCCGGTGGACTCCATGGAGTCGGAGTGTCGGTGGTGAATGCCCTCTCCACCCGTCTCCTTCTCGAAATCGATCGGGATGGCGACCACCACCTGCTCGAGTTCGTCGACGGAGGCAGGCCCAAGGGCAAGTTGGAGGTCGTGGGTACTGCACCCAAGGGACGCACCGGAACCACCATCAGCTTCTGGCCGGATCCGGCCATCTTCGATGAGATCGAGTTCCGCGCCCAGACGGTGCTGGAACGACTGCAGGTGATGGCGTTCCTGAACAAAGGCCTCGAAATCCGTTTCGTCGATGAACGCCCCGACGGCAAGGCGTCCCAGACTTTTCAATACAAAGACGGGATCATCGATTACGTACGGCACCTGAACACCTCGAAAGAGGCGCTCTTCCGCAAGGTCGGAGCATTCGGGAGGAGGGAGGACACCATGGAGGTCGAAGTCGCCCTCCAATGGAACACCGGCTTCTACGAGAGCATCCACTCGTTTGCCAACGGCATCTCGACCATTGACGGCGGTATGCACGAAGAGGGCTTCAAGAAGTCCCTCACCAATGTGGCCAACAAGTACGCGCGAGCCAAAGGGTCTCTGAAAGAGAAGGACCCCAACTTCAGCGGGGAGGATATTCGCGAAGGCCTTACCGCCATCGTCTCGGTCCGCCTGGAAGAGCCACAGTTCGAAGGCCAGACGAAAGCCAAGTTGGGGAATGTCCCGGTCCGCTCGCTGGTCGAGAAAGCCACCAACGAGAAGCTGGCCGAGTGGTTCGAGGAGAACCCCCGCGAGGCCAACCAGATCATCCAGAAGGCCGCCCTCGCATCCCGGGCCAGGGTTGCCGCCCAGTCCGCCCGGGACCTGACCCGTCGAAAGTCGGCGCTCGATGGCGCCGGCCTTCCGGGCAAGCTGGTTGATTGTTCGTCACGGGACCCCCGCGAGAGCGAGATGTTCATTGTGGAGGGCAACTCGGCCGGCGGCTCGGCCAAGGACGCCCGTAACCCACGACGACAGGCCATCCTCCCCATTCGGGGAAAGATCCTCAATGTCGAGCGCGCCCGCATCGACAAGATGCTGAAGAACGCCGAGATTCAGGCCCTCATCGCCGCCATTGGCGCCGGACTGGCCGACGACTTCGACGTGACCAAGATTCGCTATCACAAGATCATCATTCTGGCCGACGCCGATGTGGACGGCTCCCACATCCGCACACTCTTGCTCACCTTCTTCTTCCGCCAGATGAAGCCGTTGGTCGAAGGCGGTTTTGTGTACGTGGCCCAACCACCGTTGTATTCGACCCTGGTGGGCAAAGAGAAGGTCTACCTCAAAGACGACGGCGCCAGGAACGCGTTTCTGGTGGAGCACCCCAATCACAAGGCCGATTTTCAGCGCCTCAAAGGTCTCGGTGAAATGGACTTCAGTGAGCTACGGGACACCACCATGGACCCTGGGCGCCGCTCGTTGTTGCAGATCGAGGTGGAACAGGCCGCGCTGGCCGACGAGGTCTGCTCGGTCCTGATGGGCGAAGACGTCGAGCTACGACGCCAGTTCATTCAGACCAACGCCAAGGACGTCCGGTTTCTCGACTTTTGAGATTGCCGATGGGACCGGCTCCAGTACCAGGGACGGGTCGATAGCACGAGGGTAAGGACAGGGAATGGCAGCACGCAACAACAGAGGAAGCGACGGAAGCGGAACCGGCACCGACGAAGCGGTGTCGGGCTTCATCGAGCCCATCGAGATTCAGGAAGAGATGGAGCGCTCGTTTCTCGAGTACTCCATGTCGGTCATCGTTTCGCGTGCACTGCCTGATGTCCGGGACGGCTTGAAGCCGGTTCACCGGCGGATCCTCTACTCGATGTTCGATCAGGGACATCGGCCCGACCGACCCCATACCAAGTGCGCCAAAGTGGTGGGGGACGTCATGGGCTCGTACCACCCCCACGGCGACTCGTCCATCTACGAGGCGTTGGCCCGCATGGTTCAAGAGTTCTCCATGCGCCACCCGCTGATCGACGGCCACGGCAACTTCGGCGGTACCGGTCCGGACGAAGGCCCGGCGGCCATGCGATACACCGAATGCAGGCTCGATTCGTTGGCACTCGAATTGATGGCTGGTATCGACCAGGACACCGTCGACTTCATCGCCAACTACGACGCCACCACCGAAGAGCCGGTCGTCCTCCCGGCCCGGTTCCCCAATATTCTGGTCAACGGTTCCCAGGGCATCGCCGTGGGAATGGCCACCAGCATCCCTCCCCACAATTTGGGTGAGGTGATCGACGCCACCAAACACATCCTCGAGCACCCCGATGCCACCCCCGACGACCTGATGGAGTTCGTCAAGGGCCCGGATTTTCCGACCGGCGCGCTCATTCTCGGTCGTCAAGGCATCCTCGACGCGTTCCGGACGGGACGCGGCTCGATCAAGATGCGGGCGGTCGCCGAAATCGAGGAAGGCCGCGACGGGGCCACTCGCATCGTGGTCTCAGAGATGCCGTATCAAACCTCGGTGGCCACGGTGTCGAAGAAGATCGAGGACCTGGTCCGTGCCGGTGATCTCGACGGCATCGCCGAGCTCCAGGACGATTCGGCCGGCGGTAAGACGAGTCTGGTCATCCGCCTGAAGCGGGATGCCAATGCCAACGTGGTGCTCAACAATCTGTTCAAACAGACTCCGCTGCAAACCGCCTTCAGTGTCAATGCCGTGGCCCTGGTGGACGGGGTGCCGCGCACCCTCAACCTGGCCCAGATCCTGACCCACTACGTGGCGCATCAGGTTGAGGTGATCACCCGCCGCTCACAATTCCTGTTGAACAAGGCGAGGGCCCGGGCTCACGTGGTCGAAGGCTTGTTGAAGGCCATCGACATGCTCGATGAGGTGATCGCCGCCATTCGGGGATCAGACGACCGGCCGGCGGCTCTCGAAGCGTTGGAGGCGGCACCGTTCGAGTTCTCCGAAGAGCAGGCGAACCACATCCTCGACATGACGCTTGCTCGTCTCACTCGTCTCGGTCGATCCAATCTCGAAGAAGAGATGGCCAAGCTGCTGCTGGAAATTGCCGGGTTGGAGGCGATCCTCGGCGATCCGGTGAAGTTGCGGGCGGTGATCGCCGACGAGTTGGGCCAGATCCGAGACAAGTTCGCCAATGAGCGTCGCTCGATTGTCACCCACGACCCCGGCGACATGAACGTCGAGGACCTGGTGGACGACGAGGACCTGGTCGTCACCATGAGTAGGGCCGGGTACGTGAAGGCGATGTCGGCCGACGCGTTCCGCACCCAAGGCAGGGGTGGCCGAGGTGTGAAGGGGGCCAAACTCAAAGAAGAGGATCTCATCGATGACGTGGTCCACACCTCCGCCCACGCGCATCTGCTGCTCTTCTCCAATCGCGGCCGTGTCTTCCGACTCCGGGCGCTGGAGATCCCCATGAAGGAGCGCACGGCGCGGGGGACGGCCATCGTCAACCTGTTGCCGTTGTCGCCGAGCGAGAAGATTCAAGCTGTCATCGGCACCCGTGATTTCTCTGCTGATCACTTTCTGGTGTTCTCTACCAAACTGGGCCAGATCAAGAAGACCTCGTTCGCCGAGTACGACAAGTCGCGACGCGAAGGATTCATCGCCATCAACCTCCGGGACCGCGACGAGCTGGTGCGGGTGGTGGAGACCGGTGGTGACGACGATCTGTTCTTGGTGACCCAGTCCGGGACGACGATCCGCTTTTCGGAAAACGACGTGAGGTCCATGGGTCGCGACGCCACCGGAGTGCGTGGGGTCCGGCTGAAGGCGGGTGATCAGGTCGTGTCCTGTGATGTGGCCCGGGACGATGCCGACATTCTGCTGGTGACCGATGCGGGTTTCGGCAAACGCACAAAACTGGAGCGCTTCAACCGCCAGGCCCGGGGTGGCCAGGGGGTGCGGGGGATCAAGCTCACCGCCAAGCGCGGGAAAGTGGTGGCCGCGTTCATGGCTGCCTTGGACGATGAAATCCTTCTGGTGTCGACGGGCGGCGTGGTGATCCGGATGCCGGTGCGGGAGATCGCCTCGCAGGGTCGCGACGCCACCGGCGTGCGGGTGATGAACCTCGATCACGGTGACGCGGTCGCCGCCGTGGCCCCGGTGGAGACGGAAACGATTATCGAAGAGTAACTGGACGAGCCACACCGGTGGTCCGTGTCGGAAACGACGGACGTTGGTGTAGCGTCACGATGCTGTTTGCGGGGCTATAGCTCAGTCGGTTAGAGCGCAGCACTGATAATGCTGAGGTCGGAAGTTCGATTCTTCCTAGCCCCACCGAGAAATACCTGGTCAGAGTAGTTGTTGACCAAGGCACTTCGGATACGAGCAGGGTGTGGGCGTCAGGGGTACCCGGTGCAGCCCACGTCGCCGAGAAACTCGTGGCGGCGTTCGCGGATCGTTGCCTGCCCCCTACCACGTCGGGGGCAGGCTCGGCCACCATCCCGCACGTACGGACTACTCCGTCTTCGTGACAGGGAAACCGAGATCGATACAGGTCTGTTCAATATCGCCGAGTGGCTTCACGAATGCCGAACTGTTCCTCGTATCAAATGCAGATTTCAGCGCCTGTGCCTGCTTCCCGAGTGCGCTGTTCTTGGCAATAGGCCCGTTCTTTGCCAGCGCATGCACAAGGGATCGCTCAAGGCCAAGTGCCCAGCTGGTCGGCGGTTGAGTGAGTTGAGATGCCGAGCTGTCGCGCACGAAGGTGGCGACAACAGCACAAGTCGCCTCGTTGCCTTCAACGGTTTTGGCGGGGGCTGGGGCAAGTGATTGACCCGTCGCACCGCATTCAGCCCCCAACACGCCTACGACACCCAGAGCCACCAACGAGGACTTCCGCACTACGCGAGATCACCCCGCACCGGAGCGCACGATCCGCACCCTCGGTGAGCAAGCTGTCGAGTGGAGCCCGCCCCACATCGACGGGTCGGTGGCCATCCTGCCGGTATGACCGAAGCGGCTGATCGGTTGGATGCCTGATTCTGCCTACTTCGCTTTCCTCATCCGTCAAACGACCAGTCTTGAATGAGAGTTGCAGACCCCCTCACGACGCAGTTTGACCCTGCCGACAACAATGACGATCACCAGGAAGAGGCCTGCCACAACGAAAAGGATGAAAGCCCCGATGATCCAGGCCACTGGCCCACCTCTGGAGATGTTGCGCTGATACGAAGATTAGTTGACGTGGTGAAGATGGAGGCCAAGCCGCTGCCCGATGAGAGAAGGGCGCACCTGACCCCTGACGTCGGGTCAGGGAGCACCGAAAGCCCTATTCGGGGACCGGCGTTCCCGCCATCGGCTCAGTCCGGGCCGTGCCGGCAATCGTTCGCCACCGGTGGGAGACTTCCGTCGTGGATGCCCCTATCAGCGGGACGTGCGACGCCCGGTTCGACGCGGTCCGCGAAGAGTTCGCCCACAACTTCGCCGAGCGTGGTGAGGTCGGAGCCGGCGTGTGCGTGATTATTGACCGCCGTGTCGTGGTCGACCTGGTCGGCGGCTGGGCCGACGAGACACAGCAGCGCCCGTGGCAACCCGACACCCTGGTGGATGTCTACTCCGTCGGGAAGCCACTGGTCGCCCTGCTCGCATTGCAACTCGTCGACGCCGGCCTCATCGGCCTCGACGACCCGATCGTCTCCGTGTGGCCGGAGTTCGGTGCGGGGGGCAAGGGCGCGGCCACGCTGCGCCAAGCGCTGTGCCACCGTGCCGGGGTCCCTGCCATCCGCGAGCCGCTGACCAACGGTGACTTGTGGGACTGGGATCGGATGGCCGGCGCACTGGCGGCCACCGACGCCTGGTGGGAACCGGGAGCCCGCCACGCCTACCACACCAACACCTACGGGCATCTGATCGGCGAGGTCGTCCGCCGGGTGAGCGGGGAGACGTGCGGTGCCCGGCTCCGTGCATCCGCGGGCCCGCTGGATGCCGATCTGTGGTTCGGTGTCCCCCGGGCGGAGCAGCACCGCTGCGCGGACGTGATCTGGGTCGGCTCGGGCACCGCCGAGGATGTCGACTTCGCGGCCCTGTCCGGTGATGCGCTGATGACGATGCTCGGTTATTTCAACCCCTCCGGCTACTCGTCGATGGGAGTGGTCAACACGACGGCATGGCGCAGTGCGGAGGTCCCGTCCACCAACGGTCATGGCACCGCCGGCGGGATCGCTCGCCTCTACGCAGCGTTACTCGAGCCCAGTCGGCTCCTCTCGGCCGAACTACTGGCGGAGGCGACCTCCCCCCAATCGCAGGGCTATTGCCCGGTCCTCGGGGAGGAGGTCACGTTCGGCCTCGGCTTCAAGCCGACGGTACCCCGACGACCGTTCGGCCCCAACCCGGGCAGCTTCGGGCACTTCGGCACCGGGGGCGCGGTCGGGTTCGCTGATCCGGATGCGGGCGCCGCCTTTGGCTACGTGATGAACCACGTGATCCCACGATGGCAGAGCTCGCGCAACCGGGCACTCATCGACGCCCTGTACCGCTCGCTTTGACGTGCGTCGGGCCCGGCGGTGGCCCATTCGGCCATGGTGACTGAACGCCGGCTGGCCGGGGTGGTCGCCCCGCCCGTGTGAGGTCAGCCGGGGGTCTGGCGATTGCGGGAATACTGTTGTGCATGACGGAATCTGTCACCACATCGTCGGCTCGGGTGCCTCCGCAGGTGTCGCCGGACCGAGAACATCGCCACGCTCTGATCGCCGTGGCCGTGGCGACCGTGATGTCGATGGCCATGCTGACATCGTGCTCGTCATCGCCGAGTTCGTCACGATCATCGACCACGTCAACCACGGCGGGTCCCTCCACGGGTACTGGCTCGAGATCCGCGGGCGTGAACGGTTCTGGGCCCACCTCGCCGGTGTGGCTGTGCCGACCCGGACAGGCCAACGACCCCTGCACGGCCAACCTCGACGCCACCGTGTTCCATGCCAACGGCACGACGACCATGCAGTCGGAGTCGCCGGCCAAGGACCCGCCGATCGACTGCTTCTACGTGTATCCGACCGTCAGCGCCCAAACGACGGTGAACGCAAATCTCACCGTCGACCCGGAGGAGACGGCGGTCGCCGTCGCCCAGGCGTCTCGGTTCTCGACCGCGTGTCGGATCTATGCGCCGATGTACCCACAGCTCACCTTGTCCTCGATTACCGGGGGAGCCACGGGGTCGGTCACTGTCTCGGCGGTCACGACTGCATACGACGGGGTGCTCTCGGCTTGGCGGTACTACCTGGCCCACTACAACCGCGGGAGGGGAGTGGTCTTCATCGGGCACTCTCAGGGATCGGGCATGCTCATCAAGCTGTTGCGGTCGCAGGTGGACCCCAGCCCCGCAGCACGCAAGCATCTGGTTTCGGCGCTGCTCCTCGGCGGCAATGTCACCGTCCCGGTCGGGAAGACCGTGGGAGGTGACTTCCAGCACATCCCGGCCTGCGTCTCGAACAGTCAGACCGGTTGCGTCGTGGCGTACTCGATGTTTCTCGACCCTCCGCCGGCCGACAGCGGGTTCGGACGGGTTGGCCAGGGGGTGAGCAGCATATCGGGAGTTGCACCGAAGAAAGGGTTGCAGGTTCTGTGCACCAACCCTGCATCGCTGGCCCGCCCCTCCGTCGCGGGGGTGCTCCAGACATACGCACCGACCAGCCGGTTCCCCGGCCCGCTCGGGACGTTCTACGAGCCGGTACCGAGCGCACCTACCCCGTGGGCCACCTACCCCGACCTGTACACGGGGCGATGTGAGAGCAGCGGCGGGGCGACGTGGTTGCAGATCGGCCGGACCGACATACTGGGGGATGCCCGCCCGTCGGTGAGCCAGACCCTCGGTCCGACGTGGGGGCTGCACCTCGACGACATCAACCTTGCCGTCGGCAACCTGGTGTCGCTGGTCCGGGATCAGGCTGCTGCGTACACCGGCTGACTGGTTCCAACTGCTGGCCATCTGGCCCCGCCGGGCGGAGGCTACGACTCGACGTCACAACAGAGACGGGATAATTGCCTCTACGACGCTCGGCCCCGGGGTGGCGAGTGCCCTGGCCAACTCGTCGGTGAACTCCTCGGCGGTCTCGGCGCGCGCCGCGTGGAGGCCCATGCCGGCGGCCAGGTGCACGAAGTCGATGTCCGGGCGCCTGAGGTCGAGCATGTCCCGTGCTCGCGGCCCGGGGGATTCGGCCCCGACTCGGTCCAGCTCCATGTTGAGCACAGCGTAGGAGTGGTTGTTCAGGATCACGGTGGTGACGTCGAGGCTCTCACGGGCCATTGTCCACCACGCCTGCAGGGTGTACATGGCACTTCCGTCGGCCTCCAAGGCCACCACGCGCCGACCTGGTGAGGCGACCGCGGCCCCGACCGCAACCGGGAGGCCCTGGCCGATGGCACCACCCGTCAAGCAGAGCCAGTCGTGGGGCGGAGCCCCGGCGGTGGAACCGGCGGCAAACAGGCCCGAGGTGTTTCCCTCGTCGGACACGATTGCTCCTTCGGGAAGCAGGATACCGAGCGCTTCGCACACGGCGGTGGAAGTGAGAGGACCGATGGGACGAGCGGGTGTGTGGGCTTCCTGACGCGGGGCCGTCCCGCTGGCGACGTCGAGCAGTGCAGCCAGTGCAGCCACTGCGGCACCGACATCGTCCGCCGGTCCGGCGACGACGTGTACCGTGCAGCCCTCTGGGACCAGGTCACTCGGTTTGCCGGGGTAGGCGAAGAACGAGACGGGCGACTTGGCGTCCACCAGTACCAGGTGCCGGATACCCTCGAGCTGCATGGCGGTGAACTCGGCCAGGTATGCCAATCGCTCCACCGGTGGTCGGCCCGCTCCCCGTTCGAGTCGCGCCGGGAATGTCTCGGCCAGCAATTTGGCGCCGGTGGAGGTGGCGATGTCCGCCACGGTGTCCAACGTCTTCCCCGAGCATGCCCGCCCACCGATCAGGATGGCCGCCGGCTCGCCTGACCGCAGCGCAGCCGCAATGGCGTTGAGGACGTCCTCGACCGGCGCGGCACCCCGGGCACCGACCAGTTGATCCGTCGGCGTTGGGCGCGGCCCAGCCACCATGCCGCCGTCGGACCAGGACACATCGGCCGGCAGGATGAGGGTGGCCACCGAACCGGGGGGACCGGTGGCCGCAGCCAGTGCGTCCAGGGCGTCTCCGCTCAGCCTGGCGGTGGACTCCGAGGTCCTCACGAACAACGACACGTTGCGGGCCACTGTTTCGATGTCCGATTGAAGCGGGGCGTCATACTGCCGATGGGTGGTGGCATGGTCGCCCACGATGTTGACCACCGGGCTGTTGGCGCGGCGGGCGTTGTGCAGGTTGGCCAAACCGTTGCCGAGCCCTGGGCCGAGGTGGAGCAGGGTGGCTGCCGGCCGTCCGGCCATTCGTGCGTACCCGTCGGCCGCACCGGTGGCCACCCCTTCGAACAGGGCCAGCACGCTGTGCATGGCGGTGACGTCGTCGAGGGCGGCGACGAAGTGCATCTCGGAAGTGCCCGGATTCATAAAGCAGGTGTCGACACCGTGGTCCACGAGGGTGTGGATCAGCGCCTGTGCTCCGTTCACTGTTGTTCTCCTGTCGCAGGTACCGGGTCGAAGATGGTGCCCGGATTGAGGATGCCGTGTGGGTCGAACGCCGCTTTGATCCGGCGCATGAGGGCGAGTTTGGCAGGGTCCTCGAGTTCAGCCAAGTAGGCCCGTTTCTCGGTACCGATCCCGTGTTCGCCGGACACGGCACCGCCCAACGACACGCCAGCGGCGACAATGGCGTGCAAGAGCCGGCGGCGCACGTCCGGGTCGGACTGCCATACCGACAGATGGACATTGCCGTCACCAGCATGCCCGCAGCCCACCACCAGCGATGATGTTCGCGACGACAGCTCACCGACGGCGTCCAGGTAGTCGGGGATCGACGCCCGGGGCACGACCACGTCCACGATGTCGTCGGCACCGGCCGCTTTGGCCGCCCAGAAGGCCCGTTCACGAGCCTCGATCAACTGGGTGCCCGCCTGAGGCGGGAGCACGAACACATCGAGCGCACCAAGCTCGGCGAGCTGCTCGGCCAGTGCCTGGGTGTCCTCGTCGAGGCGGTCGGGATGGTGGTCTTCGAGGACGACCACCAGATAGGCCAGGGTGCGCTCCCGGATGCTGTCGGGGATGCCCAGGTCGATGCCGGCGGTGGCGGTGATCCCCGCCATCGACACCTTGTCGATGTACTCCACCACCAACGGGCCGACGCCACTGGCCACGATGGGCGGCACCGACGCGGCGATCTCATGGAGTGTGGCGAAGGGAGCGAGGAGCGTAGCCTGGTGGCCAGGCCGCGGGTGCAGTCGGAGCGTGGCCTGGGTGACCAGCGCCAGGGTGCCCTCCGACCCGATCACCAGCTGGGTCAGGTCGTAGCCGCTGGTCGATTTCACGAACTTGCCGCCGGCACGGATGACCTCACCCGTGCCCAGCACCGCTTCGATGCCGAGGACGTGGTGTCGGGTCACCCCATACTTCACCGCCCGCATTCCACCGGCGTTGGTCGCTACGTTGCCGCCCAGGCTGGCCGACACTTCACCAGGGAACACCGGATAGACCAATCGATGGGGGAGGAGTGCCGCATCGAGGTCGGCCAGTGTCACCCCCGGCTCGACGACGGCCACGTGGTTGTCGGTGTCGATCTCGAGGATGCGGTTCATCCGCTCGAAGGACACCACCAGGCCACCATCGACCGGAGTGCATCCTCCCGAAAGCCCGGTCCCCGACCCCCGGGGAGTGAGCGGCATTCGCAGGGACGCCGCCGCCTTCACGATGGACGCCACGTCGGCGGTCGATCCGGGGCGGACGACAGCGAGGGGCCGGACGCAGGTACCGGTCAACGCCTCGTCGTGGGTGTCGTCCTCGCCGATGTCCGCCCCGGTGTCGACATTGGTGGTACCGACGATGTCGATGAGAAGGTGCTCGATGGTCGGCACCGACCCGCCGCCAGGGGTGTCCGTGCCCATGCGTGCCGATGACGCTTGCGCCATCACTCATCCTCCTCGTCGACGTAACGACGACACGTTATCGCCTGATGGCAGGCAGCTCAGGACCCGGAGGTCGCGCACTGGCGGTGAGTGCTGCCCCGTGGGTCTCTGACCCGGTGCCGCGCCGGCCGGTGCGTGACGCAGGCCCTCATGCAGGCCCCTCATCTCCAAGCTCCCATTGTGAGTACCGTTGGGCGGTGGAGCAGAAGCAGCCACGGACGCTTTCGGTCCCCATCTGGGTCGCGGTAGGAATGGCATGGCGCATGGGGGCTCGGCAACGAGCCTGCCGCTGGGGTGTGCAGGGCGGCGAGTAGCCGAGCCAGGCTCCTACCTGGGAGGAACTCGAGCATCGCTGGCATCCGTAACGCATCGATCTGGGGCGAAGGTAACCGCCGGGTTCAGCCGCCGCCGTGGGTCGGCCGCAACGCGTCGCTCGGAATGATCTGGTGGACCGCACCGGTGTCGACGTCGTATCGCCAGCCTTCGACGGCAACGCCCAGTGGGAAGACGGCGCATGTTCGCAGGGCAAGGACATCGGCGGCCAGCGCCGCCTCGGGGTCGGGCATGGTGAGGAAATCCCAACCTTGCGAATTCTCTGCCTGCTCGGGGCTCAGGTCCGACCTGACCTCCGCCTCCCCCCGACCGGCCAGGGCGCAATCGGTGTGGTGCATGACCGCGATGGAGCTGACGCCGAGGAAGGTGGTGGCCAATACCAGCGAGCGCAAGACGTCGGACGAGACCCGCCCACCGGCGTTACGGAGAATCTTGGCGTCGCCGGGCTGCAAGCCGAGCATCGTCAGGGGCTCGATCCGGCTGTCGATGCAGGTCACCAGCCCGAGACCCTTGGCCGCGATACCCGCGAGGTCTTGCAGCGCGAATGCTGTCGAGTAGCGGCGGTTGGCGGCGAGGAGATCGTCGAACATGGAAACAGTTTTGCAGACGAGCAGGTGTGGCCTCATCTCACCGCACTTGGCGGAACGGGTTCAGTCAGGGAGCGGCACCAAAAGCGTCATAGGGGCGATCCTGAGCTTCGGCCAACGCCTGCCTGGCTCGAACCTGGTACGAGCTCACCCCCCCTGGTTGCCAGGGTCCGGGCCAAAGGGCGGCGCCCGCCTCGATTGGCGGGCGCCGCTCACCTGATCTGAAGACAGGACCCCCCGCTGGTCGGCGGGAGGTCCTGTAACCCAATGGCACCGGCGCTAGGCGTCGAGGGAGACCCGCTCGCGGGTCTCGGAGCCGGCGCGGATCTCGGCGGTAGGGCTGGTACGGCGGGCGTGGTAGAGGCCGAGGGCCGAAAGGATGAGAAGCAACCCAGCGGCCACGAAGGCGGCCACCGCGGCGATCCCGGCGATCGATCCGATGGTCCCGAACGCATAGGCATTGAGCAGCAACCCGCGCAGGGTCTCACCCTTGAACATCGTGTTGACTTCGGTGGCCAGAGCGGTGTTGCTCGGCTGGGCCTGCGCCTCGGTCGACAGCTGGGCGTACGTCTTGCCCCCGCCGGTCTTCTTGAGGTGATTGGCGATGAAGTGATCGGCGTACACCTCGGCCTGGGCTCCCGTTGTCATCTGTTGGCCGCCGTATTGCTTCATGGCGGCAAACTCGGGGGCAGCCACCGCCGAACTGTTGGCCGCCGGGAAGAAGATCTGTTGGGCGGACAACTGGGTGTACACCTGGTTATTGATGTAGGTGTGGCCCCAGGTGAGTAGCCCACCGGCCACGGCCAGTACAACCACCAACAACAGACCGGTGGCGCTGACCAGGGAATCAAATGTCTTGCGCTTCATCTCGATGTCTCCGTTTCTCGTAGTCCGATCAAGGCCCGGTGGGCTGATCCGGTCGACCCGCCGCGAGGCGGGCTGACCACCTCCATCGTCGCCTCCAACCCCTGATTGCAAGTAGGGGCTAAAGTCCTATGCTCGTCGCCGAAAGACCCTTTGCTGCCAGCCGATCCAAGTGCAGGGCCACCGGCGAACGTCGCCGAATATGGGGCTTTCGGGGCCATGCGGTATCAAGGTGTGATGCCGCTACGGATCTTCTTTCTCGACGACCACGAAGTGGTGCGACGCGGGTTCGAGGTGTGCCGCGACATCTGCTCCGCCCACCCTGAGGTGGCGTGTGTGATGTTGACCAGCGTCGCCGACGGCGAGGCGCTTTTCGCGTCCACCATGGCGGGCGCCTCGGGGTACATCCTCAAGCAGGTGCACGGCAACGACATGGTCGGTGCCATTCGTCAGGTGGCTGCCGGCGAGAGCCTCCTCGACCCGGCAGTCACGGCCAAGGTGCTCGGACGGCTTCGCAACCCTCAACACGAGACGGATCCTCTGGACGGGCTCAGCGGCCAGGAGCGCCGGATCCTCGAATTGATCAGCGAGGGCGAGACCAACCGCCAACTAGTCGCCGACATGTTTCTCGATGAGAAAACCGTGAAGAACCATGTGTCCCGGTTGTTGAGCAAACTCGGGATACAACGGCGTAGCGAAGCCGCGGCCCACGGTGCGCGGCTGGCCGAACGTGAGCAGCAGCCGCCCACCTGAAGACGGCGGATCGGCGCCGCCGCCGATGGCGGAACCCTCTCACTGCGCGGGGGAGCCGTACCCGACTGGATCGGTATCGGGCATGCCTGACGGACGATGCCCCCGACCAGTGAGACGGTGACCGCGAACCCGGCGTCCGGCAGCAAGCGCAGCATGGGAAGGTTGTCCGGCAGTATGTCCGCCACCAACTCGGTGATCCCGCGCTCACTGGCCGCGGCGGCCAGGCGCAGGGCCAAAACCCGACCCAGGCCCCGGTGTTGGAAACGGTCCGCCAGCACGAACGCCACCTCGGCAGTGGTGGCCGGATCGACTCGTTCCATGCGAGCCACGCCCACCACCGCATCATCGGCTACCGCGACCAAAGCAAAACGGTCGACATTGTCTGCTGCGCAAAAATGCTCAGCCTCATGAGTGCCGAGGTGCGGGTGACCGCCGAAGAACCGCCGGTAGACAGTCCCGAAGCTCAGCCCCTCATGGAACTCCACCAATGCCACCACGTCGCCGGACTCGATGGGTCGAATCCTGACCATCGTGCCGTCACCCAGGACTGTGTTCGCCATTTCCACCACTTCCAGCATGACTGGTCGTGGGGGTTGACGACCAGAGGACAAAGGCCCCTACCGCCGGGCGCAGTACCATGCGGCACCTGTTCCGACGGCTGAAGTAGGTGACCACCTTGGAGGATTGCGCGGCGCCACAGCCGGTGGATGTCCCCTTCGAGGTGTTCACGCGGGCGGAGTGGAGGGCCTTGGGGGTGCCGGCCGAGAGCGGCCTGTCATTCACCGATGTCGCCACCCTGGCCGCCACCGGGGACCCAGTGTCGCTCGACGAGGTGGCCGACATCTACGTTCCGCTCGCACAATTGCTGGCCGTCTATGCATCGGCTGGACGCCACGCTCGCGGCGCGGTCGATAAGTTCTTGGGCAGGCTTGCACCGGCGTCGCCTTTTGTGATCGGGGTGGCCGGCAGTGTGGCCGTGGGTAAGAGCACCACCGCCCGAATTCTCCAGGCGCTCCTTGGCCGGGGCACGGATCACCCGTCTGTCGAGTTGATCACCACCGACGGGTTCCTGCATCCCAATGCCACCCTCGAAGAACGCGGCCTCATGGATCGAAAGGGCTTTCCCGAGAGTTACGACCGACGTCGAATGGTCGAAGCCCTGGCCGCCATCAGGGCAGGCGACCCCGAGGTCAGTATCCCGGTGTACTCGCACCTCACCTACGACATCGTGCCCGGCAATTTCCAAGTCGTGGCCCGTCCGGACATGGTCATCGTGGAAGGGCTGAACGTCCTCCAGGTAAACACCCGGGACGTCTGCCAGCATGTTGTTGCGTCGGACTTCTTCGACTTCTCCATCTACGTGGACGCGGCCGAAGAGGACATCGCCCGGTGGTTCCGCGACCGGCTCCTCCAGTTGCGAGAAAGCGTCCTCACCGACCCGGACTCGTTCTTCCACGCCTTTGCCGATATGTCCACCGAAGAGGTTTCGGCCATCGCCGGGCGGATATGGTCGGACATCAACCTTGTCAACCTGCGCGAGAACATCGCCCCGACAGCCGGTCGTGCCCATCTGGTGCTCGTAAAGGACGGCGAACATCGGGTCCGCATGGCCAGGCTGCGGAAGACCTGAGCCGGGTAGGCCACCCCCGTGTGCCTGTTGATCGCCATCTCCGGGGTCGTCGCTGACGCTCCGCTGCTGATTGCCGCCAATCGCGACGAGTTCTACGACCGCTACGCCGTGAACCTGACGGTTCTGCAGGACACTGAACCGAGAATGCTCGGCGGCCGCGACCTGGTGGCCGGTGGTACCTGGTTGGCGGTGAACGAGCGTGGCGTGGTGGCAGCCCTGACCAACAAGCCAACGGAAGGTCAGCGTGACCCGGCCAAGCGCTCCCGGGGGGAGATCCCCCTGCTTCTGGCAGCACAGCCTTCTGCCTCGGCTGCGGTTGACGCTCTCGAATCGGCCTTTGCGCCTGACGCCTTCAATCCGTGCTGGGTCCTGGTGGGCGATCGCCGAGCCCTCTACTATCTCGACATGACCGGGCCGGAGGGAGTGAAAAGCGAGCTACTCCCACCTGGCGTGCACATTCTCGAGAACAAGCCGCTCGGGAGTCCGAGCAAAAAGGTGGATCACGTGAGAGAACTGTTGGGCGATTGCGAAAAGCGCTCCGCTGACGAAGTGATTGCCGACTTCGGTGGGCTTCTGGGCGATCATCTGATGCCGTTGCTACCGATCGACGGGAGCGAAACGGCCGATCGTCAGTCGCGGATCTCTGCGTGTTGCGTGCACACCGAGTTGTACGGCACCCGCTCCGCCATGGTCGTGTGTGATCCACCTTCGGCATCGGATGAACCCCGGGTGTGGGTAGCTGACGGGCCACCGTGCACCCACCCCTTCTCGCCCGTCACATTCGACCAGTTCTTCGACAGCCGGGCCGGTGGGTAACCGGGCCAGCCCGCCAATGGGCATCATGGACCCATGCCCGACTGGCTCAGCCTGACCGGTCGTTTTGTCCACCTGTTGCCCCTCTCCATCGAGCACGTTCCCGACCTGGTGTCGGCGGCCACCGAGGACCGGGCCACGTTCACGTTTTCATCGGCCCCAAGGGACGAAGGAGACCATGGTCTCCTTCGTGAACAAGGCAATAGCCCACCGTGAGGCGGGGGACCAGCGCCCGTTCGCCACCTGGTCGGTCGATCTGGGCCGGATCGTCGGCACCACCCGCTTTTACGGCATCCAGCGCTGGGACTGGTCACTCACGCCCCGGGCGCACCAAATCCCCGTCGGCTCCCCGCCGATCGGTCCGCGTACCGACCGTCCGACCGTCCCGACCGGGTGGAGATCGGGTACACCTGGCTGGCACCGGCCGCTCAACACACTGCGGTGAATACCGAGGCCAAGCTGCTGATGCTGACCCATTCCTTCGAGCGGTGGTCTGCACGGGGTGGGGATCCAGACCGACGTTCGCCATGTTCGATAGCGGCGGGCCATCGAACGGTTGGGGCTGCAACTCGACGGGGTGATCAGGGTCGAACGCCCGGTTCGACGGCTCCGTGCGGGACTCGGCCCGCTACTCGATGTTGGCCCGCGAATGGCCTGACGCCAGGGCCCGGCTCCAGACTCGGTTGATGGCGACCCGAAGGGGACCATGACCCGGGTCCCGGGCAACAGGTGGGCTGGTTCTATCCCCCGGCGTTGGTGGGAACGTCCCGGAAGGGCAGCTGATGGGAGGCATCGGGCTCCCTGGGTAGGCCGAGGACCCGTTCACCCAGGATGTTGCGCTGGATTTCATCGGTTCCTCCCGCGATGGACACCGCCGGGACCGAGACGAAGATCTCGGCGATGGTCCCGCCCAGCGGGCTGTCCGCGCCGGTGAGCATGCCCGATGCGCCGGCGATGAGGGAATGGACCCGCGAGGCGGCCCGGGCCACGTTGCTGGCCGCCAACTTGCCGAGTGAGCCTTCCGGACCGGGAGGCCGGCCGAGGGCGCGGGCCGCCCGGTCGCGCTGGGCCGTCCAGGTGGCTGTCCGCGCCATGCCTATCAGGCGGGCCATCTCTTGGCGGATGAGTGGATCGGTATTGGCCCCGGTGGCAATGGCCCGATCAACTACCAAGTCGACTCTTCCCGCCCGCTGTGGGTACCACTTGTAGGGCTCGTAGAGGACGGCCCGTTCAGCCGCGGCTTCGCGCCAGGCCCGGCCATCGGTGCGAGCTCGCGCCGGCGCCTGTCCCATGACCGCGTAGCGGCGTTCGTGGGCCAGCGTGGTGAGGGCCACCGCCCATCCGTGGCCGACCTCGCCGACCAGGTTGCCGGCCGGGATCCGGGCATCATCGAAGTACACCTCATTGAACGAGGCGTGGCCGTTCATCTGGCGCAGCGGCCTCACCTCGATGCTGGGCTGTTGCATGGGGATCACGAAGGAGGTGATGCCCTGATGCTTGGGGACGTCCCAGTCGGTCCTGGCCGCCAGCAGCCCGTAGTCGGCATGGGTGGCCGAGGTGGTCCACACCTTCTGTCCGTTGACGATCCATTCGTCGCCATCGGGCTCGGCCCGGGTGGTGAGCCCGGCGAGGTCGGACCCGGACCCGGGCTCGCTGAAGAGTTGGCACCAGGTGATCTCACCGGTCACTGTCGACCGGAGGAGACGGCGCTTGAGATCGTCGGAGCCGTGCTCGAGGATGGTCGGGGCCGCCAGGTGCATCCCGACCCCGTCGGGAACACCGATGGCACCGGCGCGGGTTATCTCGTCGGACACCATGTCGGCGAATGCCGCCGGAAGCGCACGGCCACAACATGCCAGGGGCCAAGTGGGACATGCCCATCCCGAGTCGGCCAGCCGGGTCCGCCATTCGACCAGGCTGAGCTCGGGGTTCCAGTTGGCCTCGATCCAGCTCCTCAGCTCCTGGCCGGCTCGGGTCGCGGCGAGCGGCTCGACCGCGTCGGTCACCTACCGTTGAAGCGGGGTGGGCGGCGCTCGGCCGTGGCCCGGACACCCTCGGAGAAATCCGCGGTGGGCAGCAGTTTGTGCTGCTCACTTGCTTCCCGGGCCAGGGCGGCCCGCACCCGGTCGGCGAGATCACCGCGCATGGTCTCTCTGATCGACCTCACCGCCAGTGGGGCGGACCTGGCAATTTCGGCGGCGAAGGCATGGGCTTGGGGCACCAGTTGGTCGGTGTCGACCAACTCGTCGCACAGGCCGATGCGGACAGCGTCCTCTCCGGACAACCGGCGTCCGGTGTAGAGCATCTCCAGGCTGTGTTGCTGGCCGACGATGGGAGGCAGGGTGGCCGACAAGGCGAAGCCCTGGTGAAATCCGAGCTGGGCGAAGTTGGCCGAGAAGCGGGCCTCCGGGCAGGTGATCCGAAAATCAGCCGAGCAGGCCAGACCCAGACCTCCCCCGATGGCCGCGCCCTGGACGGCGGCCACCACCGGTGTCAACGTGTCGAACAGACGGGCGGCCTCTTGGTAGAGCTGTTCGATTCCTCCGGCGCCGAGACCCGGTTCGGGGCCGGTGGGCTGATTGTTGAAATTGGCCCCGGCGCAGAAGTGCTTTCCCTCCGAGCACAACACGATGGCCCGGCAGGCATCCTCGGCGTCGAGAGCCTCATAGGCGTCGGCCAGGGATCGCATGAGGGCAATGTCGAAGAAGTTGTTGGGAGGCCGGTGAATCTGCACGGTGGCCACGAAGTCGTCGTCGACGATCACCGTCACGTCCCCGAACTGGGTGGGAGCTGTCGAACCGGTCACCCTGGTCCCGTCGGTCGCGAGATCGGCTGCTTCACCTGCCATGGACGTCATGCTATCGGCCGGCCTCCGGGCCGTCGGCGGGCAGCCCGGAGCGGATGGGCAATTCCCACCTCTCAGTTCCCCATCGCCCGGGGGCTCCAATACAGTGACGGCCATGGGAATCCGACCATGAGCCACGCCGGGGTGGACATCGTCAAGGCGCTTCTGGCCGACGCCGGTCTGCTCACCGGTCCTATCGACGACCAGCGCGCCGCCATGGACGCGGCCTCGGCCGGGGCACCACCGCCGGACGGGGTCACCCTCGAGGCCGTCACCCTGGGCGGGCGGGGGGCCGAATGGCTGACCCCCGATGGGATCGGCCGGGATGCCGCGGTGCTCTACCTGCACGGGGGAGGGTACTGCTCGGGATCTCTCAACAGTCACCGCGATCTGGCCGCCCGTATCGGGATTGCCTCTCGGTGTGCAGTGGTCACCCTCGACTACCGCCTCGGACCCGAAGACCCGTTTCCGGCCGCCGTCACCGATGCCGCCGCCGCCTACCGGCAGCTGGTGGCCGAGGGGATTCCAGCCGACCGGATCGCCATCGCCGGGGACTCCGCCGGGGGAGGCCTCACCGTGGCAACGCTTCTCGCCCTGCGCGCCGAGGGGACGTCTCTTCCGGCCGCGGCGGTGTGCCTGTCCCCCTGGGTGGACCTCACCCAGTCGGCGGCCTCCTACCAGCGGCTGGCCGACCTCGACGCCATGCTCAGCAAAGAGAACCTCGACTTTCTGGCCGACGCTTACCTGGCCGGGGCCGACCCCCGCACCGAGCTGGCCTCACCCCTGTTCGCCGAGGACCTGTCGGGTTTGCCACCTCTACGCATCGAGGTGGGAGCCCACGAGGTACTGCTCGACGACGCCACCGGATTGGCCGAACGGGCCGGGGCGGCCGGCAACGATGTCACCCTCACCGTGTGGCCCGAGATGATCCATGTGTTTCAGGCGTTCCCCGGAGTGATCCTCCCCGAGACCGACGAGAGTGTGGCGGGAATCGGGGACTTTCTGGCCGGTCAACTGTCCCGGTAGCCGGCTTCGGGAACCATCGGGCCAACGGACCATCGAGCGATCGGGGCCATCGGCCGCCGGACTTCAGGGGCTCGAAGTGAAGGTGTAGGTGAACGGGGTGGAGTGGGGGGCGGTGAAGAACACGTTCTTTCCGTTGATGAAGATGCCGACCACCACCGCCGCGCTGCCCACCGACACGGTGATCGACTTGTCGGCGTCGAACGACTTCACATCACCCGCCTGCAGATCCCCCACCAACAGCGGGGCAATCGAAGCCGGGCTCTTGACTAGTACCCAACACAGGCCTGACGCCGCCATCCGGAGGGTGAAGTGTGGATTGGACACTGTATAGACGGCTTGGGTGGAGCCGTCAGTGGGACCCGGGGTCACCGCTTGAGCGGCGGGGAGCGGATGGGCGGCCGCCGGTTTGGGCGATGCCGGGAGCGGTGCTCCGCCGGGAGCGGTGATGCGCAGAATATGGGACTCGACCATCCACTGGGGCCGCAGGCTCTGAATCACCGTTCCCGCCACCACGGCCAACGCCAGCAGTGCCACCACCCAAGTGGTGGCCTTCAATGCGGTGGGAGCCCGCCGCCGCCGACGGGCCCGTCGGATGGCCCGCTTGGCATCCTTGAGCTCTGACATCGGGATGGCCGGGATCATGCCAGTGGGTGGACCCACAGCTACCCCGTATCCATGGGCACCGAAACCGCTGGCGGCCGAGGTGGCGAACCCGGCGACCCGGGGTACCTGGCCGGTCTGGGTGAAGGCGCGCAGGTGCTCGGGACCGCTGGTGACCGCGGCCACCACGCCGGCCAACCCTCCGGCGTCACGCAGCCGTCGGTGACTGGTGGCTACCGGTGACGATGACCAGGCCTCCATCAACTGGAGGGCCAGAGCATCGCCGTCCAGGGTCAGAAAGGCGGCGTAGCGGCGCAGGGTGGACAGCGCCATGGCCTGGTCGGGCATCGAACTCAGGTCTCCCGACTCGAGTCCCTCGAGCTGGGTGATGGGTCGGGCCAGGCGGTCGTGCACGGTGACCAGATCGAGGCCGTGTTGCTCCCTCGTCTCTCGGAGCATCCTCCCGATCTCCGCCGGGGAGGTGGGGATGTGTCGCTGTTGCTGTTCGCCGCGTCGGCCTGTGGCTCCGCCACGTTGCCGGGTCACTGATGTCTCCTGACTTTTCCCTCGCCGTAAGAGTACCTGGCCGGAACGCTCGTTTGCCCTCGGACTGTCTCGCTTACACCCGAACCGAGTGGGGGCCGCCTCTGACCGATCCGGACCGATGGTCGAGGTTCAGTCGATGGATGCGTGGACGGCGTCGATCAGCGAGTCGGTCCGACGATCACCGGCGAGGCCGAGACGCATCTGATTCATCACGAAGGCGAAGGCAATGCCTGATTCGGGATGGGCGAAACCCACCGAGCCGCCGGCTCCGTAGTGGCCGAAGCTCCCTTGGCCGAACAACGGGGTGAGGGGGGAGACACACATCATGCCCAGACCGAATTTCGACTCGGCCCCGAGGATGAGGTCTTCTCCGGAGGTCCGGGGAGTGCTCATCTGGGTAACGGTCCCGGGGGCGAGGATCCGTACCCCGTCGACCTCGCCGATCAACCCGGCGTAGAAGCGGGCCAGGGACCGGGCGGTGGTGATGCCGTTGGCCGCGGGGACTTCGGCGGCGTGGAGTTCGCGGCTGTTGAACGGCCCACCGCCCTCGGTGAAATTGCCGAAGGTGCCGCCCAAGAAGAGCGCGCGGGTCCCCAGGCCATCGGGCCCGAAGTTGATGGCCATCCTGTCGAGTTCCCCCGGATTCATATCGGCGAGGTGGTCGAGCGACATGGTGAGAGGGGCCACCCGTCCCTCTTCCGATTCGGGCAGGCCTATCCAGAATTCCAAACCCAGAGGGGCCGCCACCTCTTCGGCGAAGAAAGTTCCCAGGCTCTTGCCGGTGATGCGCCGCACGACTTCTCCCACCAGCCACCCGTAGGTGAGGGCGTGATACCCGTGGGCGGTCCCCGGCTCCCAGAAGGGCTTCTGTGCCGCCAGTGCCGACACGATCGGCTCCCATGCCAGCACCTCGTCCAGGGTGAGGGTGGCGTCGATGGTCGGCAATCCGGACTGATGGGTCAACAGCCACTCGACCGGCATGGTGCCCTTGCCCTCGGCCCCGAACTCCGGCCAGTACTCGGTCACCGGGGCCGACGTGTCGAGAAGCCCTCGCTCGATCAGCAGGTTGGCGCAGGCGGCGGTGGCCCCTTTGGTGGTCGAGAACACCAGCTGGAGGGTGTCCTCGGCGTAGGCGAGCCCGGTGCGCTCGTTTGCCGTTCCTCCCCACAGGTCGACCACCGGGACGCCGTCCTTGTAGAGACAGAACGCCGCACCCAGGTCGCCACGTTCGGTGAAGTTGGTCACGAAGGCGTCCCGCACAGCCTCGTACCCTGGCTCCACCCGTCCGTCGATCGCTGCGCCGTTGGCGTCAGTCATCGTTCCCCCTCGTCGTTTGTCCCTGGCCGCCACCCCGTGGTCGACTCGGCCCGACGCTACCGGGCGAACTCCCCAACCGGCCACATCGGGTGGCGAGGCGGGGGAATGTTGCGGACGCAAATACTGTTGACCCCAGGGAAGCGCCTCGGTGGCCCGGTCAGGTGGCCGGAAGATCAGAGCCAAAAGGAGGTCGGCGATGCCGGCGGTAACAGTAGAAGACACTCTCACCCTGCCCAGGATCGCCGAGCCCGATCCGGCTTCGACAGCTGCCCGGCCCGTGCTGTCGGTTACGTCTGCCCCCTTCGGATTCGAAGGAGAGGGATTTCCGGTTCGCCGGGCGTTCGCCGGAGTCGATCGCACCCTCCTCGACCCTTTCGTCCATATGGATCAAATGGGGGAGGTGGAGTACGCCCCGGGTGACGCCAAGGGGACAGCGTGGCATCCACACAGGGGTTTCGAGACGGTGACCTACATGATCGACGGCACGTTCCAACACCGGGACTCCATTGGCGGAGGTGGGTTGATCACCAACGGGGATACCCAGTGGATGACGGCCGGATCGGGGATCCTCCACATCGAACGTCCCCCCGAGGAGCTGGTGGCCAGCGGTGGCTTGTTCCATGGCATCCAGTTGTGGGTGAACCTTCCGAAAGCGGAGAAGATGACAACTCCGCGCTACCAGGACATCAGAGCCGGGAACGTCGCGCTCCTGTCCACTGCCGACGGCGGAGCCCTGGTTCGTCTCATTGCCGGAGATCTGGCCGACGTTGCCGGGCCCGGAGCCACCCACTCGCCCATGACCATGGTGCACGCCACGGTGAGCCCCGGGGCGAAGCTGGTGCTTCCGTGGCGCCACGACTTCAATGCGCTGGTCTATGCGCTGGCCGGGAGAGGGAGCGCCGGTGAGAGCGGGCAACTCATCCACTCGGGGCAGCTGGCCGTCTTCGGTGAAGGTGACACCATCACGGTGGATGCCGACGTCACCCAGGAGTCACGCTCGCCCAATCTCGACGTGTTGGTGCTCGGCGGTCGCCCCATCCGCGAGCCCGTCTTCGCCTATGGCCCGTTCGTGATGAACACCAAGGACGAGATTGCCCAGGCCTTCGAGGATTTTCACGCCGGAAGGCTGGGAACCGTTCCGACCGAGTAACTCCGGTTCGTTTCTTCACGGGTGGACGTGCGGTGGCGATGTCGCCGACATCGGGGTCAGGGACCCTCGCCACCACTGGCCGTACAGGAGCGGGGGTCCCACGGCTGTAGCGGTGTCACCGCCGCCGAGGGCGCCTGGAACGCGGAGTTGGCGGAGGTGGTGGAGGTGGTGGAGGTGGTGGTCGTCGGTGCCGACGTGGAGGTGGTGACCCCGCCCCCGGTGGTGGCGGTGGCGCCCGAGGCAGGCGGGTTCACCGAGAACTGAGAACCGGTGACCACCGTCACCTGGGCCCCATCGGTGATCTGGGTCGGATCGAGGGCCATGATCACAGCTCCGGAAAGGGACGAAGCCACGGCTTGGGCGGCGGCTTCGTCGGCGGAGGTCATGTGGGCGTAGTAGACGACAGTTTCCGACTGCGTACCCACAGGGGCCGAGTCGCCGACGCCGGCCATCTTGAATCCGAGGGCGGAAAGGGCGTCGGAGGTTGTGGTGGCCTGGTTGTAGGTGCCGGATCCGTTCATCACCGACACGGTGACAGTGCTCGGATCCGGGAGTTGCCTGCCGTGCATGGTGTCGGTGGTGGCGTTGACCCCGAGGAATTGCCTGATGACCTGCTGATCCTGGGCGGCTACCGGAAACTCGACGGCACCGTAGGAACCGCCCTTGTAGGTGTAGGAGCCGGTTTGGTCGATTGCCACCGGAAGGGTGTACTGGGGGGCTGATCCGGCGTTCACGCCACGGAAATTGAGGACCAGGTCGACCATGGCATGGATCGAGAATTTGGAGTCCACCGAGAGTTGGGACGCCACCCCGCCCACCAGCCGCGTATCGGTTAGCGGGTTGGACAGGCCGTTTTTGGCCACCGCGGTGCCCAGTACCCGTAGGAACTCGTGGTCGCGGCGGATCCGGGCCAGGTCGCTCGAGTTCTCGAACGGCCAGTAGGCCGGATTGGAGGTGGTGACCCCGGGCCCCTGGTATTGGAGGTGCCTGGCCCGCACCACCTGAAGAGCATGGATGCCGTCGAGGGGAATGCACCCGGTGGTGAGTTGCTTGAGGCCCGAGTACGCGTCGAACACCGGCATGGGGAAGTACATCCTGACGCCGCCCAGCGAGTTCACCACGTTGGCGAAGGTGTCAAAATTGAGCACCACGTAGTGCTGGATAGGTATCCCGAAGTCCTGTTCAATCGCTGCCACCAACTGGCTGGGTCCCTGAAAGAGGGCGGCATCGATCTTGTTGGCGCCGGTAGTGCGGGCGTTGGGGACGAACAGGTCACGGGGGATGGAGAGAATCGAAACCGAGTGCTTCTTCGGGTCGAGATGGAGGATCATCACCACGTCGCTGTTGATGCCGTTCACACCCTGGGAGCACAGGCCGTAGGCGGGGTTCTGGACAGTGAGCGCGCACCGGTCGGTGGACCCGACCATCAGGATGTTCTCGGTGCCGGCGTCAGCGCCGGAGGTGGGGGAGTCGATGAGGCCCTTGACATCGATCCGGTGGATCTTATGGCTGAGGTAGAAGCCGTATCCCGCGGTGCCGGCCACCCCCACCACGATGACTATCGCCAGCGTCAACAGGACCCGCTTGGTTTTCCGGTAGCGACGTTTGGGTGCCCGATGTGATGGCGGCTTGCCCCTTCCGCGGATCTGGTCACCCAACTTCTGCAGGCCGGTTTCATCGAAGGTGGGTTCGCGGACGTCGTTCTTCCCGGCGCCGGGTGACGTCCCGGGTCTCGGACTTCCCTCGATCATCGAGCCAAGCGCTCGCAGTCCGTCCTGGTGGGGAGTGGATCTACGGCGTGGCCGACGGGTGGGGTCGGTAGCGGGTCCATCCGGACCGCTGCTGGCCATGGCCATAGACGGTAGCAAGAGAGTCACCACCGCCGGTATCGCCGCTCACAGGTTCCCCGGTGACATCAGTCCTGAGACGAGCAATGCAGCCATGATGGAGAGCGGAACCAGCACGATCCCCACCGCGCTATAGGTTCGCACCGACGGGCTGGCCCCCTCCCGCTTCGCCACCTGAAGCCAGAAGATGGCCGACAGCGACCCGGTGACCACCAGGTTTGGTCCCAGGTCGAGTCCGATGAGCAGTGCTCTGGGATGCAGGGGCGAGTTCGATGACAAGAGCACCGCGGCGGGCAGGTTGTTGACCAGGCAGGAGGAAGCGGTGGCGATCCACGCCGAGGCGACGGCCCCGGCCGAACCCATGAGGCGTCCCGGCACTCCCCACACCCGGGCCAGCACACCCAGCGCCACCGCCACCGTGAACAGTCCGGCCAAGAGGGCCGGACTGGCGGCCCGGGCGGCCTCTGGCAGGGCGAGCCTCCCGGTGGCTCGCTGCACCACCAACACGGCAAACCCCCAGCCCGAACACGGAGAGAGCCGGATCGGGGAGCACCAGGACCATCACGGTGGCCCCGATGACGCCGATCATGCCTGCTCCCCACTGGGGTGAAACCGGTTCGATCTCCTCACGGGTGGTCGCCTTCAGATCGGCACGTCGCCACACCACCAGTACCGCCATGGTGACCACCACCGCGGCCGCCCAGGCCGGCGCCATCCCAGCCGCGAATGAACCTCCACTCACGTTGCCACCGTGGAGGACCAACAGATTGGTCAGATTCGAGCCCGGAAGCAGAAGGGATGCCGAGTTGGAATGAACACCGCGCCGTAGAGAAAAGCGGTCTCTCCCAGGTGTCGGCGACGGGCCGCGTGTAACAGAATCGGGGTGAGGAAGACCACCGAGGTATCGAGGTTGAGGATCACCGTCACCACGATCACCAACCCCATCAACGAGGTGAACAGGACAAGTCCACCTCCGGGGAGCCGGGCGGCCAGGGTGCCGGCGGCTTCGAACAGACGGTCCGAGGCCGCCACCGCCCACCAGCAGCAGGCCGGCGATGAGCACAAACGGCGGCCAGGTCTGGGCCAGGGTGTGGGAAAGCGCGGTCGGCACGACGACAAGGACTACCCCAGATCGGGAGCCCTCACCCCGTTCTGCTCACCGAACGTCAACACAGCCCGCCAACACCGGTGGCGAACGACCGATCAGGTGGCGATGGGGCAGCCCAGCACCGGCCCGGCCGCCGGGACCGCTTCCGATGTGGAAGGGGATGTCTCCCCCACGTCGCGTGCCGCCACCGGGGCTGCCGACCGGGTGGTGGTCACTCTCATGTCGTCGGGTCGCAATCGCAAGGAATCGAGCCAGTAGCGCACCGTCCAGGTCGGCCAGTTGTTGGTCACCCGCCCCGATGCCGTCTTGTACCAGCTCCGGCAGCCGTTGACCCAGGTGGTGCCGGCCATCAGCCGCTGGATGCGGGCATCGTCGCGGTCATAGGCGTCGGCGGTCACCTCGATGGTGCTCACCACCTCGGCGGTCACCCCATCGGCACTGCGAGCCTCGGTGTGGAGGGCCAGGGCCTGGAGCACCACGTTGAGCTGGCGTTCCACCATAAAGAGGATCGAGTTGTGCCCGAGGTTGGTATTGGGACCGTAGAGCAGAAAACAGTTGGGAAACCCGGAGACGGCGATCCCCAGATAAGCCCGGGCCCCGTCTTCCCAAGCGGACGCCAATGTGCGGCCATTCCGGCCGGTGATGGGAATACTGGACAGAAAGTCGGTGGTGTGGAATCCGGTCCCGAAGATCAGTACATCGGCCGGTCGCCTCTTCCCGTCGGTGGTCACCACCGCATCGGTCTCCACGTGGTCGATGGGCTCGTTGACCACCTCCACTGTCGGCCGCAGAATGGCCGGGTACCAGTCGTTGGAGATGAGAAGTCGCTTGCACCCGACCGGATAGTCGGGGACCACCGACTCTTCGGGCATCCGTTCCGAGACCACCTCGGCGCGTATGCCTTTGGTGATCACCTTCCCGAGGAACTGGCTGGCCCAGCTGTCCTTCCGGAACGCCAGCCACTTGGTCTCGAGCGACCAGTAGATCCGCCACCGGTAGGCCAACTCGTAGGCCCGTACGTGGGAGAGCAGCCAACGCTCCCGCGGACCATAGACGCGGTCAGGTTTGGGGACTACATAGTTGGAGCTGCGTTGGAAGATGGAAAGCTGCCCGGCTTCGGCCGCCACCGGTGGGACGAACTGGATGGCGCTGGCTCCACTCCCGACCACCGCCACCCGCTTGCCCTTGAGGTCGACCTCATGATCCCACCGGGCCGAGTGCCAGGTCGGCCCGCCAAAGCTGTCGAGTCCGGGCAGGTCGGGAATGGCGGGGCGGTTGAGTTGCCCGCAGGCGAAGATGACGGCGTCGGCTTCCAGTACCTCCGAACCTCCCTGGGCCGACGTAACCGACACCCGCCAGGTACCGGACGCGTCGTCGAAGGAGGCTTCGTTGACGGTGGTGCCGAGACGAAGGTGGGGCGCCAGCCCGTACCGTTCCACGCACTGTTCGGCGTAGGTCAGAATTTCGGGCTGGTCGGCGAAACGCCGGCTCCAGTCGGTCTTCGACGCGAAGGAGAATGAGTAGAGGTGGGAGGGGACATCGCACCCGCTCCCCGGGTAGGTGTTGTCACGCCAGGTTCCGCCCACCCCATCGGACTGTTCGACGATGGTGAAGTCGGTGACACCGGCACGCGCCAGTTGTATCCCGGTACCCAGGCCGGACATGCCCGCACCCACCACGATCACCGAAGGTACGTGACGACCGGATTGCCGGGCCGCCCTGGCAGCACGTTGCATTCGCCTCAGGCCGATGTTCAAAGCCACGCGAACCCCCCAGGTTGTCGCACGGGCCCACCGGTGATGGCGAGCCCTTTTCACAGGTTATGGGGTCGATGAGCTGAGCCCCAAATCTCCGGACGGATCAACGGCCACGTCCGGGTCAGTCGGGCCCCCGGCCCAGATGGACCTGCGCCGATGCCGGCCCCGGCTCCGTCTCGTTGGGCGGGGCACCCCGGACGATGAAGACCAAGGCCGACACGAAGCCTGCCCCTTCAAGGAGAGGGACGCGGACACGGCGGAGGCGGCAGACGGTATCTGTTGTCAGAGGACGGTGTCGAGAGCCGACCACCCCATACCGTGGCCCGTGGCCACCGGCTCGTACACGATGTTCCCTCCGACCACGTTGACTCCTTCCGCCAAGGCCGGATCGGCCCGCACTGCGTCCTTCCATCCGAGGTCAGCGATGGAGAGTACGTAGGGCAAGGTGGCATTGACCAGCGCGTGGGTCGACGAGTGGGGTACGGCCCCGGGCATATTGGATACGCAATAGAAGAGGGACCCGTTGACTTCGAAGGTCGGATCGGAATGGGTGGTCGGTCGGGTCGATTCGAAGCACCCTCCCTGGTCCACCGAGATGTCGACCAGCACCGATCCCGGACGCATCCGCGCCACCAGATCGTCGGACACCAGCTTTGGCGTCTTGGCTCCGACTATCAGGACGGCGCCGATCACGATGTCGGCATCCACGCACGTCTCGTCAATGGCATGGGCGCTCGATGCCACCGTCTCCAGTGCGCCCCGGAAGTGGTGATCGACCTGGCGGAGGCGCTCGAGGTTCCGGTCGAGGATGTAGACGTCGGAGTGCATCCCCACGGCCATGGTTGCCGCCGCCATCCCGGCCACGCCGGCCCCGAGGATCACTACCTTCGCCGACCGCACGCCGGGGATGCCACAGACCAGTACCCCTCGACCGCCGGCGGGACTCATCAGATGATGGGCCCCCATGAGCGGTGCCATCCGACCGGCCACTTCACTCATGGGGGTGAGCAGGGGAAGAGATCTATCGGGAAGCCGCACTGTCTCGTAGGCGATGGCGGTCGTTCCTCCGGCCATCAGCGCTTCGGTGCAAGCCCGCGAGGCGGCGAGGTGGAGGTAGGTGAAGAGCACCTGATCCCGCTTCAGACCGAGAAGCGGATACTCGTCGGGGATCGGTTCTTTCACCTTCAACACCATGTCGGCGCGCGACCAGACGTCGATGGCATCGGTCAGCACCGAGGCGCCGGTGGCCACGAACTCGTCGTCCCGGATGGATGAGCCGATGCCGGCCCCGGATTGCATGAGAACCGTGTGACCGGCGGAGGTGAGCTCCCTGACCCCGGCCGGTGTGATCGCCACTCTGAACTCACCGTTCTTCACTTCTGTCGGTACTCCGACGATCATGGCGACGCCTCCGAGTTCATTGTGGCATTCGTCGAGGTGGAGCGCGGGTACGGAGAGGGATCACCTCCCCGTGAACAGATGGCATGCCCCATCCGTATCCCTGGGTACAAACTCGGAAAGGGGTGCCATCGATGGCTTCCAACTCAACTCACCCGCACCGACGCATGTCGGGCGCTCACAAACTCATCGCCATTGCCGCATTCGGGGCGCTGGCCGCCGCGGCCGGCTGTACCTCGGCCACGTCTGGCACATCCGGCAAGGTGGCCGGATCGGGGAGCTCGCCGACGGTCACGGTGGCGTCGAAGGGCACGGTGGGGGCTGTGTTGTCGGACGCTCAGGGCACCACCCTGTATCGATATACCCCGGATACTCCCGGGGTTTCCGTCTGTACCGGCGGTTGCGCCACCTCATGGCCACCTCTCACCCTGCCGGCAGGGGTCACCAAGCCGGTGGCCGGCCCGGGCGTGACCAATCTGGGCACCACCAAACGGGCGGACGGTTCACTTCAGGTCACCTACATGGGAATGCCCCTCTATCGGTTCGTCGGTGATACCAGTCGGACGGACGCCACCGGCCAGGGTCTCGGCGGCACGTGGTACGTGCTGAAGGCCTCGGCGTCGACTCCGGCGACCCCGGCGGCCCCGACTACGACCTCCGCATCCCATGGATCCGGCAATGCCTACTAGCTCGGACCCGGCGAGGAGTCGGCCGCTCGATGGAGAGGCAGCAGCCGAAATGGGGCAAAATCGGTGAGCGAGAGGTGAGCGAGAGGTGAGCGAGAGGTGTGTCACCCAGGATCTCCACCATCCGATCACTGAACTGTCCACGGTGACTCGGGATACCGTCTGTGGCGAGGAGCCCCGTCGGTCGGGGCCAACAGATATGACCACCGATGAGTTTGGACTGCGAGCTGCGTTCCTCGCCCACAGTGGCGAGTTGGTAGGTTTCGCCCGCCGGGCTTTGGGTGACGCGCAGCTGGCAGAAGAGGCCGCACAAGAGACGTTCGTGCGGGCATGGCGATACCGGGAACGGTTCGATCCATCGCTTGGATCCATGCGTACCTGGCTGTTTGCCATCGAACGACGCCTGGTCATCGACTTGGCCAGGGCCCGGGCCATCAGAAGAACTGAGCCACTGCCTCCCGACAAAGCAGAGGACGAGGACGCCATCGCGCGCGCCATGCAGGCGTGGCAGGTCGAAGAGGCGATCCGCCGCCTACGTGACGAACACCGCCACGTCCTCGTGGAGATCTATTACCGGGGACGCCCCAGCCGGAGCGTGGCTGACGAGCTCGGCATCCCCGACGGTACCGTCCGCAGCCGTCTGTTCTATGCGCTCAAGGCGCTCAAGCTTGTACTCGAAGAGATGGGGTGGGAGGAATGAGCGGAGCCGAATGTGACAGCTGGCGGGGTATGCAGGCGATGCATGCCATCGGTCGGCTCGATCCGAACGAAGAAAACGAACTTGCCGAACACCTGGCCGCTTGTTCGTCGTGCCGGGCCGAGGCAGAGGATCTGGCCGGCATGGAGTCGGCCCTGAAGCTGGCCGACATCGATCATTTGGACAGCGCCGCGGAGTTGGCGATCCCAATCGAGTCGGCGCGCTGGGAGCAGCTCCGGGTCCAGCGGCAACGACGAGTGGGCAGGATGACCAGAACGTGGGCGGTGACGGGCGTTGCCGCTGCCGCGGTGGTGGCGATCGCCCTGGGCGCGGTGGCGCTCCACCACCCGGCCTCACCAAACCGGATCGTGGCCCTCACCGGAACCTCCGGAGTGCATGCCACGGTAGTACTGACTCCCAAAGCGTGGGGCACCCAGGCCACCTTCGATGAAGCTGGTCAGCGGGCCGGGCAGGTGCTCACCGTGTCGATGGAAACGACGTCGGGCACCTGGTGGGTTGCCGGCAGCTACCGAACCCCCGGCTCCAATGGCCGGCTCCAGGTGACCCTGTCGTGCGCGGTGCCTGCAACTCAGATCACCCACGTATGGGTGAGTGATGATGCGGGCCATACGGTGCTGCACGGCTATGTCCAGTAAGCAGGCCTAGAGGAGGGGCGAACACCGTAGTGATGCGGTGGGAGCCGATCACGCCACCCGGACCGGGTCGCCGCCGACCGACACCACATCGCCTCGGTGCAACTGGCACCCCCGGCGGAGCTCCACCTCGCCATTGACTTCCACGCTGCCGGTGGCGATGACCCGCCTGGCGTCCGACCCGCTGTCCACCAGATTGGCCAGTTTCAGAAACTGGCCCAGCCTGATCATGTCGTCGGTGATGGCTACGTCGTGCATCTGTCCATTCTCCGCCCATCGACAAGGTGAGGCAACGGTGAAGCCGCCACTAGAGGTCTCGCACCGTTTGAGCCGGATTCACGTACCGATGATGCCGGCCAGTACCGCTGCCTCGCTGATCGTAGGATCTTTGGTGGCGGTCAGGAGAGTGATGGTCTGGTCTTTTGCCAGAGCTTTCAAGTGATCGAGAGCTTCGGCCCGTTCCGGTTCCTTCAGTTCGGCCCGATACCGTCGTTTGAACTCGTTGAATCGCTCGGGTACGTGGCCGTACCACTTTCGCAGCTCGGTTGACGGCGCTATTTCTTTACACCACTCGTCCAACCCGGCTCTCTCCTTCGACACACCCCGGGGCCAGAGGCGATCGACCAAAATGCGCGCGCCATCGTGAGGACCGGCCTCTTCGTACACCCGACGTAGGCGAACATCGGGTTTTTTGGCCACCGTCACGAACCCAGGGTCGTCGGGGAGATCAGTTGACTGTCGGTGGCATCGAGACCCTCCCACAGGGGCCGAAAGTCGTCGGCCAGGCGAGCCAATTCCTCCACGTGCTGCGCGGACAGCCGACCCAGAGCGGCGCTGCCCTTCCGGGTGAGCGCCAGGCGCACCATCCGACCGTCGTGGGGATCGTGGCGGCGTTCGACGAATCCGGCAGCTTCTGCCCGTTGTGCCAGTTCGACCGCGCTGTGATGGCGTAACAACAGGTATCCGGCGATGTCGCCGATTGTCGGTCCCTGAGGCTCACCGTGCCCGCGAACGGCCAGGAGCAACTGGTGCTGGGCCGGGGTGAGGCCGGCGGCCCGTGCCTGCTCTTGGCTCCAATGGAGAAACTGGCGAAGCCCGGTCCGGAGTGCCAGCAGCCTTCGGTACTCGTCGGTTCTGAGTGGTCTTGGTGTCACGACAGCGTTTGGCTCCGTGTATCTCGCACTACGAGCTAAAGTACCCCAGGAAACACTGGTCCGAGGCATCCTGACGATTGTCGCCTCCACGATCCCACTCGCCGACCGCCAACCTGAGGCTACCGCTGGGAGTGTGCACCGTTGACTGCAGCCGATGATGCCGCACAACAACGATCGGCCGAGCACCTGGGCGATTTCACCATCACCTGGCAGGCGGTTCGGATCATCCCGCTGGCCCTGGTCATCGGGGCCATGGCCGCCGAGGGCGTCAGCACTTTCTTTGTCGTCGCTGACGAGTCGCTCGAGCTCGAGGGTTTCACCACTGTCGAACACCTTCTCGCCGGCCGCCAACGCCAGTTGGTCGAGGAGCGACAAGGAGCGACCACTAAGATCCAGGCGGCGAGGGGGATGTTCTTCGTGAACATGAGTCAAGGGAGTCGGTGATGGGCGATGACATGGGTGGAGACCCAGCCTGCTGGCTCAATCAAGTGTGTGACGAGTGTGGCGCCATGACGGAACGTGATGAAGTACACGACTGCTCGGTGCGGCTGGGAACACCGCCAACCAGTGCTGTCGGATCGGACGACCCCATAGGTCAACCCGGCTCGCCGGCTCAGACCCAGGACGGGTGATCCCGGCCTTCAGTGGGGCTCGGCGGAGGTGGGAGCGGGCCGGGAGGCATTGACCGCAGGTTCCTCTTTTGGGCCGATGCGTTCGTAGAGGCGGCGAACGCACTTGGGCGCCTACCGGATGGGCGAGTCCGGCTGGCCGCCGGCCGGCTGGCCAGGGTCCTCCATAACGCCGGCCGCCTCATCCACCAGATCACCCTGGATCCGCGCCCGGACTCCCGGCCCGGAGGTGGTTCAGAGGTTGGGTTCGGCCTGAGCTTTGCCGGCTCGACGGCTTCCGAAGCGTTCGACGACGCGGCCTACGCGCTCAGTCGTGCTTTGCAGCGGACCGAGGGTATTGGACAGGGTGCCGATCGTGACTTCGAGACTCTTGATGCGATCGTCGAGCGAGACCAGAGTTGGCACCAAAGTCGCCAGGTGGCTGATCGGCTCGATCACCTTGACCAGTTCGTCGAGCGTTGTGCCCAGTCCGGCCAGCCGTTCGAGGGCCGGTGCCACTGTGGCCAGGGGTTCCAAGGTGACGGCCAGCTCGGCCAGTGCGTCGAGGGTCGCGCCGAGCTCGGCCAGCTGCTCGAGGGCAGGCACGATGGCGGCGATCTGGGCCAGGGTGTGGTCGAAACCAGCGATCCGCTCGATGGCCGGTGCCGCCTCCCCGAGGCGCTTGAGTGCGGGGATCACCGCGGGAAGGTCCATGAGAGCTTGCACGTTGGCGCCAATTTCTCCGGTTACGTTCCGCACCGTATCCCCCCTCGATTGTCCGTGACCAGTATGACGTTGCCAGCAGATGCATGCCCTCATTGGCGTTTGGGGCTGCCGGTGACGGTCAGCGCCGACATGCGCCGACAGTCGGTGACACTTGACCGACGCCCACACCGAGTTGAGCAGAAGCTAGTTGTGAGCGAGGTATCCATCGAGGGTCCCGGTCGACGATCGGCTCGCTGAGCGCTTCAAGTTCGCGCGCGAGAGCCTCGAGCGTCCGGTGGTTGTCCTCATAGGCCTGATACCCGGCGGGCTGGTCTGCTGAGAGCGGGCGAGTTTCCCGCAGTGACCGGTGCGCACGACGACGCTGCCGGGCAGACACGGACCAATCGCCTGGTTCAATCCTCGCTGACGGCTCGGCGTCGTATCAAACGGTTGTCGGACGCTGGCAGTGCTGACATTCGGCCACGGTCGGCCAGCCGGGTCCGATCACCCTGGTAGGGGCACCCGTGCCAGCGTCGTATATCGGTGACCCTCCGTGGAGGATCGTGAGGCCACCAGGTCGAGGCAATCGACGTCGAACGTCGCGAAGAAGGGGATCCCGGCAAGGGGCGCCCGCGCCGACCCATTGAGTCGACGCCCTTTCGAGCGTGCGATGGTCAGGTGCCCGGTGAACGGCGCATCGCCGTGGTTCATGTCGGGGACAACGGGAACGGTCGCAGAACGTACGGCGTCGGCCGCTTCATCGAGACCTGCAACGGGGATCTGGAGCACCCGTTCGCCGTTGAACCATGCCGTTCTCGGGCCGACCTCGCAATGGACCGAGCCCGCCAGGTTCCCGGCCGCGGCCCCGAGCGCGTCGACGAGCGCGGGCACGAGGTGGTCGTCCACGTCACCGAGGAATCGGAGGGTGATGTGCCACTGTCCGGGCCTGACCAGCGTGAGGCCCTGAGCGGGCCCCAGTTCCAACAAAGAGAGACGCTTCAGCGTCGTGTCATCGGGCCACGCTGCCACGAACATCCGCACATCCAAGTGTGCCCTCTGGCGCACCGGGATGGGGACGAGCGCCGTCACCGGGCAGGCCGGCAGCCCCCACAGCTCTCGGATCGGGAATGTTGGCCGGTTTGAAGGCGAATGGGTCTTCGCCCAGTGACCCCGAAGCGGACTTCACACTGTTCCGATAGCTGACGCGCTGCCCTCAGGCCCCTTGCCTGGGCAGGCGTATGCCCAACCGCCGAGACAGCCACGAAAGGTTCCTGTTGGCGGCATAACTACGTGGTGACGTAGCACCCCATTCCGGCAGCGCTCTTTGGTGATGGATTAGACGAAGTACTGCCTCTGGCGAGGAAGATGAGG
>Ga0208079_1000030_pt1 | contig 83390 bp, 69 predicted proteins | sample NGESurdeep092012_5_FD_184474 | JGI IMG/M metagenome (GOLD analysis project Ga0208079, IMG submission 184474) | Arctic peat soil microbial communities from Barrow, Alaska - NGEE Surface sample 210-2 deep-092012 (SPAdes) | ecosystem: Environmental > Terrestrial > Soil > Wetlands > Peat ... | reverse complement strand
GAGGTCAATTGTTTCTAAATTCAAATCCCCTCTCCCCGGCCCTCTCCCCGCTCAGGCGGGGAGAGGGAGTTGGTGGTAGTGGCAAGTTGCGCCCGTTTCATCGTGCTGGAATTTTCAAAGCGCCAGCGGCGCGACATATTTGTAGTTCAAAATCCGGTTGTGACACAAGCTCCGTCAGGAGTGGCATCATCTGAATATGTCGCTCCTGACGGAGCTTGGGAATTTAATGGTGCGTGGTTCTACAAAGATTTCGCGTCTACGGCGCTGCGTTCTCAATCCGGCACTGTGATCAGGACGACGGCGAATGTTGCGGCGGGTTTCATTTTGTCGGAGATGAGAAATTCGCAGCCTATCTAGGTGTTAGGCGACTTGGTCATTCGTAATCAAAGTATATCCACAATGCACGCAACATCCACTGGCGAATACTCTGTGAGCATCGGGCGCACGCCATAACGGCTTCTGACAATGTGGACAAAGAACGTCGCGGCTTCCGTATCGTCGGAGAATGTAGATAACAACCGACACAGAAACGAAAGAATAAACGGCTAGAGAAATCTGAAAAGCCTGTGTGCTGATGGAATCCGTCGCGCCGAGGATAACCAAAGGCAGCATCAAAATGACCATAACCGCGACGGCGATATAAACACGCCGCAACATGCGACGTTTCGCAGCACGCACGGTAGAGGCGAACTCATCCTTTGTCATAAAAACGCTCTAGTCGCCTAACAGGTGATTAGCTGCAAGCTTTGCAGCCTATCACAGTTCATGGTTTTGTTTTCGATTCTGCAAAAGCCTTTCACCCAGGAATAGTTCGCCTGTGAATTGCCTAATTTCATTGTCAGACAAAGGCTGCAAATTGTTCCGATGATTTTCATTTGCTGAATCTGATTTATTTGATGCCGAATTTCTGCATATACGTCGGCAGCCGGGAAATCACAAGCTGATTTTCAGTTCCTTCAACGCCTGACGGAACGGCTGCCGTGGCTGATGCCGCCGCGCTTCCAGTGCCAACGTATCGGCGAGGTCTTCGGAAAGTTCTTCGTCGGTCAGCATCCGTTCCAACACGGCTTCACGCTGTGGCCGCTTCAAGGACTTGAAGGCTGTCACAAAAACTTCCGCTGTTGCTTCAATTGTACTCATACCGGCCAGATTGTCGTTGATTTTTGACGCAAGTTCAAGTTGGAATGAGTTTTTCTTCACGCTCGATTTCTGCTTTAGTCAAGGCATGGACGCCGCACTGCCGCCGCTCACAGCCGGGACGCTTTACCTCGTCGCCACGCCCATTGGCAACCTTGAGGACATCACGCTGCGCGCACTGCGAGTGTTGCGCGAGTGCGACGTCGTCGCCGCCGAGGATACGCGGCACTCCGGGCAGCTGTTGAAGCATTTCGGAATCTCCAAACCGCTGCTCAGTTATTTTCAGTTCAACGAAGCCAGACGCAGCGAGGAAATCATCGAACGCCTTCGGCGCGGCGAAAAGGTCGCGCTGGTCACGGACGCCGGCAGTCCCGGCATCAGCGATCCGGGTGAACGCGTGGTGAAGGCGGCGATTGCGGCGGGCTTGCGCGTCGAGTCCGTGCCAGGGGCGTGCGCGTTGGTGGCGGCACTGACGGCGAGCGGATTGCCGACGGACGAGTTTCATTTCATCGGTTTTCTGCCGCACAAATCCGGCCAGCGACGGAACAAGCTGGAATCGCTCAAGACTGTCAACGGCACGCTGGTGCTTTATGAATCGCCGTATCGGATCGAAAAGCTGCTCGTCGAACTCAGCGAAGTTTTTCCGGAGCGCGAGGTAGTGCTGGCGCGCGAGTTGACCAAGAAGTTCGAGGAATTTCTGCGCGGCAAGCCGGCAGAATTGCTGGCGATTGCGAAGAAACGGAGTTTGAAGGGGGAGTTTGTGGTGATGGTGGGACCGTGAGGCACAAACATCGGACATTGAACGCCCAACATCGAACATCGAATCAAAAGTCGAATGGATAGACACTTCGATGTTCAGCGTTCGATGTTGGTTGTTCGATGTTTCCCGACTTTTCGCCGGGTCGGAGACCGGCGCTCCAATAGAAATGGGTTTGAATTCGATTCTTTGACGAACCACAATGCGCCGTAATGAAAACGGCATTATTCCTGAACTGCACATTCTTTCAAATGATTGCCTCGCCCGCAGAACCTTCCAAATGATGCGTCTAGGACACGGCAAGAACCAGTTTCAGGAGAAACCCGCCATCGGAGCGCGTTTTCCCGGGCGTTGGTCGCTGATTCACGATTTGAGCTTCGGTTGCGCGCTCGTGTTGATTGTTGGCGGCGCGCTCGCGGTTTACACGCCCGGTAATTTGACTTCGCCGCAAGCCGGCTGGGGCTTTCTCAGCCCGGCCATGGCGGGAATGATTGCCGCCGGCATTCTGAAATTCATTTTAACCGGACGCGCTTTGACGCCCGGCGAAGCGGTCCGGGATTTTCTGTTCACCGGCCTGCTTGCCGCGTCGGCGCGCCACGTGCTGCTCTGGCAGGCGCCGCAAAACGTTTCCGGGCTGATCCAACTCAGCCCCATTGGCGCCACGGTTTTTTACCTACTCTATCACGTCGCCAACACTTATCGTCTGGTGAATTCAAGGAAACACCTGGACGCCATCACGGGCGCGGCGATCACGGTTATTCCTTTCGCGTTGGGACTGCCGCTCGCACTGCCGTCGGATCAACTGGCGGGTTCACTGGGCAACACCGTCACTGCCGGTTTGCTGTCAGGTTCTCCGGCTTTGGGCGCGGGAATCGGCCGGGCGCTGTTGCTGTTTTTGTTCAACGTGATCCTGACCCAGGCGTTCGCTCTGACCGCGTCCCGCCGCCCGCTGACCAGCGTGAACGCGCATCTCTGCCTGCTGCTGGCCGCCGCCGCGTCCATCGTTGCTCCGGGCGTGGCGGATTTGGGTTCGGGAAATTTCGCGGCCGGATTGCCCGGTGCGTTGAAACCGATTGTCGCCGTTCTTGCCACGTTGCTCTCGCAAGGCGCGCTGTGGGCGGAAGTTTTTCTGGTGACCGGAATGATCATGGACGGCATGCGCGGAAGCGCGCCGACGCGCGCCACGATGAAAGCGCACGCCGTCAGCGGGATGAAAAAGGGCATGGTTTTCAGCGGCGTCCTGATGACGCTCCTGCAACTGCTCCACATCGTCGCCGATGCGCCGGTCGCGCAAACTTTTTACCGGACTTTTCCGGCGCTGTTGCTGGCCGTTGCGGGTGCATTGGCTTTTCCGTTGTTCAAGGCGATCATCGAAAGTTTTGACGGCAGCCAATCGTTTTTTCGTCGCGCATTGAGTACCTACCGCCAGCCGGTGCTAATGGTGCGCGGCGTGGTCGTTGGAATTGCCTGCGCCGTCGCGTTGGGCGTGAATCTGCCTGCGCTTCCGACTTCGCAACGCATCTTTTTCGGTCTGGCAGCGGGCGCGTTGACTTATGCCGGCGTCAGTGCACTGCGCGATCTAATTTACGGCACGAGGAACTGCGGCGGGCTCAAGTCGTGGCGCGTGTATCTGGTGGAAGGCGGGCTGGGCGCGTTTGTCGGCGGCGCGTTCGCGTTCTATTTCGACAACACGCAAATTCCCGTCGTGCTCAACAAGCTCAATCTTTACAGCACTTTTGGGCTGAAGCCGGCGGCGGATGAATTTTATCCGTTGCTCAGCAAGTGGGGGCACATTCAACTCGGCACTTACGCCGGCGGCGCGAAACTGCTCTTCAACGAAGCGTTGAAAGGCGTGATCGGCTGGGGTGTGGCGGCGTGGCTGTTCGCCATCAACCGCGCATTCCTCACCGCGCTGTTCCAACGCGACATCGCGCCGATCCGGCGGATGTTTTCCCGCCAGGGCGTTGCCGAACTGACCGAAAACACGATTCAAGTCCTGCGCTGGGGATTGTGGATGGCACCGGTCATTTTCACCTTCCTCAAACAAATGTCCGTGCCGACCTGGTATAATCAGGACGGCGCGGTTCACACCGTTTTCTGCATTTTCAAAGATGCCACGTCAGACACTGCGAGCTTCCAGGCGTGGAGTCTGAAGGTGTTCATGTGGCTTCTCGCTTACGATTTCTTCCGCATTTTGATCTGGCTCGATCACATGGGTCTGCGTGTTGCCACGCTCGTCAACCTGAGTTTCATCGGCATGGACCGGCTCGACGAACGTTTCGCGCGCTTCATCGGTCCGGTCGCGGCCACAGCGCGCTGCATTCCCGAAGGCGTCAAACGCTTCACCACTTGGGCGCCGCTGCTGATTCCGTTTTTTATTCCGAGGGGAAAGGATTGGGACTGGGCGTGGTCGCAATCCGAAGCCATCCAGCAGGCATCCGGCGGCGGCCTGGCAGAAACACTGGGAAAATTTTCGGCGCTGCAAATGGCGCTGGCGGGAATCGCGGCAGTGCTGGCCGTCGGATTTGTTTCCTTTGGTGTCCGCGCTTTGCGTTCACGCTCCACGAAAGGCCGGCAAACAAGTTTCCGGCTGGGCAACCACGCGTATGCCGTCGAGTGGAAATCCAGCGGCGAAATCACCAGCACGCTGGCGAAAAGCGGATACGACCTCACCCGCCGCGCCTACGACCGCCTTGAGCCTGCTGGTCGCGCGTTGTTCGTGGCCGATGTGGCGCAGGCCGGGCAGCCAAAGTCGTGGCCGGTCATCGGCAATTTCCCGGCAGAAATCGCGCCGCCCGCCACGGTCGAACAGAATGAGTCGGTTCTCGTTCTGACACAGACGGTCAACGAAATCCAAACGGTTGTGCGCATCACGCTGCCGTCCGATTCCGACGCCGTGGAGCTTTGGGAAATCACCGTGACAAATCTCGGTTCGCGTACGCGTGACCTCAAAGTCGTGCCGTATTTGGAATGGGTGTTGAATTCGCCGCAGGCGGACCGCAACCACACACAATACAACCGCCTGTTCCACGAAGTGAATTATGACGCCAGCCTGAATGCGTTGATCGCGGCGCATCAGGACACCAAACAAATCGGTTTGCTGGCGACGGAAACGCCGCCGGAAGGATTTTTGCAGGCGCGCGTGGATTTCATCGGTCGCGCGGGCAACGTCTGGAAACCGCGCGCTCTGGAAACGCTCGCGTTTGAGAAGCCGTGCAACACCGGGCCGTGTCCGAGCTTTGATGCCATCGGCAGTTTGCTGCTGAACGTTTCGCTGGCACCCGGCGCGACCGGCAAGTTGCGTCTCCTCATGGGTTGCGCCGAAAATCGGCGGCAGGCAGCGGAATGGATTTCGCGCCATTTGAAAATTCAGACTGATTCCAGCGCGCTGGCCGAAAAATCTCCAGCACGGCAACCACGCATCGGCCACGGCGAAATTCCGCCCGGCACGCCGCAGCCGTATTTTGAATTCGGCGATGGCGGCAGCACGCTCCGTGTCCGCACGCCGTTCACGCCGCGCCCGTTCGATCACACGATGGCGAACGCGCTCGGCCACGTCCTTTGCGTGACCAATCGCGGGCTGCACACCTCGGCCAGCCTGAACGCGCAGCAGAACCGGCTCACGACCGATTGGGCCGACACGGTGACGGACGAACTGCCGTCGGAAATCTTTTACCTCTACGACGTCGGTGAGCGGTGTTGGCTCTCACCCACTTATCTGCCATTGCGCGACGCCGAAGCCGGATACGAAACAGATTTTGGCGTGGACGGCACGGCGACGTTCCGCATGAAGCGCGGCAAACTTTCCACGGAACTGACGGCGTTCGTGCCGCCCGACGAACCGGCGGGCTTTTATCTTCTCACCATTCGCAACGACGGCATGACACCGAAGAAAATCCGGTTCGCGCCGTGTTTCCGCATCGCGCTGGCCGACCATCCGGAAAACTCCGGGCCGTTGGAAATTAAAACGGACGTGGCGAACGCCGCCATTTATTTCGTCAACCCGCGCAACACCTTCCGCTCCGGCCCGGCGTTCGCGGCGATTTCCGTGACGCCGGAAAAAATCGAAACGCGGCGCGGCTGTTTCCTCGGCCAGGGACGTTCACCGGCCCATCCCGTAATGGTGGAGACTGGCGAACCTTGGGCCGGGCCGACCGTTGACGCGGCGGCCATCGCCAGTTTTCTCGTCACGCTGGAAATTCCCGCCGGCGCGTCGCGCACGATCTCGGTTCTGCTCGGCCAAAGCGACACGCGCGAACAGGCGGCGGCGGTTGTGCGGCGCTGCCGGACGGTGGAAGCCGCGCAAGCGAAGCTGGCCACCACCCGTGCCTGGTGGCTCAACCTGATGCGAACCTTGCAGGTTGAAACCACCGACCCGGCATTTGACCACTGCCTGAACTGGCTGAAATACCAGGCGCTCGCGGAACGCCTCTGGGCGCGTAAAGGTTTTTACCAGTCGAGCGGCGCGTTTGGTTTTCGCGACCAACTGCAGGACGCGGTCAATTTGATCTGGGTGGACCCGACTCTGGCGCGGCGGCAGATTTTACTGCACGCACGACAGCAGTTCGTCGAGGGCGACGTGTTGCATTGGTTCTTCCTCCAGCAGAATGGCGGTACGGGTCTGGGCGCGCGCACGCACGCTTCCGACAACCTGCTCTGGCTCGGCTGGGCGACCGCCGAATACGTGCGCATGACCGGCGACGAATCCATTCTCGACGAGACGCTGCCGTATCTCGAAGCGGAAACGCCGCTGCCGCCGTTGCCCGAAGGCCGGCACGGGATGGGGCTGTTCGCGCATGTCTCGCCGCGCGCGGAGACGCTCTGCGATCACGTGCTGCGCGCCGTTGATCTTGTTCTGGAAAAACGTTTCGGCGCGCACGGCCTGCCGCTGATCGGCACGGGCGATTGGAACGACGGGCTGGACGCAATCGGCAGCGAAGGCCGCGGCGAAAGCGTCTGGCTCGGTTTCTTCCTCCATTACACTTTGGAAAATCTCCTCGACGTGATTGAAAAGCGCAAAGGCGCCGCGCGCCGGCAATTTTATTGCGGGCGGCTGAACGAGTTGAAAGCCGCCATCGAAAATGTGTGGCGCGGCGACCGCTATTTGCGCGCGATTCACGACGACGGCACGGAAATCGGTGTGAAGGACAGCGGCGTCTGGGAGATTGACGCGCTGACCGCCGCATGGGCTGTGATGTCCGGCATCAACCGCGAGCGCGGTCGCATCATGTTCGACACCGCCTTGCGCGTCCTCGAACGCGACAACGTCATCCTGCTGGGCTGGCCGGCGTTGCGCGAGAAATCCAAGCCGTATCTGGGCCGGAGCTGTCACTATCCGGAAGGAGTGCGGGAGAACGGCATGTATTGCCACGGCGTCCAGTGGTTGATCGGTGCCGCGCGTCTGCTCGCCGGGCAGTTCGCGGCGGACGGCGATCTTCCGACGGCGCAACTTTACCGCGACGCCACGATCCGCCTATGGCGAAAAATCGCGCCGGTTTCGCACGTCACGCCTGATAAAATTGAAATTTACGGCGGTCAACCGAACCAGCAGGCAGCGGACTTGCTCACAAACTTTGAGCCGGGCCGCATGATTTGGAACGGCTACACCGGCGCCGCCGGCTGGATGCTGCGGCAAAGTTGCGAAGGCGTGATTGGCGCGGCGCTGGTCAACAATCGCGTGGTGTTGCCGAACGACCTGACGCTTCCACGCGGCGACTTGAAAATTGTGCGCTTGCAGCGGGAAGTATCCTGATTTGAGAACTGCGCAAAGGCGGACTCGTCACGCCGGAATCGGATGAAGCCATTACGATGCAGTCGGGTTTTAACGCAAAGACGCCAAGGCGCAAAGGGACACAGCGCGGCGAAGCCGCAACCAAATCTTTTTGGACTGCGGCGGGAAGCGAAGCGCCACGCCGCTTTGGAAGCTCTGTCCGCAGTCGAAAAGCGGTGTCGCCGCTGCGCTCTGCCACCGCAGTCCAAAATCCTCATACCAACATATCGTTTCAACGAAGCGTTCAAACGCAACCGGCAGCGATTTCCCGATGATTTTGCGTTTCAACTTACTGCCGCCGAGTTCGCCGACTTGAAGTCGAAACCAGCGATTTCAAAAGTGCAAGATGTTGCCAAACAGGAAGATGTGGCGAACTCATCGCAAATTGCGAGGAGTTCCGCTCAAGTCCCTGAAAATAATCCGAACTGGTCACAATTTGTGACCAGTTCCAAAAAGCATCGGGGCGCTACCTATCGTCCCTGAGCTTTCACTGAACACGGCCCATCATGGCGGCGACGGTGTTGAACAGTCCCGAAGCCGTGGCGATGAGCGTGTTTGTGGTGCGGGCGTTCATGCAGATGCGCGAGCAACTGGCGGCCAACGCGGCGATTCTCAAACGGCTGGCGGAAATTGACAAGACGTTGCTGGAACATGATTCGGCGTTGCGCACCATCTGGACGAAGCTCCAACCTCGACCGCGAGTCTCGACATGTCGGGGGAGAGGCGGCAATCATTTCTCAAAAAAGAATTGCGCCCAGCTGGGGCAAATGAGGACATTGCTTGGCGGCACGGACTGCCGCCCAAACGGCATGAACATTTTTTTTCGAAAGATAAATTCCATCGCCGCCATGCTGCTGCCGGCGCTTGTGCGGACGCATCTTAACTCTGCCCCCGATTCTGGTAGGGCAAAGCTGCTGCTTTGCCTTGATCGTAGTGTCGGCGAGCGGAGAGGTGTCAGCGACCGGACAAGCAAAAACATCGCTTCGCTCGTTTTTGCGGCAGTTTGGGCGTCGCGGCAGCGACGCCCTACCGTGGGGGCAGTGTCAAAATGCGCTTCTCTATTATTGCTCGTGTTTCTGACGGGCTGCCGGACGGTGCCGCGCCAGCCAACAACAGCATTCAATTTTCCCAACGTCAATCCATCGCACACGCACACGCGGTTGCTGCTGGAGAACGCATTGCTCTATGCCGGCTCCGCCAACGCCATGACTGATCCGGCGTCCGGTTATCCGTTCGAAGGCTGGAATCAAGTGCCGGCGAAGGGCCTTTACCTGCGCTCGTTCACGCAGTTGACCGCCATCGGCGAGTGGCTGGAGTTGATGGCCAACATCGCCGCCGGTTACGCGGACAATCCCTGCGTGTCACGGGACGAGGCGAAGACGCGACTCATCCAGATTGTCGGGAGTCTGCGCCACGACCAGCAAGACCCGCGGGTCAGCGCCGAAGGTCTGTTGGTGAATTTCATTGGCTTGGACAACTCGCAACGCATGCCGCCGCTTTCGGAAATCATCGAGAAACAGAAATGCATTGACGCGTTCGGGGAGGAAACGGCCGCTGCCATCTGGAAGGCGCTGCGCGAAAAAGGCTGGATTGTTCCCCGCCACGACGACCGCGAAGCGGACATCAAACGGCGCGGCCAATACGGAGCGAAATATTTTGACGGGCCGTTGGCGCCCTTCGCGGACGAGACGGTCAAGGCGCAGATCATGGCGCTGTTGGACTGGCGGGTGGTGCAGATCGTTTTCGGCGACAACGCCAACCTCTCGGCGTCCGTGGCCAAGGCAATGGGCGCGTTGCTCCGCCCGGAAATACGGGATGACCCCGCCATCGGCGCGTTGAGAATCGAGATGGAACTTTTCCTGGAGAACCAGAAGGCGGGCTACGCGCATCTGTTCGATGCGAAGACCGGCACGTTCGTTTTCGGCTGGGACGCCACGCGGGATCGTTTGTTTGGCTGGGAAGACGCCGCCGGCAACTACGTCGTTGGGCACATGAATTATCTGGTGAACGAATTTCGCGGCCCGTTGATGTTCGTCGCGTTGCGGCATGGTTTCCCGGCGGCGACCGTCGCCAACGCGGGATTCATGATCAAGCCGTTTCGCACTCAGGCCGGCGATGACATTTACACGCTGGCCACGTGGGAAGGTTCGGCGTTTCAATCGTCCGGCCTGACCCTGTTCATGCAGGAACTGGAGAATGCCGGCTGGCGCAAAATCCTGGAGGACACGGTGGACATCGAACTGGATTTCGCCACCCGCAACAAGCTGCCCGGGTTACTGTCGGAAGCCTACAGCGGTCAGGGCGTCGAATACACGGGCCGAATTGGCATACCGGACATCGTCATCGCCGAGGAACCGCGCATCACAAACGCCCCGTCGCTTTACACTTTGGGCGTCGCCAGCCAAATCGCGCCGGACAAGATTGAGCGCTTTCTGGAGATGAACTGGCCGGCAATTTCACGTCTCTTTACGAAACACGGGCCGTGGGAAGGTTTCGACACCAGGCGCCGCACTGCCATCAAATACCAAACCACCGCACACACGCTCGCGCTCATCCTCGGCGGCATCGGCAGCGCGCCGGACAACATGCGACGCTATCTCGAATTCAAGGGATTGCGCGACAACCTGCTCGCGTGGTACGCGCCCGGTAACGCCGTGGATTTCCTGTCGAAGGAAACGCAAATCGTTCCTTGGACCAGCGACGGCAGCCCGATCAATTTTTCTCGTGACGAAAATTCGTTTCACATCGAAGGTCGTCCGCTGCGAAATGGTCGCGTCACGTTGACGGTGCCGCAAGCCGAAGGCATCAACCTCGCCGATGGCAAGTTGATCATCCGTTACCGCGCCTCAGCGCCAATCGAACACGCGGTCATCACGCTGAACAAAGTTCAAGGCGGCCCTTATGCCGAACCACACTTTCCCAACCAGATATTCGTGCGGTTCAGCGCGACGGAAAGCAGGGAAACGGAAATCCGTGTTCCCCTCCCGGCCACGCCGGGTCTGGCCCGCACCAAAGAACTCGTGATGGCTTTTGGAAAAGACAGTGAAGCGGTGGTGGCGGATTTGACGATCACCGCGCTGAAATTCGTCCCGTATCCGGATTTGACCTCGCACCCGTGATAAAATTTTAACGCAACTCCGCTGACGCGCGAGCGAGAGGCGCAAAGGCGCAGCGCGGCTGACGCCGCAACCAAATCTTTTTGGACTACGGCGGGAAGCGAAGCGCCACGCCGCTTTTACAGCGTTGGTCGGCGTTCCAAAGCGGTGTCGCCGCTGCGCTCTGCCACCGCACTCCAAAATCCTCGCGGCAAGTAGTTACGACGCGACAAGAAGTAGAGTGTCGAGGCAAATTTGCGCTAATTCGTGCAATGGACTCGCTCGCGCCCGCTTGCTCGGCCCTCGCGGGCCTTTGCTTCACAAATTCCTTTCACCGCTTTCACCGCTTCCCAAGCGGCGCAAGTCGTGGCAAACTTCTTCGCGTCTTTGGCGTCTTTGGCGGTTTGCCTTCCGTAACAACAGATGTTTCCAGCGAGGCGCAGGAAACGGCACGCGGGGCGCGTGCGCTCCCCTAAATAAACTTGCCGGGATTCAGGATGCCTTTTGGGTCGAGGGCGTGTTTCACGACACGATGGAGTTCGCGCACTTCCTTTGAAACCGCCAGCGGCCACCAGCGTTTTTTGGCCAGGCCGATGCCGTGTTCGCCGCTGATGGCGCCGCCCCAGGAAATGACTTGGGCGAAGAGTTCATCGAGAGCGGCTTCGGCGCGTTGTTTGGCGCGCGGCTGGTTCAGGTCCACCATCACGTTGGTGTGGATATTGCCATCGCCAGCGTGGCCGAAACACGCGACGGGCAGGCCGTGTTTCTTCTGGAGCCGAGCAGCAAACTTGAACAGGTCTTCCAACCGGCTGCGCGGCACGACGATGTCTTCGTTAAGTTTGGTCAGGCCGGTATCGCGGAGGGCATAGGAAAATTCGCGGCGGATCTCCCAGACGGCTTCACATTGGGCGGTGCCGAGGCCGCGTTCGACAAACAACGGTTTCTGTCGGCGGATGATTTGCTCCAATTCCTTGATCTCAGCGCGGACGGAATTTTTCTGACCATCCAATTCGACGATGAGATGGGCGCGGCAACCGCGCAGACGTTCGCTTTTGGTGCGTTTATAGGCGGCAGCGAGCGTGAATTCATCGGCCAGTTCCAGCGCACAGGGCAGGAAACCGGCGTGTAAAATCGCGTGCAACGTCCGCACGGCGGCGGACATGGAACCGAAGCCGACAGCGAGATTCGCACGGAACGGCGGGAGCGGTAGCAGCTTCAGCGTGGCTTCGGTGACCACGCCGAGCAAACCTTCGGAGCCGACAAACAGGCGATGAAGGTCGAAACCGGTCTTGTTTTTGTGGGTGCGTCCGCCGAGGCGTTGAATTGTGCCGTCGGCGAGGACGACTTCAAGACCGAGGACGTAATCGCGGGTGACGCCGTATTTCAGACAACGCGGGCCGCCGGCGTTGGTGGCGATGTTGCCGCCGATGAAGTTGTCCGCGCGGCTGGCGGGGTCGGGCGGATAAAAGAGGCCGCGCTTCTCGACCGTTTCCTGCAAATGTTTCGTGTTCACGCCCGGCTCAACGACGGCGGCGAAATCGGCGGCGTTGATGTCTTTGATGCGGTTCATCCGTTCGAGCGAAAGCACGATGCCGCCACGCACGGGCACGCAGCCGCCGACGTAGCCGTGGCCCGCGCCGCGCGGGGTAACAGGTATTCTATGCTGGTTCGCAAAGCGCAGAATCGCCGAGACGGATTTGGTGGAGCGGGGCAGGGCGAGGGCGTCCGGCTGATGCGAAGCAAACCATTTGTCGCCGGCGTAATTGGCCAGGGTTTGCGGGTCAAAAATGATTTCGCCGGCCGGAAGAATGTTTTTGAGCCGGCGCAGAAGTTTTAATTTTGCGGGAATCATGGCAATGGCCGGTGAGGATTGGAACACTTTGCGCGTCCGGCAGGGCCGCATTGGTGCGTGGCCTTCAATGTCCGGCGGCGCGGCAGCGCCGCCCTACCTTTGATGGGAAGTGGCATCATTCGGCGGGCGCGGGCGGTGCGTTGAGAAATTCCTTCGCGTCGGCGGCCTCGGATTCGGGGACTTGCAGCAGGATGCCACCGATGGTGATGGCGGTTCCCAACCAGAGAGCAGTGCCTCCGTTCGTGATGACGGGATGAAATCCAGCCGCTTCAAGCTGGGAACGTTTCATTTGGGCATCCGTATCGTTCAACTCTTTGGAAATGGTGACCAGTTGCATGGCGCAAAATGGTTTTTAGAGGGACGGCACTTTTATTTCCGCAAAAACGATGACCCCCGCGCCGGTTTGCAGGAGGGTCTGGACCTGGACTTCGACCTGCTGGCCGATGTGCGACTGGCCGTTGTTGACGACGACCATGGTGCCGTCGGGCAGATAGCCGAGACCCTGTCCCTTGTCCTTGCCTTCACGTACGATTTTCAGTTGCAGTGTTTCGCCGGGGAGCAAAATCACTTTGAGGCATTTGGCGACCTCATGGAGATTCACGTAGCTGATCTTTTGCAACTCGGCGATCCTGGCCAGGTTGTAATCGTTGGTGTAAAGCCGGGCATTGAGGTTGTGCGCGAGGTGGATAAGTTTGGTGTCCACTTCATGTTCTTCGGGAAAATCGCCATCGTGAATGCGGACTTCCGTGTGCGTGTTGCGCTGAAGGCGGTTGAGCATTTCCAGTCCGCGGCGGCCGCGGGCGCGTTTGATGGGGTCGGAGGAATCGGCAATCTGCTGGATTTCCTTCAACACAAAACGCGGCACGACGATCAGGCCCTCCAGAAAGTGGATTTCAATCAAATCGGCGATGCGCCCGTCAATGATGACGCTGGTGTCGAGCAGCAACAAATTGTCCGGCTTGTTTTGCGGCGCAAAACGGACATAGGGAATGATCAGTGAAAAATCCTCCTTGTTGCTGCGCATGGCGAGGATGATGCCGATGTAGCCGAAGCCCAGGAACAGTCCGAGCCGGATGAGCCAGCGGACTTTTTCTTCGGCATTTTCAAAAAGGCCGGAGCGATCCACCAGCAGCGCAACGACGGTGCCGAGCAACAGACCGAACGTCGTGGCCGAAAACGCGCGGAGCGAAAAACCCTTGAGCATTTCGTCCACGGCAACCATCCACCCGCCAAAACCGAAGCCCATCATCATGCCGATCAAGCCGCTATGACTTAGCCCGGTAAATTCCGGGCGCACCTGGCTGATGGCGTAACCGCCCGTCGTGCAGAGACCGAGAAACAAAATCCGGATGGCCCAGAGTGGAGTCATGGTTCAGTGATGGGTATTGGTGGCCGGTGTCCCGCCCGGCGGGATGCGCACCAGTTCGTGGTGCCAGAGCAAACCCCATAAACCGAGCCGGTTCAAATTGCTCGATGCAATGGCGAGGTTGTTCGCGATGGCTTGCACGTTGGTGGCCAGTTGTTCGTTCTGGAGCATGGTTCCAGCAAGACCTTTACCAGATTGGACGTCGCTCAACAAACTTTTCAATATTTCGGTCGAAGATTCAATGTTTTTCACCGCGGTGGTGATTCCTGCGCTGTTGGTTGCCAGCACGCCTTCAGCGGAATTGGCCAGGCGCATCAACTCCTGTGAAAAGAAAACGATGTTGCTGACGGCGAGGCTGGCCTGCGAACCGTTGGTGGCGATGATCGCGTTGATGTCGTTCACCGTGTTTATCGCCTGTTCGGAAAACGTGCGCATATTGTTCACGGCCACGGAAAAATTGGTGAGCGTCTTTTCGTTTAGCACGACGCGTCGCAAATCTGTGATCGAGTCGTCGAGTTTTTTGACGGTTTCATCAATGCGCTTGATAAACCCGGATGTCGAGCGCGCGACTTCCTGCAAATTAAACGGCTCCTGACAGACGACGTCCGCGCCGTCCTGTAGCAAGGGCGGCGAATTCGTTGTGGGAATGATGGAGACGTATTGGTCACCGAGAAAGCCGGATTGCTCGATGACGAAACGCGCGTCGTGGTAAATTTTGTTTTCTTTGTAAATGTTCAGGAGAATCGTCACGCTTTTGCCGTCATTGGCGAGTTTGATGTCGGAGACGCTGCCGACCTGCACGCCGGCGAGCAAAACGCCCGCGCGTTGCTTCAGGCCGCCAACGTTGCCCGCGTGCAGGCGCAATTCGTAGGTGCCGTGGAACAGGCTCGTGCCTTTGCTGAAATAGATCAGCAATGCCGCCAGCAGCGCCAGCCCGATGAACACAAACAGACCGACTTTGGTTTCCAATCGCGATTTATCCATGACTCAAGGCAAATTTTCCTTCGGATCGGCGACGCCGTCAATGAATTGTCGCACCACCGGGTCTTGCGAGGCAAAAATTTCGTCCGCCGTGCCGCTCGCGTAAATCTTTTTGTCGTGCAACATCAGCACGCGCTGGCCGATACGCCGCGCCGTGCGCATGTCGTGCGTGACCACCACTGTCGTCACTTTCAGTTGGTCGCGCACACGCACCATCAACTGGTCAATGCTGTCGGACACAATCGGGTCTAGGCCGGTCGTCGGTTCATCATAAAGCACGATCTGCGGTTCGTAAATGATTGCGCGCGCCAGTCCCACACGCTTGCGCATGCCGCCCGACAGTTCGGCCGGCTTTTTGTTTTCCGTGCCGGGTAAATCAACCGTTTTGAGCGCTCCGGCCACGCGCTGGCCGATTTCCTCCTCGGTCAAATGTTCATACCGGCGCAACCCGAACGCCACATTTTCCGCGACCGTCATTGAATCAAACAACGCCGCGCCTTGGAACAACATGCCGAATTTCCGGCGCAGGCGCAGCAACTGGCGTTCGTTCATCGGCACGATGTTTTCGCCGTCAATCAAGACCTCGCCCGCGTCCGGCTGTAGCAGGCCGATGAGGTGCTTGAGCAGGACGCTTTTGCCGCTGCCGCTGCGACCGATGATGGCGACGGATTCGCCATTTTCAATCTTAAAGGCGGTGCTGTCGAGGACCAGTTGCGCGCCGAAGCTTTTTGTCAAATCCCGGACTTCAATCATAACATACCCACCAGTTTGCTCATGACCAGCGTGAGAAAAAAGTTCGCGATCAGGATGGTGATGGAGGCGTAAACAACCGCCTCCGTGGTGGCCTGCCCGACGCCTTCTGCGCCCAGCCGGCACGTCATGCCCTTGTAACAGCCGATGAGCGCGATGACGCCGCCGTAAATGAATGCCTTGATCAGGCCGATGACCAGGTCCGCCTGGTGCGTGTATTTGAGCATGTTCGCCAAGAGATAGGTCGGCTCGATGTCGAGCAAGTTCACGCTCACGAAATAGCCTCCCAGGATGCCGATGAAGATGGCTTCCACCGTGAGCAGCGGCAGCGCAATGTGCGCCGCTATCAGCCGGGGCACGACCAGGTAATCCACCGGATGCGTGGCCAGCGCCCGGAGCGCGTCAATCTGCTCCGTCACGCGCATCGTGCCGATTTCGGCGGCCATCGCCGCGCCGACGCAGCCGGCGACCATCAACGCCGTCAACACCGGGCCGAGTTCACTGCACATCGAAACGCCCACGACCGCGAGCGTGGCCGTGTCCATTTTGACTTTGTGAAACTGGATATAAGTCTGCGCGGCCAGCACCATGCCGGTGAACGCGCCGGTGATGAGCACAACCGACTGCGATTTCACGCCGATGAAATAAATCTGGTAGAGCAAATCGCGCCACGAGGCCCTCCCCTTGAGCAGCGACAAAACCGCCTCCCGGGCCAGCAAAGTGATCCCGCCCAGCTCGGCGAGCGCTTCGGTCACACGTTTGCTGGCAAAAAGACTGAACATCACGGCCACAGTATCAAATCGGCGGGTTTTGGCCAGCGCCGGATTTGCCATTGGCAGAGACGGTCTGCCGGTCGTCCGAGGACACCAAGATGTGGAGTTTTTAACCGCAGCCTGCTGTCAGGCAGAATCTGGTTTGTTTCTCCGTTCCCTCTGTTGCCAGATGCGCCCCGCCGGCCAGAAAGAAAAACAGCTTTTAAGAAAAAGGCTGTTTGTCGGGGACGCTTTTTCGCTATTGACCGTTCACGCTAATGGGTGACCCGTTTATCAGCTGCTACGAAGTCAGAATTTATGGTTCCATTCACGCGTTGCGTATTTCTCCCGCCCCGGAATCACGACGATTCCGAGTTTCCTTGTCGCGGTATGAATTCCATTGCATGCTCGTTTCGGATCGAAACCGCGTGTACGGATCGTTGTGAATTCCCATGAAAAATATTCGTTGGATGACAGTGGTTCGCGGATTGGCCGTGGCCGGCATGTTTCTTTACGTGTTTTCCCGGTTTGTCCCCTGCAGTTCAGTTGATGATTACCCGATCATTGATGAAATTGAAAACGCTTGGGCGCAGGTTCTGCATGTGGCCTTCAGCCGGCATTGGCAGTTCGGCCAGGACATTATTTTTACCTACGGTCCCTGGGGATTTCTTGCCAGAGGCTATTACCCTCCGACGTATCCGGTTTCCGTGATCGCATGGATAATTCTGTCGCTCGTTTTTTTATGCGCGGGCTGGCGGCTGGCATGCCACCTTTCGGACAACCGGCTGGTGGCCGGGCTTTGGCTGGTCGGATTCACTGCGGCAGCCAGCATACCGGCGGGGGATGATTTCAACGCCCGGTTGGTCGCCTGGGGCGTGCTGTTGTTGTTCCTGCATTTTTTTGTGGAGGAATGCGTGTTCACGCCGATCCAAGCTTTGCTGGCGGTGTCACTGGGATGGTTGAGCCTGGTCAAGTTCACCGGCCTGATGGAAAGCGTGATGGTGGTTGCCGTCATTGCGGCGGACAACATTTTCCGCCACCGGCGTTTTCCGTGGATCGTGCCGTTGTGGGTGGCGAGCCTCGTGTGCTTCTGGGTCGCGGCCGGACAACATTTAAGTTCATTGGGGCCGTTTTTGTGCAACTCCTGGCGGATCACCGGCGGTTACACGGAAGCGATGATGCTGACCGGCAAAACGGAAGCCCGCGATGCCGTCTGTTTCCTGCTGATCGCCGTGCTACTGTGCGCGTTGACCGGACGGGTTGCCTGGGCGCGGCACCGGTTCTTAGGGGCGCTGCCTTTGGCGGGACTTGGGACAATTTTATTCATCGTTTTCAAACTGGGTTATGTCCGAAATGACCGGCACGAGATCACCTCGGCAATGGCGCTGGTGCTCATCTCGCTGGTGTGTCTCGCGGTGGCCTGCCCAGGAAAAAAACGCGCGGCTGGTGCGGCTTCATGCCTGGTGATTGCCTCCATGCTGTTTGCTTCATCCGTGTTCAACTGCTGGCTTCCGGGCGACGGGCTATGGAAACAACTCGCCGGGACATTCAGCATCTACAACCTGCTCGCTCCGGTTGCCGGTCCTTATACCGGGTATCTGCGGAGTAATTATGAAAAAAATCTTGCGAGCGAACGAAAGGCCCACCCATTGCCGCCAATCGAAGGCGATGCCGACCTTTATTCCTATGATCAAACCATCCTGTTTGCGCATACGTTGCCATATCAACCGCGGCCGGTCATACAAAGTTATTCTGCCTATACGCCGGAACTGGCGGAAATAAACGCCGCCCACCTGCGGACAGCGCGCGCCGCCAGCAATATCTTGTTTGCGATACAGCCGATTGACGACAGGTTTCCTTCGCTGGACGACGGCCGCTCCTGGCCGGAATTGCTGACGCTTTACGACCTCAAGGGCGCGTCGGATGACAAGAGGACATTCTTGCTGCTGTCGCGGGCGGCGGCGGCGCGCGAATTTCACCTGATCCCGCTCCAGAACACATCAGCCCGCTTTGGCGAACCAGTCACGTTGCCTGCCGCGACCAACGGCCCGGTCTGGGTTGAAATCGAGATTAAAAAATCCCTGGCGGGAACCGTGGTCTCGACACTCTACAAACCGCCGGTGTTGATGCTGACCGTGTCCCTGCGGGATCACGGGCAACAAGACTTCCGCCTGATTCCCGCCATGGCCCGTGGCGGATTCTTGTTGTCGCCGGTGATCGGCGACAACCGGGCTTTTGCTGCGCTTGCCTCGGCGGACGGGCAACGCGATCTGGCCGGTCGGGAAGTGATGTCCATGACCGTCTCGGCCGATACCCGATCCCGTTCAACGATTTGCTATCAATCGCCGATGGCAGTCCGGTTTTACCGCCTGGATTTTCCCCGGCAGGATTTCAGAATGGACCGGCCGGTGAAACCGGCGGAACAGTGAAATGATTTTACCATTTCGCCACCTGAAGGTTGCAGTAATTGACTTCCACATCCAGGTGCTCGGCCTGTCCTTCCACAACGCCATGCGCTGCATCACTTAAACGGGTCCCGAGTATTGACACAAGTTCATTTCTTCAGGTGGTAAAGCCGGTTGGCCACGTGAGTCCATGTCCCCATTTTTAACCGGTCCGCCATCCATTTCAACGTCATTGTCGTCTCCTGCCGCGATCGCCGGGCGATCTTCACCTTCCGCCGGGCCCCTTTCCGATGCCGCTCCAAGTCCGCTTCCCGCCACCCCAACCGCCTCATCTCCTCGCTCACGATCCGTTGGGCCTTTTCTTCTGAACCTTTCAGGGTGTGAGTTTATGTTTGGGCACGCTGAAGCGTGTACACCGAACGAACCGAACGGACACGCTGACCCAGGCTTCGCAAACTGCTTCGCCGCGGCAAAAGCGTGGACCAGCCTTCGCCAAGGCTTCGACGCGGCAGGCACCAAACGCATCTTTCGCATGTTCCGCTTCTTTCGCGATTGGTTTCGAGTCCCGCATTTAGCATTTCTTGACCCGGGCCGGCTATAAATAGTTCAACCGGCTTTGAAAAAAAATCAGTGACAGGCATTGTGCCGCTTGCAAAACTGCCAATCATCATGTTATGAAAAATCCATTTCCACTCATCGGTTCGTTTCCCAAAATCGGCATCCGGCCCGCCATTGACGGCCGACGCAGGGGCGTCCGCGAATCGCTCGAAAAACAGGTCATGGGCATGGCCAAAAACGCCGCGAAATTTTTGTCCGCCAACCTGCGTTATCCGAACGGCAGGCCTGTTCAATGTATCATTGCCGATTCCTGCATCGGTGGCGTCGCCGAAGCCGCCGCCTGCGCGGAAAAATTCCAGCGCGAAGGCGTGGGTTTGTCGCTCACCGTCACACCGTGCTGGTGCTATGGCAGTGAAACCATGGACATGGACCCGCTGATCCCGAAGGCGGTGTGGGGTTTCAACGGCACGGAACGTCCCGGGGCGGTTTACCTCGCCGCCGTGCTCGCCGGTCACAACCAGAAAGGTCTGCCGGCGTTCAGCATTTACGGGCGCGACGTGCAGGACGGCGGCGACACCAGCATCCCAGCCGACGTTCGGGAAAAACTGCTGCGCTTTGCCCGTGCCGGTCTTGCCGCCGCCATCATGCGCGGCAAAAGTTATTTGTCGCTCGGCGGCGTTTCGATGGGCATTGCCGGTTCAATTGTCGAACAATCCTTTTTTGAAAGCTTCCTCGGCATGCGCGTCGAGTGCGTGGACATGACGGAATTTGTCCGCCGCATTGAGGAAAAAATTTATGACGAGCGCGAATTCAGACGCGCCTGCGCCTGGACGCGGGCGAATTGCAAGGAAGGCAAAGACTGGAATCCGCCGAAATTGCAGCACGACACTGCGCGCAAGGATTGGGAATGGGAGACGATCGTGAAGATGACGATGATTGCGCGTGACCTGATGATTGGCAATCCGCGCCTGGCGGAACTTGGTTTCGGCGAGGAAGCACTCGGCCACAACGCCATCGCCGGCGGTTTTCAGGGGCAACGGCATTGGACGGACCATTTCCCGAACGGCGATTTCATGGAGGCCATGCTCACGTCGTCGTTCGACTGGAACGGCATTCGTCCACCGATGGTGTTCGCCACGGAAAACGACGCGCTCAACGGCGCGTGCATGTTATTCGGTTATTTGCTGACGAACACCGCGCAAATTTTTGCCGACGTGCGGACGTATTGGAGCCCCGACGCGGTCAAGCGTGTCACCGGCCATACCTTGGCGGGCAAAAGCGAAAACGGTTTGCTGCACCTCATCAACTCCGGCGCGGCCACGCTTGACGGTTCCGGCCGGCAATCGCGCGACGGCAAACCGGCGATGAAACCCTTCTGGGAAATCAGCAAGGAGGAAGCCGCAAAATGTTTGAAGGCGACTTCGTGGCCGGCGGCGGTTTATGAGTATTTCCGCGGCGGCGGTTTTTCGTCGTGTTATTTGTCGCGCGGCGGAATGCCAATGACGATGTGCCGCATCAGCCTGGTGAAAGGTCTCGGCCCGGCGCTGCAAATCGCCGAAGGCTGGTCGGTGGATTTGCCGGCGAAAGTGCATCAGACACTCGACGAACGCACCAATCCGTCCTGGCCGACGACCTGGTTCGCGCCGAACGTGACGGGGCAGGGCGCGTTCCGCGACGTTTATACGGTGATGAACAACTGGAGCGCCAACCACGGCTCCATCAGCTACGGCCACATCGGCGCGGATTTGATTTCGCTGGCCTCGATGCTGCGCATCCCGGTGGCGATGCACAACGTGTCCGGGGAAAAAATCTTCCGTCCGAGTTCGTGGAACCTGTTCGGCGCGCTGGAGCTGCAGGCGGCGGATTATCTGGCGTGCCGGAACTTCGGCCCGCTTTACGGGTGAGTGTGACGGGAAAGGCGGAGGACGAAGGAAAACATCGAATTGCGGAAAAGTAAATTAGGAAGCCAGGAATCGAGGAAAAATTATCTCCTGTTTTCTTGGGTTCCTTATTTGCATGACTTTGTGCCTTGGCGTCTTGGTTGTTCGATTTGCGCGGTTAAAATCCGGTGCTGGCCGAAGCCTGCCGTTTGGTGTAATTCTTTTCGCGCGTGAGAAAACTAATCAAACGAACTGCGCTTGTTACTTTCCTTTTGCTGCTGTTGCTGGTCGTGGCCGCGATTATTTTTCCGCAACCGTTTTTGTGCGTGGACAGCGGGCCGGTGAAGGCCGATGTGATTGTGGTATTGGGCGGTGGTTCGCACGAACGGCCGGAACGCGCGGCGGAACTTTTCAAGGAACACGCCGCGCCGCGCATCATCATCAGCGGGCTGGGCGATTACGAAATAAACCGGCGGCGGTTGATTGCGGCGGGCGTGCCGGCGAATGCGATTGAACTGGAAACCCAATCCCGCACGACAAGGGAAAATGCGCAGTTCACCGTCAAATTGCTCCGCGAACAGAAACAGAAGCGCGTCATCCTCGTTACTTCGTGGTATCATTCGCGCCGTGCGGTGGCGAGTTTCCGGCATTATGCGCCGGAGATAAGATTTTATTCGCGCCCGTCTTATTTTGCCTCTGCCCGCGCCGATTGGTCGCATAACCGCATCGGTCCTCGCGTCCGTCTGGAATACGCGAAACTGATCGGCTACTGGATTCGCTATGGAATTTGTCCATTTTGAACAGGAGACGAAACAGGAGACGAAACTTCTTGCGCTGGTCGCGTCCGTTGGCCACATTATCCATTCTTAATCGCGGGGTGGAGCAGCCCGGTAGCTCGTCAGGCTCATAACCTGAAGGTCCTAGGTTCAAATCCTAGCCCCGCAACCAATTTAAGGGTCTAAAACATACGTTTTAGACCCTTTATTGTTTGGTGTTTTGCACCTCCTGCGTTTCGTGGATTTTGCCCGGTGACAGGGTGGACATCATGAAACGCGGTGGACATAAACCAACACATCCACCAACACGACCAACGCTTCTCAAACCGCGTTGTAATTGTGTCTGGAAAACCCAGTGAGATATTTCCACTTTGGATTCAAGTTGAATGAAAAAAACGCGCCATCGGGATTGGCCTTTCTTTCGTCTTTGACTTTGAAATGAGGCTGCTTGCAGCTTTATCACAGGTGCAGGCGCTGCTTTGCCTCTGGGAATTGAGATTTTAACTTAACTCGTGCGGATGCCATGCTCCACGATCAACTTGGCAAACTGCTCTCCGATGCGCGCAAGCTGGAAAGACGCTTCAACTGACAGAAAGGTGAAGCTGGCTTCAGGTTTTTAACCGGCTTGCAAAGCTTGTCAGGCTCATAATCCCGCACTGCGAGATCCTAATTCCAAGGAGAATGGCCGTTATTTCATTTTTGGGCGGACTGTTTCCCCGCCCGCCAAATTACGTGCCTAAAAATAAGTTTAAAGTTGTCTAAAAATGATACACCCGAAGAAAAAGTATTCAGCATTTGAAGTGACAGCCGATGGCATCAAAGCTGCACCACGCTGTGGCAAAGAGCTGGAGGGATGAATTGATCGCGCCCGCGAATAAATCACAACAATCCTGAAACCAGCGGAATCGAATGAAATTTATGAAAATTATTTACTCATTGGCCCTCGTGGGTCTGGCAATCATGTTAACCTCCTGTGCGACCCCGCAGCCGCCACAGGCGTTTCACAACACCGACAGCACGGCATTGGTCATCGCGTCTTTGGATGATACAACCTGCCAGATGGTCGAACCAGCAGCCTCCAACCGGGAGGGCAATGACAACGTTCTCGCCCTGGCCATGGCGCTGCCCCAACATCAGGCAGCAGTGGTGATCCTTGAGAATTACACCGAGCCAAAGATCGGTGACCAGTTCCGCGACCGCGGCACAGCTTGGTTCGTCGGATTACGGAACCTCGGATATCAGCACATTGTCTTCCTTCAAGGCAAGGGCGTCGCCAACCCCGAGGGATTAATGACACTTGCCGAATACAATTAGCGAAATCAGGTTATAAATCCCGCCCGCAGGACAAGGCTCTGAATCCTGCGGGCGGGTCGCAAGTTCAGATCCCGTCCTCGCAACCAATTTCAAGCCCGCCGGTTTCCCCGTTTCATTTGTCCAAGCCGCTCTGGTTGATGTCGGTGGGGGAATGTCGTTTCAGCCAGACCGCAAGTTTGGGAACGTTTGATTCAATTTCCCGACGGCAAGGTCGCACATCCGGCTCGCGCCGCAGGCGTTGAAATGTGTGTCGTCGGACAACCCCTTCGGGTAGCGCTCAAATTCGCCCGCGCCAATCCAATCGAAAAGTTTCTTGGAAAGCTCCGGGCCCAGGCTGGCGAGCAATTCCGCGCTGCGGGTGTTCATTTCGAGCAATAACGTCCGCTGTTCCTGCGCGACCTCCCGCACGGCTTTCACGTAATCGCCGTGCGTGTCAACCAGCCTGCCGTTGTCATCGAATTTTCTCCGGGCAACGGGCGTGGCCAGAACGGGCGTGGCCTCGTGCTCGCGGGATTCGCGGATGAACAACTCGAGGTTTTGTTTGAAACCACCGAACGGTTCCGTGTAGCGCTTGGGGTCTTTTTTCTTTTCGTCGTTGTGGCCGAATTCAATGATGACGTAATCGCCGGGTTTGAGTTGGTTCAGGACCGGTTCCCATCGCCCTTCGTCGAGAAAACTTTTTGAACTTCGGCCGTTAACCGCGTGATTTTCAATCCGCACTCCATCCTTGAAATACATCGGCAGCATCTGTCCCCAGCCGCGTTCGGGGTTCGCCGGAATCAGCGGCTTGTCCCCCATGGTGGAATCACCAACCAGGAAAATGGTGAAGCCGGGTTTGGCCGGTGCCGGGCGGGATGCCGTGGCCGGTTTGGTGGCGCACCCGCAAAACGCGACGGCAACCAAAAGCAGGATGGCCATTCGAGGCTTGAGACGTCCGCGTAAAAATGGAACAGCAGGAATCATAAGCCGAGGTTAAGGCAAATCCGTTCCCAACGGGATGAAAATGACCGGCAAAACTTTGACACCGCGCGTTCAGCCTTTATTCTTGGTCCGTGCGCACCGTTTCCGTACAACTGGGAAATCGCAGTTACACGATCAAAATTGCACCGGGTTTGATTGACCAACTCGGCCGCGAATGTGCGCGCCTGAAACTCGGCGCGCGTTGCGCCATTATCACCGACACCAACGTCGGCAGACGGTTTGCCAAAGCGGCTTTCAATTCCCTCGCCACGACAGGCTTTTCGCCTTCACTGATTGTTGTTCCGGCGGGCGAAACGGCCAAAAGTTTGAAAACCGTTCAAACCTGCTACGACCTGCTCGCGGCGCACCGGCTCGAACGCAAATCCTTCATCGTCGCGCTCGGCGGCGGCGTGGTCGGCGATCTGGCCGGGTTCGTCGCAGCGACGTATTTGCGCGGCATCGCGTTTGTACAGGTGCCGACGACGCTGCTGGCGCAGGTGGACAGCTCCGTCGGCGGCAAGGTCGGCGTCAATTTGAAAGCCGGTAAAAATCTCGTGGGCGCGTTTTATCAGCCGCGTTTGGTGCTGTGCGATCTCGATACTATGCGCACTTTGCCCGAACGCGAGTTTCGCGCCGGTTTCGCCGAAGTCATCAAATACGGCATTATTTACGATGCCAGACTGTTCGCGCAACTGGAACGCGATTTGCCGAAGCTGTTGCGGCGCGAACCCCAAACCCTCGCTGCCGTCGTTGCGCGCTGTTGCGAAATCAAGGCGGATGTCGTCGGCCAGGACGAAACTGAAAACGGCTTGCGCGCCATTCTGAATTTTGGCCACACCATTGGCCACGCCATCGAAAACATTTCCGGCTACGGGAAATTTCTGCACGGCGAGGCGATTTCCATCGGCCAGGTTGCCACCGCAAAACTTTCCTCTGGACTGATGGGTTTGTCAGGAGACGATGCCGGGCGGATCCGGGATTTATTCAAGCGTGCCGGCCTGCCGACTCAAATCAAGTTGAAGCCGGCGCAACGTCAGAAACTTTTCGCTGCGATGCGGTTCGATAAAAAAGTCAGCGGCGGCGAAATCAAATTCGTGCTCGCAAAAAGAATTGGGCGCGTCGTTTGGGGGCAGCGAGTGGCCGGAGAATTGATTGGCCGCGTGCTGGATGAAATCGGCAACACCGCTCCGCGCGTGCTCGCGAGAGATCGGAGTCGCAAATCTTAACATGGTTCTGGTCATAGATAACTACGATTCGTTCACCTATAACCTCGTGCAATATCTCGGCGAGATGAACGTCGAGGTGCAGGTGCGGCGGAACGACGACATCACGCTTGACGCGATTCGCGAGTTGAAGCCGGAGCGCATTCTCGTGTCGCCGGGACCGTGCTCGCCGCGCGAATCCGGGTTGTCGAACGAAGTCATTCGCACGTTCGGCCGGGAAATGCCCGTGTTCGGCGTCTGCCTCGGTCACCAGTGCATCGGGCACGTGTTCGGCGCGGAGGTGGTGGTGAATTACCGCATGATGCACGGCAAAACCTCGCCGATTAAGCACAACGGCAAGGACCTTTTTGTGGGGATGGCCAATCCCTTTGTCGCCACGCGCTATCATTCGCTCGTCATCAAGCGCGACACGCTGCCCGATTGTCTCGAAGTCACTGCCGAGACCGGCGAGGGCGAAATCATGGGCGTGCGGCACAAGGAACTGCCGATCTGGGGCGTGCAATTTCATCCGGAAAGCATTCTTACCGAGAATGGACGTCAGATTATTAAAAATTTTCTCAAGTTGAAGTAACGGCGCAGTACGCTATACTCAATGGCTCATGCAGGTTCATTTGCTGAAATCGAAAATTCATCGCGCCACGGTCACGGGCGGCAACATGAAATATGAGGGCAGCCTCACCATCGCCATTGACCTGATGGAAAAGGTCGGCCTGCAGGAATACGAACGCATCCTGTGCGGCAACATGGCCAATGGAGAACGGTTTGAGACTTACGTCATCCGCGGCAAACGCGGTTCCGGCGAAATCATCATGAACGGCGCTGTTGCGCACCTGGGCAAAAAGGGCGATTTGCTGACCATCATGAACTTTGCGGCTTTCGACCAGGGGAAGGCGAAGAAATGGAAACCGCGCGTTATTGTCCTCGGCAAAGGCAACCGTATTGTGACCAGGCGCGGGATTTGACGCAAATGATAGGGCGGCGCTGCCGCGCCGCCCAAATCAGTTCAAAGACGTTAAATAAACGGCGGAGCAGCAGCTCCGCCCTACCACAAAAAAACACGCCGGCATGAACCGGCGTGTTTGCGTTTCAGATCAATTTTACGGTTTAGAAATTTTTGGCGGCTTCCGCCCAGTTCACCACGTTCCAGACCGCCTTCAGATAATCGGCGCGCTTGTTCTGATATTTGAGGTAGTAGGCATGTTCCCACACGTCCACGCCGAGAATCGGTTTGCCTTCGCAACCGGCGATGGCCTTGCCCATGAGCGGATTGTCCTGGTTGGCCGTGGAAACAATTTCGAGTTTGCCGCCGTTCGAGACGAGCCAGGCCCAGCCGCTGCCGAAACGGCCGATGCCCGCCGCTTCAAACTTCGCCTGAAAATCGGCGAATGAGCCGAAAGCGGCCTTGATGGCGTCGGCCAGCTTGCCGGTGGGAGCGCCGCCGGCTTTGGGCGCCATGAGTTTCCAGAAGAACGAGTGGTTCCAATGGCCGCCGCCGTTGTTGCGCACCGGGCCGCGGATGTTGTCGGGCACGGACGCGAGGTTGCCGATCAACGCTTCGAGCGATTTGGCTTCCAGCGCGGCGTTGCCGGCGATGGCCTTGTTGAGATTGTCCACGTAAGCCTTGTGATGGCGATCGTGATGGATTTCCATCGTCAGCGCGTCAATGTGCGGTTCCAAAGCTTCTTTGGGATAGGGCAGGGGCGGTAGTTCATGTGCCATAATTTTTAATCCTTTCGTTTCGTTTCGTTAATCTTGAAAAACAAATTGCGCCAGCGTCGGGGAAAAAGCAAGTGCGAACAATACGTTTGCCCCACCAAAAGCAACGCCGGCGTCCCGCCGGCAAAACCAACAATTATGCAGGTTGGAGGCTTGCCCATGCGGCGTCCTCCTCGGGCGTGCTCCAGTCTTTGGCGAGCGCGGTTTCGCTCAAGAGCAGGTCGTTGAATGAATCGTCCCGTTTGGTTCGCAGGAAGCGGGCGAAATTGAAGACCTCCCGCTGCAACGGTTCGGGCAAATCAGCGATTTCCTTTTCGATCAATTCTCGCGTGCTCACAATTTGTTTATCGCAGATTCAGGCGTTTTAGTCAACCGCACCAACGGCCAACTCCGCAAAACCTTCGAGCCGTCGCGCTTAAAAGCAAGCCCGGACCATGCCGCCGTCCACGCGATGGGCCGCGCCGTTGGTGGCCGGGGACAGCGGACGGCAAAGGTAAACCACCAGGTTGGCCACTTCTTCGGTGAGGTGGAACTTTGTAGTGCGGTGACATGTCGGCGCACTCCCAAATTTTGGCTCGCGGGGACGCTCGCCCCACCGAAACTGCGCCGCTGAGTATGATGGCCGCGCGGCAACGGCCCTGCCGTTTTCGGGCCAAAATCATTTTTCAATGAAGGGGGTATGCCATCTCAAATCCGTGTGCATCGTGCCTTTCTCTTTCACCTCGCGCATGATGTCGAATACCTGGTTCCAGTCCAATTGAACCGTGGTCTTATCCGGCCAGTCCCTTTCTTGCGTCCAAAACTCCAGGTGCAGCTCCAACTGGCCGTTCTTTTCCTCCGGAGACACCATGCTGAAACTGTCCAAAGCCTTCGCGAAATCTTTTCCTGATTTATTTGACCACTGCGATAAAACTTCATCGGTAATGTCCAGCGGCAGGGCGGGTGACCGCACCGCAAACAATCGCGGCTTGGTGCCCCGGGGATCGTCCGGGTCCGGCGACACATAGGCCTTGTCGCCCACAAATATCGCCACGTCACCTTTGATGACCTCGCTGACCCCGGACAATGCAGTCCAGATCGGAGTGATTTTGCCGTCCGGCGCCCGATACTGAAATGAAACTCGCTTGGGCTTGGCCACCTCCTCATAACCGTTGCTCAATGGCGCAACCGTGCCATGAGACACGCACCCGGCCAGACCGACGCAAAGCATCGCCAATGAAAGATGGAGAGCCAAATTTTTATTCAATTTCATGGAACGGCGGGTCAGCACTGCACCAGTTCAACAAAATTCTTCAGCAGTTGCAAACCAACTTTCTGGCTTTTTTCCGGGTGAAATTGCGTGGCGAAAACATTGTCGCGCCAGACCGATGACGCGAATTTGTCGCCGTAATCCGTGCGCGTGGCGATGATGCCCGCATCCACCGGCTGCGGATAAAAGCTGTGGACGAAATAGACGTAGCTGCCATTGGCCACACCGCGGAACAACGGGCAATCCGGCTTTGCAATCTCAAGCTGGTTCCACCCGATTTGCGGAATTTTCAGTCCATGCTTTTCGGAGAAGCGGACGACCTTGCCTTTGAAAATTCCGAGGCCGGCGGCGCAACTGTTAAATTCCTCGCTCTTCTCAAACAACGCCTGGTAGCCGACGCAGATGCCGAGGAAGGGGCGTCCTGCTTTGATGAATTCGCGCGCGGCTCCGAGCAGTTCCTGTTTGCGCAGCGCGTTGATGCAATCGTCGAACGCGCCGACGCCGGGCAGCACCATCGCCCGCGCATCGCCGATTTCGGCCGGTCGCTGCGCGATGCGCACGTCGGCGCCGACCTTGAGCAGCGCCTTGTGGACGCTGCGCAAATTGCCGGAGCCGTAATCAAGCAAAGCAATCACGCGCTTCATTTAGCCACAGATGGGCACAGCTTGCCACGCCGAAATGCATGAAGGCGGGATGAAACACGGAATTTTCGGCAAAATACTTTTACGGGAAAGCGCTCCGTGTTATCTCACCATTAAATGGAAAATCAACCAGCGACTGTTTCCGCCTTCCCGCAAAGCCGGTTGGTTTGTCTCTGGCCGTGGTTGGTGGTTCTGGCCGTGATTTTGTTTGTGGGTTTCATCCGCGTTCGACTGCTGGACATGCCGCTGGAGCGAGACGAAGGGGAATACGCCTATGCGGGACAACTCATTTTGCAGGGCGTCCCGCCTTACGAACTGGCCTACAACATGAAATTGCCCGGAACGTATTTTGCCTGCGCACTGGGCATGGCGGTGTTCGGACAAACCATTTCCGGGATCCACCTGACACTGCTGCTGGCGAACAGCCTGACAATTGTTTTTGTGTTTCTGCTGGGACGAAAACTGTTCGGAAACCTGGCCGGCGTGGCGGCGTGTGCGAGTTACGCGGTCATGGCACTGAGTCCGGCGGTGGCCGGGCTGGCGGCGCACGCCAATCATTTCGTGGTGCTGTTTGCGGTGCCGGGAACCCTGTTGCTGCTCAAGGCGAATGAGACCGGCGGCTTAAAAGTTTTTTTCTGGAGCGGACTTCTTTTGGGCCTGGCCTTTTTGATGAAACAGCAGGGAATCTGTTTCAGTTTTTTTGGTTTGTTTTTTTTGATCTGGGTGGCGGTACGGAACCGTGAATTTTTGTCGAAGCAATTTGGCGGCAAAATCCTGGCGTTCGGAACGGGCCTGGTATTGCCCTTCAGCCTGACTTGCCTGTTGTTCGCGGTCGCCGGTGTCTTTGACCGTTTCTGGTTCTGGACGGTGGTTTATGCGCGTATTTATGAAAGTGCGATGCCGGTAGAAATGGGAATCCGTGGTTGCCTGGCCGACCATTTGCGGCAGACGCGCGATTTGTCCATCGGTTTTTGGGCGCTGACGCTGGCCGGTTTGCTGGCGGCGTGCTTTCAGCGGGTGTTCCGAAAGCCGATGCTGTTCACCGTGATGTTTTGGTCGTTTTCATTTCTGGGCACGGCGGCGGGATTATATTTTCGAGGACAGTATTTTATTTTGCTGCTGCCGGCCTTTGCGCTGCTTGTGGGCATGGCGGTGGCCGCGTTGCAATCGTCATGGCGCTTTGCCTGGTTTGCCGACGTTTTCAAAAGTTTGCCGGTGATCGCTTTCGTCCTGGTGCTGGGGTGGATGATTTTTTACCAAGCCCAGCCATTTTTCCAGTGGTCGGCCACGCAGGTTTGCCGGAATCTTTACCCGCGAAATCCGTTTGTCGAGGCGGTTGCCGTGGGGAATCTGCTGCGGAAAGATTCCGCCGGCAATGCGCGGGTGGCGGTCATGGGATCGGAGCCGGAAATCTATTTCTACGCACGCCGCCGTTCGGCGACCGGCTACATTTACACTTACGCGTTGATGGAGTCGCAACCGCACGCGCTCGAAATGCAGCGTGAAATGGCGCAGGAGATCGAAACCAACCGCCCGGAATTTCTCGTGCAGGTGCAGTATCAACTGTCGTGGCTGCCGGAACCCGACTCGCCGCATTACCTCGCCGACTGGTTCGAACAATACGCCCGCGAACATTACGAAAGAATTGGCCTTGTTGGTTTTGATCCCGACGGGAAACTGGTTTCAAGTTGGGGTGAAGGTTCAAACCTCCCGCCGGCGTCATTGTCGGAACGCATCATCATTTTCCGGCGCAAAACCGGATTGACCGGTGCGGTCGCACCCTGACATCAGGTGGGAACCGTTTTTAATTCGCGTTCGATTTTCAACCGCAACTGGCCGCAGGCGGCGTCAATGTCATGGCCTTTTTCGCGCCGGAGAGTGGCTACAACCTTTTGCTTTTCCAGCGCGGCGAGAAATTTTTCCTGGGTTTCCTCGTCCGGGCGTTCCCACGGCAGACCCTCGACTTTGTTGTAAGGAATCAGGTTCACCTTCGCGAAAAGTCTGCGCGCGAGCGCAGCGAGCGGTTTGGCTTGCTCAATCGAATCGTTTACACCGGCGATCAAAATATACTCGAACGTGAGCATCCGGCCTTTTTGCCCCTGATACTCCTCACACGCCGCGACGAGTTCCTTGAGCGGATATTTGCGGTTCACCGGCATGATTTTGTTGCGCACCGCGTCGGTGGCTCCATGCAGCGAAATGGCGAGGCGAAATTGCAACGGCTCGGCGGCGAGCTTGCGGATCTGCGGCGCAAGGCCGCTGGTGGAAATCGTGATTTTCCGTGCGCCAATGCCACCGCCCCACGGCGCATTCAAAATGCGCAACGCCTGGAGCAGGTTGTCGTAATTCGCCAGCGGTTCGCCCATGCCCATGATGACCACATTGTCTATCAATCTTTCATTCGTCGTCGTCCTCGTTCTCGCAATCGGTTCTTCAGTTGGGTTCGAGGACGACGACGAGGACGAGGAGGACGAAGCATTCCACCTTTCCACAGCCAGGACTTGCTCCATAATTTCGTCCGGCGTCAGGTTGCGTTTCCAGCCGTCAAGGCCGCTCGCGCAAAATTTACAGCCGTAGGCACAGCCGACCTGGGTGGAGACGCAGAGCGTATGGCGGTCGCTGGCGTCGCCGTAAAGCGCGGGGTTGGCGGGAATCAGAACGCTTTCGATGAGCGAATGGTCATGGAGCCGCCAGAGAAATTTCTGCGTGGTATCGCGCGCGCCCTGCTTGCGGACGAGTTCCAGGGTCTGGAGCAAAAAGTCCTTGCCGAGCTTTTCGCGCAGCGGCTTGGGCAGGTTCGTCATCGCCTCCCAATTCGTGACGCGATGGACATAAAGCCATTCGAGCAATTGCCCGACGCGATAAACCGGCTGTTCCCAGGCTTTGAACCGGGTTTCCAGTTCGTCGCGGGTCAGTGACTTGATGTCCTTCAACACCCCCACAACTTAGCTGGCGCGGGCCGGGAAACCAAGCGCATCGTCAGGCAACGTCAGGATCAAATTCCTGGCCGCCGGGCCAAGGCCATGGTGCCATCCAGCGGGCTGACACGAAAATGACGCGCTTTGCCGGGCGGTCTCCGTCGAATGGAATTTAAATCCTGGTTGAAGTTTAATTTGTCGGTGTTAATAGTAAGCCTGATGTCACGAAACGGTCAGATGGCCAGCCAACGGCGTTTTACCGCGCGGCCTGTGAAAATTTATCGCCGGCCATCCTTGGAAAGGATTCATCCATGAAGAATTCACACATGAAACGCCACGAACTTAATCGCCGCCAGTTTATCCGGACTTCCGCCGTACTGGCCGGCACCGCGTTGCTGTCGCCGTGGGTGCTGTCCAGCGTCCGCGCCGCCGCCGCTCCCGCCGGCAAACGCACCGCGGTGGACCAGGTGACGCTGGGCAAGACCGGCATCAAACTCAGCCGGCTGGGTTTTGGCACCGGCAGCGACAACGGCCAGATCCAGACTGCGCTCGGCAAGGATGACTTCAACAAACTCATCCATTATGCCTACGACCAGGGCATCACTTATTTTGATACCTCCCAGACCTACGCAACGTTCACTTGGATTGGCGACGCCATCAAGGGACTGCCGCGCGAAAAACTTTTCATTCAATCCAAAATCCCTGGCAAGCCGGACGACGTGCTGGCCACGATTGACCGCCACCGCAAGACATTCAATACGGACTACATTGACAGCCTGCTGGTTCATTGCATGACGCGGGACGCCTGGACTGACGAATGGAAGCGTGTCATGGATGCCTTCAACGAGGCCAAGGAGAAGAAATGGATCCGTGCCAAGGGCGTTTCCTGTCACACGCTGCCCGCGTTGCGCGCCGCCACCGCCAGCGATTGGACCGAGGTGCATCTGGTGCGGGTGAACCCGCAGGGCAATCACACCGACGGCATGAAGGCGGACTGGAGCGGCGAGCTTCATAACGACATCACACCGGTAATGCGGGAAATCAAAACCATGCACGAGAAGGGCAGGGGCGTGATTGGCATGAAGATCATTGGCAACGGCAGTTTCACCGACCCGGCCGACCGGGAAAAATCCATCCGCTTTGCGATGGCCTGCAAGGAAATTGACGCCGTGGTCATCGGCTTCACCAGCACACAACAAATTGACGAAGCGGTTGAGCGGATGAACCGCGCGCTGGCCGAAGTTTGACGTGTGCCGGCGGAGCATTCTCTTCCGCAAGGACGCAATCGTTCCTTCAACACGCGCGTAATGGCGAATGACGGACGACAGCGGAATTAGCAATTCAATACGTCAGCAATTCCAATTCGCGGATGCCACTGTCGGTCAATTGCCAGCGACTGCCGCGCCGAACAACGAGGTGGCGGCAGGGATTGGCCCTGGCTTCAGCTTCATTGACGGAAAGCAGTTGGAACCGGGCCTTGCCTGGGATTTCCGAGGCGGCACGTGACATCAGGGCGAACGCCACGCCATTGTAATTCAGGGTGATTTCGTAACCGGCCACGCCTTCTTTTTCAGCCTTGGGATTTGGAAGAACCAGCGCCGCGTAGCGTTTCAGATACGGAAAGTTGGTCGAGCGGACGAACACGCGGCAAAGTTCGGTCTGGCTGCGGATAAAATTCGACAGACTGAATTTTGTGACGGGGTTGTGTTCGGTGAGCAGGATTTCACGCGGGTCGAGGCCGTCGAGGTTCTGGCCGTTCCATTCGCCGTGGTCGTTGCGCTGGTTGGGAAAAGTTTTTTTATGCCAGCCGGCAAAATTGTCGTTGACGAGCAGGTTCAATTCAAAATGCACATGGGCGCGGTCCTTGGTGATGGTTTCGCCGGTGTTTGACGAGCGGCCCATAGTGGCGATGGCTTCGCCGGCTTTGACTTGCCGGCCTATTTTCAAGCCGGGCCGAATTTCCTTCAGATGCGCGTAGAGCGAATAAATTTCAAGACCTTCAATGACGTGGCGCACGACGATGTAATTGCCGAAATTCGACAGCGACGGTTTCGTGCTAAAATAAACCACCGTGCCATCGGCGGCGGCCATGACGGGATCGGTCGGCTCGCCGTGCCGGTCGCGCTGAAGGCAGCGGATGTCGAGTCCCTCGTGCATTTGCCGGCCATCAGTGCGCACGCAACCGAAACTGCCGGTCGTCCACGGTTTGTCGGACGCAGTCGGGACAAAAAATTTCAATTCGTTTCCGATTTCATACAAGGCGTGATTGGCGGTGGGAAATTGGAACGGCTGTTGCGCAAAAAGGCTGGCGCCAAATCCCAGGGACAGCGCGACGGCGGGAAAAATGGCGTGGTCAACAGCGGGAAAAATCATTTTAGAAAATGCTTGCGGATTTTCTTCGCGGCGTTGTTGAGACCGAGTACAAATTGATCAGCTTCCTCACGGGAAGAAATATCAACGTTAAATGACAGCACGCCGTTACTGATACGGTGGGTGATGATTGGTGCGGCGAGCCAACGGCTGTCAACCGGCTTTTCGCTCCATTGACCCCAAATGACGAAATGACCTCCTGGATTGGCGGCGGAATATTGTTCGAGCAGCCACGTGCCATTTTCGTCAAATTTAATCTCCAGGGCAAAATCACCCAGATTGTCAATGACTTTGGCAAGCACGATGTTGGCTTCGGTCAAAATCGGTTCCCGTTTGATGGTGATGAGCACGGGGTCGGAGCGAAGCATGGAAATGTTCTGGCTCGTGCCGGTGGGATCGGGACTGGTTTCGATGTGCACACGCAGGGCTGCGGTCAGCGGTTTCTTGCCGGTCTGGCAGCCGCAAGCCAGTCCCAGCAGGAATGCCAGCGCCAAATAGATGTTGAATCGTCGCGCCAAAACTTTCATAGTGGGCCTCACAAAACCTCAACTCGTGAACAAAGTAAAGACACTTATGGGCAGACAATCCAACAAAGTTGAAAATCGAAAACGCCGGAAAAGCTACATCAAACGCAAAAAGATGGCGGCGAAAACAAAAAAAACCGCGAAGTCCAAACCTGCGACTTGAGCGCAAATCTTCCGGGAAATCAAAAGGCCATCCGAACGGGTGGCCTTTTTTGTTTTTGCGCATATTTTTAAATTCTTCAAAACACAAACTTCTTCACCGCGCGGAATTTCCGGTGAAAAATCGGTGAATAATTCTTCGTTCAAATTGAGCGAACAGTCTGATTCCATTGGCTGATTCGAGTTGTTCGCACGTTGTTCACGGGTCGTTTTCGGTGAACAAACTGTGCATATCAATTCGTTGCCGGTTTGGGGATTTGAGTTATGATGTTCACAGTTCATTGAAAGAACGAAGCGGACGGTAAAGATCGAAAGGTTGAGTTGTCCGTTTCAGGATAATCCCAGGTGACTGGGGAAAGGTCGGGTCAGGCTGGTTGGCCCGGCTCCTCTGAAGTTGGATCGAAAGGTATGATGAGGAGGCAGAATTCACCAGTTCCTCTGGCGGTGTTCGCACACCGTCAAATGCGAATGAGGGACTTGGCGGCGAGGGGCGATGAGAAGCCGCTCCGAGCCGGGTCAAGTAGTTCAGGCCGGTTTCGAGCCTGGGCGAATCGCAGTTACCCAGAGGGTATCCGGTTGCTACTGCGCATCAGCACGGACGGGCGACTCTGGCGGTCACGCAAAAAACGGGATCAGCCAAAAGAAAGACGCCGAAAGGCGGGACAAAATGAGCGTTCGCACCGGGAAGGACACGACGGCTCGACAGGCTGCGTGAAAACCTTCCAAGCGTCGGCGATGTTAAAAACGACACCGCTGGGCTGTGAGCAAAAGGCAACCTGAGAGTGAAGAGGCGAGACCCGTGGTATCGGGCGAACGCACCGTCAAAAGCGGTGGCTGACCCGGTGCTAAGTGGTGAAGACGCGAAGATCAAATCACAGATGTGTCTTCATCTGGTTTGCAAGCTGGTGGCGCAACCATCAGTTCAAGCAGGCTGAAAAGCCTCACTCGAAATCCAGCGGCCGCAAGGCACTGGACGGCCCTGCCACGAGGCCGAAGACTCCGCTTGCCGTGGAGAATGGCGTCGGGAAGCTGACAGCCCCCGAAAGGGGCGTGCCTAATGTCGGCATGGGAAAGAGAGCTTGGCGCACTCCCATCCCCCATTTGTCCCTGCTCGACCGAAAGGCCGGGCAGGGACTTATTGTTTCTTGGGAAGCAACATTGAACTCCGCTATCGCGCGAGCAGGCATCCAACATCAAACGCCGAACATCGAACCGGGAACCATCCCCAAGTCGAGGACGAGGACGAGGACGGGGCGCATCTTGAGGCACTGTCACCGGAACGCCGGATTCATCCGGCAGTCCACACGCAATTCGCCCGCCTGCCGGATGAATCCGGCGTTCCACAGTCGGGGCGGCCTCGTGTCTTGGTGGTGATGGCCGGATGCGCCCACGAGAACGCGAGGACGAGAAGAGCAAAAAAATACTTGCTCCCGTTTCGCTTTCGGATGAAATTTGCATTCGCAATGTCAATTAAACCGATTTACAAAATTTATGGGACGCATTTATAACAACATCGTCGAAACCGTCGGGCACACCCCGCTGGTCAGATTAAACAAAGTCACCGCCGGACTGCACGCCACGATTCTCCTCAAGTGCGAGTTTTTCAACCCGCTCAGCAGCGTCAAAGATCGCATCGGCATGGCGATGATTGAGGACGCCGAGAAACGCGGCATCCTCAAGAAAGAAACCGTCATTATCGAGCCGACGAGCGGCAACACCGGCATTTCACTCGCATTCGTCGCGGCGGCCAAGGGTTACAAAATCATTTTGACCATGCCCGAAACGATGTCGCTGGAACGCCGCACGCTTTTGGCGATGCTCGGCGCGAAACTGGTTTTGACGCCCGGTGCAGAAGGCATGAAGGGCGCGATTGCCCGCGCGGAACAGCTCGCCAAAGAAACGCCGAACGCCTGGATTCCGCAGCAGTTTGAAAATCCGGCCAACGTGGAAATTCATCGCAAAACCACGGCGGAGGAAATTTGGGCCGACACGGATGGCAAGGTGGACATTTTGGTCGCGGGTGTAGGAACAGGCGGCACCATTACCGGTTGTGTGGAGGTGATCAAAGCGCGCAAACCGTCCTTTGAAGCCATTGCGGTGGATCCGAAGGATTCGCCGGTTATTGCGCAAACACTTGCCGGCCAGCCGTTGAAGCCCGGTCCTCATAAAATTCAGGGATTGGGTGCCGGGTTTATCCCCAAGAACCTGCATTTGAAGGATGAGAAGGGCAATCCGCTGATCAAGGAATCCATTCTAGTCGCCAACGACGACGCATTTGCCATGGCGCGGCGGCTGGCCAAGGAAGAGGGAATTTTGTGCGGCATTTCATCTGGCGCGAACGTCTGGGCGGCGATTCAAGTTGCCAAACGTCCTGAAAACAAGGGCAAGCTGATCGTCACCATCGCGCCGTCCACGGGCGAACGTTACCTCAGCACGCCCTTGGCCGCCGAAGCGAAGGCGGAAGTGGGCGGATAATGGAAGATGAGTGACGGAGTAATGGAAAATTGAAACCCGTCTGATCATTACGCCAATACTCCAATTTCTTTAAAATAATTCAGACGCGTCCCCAATCGGTTGCTCTCTTGAGCGAACCAAGTTGTTTCCCCTGCAAATCCTCGTGGGTTTTGGAAAATGGCTTTAAGGATCGGCGAGTTTTTTCGAGTTTATGAACTGATACCCCTCATTCAACAATCCCGTTGTGCTTGTTCTGACAAAAACCAAAATGAAAACCCGGCTGCGCTCCCATTCGCTATGTTGGTGTTGTTTGCTGGCTCAAATCAAAAATCCAGCAAGTTAATAATTGACAATGCGGTGCCCTATCCATCTAATGCTATATTCAATGAGTGCTGCAACTAAACATTGCTTGTTTTGCATGCTCGTTTACGGCTTGATTGCCTTCAGTTGTGATTCGGCAGCCGCAGTGCAACTCGTATCCGCAAGCGGATCTTCTTTTCCACCCAAGCTCGGTGGCAGCGGGGATTCAGGACTTTCAATCATCAGCAAGGACGGGCGCTATGTTTTGTTCGCCAGCACGGCAAATAACCTGACACTGACGAACAACAATAATTCCGTGCTTCCCTGCCGGTTCAATGTGTTTCTTCGGGATCGCATCAGCCAGACAACCACCTTGGTCAGTGTCAGCCAAAACGGGACCGGCGGTGGCAATGGAGATTCCTTTCCTGCGGGAATTTCGACGAACGGACAGTTCGCCTTGTTTGAAAGCAGCGCGAGCGATCTGGTCGCCAACGATACGAATAATGCCAGCGATATTTTTGTTCGCGATTTGATCAACGGCACCACGACGCTGGTGAGTGTCAGCACCAACGGCGGCAACGCCAGCGGAGCCTCGCGAGGCTCGGTGATGACGCCGGACGGACGTTATGTTGCCTTTGTCTGCATGGCTTCCAATCTGGTCGCGGGTGACACCAACAACATCCCTGACGTTTTCGTTCGGGATTTACAGGCGAGCACGACGACGTTGGCCAGTGTCGGCGCCACCGTCATTACAAATCCGCTAACCAGATCCAGCACCGGCAGCTCGGAATCACCGGAAATCACGCCGGACGGACGTTACGTTGTGTTTTACAGCACTGCCACCAATCTTGTCTCCGATGTAATGACCACCGGTGAAATTTACGTTCGCGACTTGGTTGCCGGGAATACCATTTGGGCCAGCACCAACGCGCGGGCCATTTTTCAATCAGCGACCGGCAGCACGAATATCGTTTGTTGCAATTACAGCATCAGTGACGATGGCCAGTTTGTTGCGTTCGAAGCTTGCACGAATTCTCCGGGCACTTCCTCCGCAAATGGAATCATTTTGCGTTACAGTTTGCAGACTGGTTTGAATGACATCATCAACACCAATGCCTATGTGCCGCGGTTGTCCTACGAACTCATCCACGATTTGTCCCTGTCACCCGATGGCCGTTTCGTCGCGTATGTGGTTAATAACTTCACCACTTCCACCATCGCCACCACCAATTCCATCTATCTTTGGGATGCGCAAACCGGCACAAACACGCTGGTGAGCATCAGCTTGGACAATGTCACTCCGGCAAACGGCCTTTGCGACGCGCCGGTGATCTCATCCAATGGCCAGTTCGTCGCGTTCATCAGTTCCGCCTCCAATCTGGTCACCAACACGCTGGCTGGTGATTACCATTTTTATGTCCGTGACCTGCAGGCCGGGGTTACACAATTGCTCGACGCCGATACCAACGGTGTGGGCGTGGGCGTGGATTCGACCGCCGTTCCCGCCATCAGCGCCGATGGCAGCGTCGTTGTGTTTGATTGCGCCAATTTATTGCCCGACAACCGCCACCAAATTCGTGACGTCTTCATACACACGGTGGCGACGGGCGCGACCGTTTTGGTTTCCGCCAGCAACGCTGCATTGTTGTCGCAGACACCCGATGGCAGCAGCGGCCTCACGTCCTTCTCCACGAGTTCCAATGGCCTGTTCGTCGCGTTTTACAGTGACGCGGACAATCTGGTGGCCAATGACACAAACGGTTGCCGCGATGTGTTTGTGCGCGACCTGGTCGGCGGCACGAACATTTTGGTGAGCGTGAACACCAACGGCAACGCTTCCGGTGATGACATTTCATTCGACCCGGCCATTTCCGGCGATGGCCGTTACGTTGTCTTTACCAGTTCGGCGGATAATCTCGTGGCTGGCGATACCAACCAGGCGCAGGATGTTTTTGTCCGCGATTTGCAGGCCGGCACGACCGCGCTGGTGAGCGTCAGCACAGACGGAGTTCATCCCGGCAACCGTGATTCGTTTTCACCGACCATCAGTGCGGACGGACGTTATGTCTTGTTCCACAGCAAGGCGTCCAATCTGGCCGCCGGTTCATTTGGCAGTAGCATTGAGAATTTATTTTTTCGGGATTTGCAAACGAGAACCAATTATGCGCTGACCTCCGCCACTTCGGGAACGGGCGTGAATTCGGCGTCCATGACGCCTGACGGCCGATCCGTCGCCTTCATCGGCACGGCAGCAGGAGTTCTTGCCGGGACACAATTATACGTCTGGAATTCACAATTGACCGCTCGGACTTATACCAACAGCGCAACCTTTGGCCCAAGCGCGTCCTCGGTTGTTGCCATCAGCCCCAACGGACAAAAACTCGCGTATTTGTCGAGTTCCATATCAAGTTTATCTGGTGCGGACTTGGTGACGAAAACCGTTGTGACGATCAATTCCGGCGGAATTTTCCTATCATCCTGCGCGGGTCTTCGATTCAGCAACGACGGGCGCTTTCTGACTTACGCCATGGCGACCAACACCCCGGCGAATCAAAACGTCTATCTCTACGATTTTCAGGCCGGAACCAATTTGCTGGTCAGGCAGAATTTCAACTCAACCGGCATAACCAATGCCAGCTCCGCCTCGCCAAGCATCAGTCCAGACGGTCGTTTCATCGCCTACCGCAGTTTCGCCACGAACCTGGTTCCGTTTGATTTCAATAATACCGCGGACCTGTTCGTTTACGACGCTTCAAACAACGCCATCATCCTCGTGAGCGTGAACGCATCCGGCAATTCAACGGCGGATGACCGCTCGCTCAAGCCGGTCTTTAGTGCTGACGGCCGGACGCTCTTTTTCCAAAGCTGGGCGTCGGATATTTCCGGCAATGATTTCAACAACGGCAGCGACATCTTCGCGCTCGACCTCGCCGCCTTGCCGATGACGACTTCCAATGGCGGCGGCGCGACCAATTACGCCTCCGTCTTTTATGTGCAACTGGTTTCCACCGGCATTTTCAATTCCAATCCAACCCTCACCTGGCCTCTGGCGGCGGGAAAAGCTTATCAGGTGCAATACAAGACCAATCTCACCGACCCGGTCTGGCTGAATCTGCCCGGTGATGTGACTTTCATCGGTGCCACCGGCTATCTCAGCGACCCGTTGCCGTCGTCCGGCCAGCGGTTTTACCGCATCGTTTTAAGCCCTTGATATTATGAGAACGACACGTTCAATAGCTTTCAATAACACCCGCGATGACGGCTTCACGCTGACTGAACTGCTCGTCGTGATTGTGACAGTCGCTATTTTAGGCGTGCTGCTGCTGCCCGCACTGGCCAATACGAAACCGAATTCACAAGCCTTTCAGTGCCTGGAAAACCTGCGCCAGTTGACTCTGGGCTGGCAAATGTATGCCGAAGACAACAACGGCAAGCTGGCGCAAAACGGGAGTCAAGCCACACAGCCGATCATTCCAACAGACCCCAGAATTCTGCCTGGAGGCATTTGGGCTCAATGGTGTCCCGGAAGCATGAATGCGTTTAGCTTGTATGCAACCAATTTTATTCAAGCCGGCGTCATTTATCCCTATGTAAATTCTTTAAATGTTTATAAATGCCCGGCGGACCAGTCCTTCTTTAAGTTTGGTCTTAACATTTATCCCAAAGTTCGCAGTTATTCGATGAATTGTTGGTTGGCTCCAATAAATCCTTGGAGCCCTTTTGGAAAGAAATTTTATAAGGACACGGATATCACCCGGCCCGGCCCGTCCATGACATATGTTTTAATAGACGAAAACGAATATTCCATTAACGATGCTTTTTTTGTAAGCGACCCGACCATGGTTAATCGGTGGCAGGATGTCCCGGCAACGCGCCATGGTAATGCCGGCGGTCTTTCATTTGCCGACGGGCACTCGGAAATCAAGAGATGGACTGATAAATATGTTTTGAATCCGCCGTTAATATTTAACGGCCTTGCTAGCGATCCAAATTCTGGAGATAACGCCTGGCTTGAACAAAGAGCAACATCCTTGATCCAATAACGCAACATGTCGCACTCGATGATGGGTTTCCAGAACAGCTTTTCTGGAGGAATGGTTGACGCCGGTGTCCTGCGCCAGCTTGGGAACCAGATATGCCGGAATAAGATCGCAGAGCTGCCGCAGAAGCGAGAACTTTCCCGGCGTTGGCTTGCGTTGAGTTTGGTTTTTCATCCCCCGCCTTGTGGCCGGGTTCAAACCCGCAAACCAACTCTTTTTTTACCCACAACCTTCAATCCCGTGGGACTACTGTGAAAATAATTCTTTAAAATAATTGTTGCATCCGGCGGGTTTTGTCCGTAATCATTGGGTGTCGAAGGTTTTAAGGACCCCGCCTTTGCGGGGTTGCTTCCCAAGATTCAACAATTCAAAACTGGTTTAGGGATTAATTCCTGCCTTCGAGCACACAAATTATGAGCGGTTCAGAAAACAACGACGATAAAACGTCCAATTACGGTTCCGGTTACCTGGAAATTTCCGAAAAGGGCTTCGGTTTCCTGCGCACGGCGGCCAACCATTTTCATCCGAAGCCGACCGACATCTTTGTCACGCCCGACACCATTCGCCGCAGCTTTTTGCGCGAGGGCAGCCATGTCGCCGGGGTGACCCAGCCGCCACATCGCGGCACGAGTCCGCAGCTCAAGACCGTCGAAAAAGTCAACGACATGCCGTTCGAGGAATACACCAAGGCCGTCCGCTTTGAAAACCTCACCACCATTGACCCGATTGAAAAGTTCAACCTCGAAACCAGTCCCGACCTGATTGAAACGCGCATTATTGACCTCGTCACGCCGATTGGCAAAGGCACGCGCGGGTTGATCGTCTCCCCGCCGCGCAGCGGCAAGACCACCATCCTCAAGCAAATCTGCAACGCCATCACCACGAACCACCCCGAAGTCCACACGATGGTGCTGCTCATTGACGAGCGGCCGGAAGAGGTCACTGACTTCCAACGTTCGGTCAAAGCCGAAGTCGTCGCGTCGTCGAACGACATGGATTTGGAAACGCATGTGCGCCTTTCGCGTTTTATGATCGAGCGTTGCCGTCGCATCGTTGAATCCGGCAAGGACGTTTTCGTGCTGATGGATTCGCTCACGCGCATTGCCCGCGCCTACAACAGCGTTCACGGCGGCAGCGGTCGAACGATGACCGGCGGTGTGGACGCCCGGGCGCTGGAAATCCCGCGCAAGATGTTTGCCTCGGCGCGCAAAATTGAAGAAGGCGGTTCGCTGACGATTCTGGCCACCGCGCTGATTGACACCGGGTCGCGCATGGACGAACTCATTTTCCAGGAGTTCAAAGGCACGGGCAACATGGAATTGATTCTCGACCGCAAACTGTCCGACCGGCGGTTGTTCCCGGCCATTGACATTCCCAAGAGCGGCACGCGCAAGGAGGAAAAACTTTTCCCGGCCAAATATCTTGAAGCCATCCGCAAATTGCGCCGCACGATGGTGGACTTGAATCCCATCGAAGCGATGGAAACGCTCACCGCCGCGCTCAAGAAACACAAGACCAACGACGAGTTGCTCGCGAGGCTCGAAAAGGGCAGTTGAGCCGGAACGCGGGCGGGTGTTCGGGACTGGCATGTTCGGATTTCTTAAAAAACGCCGCCGTGACAGCATTCGGAGCCAGCCGTTCCCTTCAGAATGGCGCGACATTCTTATGAGCCGTTATTCCATGTATTCCCGCCTCCCACCGGCGGATCGCCAGGAATTGGAAGGCCACATTCACGTTTTCCTGGCGGAGAAGCGGTTTGAGGGCTGTGACGGGCAGGAGGTCACCGATGAAGTGAAGGTGTTGATCGCGGCGCAGGCGTGCCTGTTGCTGCTGCACCGGGACACGGACTGCTACCCCCGCCTGCGCAGCATCCTGGTCTATCCCTCCAGCTACATCGCCAGAACGTGGCATCAGGAAAAAGATGGGACGATTATCGAAGGAGACCAGGCGCGAGGCGGCGAATCCTGGCCGCACGGGACGGTGGTCCTGGCGTGGGATGGGGCGATCGCCGGCGCGGTGGAACTGGACAAGAACCGGAATCTGGTCATTCACGAGTTTGCGCACCAACTGGATCAGGAGGACGGCATCGCTGACGGCGCTCCGCTCCTCGGCGGGTCAAACTTGTGGCAAACGCGCCACCGTTACCAAACGTGGGCCAAAGTTCTGAGCGCAGAATTCCAACAACTTCGCCGCGCGGCTGAAGACGGGCGGGAGACGGTCTTGGATACGTATGGTGCTCAAAATCCAGCGGAGTTTTTCGCCGTGGCCACGGAATGTTTTTTCGAGAGGCCCGGGCAATTGAAAGAACGGCATCCGGCGTTATATGCCGAGTTGCAGGAGTTTTACCGGCAGGATCCATTGCTCTATGCACCGGCGTGCCCTGAAAAAAATGAATGCCCGGCATGAGAACAAATCCCAACCGGGAATGACGACGGTGGAGTCGCTGCGGTCACGTCCGCCTTTGGAACGGATGTTGCGCATCCATCAGGCGCTTCAGTCCGGCAAATTCCCCAACGCCTCCACGCTCGCGCGCGAGATCGAAGTCGCCACCAAGACGATTCATCGCGACATCGAGTTCATGCGCGACCGGCTCGGCCTGCCGGTTGAATATGACAGCGCGCGCATCGGATATTTTTACACCGAGGAAGTCAGCGCGTTCCCGAACATCCAGATTACCGAGGGCGAACTCTTCGCGCTCATCGTCGCCGAAAAGGCGCTCCAGCAATATCGCGGCACGAGCTTCGAGAAACCGATTCTCAGCGCCATCCGGAAAATGGAGCAGTCGCTGCCCGACACCATTTCGCTCAATCTCGCCGACGTCGGGCAGACGATTTCCTTCCGCACCCGCGCCGAGCCGATTTTGAATCTTGAAATTTTCGACATGCTGGCCCGGGCGGCCGCGCATCGGCAACAAATTGAACTGGCTTATCGCAAGCCGGGGCGAAAGGAAACCGAGCCGCGCCTCGTTGACCCGTATCATTTGGCGAACATCAACGGCGAATGGTATCTGTTCGCCTACGACCACGCGCGCAAGGACATCCGCACCTTCGTTCCCGCGCGCGTGCAATCCGTGAAGCTGACCGGCAAAACCTTCGAGCGCCCGCAAAAGTTCTCGCTCGAAAAACGTTTGCGCGACAGTTTTGGCGTCCATTCCGGCGAAGGCGAATATGAAGTCGTCATCCGTTTCAACGCGCGCGCCGCCGATTACGTCCGCGAAAAGAAATGGCACGAATCGCAGCAACTGCGCGACTTGAAGGGCGGGGGAGTGGAATTGAGGATGGAACTTTCCAGCTTGATGGAAATCGAACGCTGGGTTCTGAGCTGGGGCGGGGATGCAAAAGTTCTGAAGCCGCGCGAATTGGTTGAGGCCATTCACAATTCAGCCCAGCGGATTCTCGATTCTTCGGGGTAAAAAACTCTGGACAATACGGGGTGACCGGCGTATTCAGCGAATAGTTGGAAAATCCGGGCTTCAAAGTGCCAATGTTGTTTGGGTTGTTAGAATCGCGGATTGCACTAACGAATTTTGAATCAGTGCTCGTTATTGATCGTGCGGCAGACAAAAGCCGTGCATTGGCCATGGCGTGTGCTATTGAAATTGGAAATATGGTTAAGGCTCAACAGCTCAATACGGATTATGAGTTGAAAGGAGAACGGTGGGAACAATGGGCGAATGGTAAAATGATGTTGGCCACGAATGCCATACAGCAGGGAACAGAGAAGTTTGCTTCTTTAGCAAAAAAATACCCAACTTTTCCAACGAGGGCATGGATTGAAAAAGGCAATCACGTTCTTCGGCAAATTGACTGGGCATTGTATTCGAAATTGATGCAAGCGCCCAGTAATGCAGTTCCTAGCAATATGGATGGCGCAAAATGATTCAGTTATTTCATTGGTAATCTCAGAGGACAATTATTCGAGTGACAGCCTCTGACTTGCGCGACAACTCCCAAAATTCCTTCGCGTAGGTGGGGTTAAAGCGTTTGTTGTGATGCGGTACGGCGCAAAATACAGACAATCGGTTCCCAGCATGATCCATTTTTGATGTTTTCAGGGTTGAATCATCTGCCGATCTTGACGTAAGGTGGCTAGGTCATGCGAATTGTTGGATTGATCCTCATGGTGTTGGCTCTGGCGTTCTCGTCGGCGCACGCCCAGTCTTACTCGATTGACTGGTATAAAATCGCCGGTGGCGGCGGCACGAGCACCGGCGGCACCTACACCGTCAGCGGCACCATCGGCCAGCACGATGCCGGCGGGCCGATGACCGGCGGCAATTATTCTTTGACCGGCGGTTTCTGGAGTCTCATTTCCGTGATGCAAACGCCCGGCTTGCCGTTACTCACGATTACTCTCAACTCTCAACTCTCAACTGTGACCGTCTCCTGGCCGGACACGGGCAGTTACACGTTGTTGCAGAATTCCAATCTGGCCGGCGGAAGTTGGACGACCAACGGCTATACCACCACGACCAGCAACGGCACGAACAGCATCACCATCACTCCGCCGACGGGGAATTTGTTTTTCCGACTCAAGCAGCCGTAGAATTTGGAATTTATTGTAGCAGCCGACGCTTGCCGCGACGCAGCGTAACGAAGACGGGTGAGGAGGCTCATTCTTCTCCGTCCGAAACAAATCATACCATTTCCTGATAATAATCGGCACATTTCCCAGACGGTAGGGCCGCGCTGCTGCGCGGCCATCATACCCGGCGGCGCAGCAGCGCCGCCCTACCCATTGCCCCGATTGCCTCTGGGAATTGGTATCAGAGCCTCGTTACCTTGGTTGCTACGGTTGTTGGTTCATCCAATCCAAAACCTGCTGCGCTGCTTCCACTGGAGCGGTGCTGAGGACGTTGTGGTCGGCGCTGTGAATGATTCTGTAATCGCGCAAGGCCGGACAATTTTTCCTGAGCCAGCGCCCGACGAACGGCCAGGGCACGATGGGATCAAGAATTCCACTCAAGCCAAAGACCGGCAACCGGGTCTGGCTGGCAACCGGGCGCGGATCGTATTGGGCCATCAAATGCAGGCGATGCTGTGCGGCGCGGCGGTCCAGTTCCGTCCGGCGGACAACGAATTCGTCAATGGTCGCCAGCGTCTCCGGCGAACGGCGATACCGGAAACGCGCGATTTTGGCATAACCGAAGATGATCCAGACGAAGAATGCCGTGGAAATCCTGCCGGTGAGTTTTTCCGCCAGCCGCACCGCTCCGCGCATGGGATGTTTCACGAAACCGCCCGCCAGAATCACGCCCTGCGCCGGAAACTTCCCGCGCGCGACCATCGCCCACAAAACTTGCGAGCCATACGATTCGCCGAGCAGCCAGCCGCGGGTGATTCCATTGTGCGCCAGCGCGGTTTCGATGGCCGCCGCGTAATCGTCCAGCGACCACGTGAGCGTGCGCGGGTAGGTGATTTCGACGAAGCGCGCCCTGCCGCCGATGACCTTGCGAAAGCTGCCGATTAGCGTCCAATCGCCGTGCAAGCCGGGCAGATAAATCAGCGTGGGCAGCGAAGCTTCGCCGTGGATGCGCAGTTGGAGTTCTTCTGCCATCGTTTCAGCAATTATCAATACGCTGAAGCCATTGGTGCAATGAATAAAAATGGCAGCGGTTTGATCGGCAGGAGAGTCCAGTCTTCCAACCAGCCCCAGCCCGCCTTGATTTCGTCAATCGTATTCGACGAGGGTTGTCAAACCTTCAGGGTTGCTGACGTCTCTGCCTTGAAGGAAGACAATGTGTTGATATCCGAGACTGCGCAGGCAAACGAACCAAAGAGGGCCGCGATCGCGGAATTGGGCGCCAATCCGTGGTTCGGTGTAATTCTCCAGGATCACGACGGCCGTCTGGTGTTGGGACAGTTTCATGGCCTTTTCCAGAAGCTTGTCGCAATCCTCCCTGCCAGAGGCGGTTGGTTGCAGCATCTGGCAAGTCCGGTTATACAAAGATTCAACAACCAATGCCGTATTGTCGGTGTTGTGAAAGGCTTGTAGCGGCTTCGGGGTCGTGCAGGAGGTCGAGATAATAGCCAAAGCCACAAGGGCCAATGGGGTGCTGATGTTTAATGATTTCATATGTTCCTGCTGGTTGATGCGTCAATTTGATTTGCGCTCTTCTTATCACCGTGTAATACGCAATTGCAATGCCATTGGTTGCGGGCCGATGCAATGTCCGGGTGGTTGGGCGTTCCTATTTTAACTTCGGGAAAAATTCCGCCGCCGTTTTGCACGTCGCCGCGCTCAATTCTTCGAGCGAACAGCCCTTCACTTGGGCGACGGTTTCGGAAATTTCCTTCACATAAGCCGGTTCGCAACGTTTGCCACGATACGGCACGGGCGCGAGATACGGACAATCGGTTTCCAGCATGAACTGGCCGGGCGGCGTGGCGGCGACGGTGTCGCGGACGTTCTGTCCGTTCTTGAACGTGACGATGCCGGTGAAGCTGACGAGCGAGCCGATTTCCAGAACGCGATGCAGTCGCTCAACCGATTCGCCGAAGCAATGAAACACACCGCGCACCTTGCTGGCAAACGGCTTGAGTTGTGCAAGCGTATCGTCAAAGGAGTTGCGCTGGTGAATCACGCAGTTCAGTCCGGCTTCGATGGCGACTTCGAGCTGCTGTTGGAAAATCTGCGCCTGTCTTTGCTTGTAGCGTGCGTCGTCGTCGGCAGTGCCGCCAGTCTTTCCGCCCGGCAAATGGTGATAGTCCAGACCCGTTTCACCGATGGCGACGACTTTCGGATGCTTCACCAGTTTGCGCAGCGGTTCGCGAATATCGTCCGGTGCTTCGTGGGCGTTTGACGGATGCCAGCCGACGGCGGCAAAAACGCACGCGAAATGTTCGGCCAGTTTGATTGCGCGTGCGCTGCTTTCGAGATCGGTGCCGATGGAAATGATCCTGGTGATGCCGGCGGCCTGGGCGCGGGCAATGACTTCCGTCAAATCCTTTGCATAGTCCGGGTAATCAAGATGCGCATGGGTGTCATAGAAGAAGGCCATAAAATTCAGGTAGCAGGGAATTTTTTGAGAAACATCGAACATCCAACATCGAACGCTGAACGTCGAATAACACGCCGCCGATCTTCATTCGGAGTTCGATGTTGAATGTTGAATGTTCGAAGTTGTGTCATGGGAAAAGGTTACGGCTTGGCCGGAGCGTTGGTGCCGGCGAGTTTTTGTTCGAGCGCGGCCAGTTTTGCCTCGACGGATGGCTGGCCGGGGTAATCGGGTGATTCCTTGAGAAGTTGTTTGTAATTTTCAATGGCGTCGCTTTCGCGTCCGGCGGCGACGAGTTTATCACTGAGCGTGAGCCGGAGGCGAATGCGCTGTTCCGGCGACGGGTTGAGTGTCAGGACGCGCTGGAAGGTTTCAATGGCCGGGGACGGTTTGCCTTGCGTTTCGAAAAGGCCGGCGAGTTTTTCAGTGAGCACGGCGCTATTGGTGGTTACGGGAATGGTTTCGAGGAAAGCGGCGAGTTGAACAACGGGCGCACCGTGAACCAGACCCAAATCCACGATGCGCAGATAAGACCATTCGATAAGCGGGTTGTGGGTGCGCGCGAATTCTGCATGCAACGCTGACGGTTCCCGGCCAAAGGGCCGGTAAAGCGGGTCGCCGACGACGGTGATCTGCCAGGATAAAACGGGTTGCGCGGCCCAGGCGGCCTCGCCAAACGTGAATCCGCCGGCAATCAATCGCGCGAGAAAGGCGGCGACATTTGGAGTGCAGGAGAGATACGGCTCATACACGCAGCCCATGGTGCAGGTGGCGCCCTTGGCGAGCAGTGGCCCGGCCCAGTATTGATTGGTGCTGCGCAAGGTGGCCGCGCTGGACGAGTGCAAGTGATACGCGAACGCACCGGGCATGAATTCAACCTTGGGCAACGCAAACGGGCCGGAAACATTTCCGTCATACCAGCCGCAATAAATGGCGATCTGGCTCATCGGAAAATCGGCGGGGAACGTGGCGGGATTTTTGTCCACGGTCGTTTCAAAACCCAGTTGGCGGCAGATTTCTCCCGCACCCAGGATCCATTCGTCGCCCAAAATATAATTGGTGTCGCTTTGGGGCAGTCCCCGCGCGTCAAAATAGCCGCGGCCCCACAGGCCGTCGCGTTCTGCCTGCAGCGCCTTATCCACGAGGCCGAGGGCGATGTTGAGACTGGGGCCGTCGAGGCGCGCAACCAGCAAAACGCCGTTGGTGGGATGGAGCAGCGCCGGGTTCGTGACCCCATAGACCCAGTTGGGCAGCGGTCCGGAAAGCGGGATGTCCATTTTCACCAGCGGCAGCCAGGACAGCTCGGAATCCACCGCGGCTTCATTGCGCAACAGTTCCGGGCGGACGTTTTCCCTGGCCGGTTCGCGCAAATTCGGATCGGACGCAATTTTCAGCGGAACACCGTAGCAGAGAACCGCGTAACGAATCTTGGATTCAACGACGCGATGTTCGACCCGCGCCGGGTGGCCGTTGGTGGCGGCGTTGGTCACGGAACCGAACCGCCAGAGCTTGTCCACGACCAGCCGGCTGACCAGCGGGAATTGCAGCGCGTCGCGAAACTCGGCGCGGGTCATCTCCTCGGTTATGGGCAAGTCGAGTCCGTAAATTTGCGCCTCCGGCACCCGCCGCATTTTGGCGTAGTGCTCGGCCACCATCTTCGATCCCGGCATCCGGGTGTTGTAAACCACGACCACCTCGTCGCCACCCGCCCGAACGAACAGCGGCGCGGTGGCCAGCAATAAAAGAATCAGCCGCGTTCCAAAATAATTCATAGTTGGGGATTTGACCTCGCGCCCGGTGGCCGGTTCAATTTGATTCGCCGAAGAGTGCTTCGTGCATTCCGGGCATGGGTTTGCCGATTTTTTTATCCCAATAACGAAAGTTTGCGCTCCAGTCCCAGATCGCCCAACCCAACCTTTGCTGCTCCGCCGCACGCCGGAACGTCGAGTAGAAACGGGCACGTGACGCCGGGTCAGCCTTGATGTAGCAGCCAAATTCGCCGATGTGAATCGGGTATCCGTAATAATCCGACCACGCGCGGAGGAATTTTAATTTGTTCTCGAATGCCAGCGGGCTGCTCGGATTTTTGTCCGTCGGCAGGGTGTTGTATGCCTGAATCCAGTCTAAAACGCTGGGTTTCAAATTCAGCTTCGGGTCGGCCTTGAGCGGCTGTGCGGGCGGGCCGGGAAACTGGATGCCGGTTTGTTGCGTGTCCGGTCCGGCCCAACTCGCGCCTTGATGCGTGAAGTTAAACGGGTCGTAGCAATGGACGGAAACAATCACGTTGTCGTCGGGCGGCAGCACCAGATTTTTCAACTCGTCAATGCCGCCCCAGTTTCCCGGCTCAACGAAAATCGTCCGGTTTGGATTGCTCTGGCGAATCTCCGCAATGGCGCGGGCATAAATTGGATTCATCAGGACGGTCCTGGCATTTTCATGCGGTTCATTATCGAGTTCGAACGCGAGCCGGTTGGTGAAATTTTTGTAATGCGCCGCGATTTGACGCCACAACGTGAGAAATTTTTCCGTCTGCCCCGCCGGGTCCTTGTCCAATTCGTTAAAGTGATGGATATTAATCATCACGGCCAGTCCATTGTTCAGCGCGTTGGTGACGACAAAATCGGCACGGGCGAAAATCTCCGGCGTCAGCGTGAAATCCGGCGCGGCCCCGGCGTAATGATGCCAGCCGACTGGCACGCGCACATGAGCGAAACCCTCGCGCTTCATCTGGGCAAATTCGTCCGCTGAAATTGTCACACCCCAGCTTTGGTTCGGCGGCACTTCAAGATAGTCACCCAGATTGACGCCGTGCTTGAACCACTGGGCCGCGCGGTGTGCCGGGGAATCGTGTCCGGTCAGCGGCTTCATTTCCGGTGGATTCGAAGGTGTGAAAGTATTGTTGCCCGCAGCCAGCGCTGCGTTAAGCCCGCCGCACTGAAACAATGTCGCGACTAAAATGGTCCAAATAATTTTCATACCGGGTAAGTTCCTTTCAATGTTTAATTGCCTGTTATCCTTAGCCCGTCCCACGCGAACATCACTCCGGATGGCAATTCCGCCTGCGCCCGGTCGTGGTCGAAGTCGTGCGTGAGGTGCGTGAAATAAGTCCGTCCCGCGCCGATGCGCCGTGCCGCCGTCAGCGCTTCGTCGAGGCACATGTGGGTTGGATGCGGCGTGTAACGCAGCGCATCGAGCACGGCGACTTCGACGCCCCGGACTTTTTCCAGTGCGTCGGCGGGAATTTCCTTGCAGTCGCTCAGATACGCGAGCCGTTTTTTACCATTTTGCACGAAGAGATAGCCGTTCGTCATCATCGAGCCGTGCGGCAGGGGCAGGGGAATGATTTCCAAATCGCCCAGCGTGAACGGCCCGTCAATGACGTGGGGTTCGGGATGGAAATAGCCTTTCGGAATCGCCCGCCCGTCAAACGCATAGATGAAAATACGCCGAAGCGACGCCATCGTTTCCTCGTTCGCGTAAATCGGCAAGGCACCTTTGCGCAAATCGCAAAATCGGCGGCAATCGTCCAGACCCATGATGTGGTCGGCATGCGAATGGGTGAAAACCACCGCGTCGAGCCAGCGGATGTTTTCGCGCAGGCACTGGATGCGAAACTCCGGCGTCGTGTCCACGACGAATTTGACCTTGTCCGTGGCGATGTAAAGGGAAGGACGGGTGCGATGGTTTTTGGGATTGGCCAGGAATTCCGGCGGATATTCCTTGCCGATGACGGGCACGCCCTGTGACGTGCCGCTGCCGAGAAACGTGAATGAAAACAACATGGCGAAATTTTCTTTTGCCGAAGGCGCGCGTCGCCTTCACATTGGCGGCACGAATGTAACCATGTTGACCGCGCTACGCATCAAAAACCTCGCGCTCGTGCCGGACTTGACGCTCGAACTCCAGCCCGGCTGCAACGTCATTACCGGCGAGACTGGCGCGGGCAAATCCATCATCATCGGCGCGCTCAACCTCGTCCTCGGCGAACGCGCCGACCGTTCGCTCATCCGTAGCGGCAGCGACAGTTGTTCCGTTGAAGCCGTGTTCGATGTCGCGGAATTGCACGTCAACAAACGCGGAACGCCGGCCTCCGGCCCGGCTCGTCGCGGCGATGGATTGAAAAAAGCCGGGCCGGAGGCCGGCGCTCCGTCGCCGCTGGGAAAATTTCTCGAGGAAAACGGCCTTGAACCGTGCGAGGAAAATCAACTCGTCCTCAAACGCACGTTCACGGCCAACGGCACGAACCGCCAGTTCGTCAACGGTTCGGCCACCACGCTGACTGTTCTGGCGGCGATTGGTGAATGGCTAGTGGACATGCACGGCCCGCACGACCACCAATCGCTTTTGCATCCGGCGAAGCAACTCGCCATTCTCGACGCTTTCGGCGATCTGGAAAAGGAGCGGGCGGTGTTCGGCGAACTGGTTCAACGCCGCGACGCGCTCGAAAGCGAAAAATCCGCGCTCATCGTGGATGAGAAAACCTACGCGCAGCAACTGGACCTGCTGCGTTTTCAAGTGAACGAAATTTCCGGCGCCCGGCTTCAGCCCGGCGAAGACGGGAGCGTGGAGGAAAATTTTCAACGCGCGAGCAACGCGGCAAAGCTGCTGCAATTAAGCCGGGCGGCGCTGGATCTGCTGGGCGAGAACGAAAATTCATTGCTCACGCAGGCCGGCGCGGTGGGCCGCACGTTGCAGGAATTGCAGCGCGTGGACGCGGACACGGGCGCACTGGTTGAATTGCACGGACAGGCGGCGTCCGCGTTGCGCGAATTGCAGTCGGAACTTTCGCGTTACGCGGAAAAAGTGGACGTTGACCCCGCGCAACTTCAGGTGCTCGAAGAACGGCTGAATCTCCTCCACTCGCTCAAGCGCAAATACGGTGCGACGCTCGCCGAGGTCATCGGTTTCGGCGGCGATGCGAAGCGCAAACTCGAAAGTCTGGAACAGCGCGACGGCGAACTGATGCGTCTGAATGCTGAACTGGATAAGCTCGACGCGGAACTGTTGCGCCAGGGCAGGGACCTTTCCGCCAGACGGCGCAAGGTGATTCCGCAACTCGCGAAAGCCGTGGGCAAACAGCTCGACGATCTGGGTTTCAAGCAATGTCGGTTTGACGTGGCGATTAAAACGCTCGACGAAAACTTTGTTCGGAGTTCCGCCTTCAGGCGGCCCGCGTCATCCGAACCGCCTGAAGGCGGAACTCCAAACCCTGCATCTCGCTTTCCGCAACACGGGTTGGACGAAATCGAATTCCAATTCGCCCCCAACCTCGGCGAACCCGCCAGGCGGCTCCGCGCCATCGCCTCATCCGGCGAAATGGCGCGCGTGATGCTGGCGCTCAAAACCGTGCTCGCGGCGGAAGACGAAATCCCAGTGCTGATTTTCGACGAGGTGGACGCCAATATCGGCGGCGAGACGGCCAACGCCGTGGGCGAAAAGATGAAGCAGATTGCCGCCCGGCGGCAGGTGCTGTGCATCACGCATCTCCCGCAGGTCGCCGCGCCCGCCGATGCGCATTACGTCGTGACCAAGCAGATAAAAGATGGCCGCACGATTTCGGAAATTACGTTGCTCGACAGAAAATCCCGTGTTACGGAACTGGCCCGAATGCTTGGCGGCCAAAGCGATGCCGCGAGGAAACATGCGGAAGCGTTACTTAGCTAGGGAATTTATGTTGTCATTCATTTCATCATTTTCGGCTTGGAATTGGTTGGATATTTTGGGTCTTTCGATGGTCACAATTGGGGTTTTGGGAGAGCTAGTCTTGAGGTTCAAAAAATTCCCATATAACCCGACGAACTTCCCGCCGCTAGAAACTTGTAAAAAGTTTTGGGAGGTTTCTTTTGAAGCTCTATTGCTATTTGGGCTTGGACTCGAATTGATCGCGCTCCCAATTTCTTTATACGAATCGCAAATAGAAATTGCGGGCCTAAAAAAACAGACTGAACAATTACACAAGGAAAACCTGGTGCTTGAACTTAAAATACAAGACAGAACCATAACGCCGGAGAACGTGAAAGATTTCATAGAATTAACAAAAGGTCTTACCAACAAAATTTACATTAAGGTCATTGTGAGTCTCGAAGACGGCGAAACGGAAAGATATGCCAGACAGATTAGAAACATGCTTGATGTGGCTGGGTTCGGAACCAATGGTGAAGGCATAGTGAGAGTCAGCCCCAGATTTGTAATCGAAAACACAAACTCCATTGCAAAATTTTCGGCTTTTGCCGTGGCTTTCGAGTGTTATGGAAAAAACGATATGCCAATTTTTCTGCCAATTTCTTTTCCACCTAATAGTGACCGCCCTGTAACTTCCAGTGGTTTTCCAAACGATATTCGTGTGTTTGCATATGTTGGATGGGCCTTTTCTAAAATTGGTCTGCCACCGGCATATTTGTCTGATGATGTTATTTTGAAGCCGGGAGAATTTGCGGTATTTGTGCCTCAAAAAATCCATTAAATCGTCGTTTTCCATAAGTAATTGGCCCTGTTTTGCTTGGGAACTTAATGGGTTTGTGAAAGACATATACCCCTCGGGATTTGTCCCCAGAACTGGTGACTGGCAGGGGACGGGGCATGAGGTATGATTCCATTGTTGTTGTCGTACTTAGTTCTCAATTCTGTATGAAGAGGCCGGACATGTTGTCCGGCCTTTCTTTTTTTACCAGCCGGTTCAATCTCCTGATTGCCAATCACCCGGGACGGAAGTCATATCATTTCCCAACCGGTAGGGCCGCGTTGCCGCGCGGCCATCATACCCGGCGACGCAGCTCCGATAGATCGCGAGCAGACAGTGCCGCCCTACCATTGCTTCTTTAAATGCCGACTTTGGCACGGAGTTGTTCCACCTGCTTCTCCAGTTCGCGCAGGCGGTGGATCATGTCCGGCAACTGCTGCACCGCGATCATCTGCCGCTTGGCCTGTTTGTCCGGCGAGGCCGGATAGCCGAGCACTGCCCCTCCGTCGGGAATATCGCGCATCACACCGGACTTCGCACCGACGGTGGCCTGGTTGCCGAGCTTCAAATGTCCCGCAATCCCCGACTGCGAAGCAATCACGCAGTAATCTCCAAGGCGCGTGCTGCCGGCAAAACCCGACTGGCCCATGACCAGACAGTGCCGGCCAATGACGACGTTGTGCGCGACGTGCACAAGATTATCAATCTTGGTGCCCTGGCCGATGACAGTGGAACCAAGCGCGCCGCGGTCAATGGCCGCGTTGGCGCCGATCTCCACGTCGTCGTGGATGATCACATTGCCGACCTGCAGCACTTTGCGGTGGCGGCCCTCGTCGTACACGTAGCCGTAGCCGTCCGAGCCGATGACCGTGCCGGCGTGGATGCTGACACGATGACCGATTTGCGTCCGCGCATAAACAACGACGTTTGGGAACAGACACACGTCGTCGCCAATCTGACAGTCCCGGCCGATATGGTTGCCGCCCATGAGCACGGAACGCGCGCCGAGCCGCACGCGCGCGCCCAGCACGCAATCCGGCCCGATGTGCGCCGTGGGATCAATTTGCGCCGAAGCATCAATCATCGCGCCCGGATGAATGCCGGACGGTTGTTGGTCCGGGGGGAAAAAGAGCGGCAGCACCCTGGCCATGGCCACGCGCGCGTTTCGCACGCGGATGAGGACTTTCTTCGACGGCGCGAACGCTTCCGATACGAGGATGGCGGCGGCCTGGCTTTGTTCGGCAGTGGCGAAGTGGGTTTCCTTTTCAGCGAAAGTGAGGTCGCCGGCCCGGGCACAGTCGGCGGGCGCGAAACCGGTGAGTTGGACTGAACCGTCGCCGAGGACTTCGCCCCGGAGTTGTTCCGCAATTTGAGCAGCGGTGAATGGCATAAAATGCTGGTTTAATGGTTAATACCATTTCCCGATAATAATCGGCACCTATTCCAGACGGTAGGGCCGTGCTGCTGCGCGGCCATCACACCCGGCGGCGCAGCTCCGATAGATCGCGAGCAGGCAGCGCCGCCCTACCCATTGCGCTGATTGTCTCTGGGAATTGGTATAAGAGACTCCGTTCGGGAAGAAGCTTATTCCGCCGCAAGGCGGTGGCAAGCCGCAAAGGGCGCGGAAGCTCAAGGTGGGCGTAACCGAACACCCGCACCAAAGATCGGGAAACGCCGACTCCCTCTCCTCCCCCGAGGGAGGAGAGGGGCGGGGAGAGGAGGCACGTTTTCTCGGCAGCCCCTCACCCCGACCCTCTCCCCGCTCATACTTCGCGGGGAGAGGGAGATGTTTCTATTTTGGTGCGCGTGGCCGGTTGCACCCGCTCAAGGTTGTTGTCTGCGACGTTGCCCTGAAATTTTTACGACAAACAAAATGCCCGCGACCCCGACGCATGACCACCCAAACCAATCGCCGTGCTGATTGTAAAAAGTCGGTGCGCGCTTTTCGCCGGGTTGCGACAATGGGAGTTCAATCGTCATTGCGCCGACGCCATAAACGCTGCCGGTTTTGTCCCTGAAAATTTCACGCAGCCGGCCGTGCGAATCCGCCCAGCACGTCAGGCCGTTGTTGGTGGAGCGCACCAGCGGCACGCCGTTTTCCACGGCGCGGAAAATTGCGGCGGCGGCTTGTTGCCATTGCGCCGCGCCCTCGCCAAACCAGCCGTCGTTGGTCAAGTTCACCAGAAAATCGGTGTCGTCTTGAACGTATTCACGCGCGAGTTCCGGGAATATGTCCTCATAACAGATGAGCGTGGCGGTTTTGATGTGCAGGTTATTGGGAACGCCGGTCTCCGACCCGGCACCGGGAATATCAGCATTCGATTCGTGCCGGGCCGGAGGCCGGCGCTCCGGGTTAATGTTCATCTCAAACGGCATCGCATTGGTGCCGGACGCGAAGCTGCCGGTGATGGGCGTGAACCATTTGATGAACGGCAACCAGCGCACGAGCGGGATGTATTCGCCAAAGATGACCAGCTTTTGTTTGTGATAAATTGCCGTGCATCGGCCGTCCGGGTTGAATAAGAAGGCGGCATTGAAAGCATCGTAGTCATTGTTGGTCCCGGCGCCGGAACGCCAGACATAATCTTCGGCATTGAAGATCAGCCAGAGGTGATGGGTGCGGATCAGGTTTGTGATGGCAATGTAATTGATCTCGTCAAGCCGGGGTACGGCGGATTCCGGCCAGATCAGCAGGTCGGTTTTGTTCGTGAGTGCCTGTTCGGAAAGCGCGAGCAACTCACGGAACCGCCGGTTGTCTTCGCTGGAGTTCCAAATCAAGGTTTGCGGAATGCTGGGCTGGATGAGTGTTATTCGCAGCGTCGCGCCGGAAGGGTTTTGTCCGTTGATTTTGGCGGACCCAAAGGCGAACAGCACCACGACTGCGGCCAGCGGCAAAATGATTTCTCCCTGCCACGCCATTCGCAGGGTTGGGCGGCGGAAGATCATGCGCCCGGCGGAAAACAGCGACAACGAAACCCACACGACCAGGAACGAAACGCCGTAAACGCCGGTGACCGAGGCGATTTGAATCAGCGGAATCAGTTGATATTGCGAAGCGCCGAGAGGATTCCATGGAAAACCGCCGAGGAACCGGACGCGGATCATTTCCAGAGCCACCCAGATTGCCGCACCCGTGAGCGACCATAACGCGCGGCCACTCCAGGAGGTTTGTTCCGACTCGCGAAGATCAGTCTTCGTTCGACTTCGACCCGACGGGCGATCGCCCCACCCATTCACCAGCCAGACCCAGACCGCCGGATACAGCGCGATGAATGCGCTTAATAAAAACCAGCCGAGAATCGGAAAGCCCGTCACCGGAATCAGCAGCAGCCAGTAAAAGGACGAGAGGAAGTGAGCCAACCCGGCAACGTAACCAACGCGGAAGGCATCGCCGCCGCGTTTGCCATGAGCGGCGGCGATGAGGATGGCGGGTGCAACCCAGGCGCAACCGGCAATGCCGATTTTCGGAAACGCGGCGGTCAATAAAAGTCCGGCGCTGATGGCCAGAAGATAACCGCTGCGAACCAGGAGTTCGTTGAGAAAGCTTTTCAAAGTGGCGAACGGCGAATAATCCTGCGTGAACGTGGGGCCAAGCCTGGCACATTCGGCGGCCCGTTTCAAAATGGCAGCGCTGGCATTGACGACGATGGCTTCGCGCGCGCCGCGCCAGACGGCGAGATCGGCGGACGAATTGCCGGCGTAATCAAAACCGCGTTCGCCGAATTTTTCGACGAGGACCTTTAGCTTGTTGGCGCCGCGCAGATTGGTTTTACCGTCACTGCCCAGCACCTCGTCAAAGAGCCCGACATGATTGGCGACGGGCAGGGCCATGTCGCGGTCGGAGGCGGTGACGAGAACCAATTTCCGGCCGGCGGCCTTTTGTTCCCGCAAAAAGGCAAGGAACGATTCGTGGTAGGGCAGGGCGGCAGGATCAATCGTGACGCGCCGGACGAGTTGCCGTTTCAAGAAAGCCCGGCCCCGCATCCACCAAAACAAAACGGGCAGGAGCTGGAACGGATTTCGCCGCAACAGCCGCGCCAGCGATTCCCAAAGCAAATCGGTCCGGATGAGCGTGCCGTCCAGGTCCACGCAGAGCGGGATTAAATTTGGGGGCACATTGGGCGGTTGCGGCATGGGTTTTGATTAACCGTTGAGTGCGCGCTCCAGCAAGGCTTTTTCACGTTCGCCGTAATTTAATTTCAACGCCTCGGCCCGCGCGGCGTCGGTCATTTTCTGCCAGGATTTTTGCAGGGCATTGATGGTCTTGTCCGCGGCAGTCTTGGCCGCGAGGTCGGCGAGTTGGAATTCGAGGAAAACAAGACAAAGGGCGTCTTCGAGTAAACGGGCTTCGGGGTCGTCGGGAAAATGTTTCTTGAGGTTCAAATCCTGCACCCGGCGAATCACGTCTTCCGGGTAACCGGCTCCGCGCAAAATGTCGCCGGCTTTTTGGGCGTGAAACTTTTTGAGCGTCGCCCGCCATTGCAAATATCCGGCGCGGGTCATCGGATGGGATTGGCGCGGGATTTCCCAGCGGCAAATGTGCTGGCAGCGCGCGGCGAGGCGAAGTTCCTCGGAAGCGTCGGGGCAAAGCCGCAAAACCCAGTTCACGAGCCGTTGGGCATAAAGCCATTCACGCGGCCGGGAAACGCCGTCGGCGACCTCGGTGTTAGGGTCGCGAGAATTTTCCCCGTCGAAACGGCGCAGTGCCGATTCGAATCGTTGTGGATCGTTTGGGCGAAAAGGTACGGACACGCGCGGAATTATTCCAGAAGCGGGTTTCGGCGCAAAGCGGATTTGCCGCCGGTCTTAATATCGAATGGTTTCCCGATAACGTTTGGCCGACATGCCGGTCGTTCGCTTGAAGGCGATGCAAAAGCTGTTGATGCTTTGATAACCGCACATTTTGGCAAGCGTTTCAATTTTGCCGCTGGATTCCGCGAGCAACTTTTTAGCGTGTTCGATTCGGACGCGTTGAAGCTCCTGTCCGGGGGTGCGGCCGATGTGCTCCAAAAACGCCTTGTGCATCCCGCGCCGTGACATGGCGGCAACGGCAACCAAATCCTTGACACAGATGGGCTCGTGGCTATGTTCCCACATGTAGCGCAGGCTTTTGGCCACGTTTTTGTGTTTTATCGCAAGAAAGTCACTGCTCCGGCGAGCCACCACGCCTTTGGCGGGAATTCGGACGGGTTCTTTCGGCGACGGTTTCCCGCTCATCAGTTGATCCAGCAATTCGGCCCCGCGATAACCCAGAGTTTCCAGATTGGTGTCCACGCTCGACACGGGAATGTGCATGGCGTCCGGTGCCAGAAGATAATTCTCCGCGCCAACAATCGCGACCTGCTCGGGAATGGCGATACCAATGCTTTCGCATGATTCCAGAACGTCGAGCGCCTGCTGGTCATTGGCGGCAAAAACCGCCAGCGGCTTTGGCGCGCGTTTCATTTCAGCAACCAGCCACTTGCGTTTCCGCTTCCATATTTCGCGATCGGCGGCAAAGTCCGGGGATCGATGCCAGCGCGACCAGGTGCATTCGTAACCGGCCTTTTTCAGCGCGTTGATGAATCCCTCGCCGCGTTCTTCGTACGACCAGTTGTCGGCATCGCTGTAAAACATGAAATTAACAAACCCGCGGGAAATAAAATGGTCGGCGACAAGTTGCGCCGCATGAGCGTGGTCTTCCAGCACGCGGGGAAATTTCAACTGCGGACGGCGCAGGCTGAAATCCACCGTGGGCTTTTTGGTGGATTGGACAAATTCGGCAAGATCATCACCGGCTCCCAGCCAGGCGAGAACGCCGTCGCCTTCCCAGCCCCAGGGAATAACTTTTTCCCTGGCCAGATCGGCATACAAATGCCAGCCGTGTTCCTGGGCGTATTTTTCAATGCCTTGATGAAGACGGTAGTCGTACCACCCCAACGCAAGCAGCACACGCTTTTGTTTTTTTGGCATGGATTCCAGTAAACTATAAACCTCGCGCGCAGTTTTTCAAGAATTTCTGCAAAAAAGTGCACTTTTATCAAACCACGGCGCCGAGGCTCTTACCCGTAAAAAACCAGCTGCCCGGCGGGACAATCCGTTTTCTCCGACGGATCAACCCCGGAACGGAGCCGTTTCAATGATGGCAGCCGCAACCGTGGCCGCACGAACCATTGTCGAAATCCCCTTCCGTCGGGACCCGGCCCAGTTCGAGCGTTTTGGAAATGTGCTTTTGAATCGAATGCTGGATTTCATGCAATTCCTCCTGCGCGTCCAGAAATCCGCGCGCGACGGGATTGTTCAGCAGGGCGTCGCGGTGCCTTTCAAAATCGGCGATTTCCGCGCTTTCGAGCGGTTGCGACTGGGCCTGCTTTTCCTGAAGCGCCTGGCCCTTGCTCATCACCGTTTCGTATTGGCCGCGGGTCTTGGAGTCGGACAAAAAATTGTCAATGCGCTTGCGGATGGAAATCATTTCCGGCTGGTCAATGATGGTTTGGCACAGTTCCCCGGTCTTATCTTCAATCTTTGTGGGCATAAAATTTAATTTGCGCCCACAATAAACCACAAGTTGCCACTGAAAACAATAGGAACAATGGGATTGACCCGACTTACGCAAATCGTTAAAACACGCCGAAATCTTTATGCAACCAATTAATCTCGCCTGGGTTGATTACGCGATTCTAATCGCTTACGTCGCCTTTGTTCTCGGCATCGGCTGGATACTCGCGCGTTACATGAAAACGTCGTCGGACTTTCTCACGTCCGCGCGTTCGATTCCGACGTGGGTCACCGGCCTCGCTTTCATCTCCGCCAACCTCGGCGCGCTCGAACTCGTCGGCATGGCCGCCAGCGGCGCCAAATACGGCATCGCCACCGCGCATTTTTATTGGGTTGGCGCGATTCCGGCGATGGTGTTCCTCGCCGTGTTCATGATGCCGTTTTATTACGGCTCCAGGGCGCGGTCCGTGCCGGAGTATTTGAAAATGCGTTTCGACGAGCGCGTCCGCGCGTTGAACTCCGTCGCGTTCGCCGTGATGACCATATTCGCCTCGGGCATTTCCATGAACGCGCTGGCCAAATTGCTCAACCAGCTGCTCGGCTGGAACTACAACGTCGCATTGTGGGTTTGCTCCGGCGTCGTGCTGATTTACGTTTTGAAAGGCGGATTGACCTCGGCAATTTACACCGAAGTTTTGCAATTCTTCATGATTGTCCTCGGTTTCGCGCCGGTCGTTTATCTCGGATTGAAAGACGTGGGCGGCTGGCATTCGATGAACCAGTCGTTGCAAACGGTCGCCACCAATCCCGCCGCCCTGTATCTTAAGGAAGCCGGCACGACTTACGCCGCCAATGCCTGGACCAGTGCCTGGCAACCGGTTCTGGCCGGTCCGGCCAACAACCCGATGGGCGTGGACTGGTTCGCGATGATTTTCGGCCTCGGCTTTGTGCTGTCGTTTGGTTATTGGTGCACCAATTTCCTCGTCGTTCAACGCGCGATGGCGGCGAAGAACATGACCGCCGCCCGCAACACTCCGCTCGTCGCCGCCGTGCCGAAAATGTTTTTCCCGTTCCTCGTCATCGTGCCGGGCATGATCGCCGTCGCGCTGACCTCGACACCGGACAAAAATTACCGCATCCCGCCGCCGATTATTTCGCAGGAAACTTATGCCAGGGCTGTTGACGTGGTGAAAAATGCGAATCCCGCCGATTCCGCCGTGGCGGTCAAGGCCGTAGGCGACGCGCTCGGCAAAAAAGTGGACGCGGTAAGAATCAGCTCCCTGGTCGCTGCCAACGCCGCAAGTAAATTGTCCGATGATAAAATCAAGCAGGGCCTTTACAACAGTGTCGCGGAAAATGACTACGACGGCGTCATCCTTTCGCTTGTAAAAAAATACTGTCCGCCCGGCCTGCTCGGACTTGCGCTCACCGCGCTGCTCGCGTCATTCATGTCCGGCATGGCTGGCAACGTGACCGCGTTCAACACCGTCTTTACCTATGACCTTTACCAAGCCTACTTCGCGCCGGGTAAAAGCGACCGGCACTATTTCCTGACGGGCAAGGTCATCACCGTGGTCGGCATCTTGTTGAGCATCGCCGCCGCCTATTTAGCCTCGGAGTACAACAACTGCATGGACATCATCCAGCTCGTGTTCGGCTTTGTGAACGCCCCGCTGTTCGCGACCTTCCTGCTCGGCATGTTCTGGAAACGCTCAACCGGCACCGGCGCGTTTCTTGGTTTGTTCGGCGGCATGGGCGGTTCCGCCATTTTCCACGCGCTGACCATCGCGCAAGGCAACGCGCCCGGCATCAAAGGCGGCTATCTCAAAGTCCTCCAGGTTTTCCCCAGCGAGATGGCGCAGAATTTCTGGCTCGCCGCGTTCGCGTTCACGGTCTGCTTCACGCTCACGCTGGTGATTTCACTCGCTACGAGCCGGACGAAGACCGACGCGGAATTGAAAGGCCTCGTCTATTCACTCACGCCAAAAATCAAGGATGACAACCAGCCGTGGATTTTGCGCCCGGCAGTCGTCGGCACTGTCCTGCTGATCGTCTGCGTCATTCTCAATATTATATTCTGGTAAAACGAAAGGAACAAATTTATGGGACTCGACATCCGCTTGCCAATCGGCCTCATGTTCTCGCTCATCGGCCTGCTGCTCGTCGGCTTCGGCGCGGCGACCAACTCCGACGCCGCCCTTTACGCCCGCTCCCTCAACGTCAACGTCAATCTTTGGTGGGGCATCGTCCTGCTCGTGTTTGGCGTGTTGATGCTGCTCGGCACGACGCGGAGCCGGAAGACACCGCCGCCGGCCTGACAAGCCAAAATTATCCTTTTGTTGGCAACGTTTTAATGATATATTGTCGGACAAAGTTTCATCCTCTATGACACTGAAAGAACTCGCCGGGCACACCACCCAGCAATTCGTCAAAGTTTATGGACGCCAGCCGCGCTGGATTGCCGGCGCGCCCGGGCGCGTCAATATCATCGGCGAGCACACCGATTACAACGACGGCTTTGTGTTTCCGATGGCAATTGAACGCTACACCGTCATCGCCGCCGATTACCCGGTCGGGGACCCGAATCAAATCCAGTTTCACTCCACATTTTGCAACAAGCCCGCAACCCTGGATCTAACCAAACCGCTGAAACCGTTTCCGAAAGGCAACTGGGCGAATTATCCTGTCGGCGTCATCGCCGGGTTCCTCGCTCGCGGACTGAATCCCGGCGGCTTCGACGCGCTGATTCACTCGACCGTGCCGCTGGGCGGCGGCCTTTCCAGCAGCGCAGCCCTCGAGGTCGCCACGGCCACGCTGCTCGAAATCATCACCGGCAAAAACCTCGATCCGGTTGAAAAAGCGCTGCTCTGCCAGAAAGCCGAGCACGACTATGCCGGCATGCCGTGCGGCATCATGGACCAGTTCATTTCCGTCATGGGCCGGGAAAATCAGGTGCTGCTGCTCGACTGTCGCTCACGGAAATCGGAACTGGTGCCGATGACCGACCCTTCCGTTGCCGTGCTCATCATCAATACCAACGTGAAACATGAGTTGACCGGCAGTGAATACCCTGCGCGCCGCAAACAATGCGAAGCCGCCGCGAAAATTCTTGGCGTCCCTTCGTTGCGCGACGCCACACCTGACGCGCTTGAACTTGCGAAAACCAAAATGGACAAAGTGGTTTTCCGCCGCGCCCGCCATGTCATCAGTGAAATCGAGCGCACCGTCCACGCCGCCGAGGGCGTCCGCGCCTCAAACTGGCCGACCGTCGGCCAGCTCATGTATGCCAGCCACCGTTCGCTGCGCGACGACTACGAAGTAAGCTGCAAGGAATTGGACACCATCGTCGAGATTGCGGAATCCATCGGCCTCAAAGGCGGAATGATCGGCTGCCGCATGACCGGCGGAGGTTTCGGCGGTTGCGCTGTCGCATTGGTGAAGACCGACGCAATAGACGCCATCTCGAAGAAACTCGCGGCGGATTACAAGAAAAAGACTGGCATCGAAGCGACGATTTTTGTTTCGCGGCCGGCGGCCGGCGCGACAGTGATCAAAACAGATGGCCCAAGCAGTTCATCTGTTCGCATGTCCAGTTGCGCAAGCCTGTCCGTGCCGGCTTAATCCCCCAGACACGTCCCCACGCGCCGGGCGGTTTCAACCCATGAATGATTGGGCGGAACGGTTTTGCGCTTTCCGGCGACCTTTACCAGCGGCACGGGTTCCGTGCCATCGCCGCGCGAGGCCACCATCACACCGAAAACATTGTCGTGAATCAAATCCGCGCACGCGCTGCCGAGCCGCGTGGCGAGCAACCGGTCCGCCGGCGACGGCGTGCCACCGCGTTGCACGTAACCGAGGATGGTGACGCGCGATTCGAGGTGCGTGAGTTCCTCAAGCTGTTTGGCGAGCCGGAGCGTGTTGCCGTCGTGCCTGGCTTCGATCGCGGCGAGTTCGAGTTTGGCCTCGTTCCGTTCGCGCGGGTTGCGCGCCTTCTCCTTGCGGTTTTCGGCGGCGGCAAAGGCGCGCGCGTCTTCCACGCTCATCGCGCCCTCGGCCACGGCAACAATGCTGAAATTGGTTCCGTGCCGGCTGCGATGCCGAATGGCTTCAACAATTTTATCAACGTGGTAGGGAATTTCGGGAATCAAAATCACGTCCGCGCCGCCGGCAATGCCCGCGCCCAGCGCCAGCCAGCCTGCGCGATGCCCCATGATTTCCGCGACCACAATTCGATGATGACTGTGCGCCGTGCTGTGCAGCCGGTCAATGGCTTCCGTGGCAATATCCAGCGCGGTGGCGAAACCGATGGACGAATCCGTCATCGCCACGTCGTTGTCAATGGTTTTGGGAATTGAGATGACGTTGAGCCCGGCTTCCGTGAGACGCAGCGCATTTTTTTGCGTGCCGCCACCGCCGAGGCATACGAGCGCGGTGAGTCCGTATTTCTTGTAATTGTTGACGATGACCCCGGTCATGTCGCGCGTCCGGCCGTCAATCTTCATGCGATGCGGTTTGTCGCGGCTGGTGCCGAGGATCGTGCCGCCGACGGTGAGGATTCCGGCCAGCACGCTTCCATCAAGACGCAGCCGCCGGTCGGTGACCAGGCCGCGAAAGCCGTCGCGAAAGCCGATGATCTCCATGCCGTAAAAGCCGAGAGCGGTTTTGCCGACGCCACGAATGGCGGCATTCAAGCCGGGGCTGTCGCCGCCTGCCGTCAAGATGCCGATGCGTTTGGTTTTGGTCATTGTCTCCGCCACATTTGAATCCGCAAAAAGCGGTTCTTTGTCGAGAACAACTTTTTGCTTCCAATCAAATTGAATGCCTCTCGGTTTTGTAAAGCAGGGTGTTATACCATTTCTCAATAATAATCGGCACATTTCCCGACGGTAGGGCCGCGTTGCTGCGCGGCCATCATACCCGGCGGCGCCGCAGCGCCGCCCTACCCATTGCACCGATTGTCTCTGGGAATTGGTATTAATGAGAGTTCGCTCAAGGTTGCGGGCGGAACTGACGCTTTCTCAGCAAGTGCAGGCAAATGAAGCAATTCACCGCCATGCAAATCGAGACCGCCGCGCCGAATTGAAACGCCAGGTCTTCATAAGCCAGCCGCACGTGATGCCGTCCCGCCGGAACTTGGAACGCTTGAAACGCATAATTCGCCCGCAGCAAATGCGTCGGCTGGTCATCCACATAAACGCGCCAGTTGTGATAATACGTTTGTGCCACGAGGACGAGCGACGGTTCGATGGCCTCGACTTCAATGTCCACGCGCTGCGCTTTGAATTGTGAACTGAGCACACGGGCGGCCGTTTGGTTTGTCACTGTCACCAACGATTTCGCTTCGGGCGGCAGAAAGACCATTTTGCCGCCATCAAAATCCGGTTGCGTCAGGCCGCGCAACGTGTCGGTGTCGTCAAGAAACACGGGTTTTTGTCCGGCGGTCACGAGCGGCAGAAATGTCCGGCGCGGTTGCCAGTGGAAAAATTCGTCCGGCGCGGTGATTTGCGAGACGCCCATGAAATCTTCCAGTCGCGGGAAATTGGCGTTGGTCGCACCGTAAAGCAGAGATTGCACATCGTCGCATTCGCGCGGCGTGAGCGAGAAAAAGCCGTCCACCTTCGGCACGCCGTCCAGCAGATTGCAATTGCCGCAATAACCCAGCCGCTTCGCCAGAAAATTATTTTTTGGATCACTGGCCGCAAAGTGGATGAATTCGTTTGCCGCCAGGGGCGTGACCATGGCTCGCGATTCGCCTAGCGCGGGCTGCGGTTGCAGCGCCAGTTTCGTGCGCGACAATCCGGGATCGTAAATCCACGGTGGCACGGTCGGATTTTGCGTTGGCTCGTGCGTGAACACGTCGAGCCACGCGACAACAACCAAAATCAGCGGCGCGATCCGGCACAGTCCGGGTTTGGTTTCCCGCATCAAAACGAGCAACAACGCGCCGGTCAGCAGCAGAAAGAACGCGCGCGTCAGTCCGTTGAGCAACGTTGTGTGAACGTCGTCGGTCGGAAATGGAAACCGCCAGGCCCAGAAAAGAATTACCGCGAGGAGCGCGAACAAAATCACTCCAATTGCTAAAAGTCTGGAAGTTTGAAAATACTGCGGGGAAAAAGTCTTCTCCCTCGCCCCGCCCAAGCGGGGAGAGGGTTGGGGTGAGGGGATTTGAGTTTTAGAATAATCGGCCTCCTCACCCCGGCCCTCTCCTCCTTTGGCGGAGGAGAGGGGGAAAAATCGTGCCAGGGCAAAAGCCGCGAGCAATGGTGCGAGAAAGGCCGCGAGTGTCACGTATTTGATCGGGTAAGTCACGAAACTCAACTGCGGGATGATTTTTCGCAGGGCGGGATAGACGAAGGTGTTTTCGCCAAAGGCAAAAATCAGCGCGAGGATCGTTGCGCCACCGAGCAGCCACACACGACGTTCCCGCACCGTCCAGAGAGCGAACAGCGCCAGCCACAACGTCCCGATGCCGAGATAATAAGATGACGTCCATGACTGTTCGTATTGGAAGAACACTCCTTCGGTCCAGGTGCGGCCGAAAGCCATCGGCACGAGAAAATTCGCCCAGCCCCAACCGGGCATGGACCAGCGCGTATCCGCGTATCCGGCGCTCCGCTGCGAATGGGCGGCGAGATCGAGGAACGGCAGCAGTTGCACCGCCGCCAGGGCAATCACCAATGCCACGACCAATGGAAAACGCCGGAGCATTGCGATGCGTGGCTGCGACGCCCCCGTCGCAGAAAATGCCGGCGACGAGGCGTCGCCGCCACCAGCGATGAATTGTTGGACCCACAGTGCCAGCAACAAAATCCACGTGAGAAAAATAATTTCCGGGCCGCCAGCGAGCATTTGCAGCGCGCCGATGAACGCGGCCAGAATGATTTTTTGCCCACCTTCGCGCCACGCCAGTTCGACCGCGAGCACGACCCACGGCATCCAACTGAGTGTGGCGATGTGACTCGGCCACATGAGCAGGTTGAGCGTCAGGCCGTTGAACGCAAAGGCCACGCCCGCGAACGCCGCCGCGAAGGAGTTGCCCGTCCAGCGGCGCGCGAGGAAAAACATGCCGAAGCCCGCGAACCACAAATGTAACAGACAGAAAAAACCCAACGACCATTGCAGCGGCAACAGGAGGTAAATCAGCGACGGCGGGTAGAGCGGCATCGTGTTCCATTGCGCGAGAAACGGCACGCCGCAATTGTTGTAGGGATCCCACAACGGCAGTTCCCCGCGCCAGAAACATTCGCGCTGAAAATGGGCGAGGGGATATGCGAAAAAACCGTAATCGCGGATGACGAAGGTTTCCAGGCCGAGCAGAACCTGTGGGAACGTGGCTAAAATCAGCAGCGCCAGCAACAACGCAAACCGCCAAGGTGTGAACCATGGGTCAATCGGGTTCCAAGTTTTGCTGACGGATTGTTGCACGCGCAGATTAAAACTGGCAGCGGCGCGAAATGCAACTGCGCGCAATTGACGCTAACTTTGGTAGGGCGGTGCTGCCGCGCCGCCGTGCGCCGTGACAGCGGCGCACCCACCGAACATCACTTAATTGACGCTGACGTGTGAAGGTCTTACGCTATCCGCAGCTTTATGAGCGAATTACAAAATTCCCTGCTGGAGTTGATCCGGCGCACCTCGGCGGAAATTCCCGACGACGTCAACCAGTCCATCCTCGCTTCGCTGGAGCAGGAGAAAAAAGGCACCATTGCCGAGAGCGCGCTGAAGATCATTGACCAGAACATCCAGCTCGCCAAACGCAAGTCGCAGCCGATTTGCCAGGACACCGGCAGCATCCTGTTTTTTGTGGATTGCCCGGTCGGCTTCGACCAGATCACGTTCGAGGAAACGGCCAAGGAAGCCGTGAAGCTGGCGACGAAAAAAGGTTATCTGCGCCAAAACTCCGTGGACTCGCTCACGGGCGTCAACGACGGCACGAACGTCGGGCCTGGTGCGCCCACGTTTCATTTTCATCAACATCGCTCGCCGGAAGTGAGCGTGCGGTTGGTGCTCAAGGGCGGCGGTTGCGAAAACGTCGGGGCGCAATACTCGTTGCCGAGCGAGAAGCTCAACGCGAACCGCGACCTCGACGGCTGCCGCAAGGCGATTCTCGACGCGGTGTTGCAGGCGCAGGGGAAGGGCTGCGGGCCGGGCATTCTCGGCGTGTGCATCGGCGGTGACCGCGCGACCAGCTACGAGATGAGCAAGATCCAATTCCTGCGGCTGATTCCCGACCGCAATCCGAATCCGAAGCTCGACGCGCTGGAACAGGACATTTTGAAAACGGCGAACGAGCTCGGCATCGGCCCGATGGGATTTGGCGGCAAGACGACGTTGCTGGGCGTGAAGATTTGCGCGGCGAACCGTCTGCCCGCGTCGTATTTCGTGAGCATCAGCTACATGTGCTGGGCCTATCGGCGTCAGGGCGTAATACTGGATGCGGAGGGAAAAATTGAGAAGTGGCTTTACTGAACGCTAAAAGCGTCTTGTTTAACGCTTTTGAAATTGAATTTGTATGAACTCAAACCGACGCGACAAGAAACTATTGCGAATCGCCGCCGAAGCGTTGAGAGATGAACTGCGCGCCGTGTGCGAAGGAACATCCATTAGTCCTGTGAGTCGGTTGAAGATAAGAACAAACTATGTAGGTGGTTGGTTTTGTGCGGTGGCTGGATTAGGGCGTGCTCAGCCGCGCATTGAAATTTGGCTGGATCATTATCCATCGCGTAAAAGCCGTCGTTTTTATTACGGTTTTTATTGTTCTCGGCGTGCTCCAATCAAGCGCTTGATTGGTGGTGCTCCATCTTACCTGAAGCCAAATAAGGAACTCTTCAACAATGATTTTGAGAAGGTCAAATCTGGTTTTTGGTCACTTAAGCATTCTTTTGATCTTCGCGATTACGCAGCTAGGTATTACGAAGAATATTATGGGCGACATTACTTTTTTGGAGTTTATGATTCTCAAAAAGCAGACAGACCGAAAGCGGTGCGTTCCGTTGTGCGCAAGGCCGTAAACTTTTTTGAGGAAATTCTTAGTAATTTGCCTTCCACAAAAATGGCTGGAGCTGTTTATTCAGATTTCCCACGGATTGAGAATCGTAAAATTGTTAGAACTCATATTTTACGCGAGAGAAGTTCCGCGCTTTCTCGCTTGTGCAAAGCTCGTGATGATTTTCGCTGCCAAGTCTGTGGAATGAAGTTTGAGGAGGTTTATGGCGAATTGGGCGAAGAGTTTGCTGAAGCGCATCACCTTAAGCCGCTCAGCCAGTTGAGCGGCAAAGTGGAAAACAAACCGAAGGACTTGATAACAGTTTGCGCTAACTGCCACCGAATGTTGCACCAAATGAATGGTAAGCAAAAGGATGTGGCACGATTGAGAGCTGTTTTTCTCAAACACAAAAAACGAAATCGCTGATAAGCCAACTGGATTCCATTTTGTGACTAAACTTTCCTTCCCCTTCACCGAAGAAAAAATCCGCGCGCTGAAAGTCGGCGACGAGGTTTTGATTTCCGGCGTCGTGTTCACCGGGCGTGACGCGAGATGTGAATTGGGAGATTGAGACATGAATAAGACGCTTACGATTTTTATCGGCATCGCCTTGTTGATTGTGGCGGTTGCCTTTGCCATTTACCTGACGGTGGTCCGGCCGGTTACAAGGGTGGCGGTAAAGACGGTGGAAGCTCCCGGCAAAATCGTTGAACAGGTGTTTGATTTTGGCAAACACGGGATTGATGCCTTCAAGGCCATTTTCCAGTCGCAGGTCAATGTGGTTTCTTCGACCACCGTCTGTGACGCCACGCCCATCGCCGAACTGGCGGTGCTGCAAAGAAATATTTGCGAGATAATCGATTATAAAAAAACCGATCTGCATAGCACCAAACGCATCATTGCGGAGCAGACGTTTGTGGCAAAAATCGGGTTCGATCTGGCCGCCAAATTTTTCGCCGCCTACAACCCGTCCAACCAGGTGGTGACCATCATCCTGCCCGAACCCAAAATCCTGTCGCTGGAAACCATCAACCCGGAGGCAAATTACTATCTGGAGGAAGACGGTTATCTCAACTGGCTGACCACCGGCGATCACCAGCAGATATTGATTCAACTCAAAGAGAAGGCCCGCAAAAGCGCCGAGTCAACCCTGGCGGTGGGCGACGCCAAACAGATGATCGAAACCCGGTTTCGCGACCTGTTTCGGGCCTTCGACGTAAAGGTGTTCGTTTTGTTTTCTCCAACCAAACCCCGGACCAAGGGATGAGTTTGAACCAACGGAATGCTTTTTAAGCCGGATATCCCATGAAAAAATTAACTTTTCCCTTCACCGAAGAAAAAATCCGCGCGCTGAAAGTCGGCGACGAGGTGTTGATTTCCGGTGTCGTGTTCACCGGGCGCGATGCAGTTTACTGAAATATGGAATCGGTTTACATTGAGACGAGCATGGTTAGTTATCTGGTGGCGCGGTCGAGCCGTAATCCGGTGACGGCCTGGCGGCAGCAACTCACAAAGGAATGGTGGGCGGAGCAGCGCGGGCAGTTCGCCTGTGTGATTTCGCAGGAAGTCATCGCCGAGGCGATGGAGGGAGATGCCGGCATGGCGGCGAAGCGGATGGCTGTGTTGCAGGGATTGCCGTTGATTTCGGGCGGAGCGGAAAGCGCCAAGCTCGCGGCAGATTTGCTGGAGCGCGGATTGTTTCCCGCCGTTGCCCGTGCGGATGCGAATCATCTGGCGGTCGCCACCTGTGCTGCGGTAGACTATCTGCTGACGTGGAATTTCCGGCATCTGGTCAATGCGCTGGTTTTGCATCGGCTGGAAAAATTTATTGCCGAACGCGGCTTACACCTGCCGCGCGTTTGCACACCGGAAGAACTCATGGAAATATGAGACGATGAAAGCTGACCCGATACTTGAAGAACTCTGGCGCGTCAAAGACCAGTTGTCGCGCGAAATGGCCGCCGACCCGGCTGCTTATTTTGCGAAGTTGGACAAAATCACCAACGCCGAGGAAAAGGCGGGGCGAAAAGTGATCCGTTCGGCGGAAGAACTGCGCCAACTCGTGGCCGAGAAAGAACGCCAACGCGTTGCGCAGGCGGCAATGGTTCTCAACGACAAACCACCGCGCAAGAAGCGTTGAAGCAGGGTCAATATGAATGACGATCCGATTGTAGAAGAAGTGCGACGCATCCGGGATAAACTGGCACGCCAGTTTAACTACGACATCCACGCCATTTTCGCCGACTTGCGAACGCGCGAGCGCATGGAGGACCCGGCGCATCCTCTCGTGAAGGACGCAAACGAATGGGCGGAAAGCCGGGAAAATGCACTGATGCTCCGCGACCAGCCAAAGCAAGAAGGCTAGTTTTCCATGAAAGCCGATCCGATTCTTCAGGAACTCGAAGTCATCAAAGAACGTCTGGCGGCGGAGGCGAACGGTGACACGCGGCGTTTCCTCGATCAGATGGAGGCATGGCTGGAGGAACATCCTCACGCCGGGCCGATGGTGAATTCGCCGGAGGAGTTGCAGGCGCGATTGCGAGCGCGCGAGGCCGCAGAACCGCCGCGGCCCCGGGGCAAGCCGTATCGGGTTCACGATCCGATCATCGCCGAGGTGCGTCGGACGCGCGAGAAGCTCTATCGCGAACGGAAAACTGCGCCCTTGATTTTGAAGGACGAACCACCGCGCAAGAAGCGTTGACGCAATTCAAGAATGACTATGATTAAATTGAGTTTTCCCTTCACCGAAGAAAAAATCCGGGCGCTGAAAGTCGGCGACGAGGTTTTGATTTCCGGCGTCGTGTTCACCGGGCGCGACGCGATGCACAAGTATTTGCACGAGGGCGGCAAGCTGCCGCCGGGCGTGAATCTGCGCGACGGGATTCTTTACCACTGCGGCCCGGTCGTGATGAAGCAGGACGACGGTTCTTGGAAAGCCACCGCCGCCGGCCCGACCACTTCCATCCGCGAAGAGCCGTATCAGGCCCAAATCATCAAGGAATATGGCCTCCGCGGCGTCATCGGCAAGGGCGGCATGGGCGACCGGACGCTGGCGGCTTGCAAGGAACACGGCTGCGTGTATCTGCACGCGGTCGGTGGCGCGGCGCAGGTGCTGGCCGACTGCATCAAGAAGGTGCGCAATGTTTACATGATGAAAGAATTCGGCGCTCCGGAGGCGATTTGGGAATTTGAAGTGCAGGATTTCCCCACCGTCGTCACGATGGACGCGCACGGCAATTCGTTGCACAAGGAAGTCTTTGCGAAGAGCCAGGCCGAACTGGCGAAGCGGATATGATTTTAACGGTAGGGCCGAGCTGCCGCTCGGCCTGGCTGCGCGGCAGCGCAGCCCTACCAATCTAAAATTTAAAATTCCATTCGCGCGTGGCGTATTTATCCCGCGCCAGGGCCGTAATCTTTTCCAGAGGCGGATTATCTAATGGTTCTTCCGCCTTCCAAGTCTGTCGCAACGCGGCCTTCACTTCATTCGCTGGGACATTCAAGTTGGTCAGAAATTCGGTGTGCGCGCGGTGCTCCCGGTAATCGGGTTGCTTTGATGGCATGGGCAATAGCTCGCTGACGAGTAACAGATCGAAGTTCAGCAGGAATGTTCCGTGAAAGAGGAGAAAGTGTTTTTTGCGGCGCTGGGAGTTGCCGGAAAATTTGCGGTCGCCGACAGTGAGATCCGTATGACCACGCACCGCCACCGGTCGATTCACAACCGATTCCAGCGCGGCGCGGTTTTGGCGCATGATGAACTGGTTGGCGATGCCGATGCTGTGGAGCGGGCCGTCTGCGGTAATTCGCAGAACCAGCGTGTAGTTGAGGCCGCCGGGTCCTTGCACCACGGTGCCCCCGCCGGAACAGCGTCGCAGAACCGGGATGCCGTGCGTCTCGCATGCCGCAACGTTCACTTCCGCCGCCACTTTGTTCGCGTAGCCGACAACGACAAAAGATTCGCGCGATTCCCAGAAACGCAGCACCTCGTCGCCGGCACCGGTTTCCGCGGCGTCGAGCAGCGCCTCGTCGCAGGCCAGGTTTTCGGCCGGCCAGGGAAGCGTCAGATCGAGTAATTTCATTTTGCAGTTGCACTGATTTCGCTGGCGTTGAGTGTAGGGTTCCGTTTTAATCCTACCGAGCTTTTTGTGAAACGGAAAAATAGCGGAGAAGACAGTGAGTATTGAGAAAAAAGAAATTCACGGGTCGGGTGACAAATGGGCGGAGTCGCTGCAGTCCGTCTTCGATCTGACCTTGGAAAACCAGGGACCGGAACGGACGGCACAATTGCTGAAAAAACTCACCGACCGTCTGCGCGCTTCGCAAACCGAATTGCCGCGCGGCTTCAACACGCCTTACGTCAACACGATTCCGCCGGAGCAACAGCCGCCGTTCCCCGGTGACTGGCAGATGGAGCGCCGGATCAAGAGCTACGTCCGCTGGAACGCCATGGCGATGGTCGTCAAAGCCAACTCCACCACCAACGTTGGCGGCCACATTTCGACCTACGCCTCGGCAGCGACGCTTTACGAGGTCGGCTTCAATCATTTTTTCCGCGGGCGCACGGAGAATTTTCCCGGCGACCTGGTTTATTTCCAGGGTCACGCCGCGCCGGGCATGTATGCGCGTGCGTTTCTCGAAGGCCGTTTGGACGAACGGCATTTGCAGAATTTCCGTCAGGAGCTGGCTGAAGGCGGCGGGTTGTCGTCCTATCCACATCCGTACCTGATGCCGGAGTTCTGGCAGTTCCCGACGGTTTCAATGGGGCTTGGCCCGCTTCTGTCTATTTACCAGGCGCGGTTTAATCGCTATCTCCAGGCGCGCGGCCTGGCGAAATGGACGGAGGAACCGAAAGTTTGGTGCTTTGTTGGCGACGGCGAATCGGACGAACCGGAAACGCTCGGTTCGCTCACGCTCGCGTCGCGCGAGAACCTCGACAACCTAATCTGGGTCGTGAATTGCAATTTGCAGCGACTGGACGGCCCCGTGCGCGGCAACGGCAAAATCATCCAGGAACTCGAAGCCGCGTTCCTGGGCGCCGGCTGGAACGTCATCAAGCTCATTTGGGGCAGTGATTGGGACGATTTGCTCGCGCGCGACAAGTCCGGCCTGCTCGTCAAGCGCATGGAAGAGGCGGTGGACGGCGATTACCAGAAGTATTCCGTCGAGCCGGGCAGCTACACGCGACGGCATTTCTTCGGCAAATATCCCGAATTGCTCGAACTGGTGAACCACCTCACCGACGACCAGATTCGCAAGCTGCTACGCGGCGGCCATGACACGCGCAAGGTCCATGCCGCCTACAAGGCCGCGTTGGAGCACAAGGGCCGGCCAACGGTGATTCTGGCAAAGACGGTGAAAGGTTACGGCCTCGGCGAGGCCGGTGAAGGCCGCAACATCACGCACCAGCAGAAGAAATTGAACGAAAAGGAGCTTCGCGAGTTCCGCGCGCGGTTCAACATCCCCATCAGCGACGACATCATCGCCGAGGCGCCGTTTTATCGTCCGTCGGCGGACAGCCCGGAGACGAAGTATCTGCTCGAGCGGCGCAAAACGCTCGGCGGCTTTTTGCCCTCGCGCAAGGTCAATCCCGCCGCGTCGAAACTCGACGTGCCGAAGCCCGATTATTTTGCCGAATTTTTCAAAGGCTCGAACACGGAAGCCTCGACGACGATGGCGTTCGTGCGGCTCATCAGCGTTTTGCTGCGGCACAAAGGTCTGAGCAGACATATCGTGCCGATCATTCCCGACGAGGCGCGCACGTTCGGCCTCGACGCGCTGTTCAAAGACATCGGCATTTACTCGTCCAAGGGGCAGCTTTACGAACCCGTAGACAGCCAATCGTTGCTTTACTACAACGAAAAGAAAGACGGACAAATTCTCGAAGAAGGCATTACCGAGGCCGGTTCGATGTCGTCGTTCATCGCGGCAGGCACGTCTTACGCGACACACGATGTGCCGATGATTCCGTTTTACATTTATTATTCGATGTTTGGCCCACAGCGCGTCGGTGACTTGTTCTGGCTGGCGGGCGATATCCGGGCGAAGGGCTTTTTGCTCGGCGCGACGTCCGGTCGCACCACGCTCAATGGCGAAGGTCTTCAGCATCAGGACGGACACAGCTTGTTGCACGCGAGCACCATGCCGACGCTGCTGGCTTACGATCCGGCGTTCGCTTACGAGATCGCCGTCATCATCGCCGACGGCCTGCGCCGAATGTATGCCGAAGGCGAGGAGATTTTCTATTACCTCTCGCTTTACAACGAAAACTACACCATGCCACCGATGTCGGCAGGCGTCGAGGATGGCATTCTAAAAGGGCTGTATAAATTCAGATCCGGCGTGGAGGGCAAAAAAAACAAAGCCCATATCTTTGGCAGCGGACCGATCATCAACTCGGCGCTCAAAGCGCAGGAAATTCTAGCTGAACGTTACGGCGTTTCCGCCGACGTGTGGAGCGCGACGAGTTACAAACTGCTCCGCACCGACGCGTTGCGCTGCAAACGCTGGAACATGCTGCACCCGACCGCCGCGCCGAAGAAATCATACGTCGAAACGTTGCTGGCGAAAGAGCAGGGGACGTTTGTCGCGGTGTCGGATTACATGCGGTTGGTGCCCGACCAGATTGCGCCGTGGGTGCCGGGCGGATTGATGACGCTGGGCACGGACGGCTTTGGCCGGAGCGATACGCGGGCGCGGCTACGCCGGTTTTTTGAGGTGGACGCGGAATCCACCGTCATCGCCACGCTTTACGCGCTGGCGGAGAAAGGTCTGGTGAAACGGGAGGTCGTGGCCAAGGCCATCAAAGACTTGGGCGTGGATCCCGAAAAAGTGCAGCCGCAGATCGTTTGATAAGGTAGCGCAGCGCGTCCCGCCTGCACGGGTGTGAGGGCAAACCGCGAAATATGCCAAATACGCGAACTGAAAAGGAGTTTGGCAACAAAGAGGATTCACTTGTCAGGTGAATTGTGCGTTCTGCTCACCCCACTCATCTTTCGCGTTTTTCGCATGGTTGGCGGTTCCAACTGCCCTTTCCAAAATCAAGGAATTGGGCGTGAATCCGGAAAAGATGCAGCCACAGATTGTTTGAAGTTCAAATCAAAAGCCGAACCAGAAAACTGGTTCGGCTTTGTCGTCGGTAAATACCGAGCAAGTTGGGAACGAAAGATTATTTGCTGCGGCGACGATAGGCTCCAAACGCCAATCCGGCGAGGCCCGCTCCCACCAGGGCCAGTGTGCCCGGCTCCGGCACATCGCTGATGAATGTGTAGTTACCCAATCCGGCACCAATGCCAGGTTCGCCGCTGATTGCAGAATGAATGGCGCCTTGATTTCCTCCTCCGATATTAACCTCCTGCAATTGGGCAGGCGGTATATATGTTGGAATTGTGAGGTAACTGCCGGGAAGGCCCGTGTCGGCCAACGGATAAGGAGGTTCACCTAGGTCAGCGTCAAGGTCGGAATAGAAAATAACCTGATTTCCCCCAGCATTATTCCCCCAGAAACGAATGACATCGGAGACTCCGACGTAGTTCGGCGGTTCGAGCAGCAGATCATCTCCAACTGATCCCGCTGGGAAGTTGAACGGCAGGGTGTATACCAGCACGTTACCAGCTAGCGCGCCGGAGGGGTCCGCCAAAAGCACGCCATTCAAAGTATTCGTAATGCCGACCGAGTTAAAGGCGATGCCGTTGCCGTTCTCATCGAGAGTAACGAACCAATGCACTTGGGCGCGTGCGGCCAAGGGCACGAATAATGAAACAAGTACTGCAATTCTTAATGTATTTTTCATGGTTGTCCTTTCTGTTTTGAATTTCTATTTCAATGGCAATTTATGCCTTAGACGATTTGCTTGGAAAGTCGGCTGTTCAGCCGTCGGCTGGTGAGGTGAACTTCCAAAGCCACGCTTAATTGCGGCGCAAGGGACAACGGCCGGCAACCCGGTTGGCACAGATGGGAGGCAGGACGGTTTCCGACGCGACCGTCAGCGCCAGAAATTCATCCATGACACGCAGGACCAGTTTCACCCGGTCGGTTACCGCCAGCTTGTGATACAGGCGTTCGCAGTGCGTGTGGACGGTGTGGGGCGAGACGTTGAGATTGTTGGCGATGGCGAATTCGGTGTAATCGTCAAACACCTTGCGCACGATTTGCAGTTCGCGACTGGAGAGTTTCAAGCTGCGGGCAATTTCTTCCCATGCCTGGTCGGAAAACATCGCCGCGCCCAAAGGGCATCGCAACTTATGAGTGGCCGGTGAGTCGGTCTTGGCAAGTGAATACGCCTTGGCCGCGCTCATGGCTGGCTCCCCGCCAGTGTGGACTGGCAATTTGGTTTCATAGCCGATTTCAGGAATCGCAAGGCCATCTGCGTGGCGTCGTTACGGCACTTCCCGATGCCATGCCTTGTGTCAACGATTCACCCCACTTATTAGGTTTCGAGCGGATACTATCCTACTCTTATTACCGGATCAAATGGTTTCTGCGCACGAACAGTCCACAGGACGCATCCCGGCACTGCCGCCAACCCCGACAGTTACACTTGGAGAGCCGATTTCCGAATCGGCATGATAACGCCAACGGCGCATGTAACCCAATGCCGACGTCTAGGGGTCGGTTCTTACAATTGACAATCGCCGCTCTCGCATGAAGGAGTCAGCGAACCTCGATCACGGCCTCGCTAGCAGGTGCGACACGTAGCTGGCACTGCCGATGCGCAATCGCTTGGCAATCCAGTCGCGTGTCATCGGGGTTTCGCGCCGGAGCTTGTGTGCAACAGCGACCTTGTGAGGATGGCCCTTGGGGTGACGGTCCAAGTCCGCTTCAGACCATCCCACTTCTTGCAGGCCTTGCTGGACGATCTGGTCGGCGCGCTCCGTGTCCGTCTCGCGCCGTTCGCGAGCCAGTTCGTGTGGTTGGCCGCGACGCCCGAGCTTCTCCGTCAGGCGCTGGAGAAAATCCGCCGCGCCCAAACGCCATCCCCGGCGCAGGGAGGCCAGCATCTCCGGCGATTCACCTTCGCTGCGGCGCTGTTCCATCCGGCGTTGGAACTCTATGCGACCCTTGGCAGAATCCTCCTGAATTCCGTGCTCGCCCAGCAAGCGATCCACGCGCAGCCAGGGCGGAAGGCGTTTCACGGACACATAGAGCGGAAAGCTGCTCCACAGATAAGCTGACAACGGGGCGTCCGCCTGGACCAACCCTGCCCGCACCGGATTCAGATGCACGTAATCGCAAGCAGTTCGCAGATAGCCCGGCGTGCGCTCGTCAACGACCAACGACTTGTAGCGTCCGCTGAAAAGATGCCCGAAGAACTGATGTCGGCGATTGAACCTCCGGTGTAAGTGCCGAGCAACCATTTCATGCCGGCCACCAGGTTTGGCTGCGGCGTTTCGGCCACCAAGTGGAAATGATTTTCCATCAGGCAATAGGCGTGGACCTGCCAGCCGGTCTTTTCGCATGCCTCGCCCAGCGTGCGGAGGAAAGTCTTGCGATCCTCATCATCAAAGAAGATCGGTTCACGTCGATCTCCCCGGCTCATCAGGTGGTAGATGGCTCCGGCAAACTCAACTCGCAGTGGTCTTGGCATAAGTGTTTGGCAAACGACAATCAAAGACTGGCCAAGTTGGCGCGGATTGTCAATTGTAAGAACCGACCCCTTTCGGGAGTCAGCCGCCAGGCCTCTTCAGATTTTTTTCGGTGGTTTTGATGTCCGCGATGGTGCCGGTTTGGAACCATTGGCCGTGATGCGGCAGGCAGAAGAGACGATTTTGAGCAAGGGCCTGGTGCCAGAGGATTTTGACGGTGAATTTTCCGTCGGGTGCATTCATCAAGATGCGGGGATGCATGATGCCAATACCCGCAATGATGTAGGGCGATTCCCGCTCGTTCCAATCAAAGGTATTGTCGCGTTTGATGAAAAGATGATCTTCGCCCTTGTCATGCCCAATGGCTTTTGCTTTGGGTTGCGTGAGGAGCAGAAAATCCATTTTGGTGTCATCCCAATAACGGGTCAGACGATCCAGCGCACTTTCCTGTTCATCCAGCCAGATGATGTCGCTGTTGATGGTGAAAACAGGTTCGTTGCCCAAAAACGGCAGCGCCTTCTTCAAACCACCGCCCGTTTCCAGTGGCTCAGTTTCTTCGGAGATTTTGATGGTCAGGCCGCGACAATTGGAGACATAAGCGGTCAATTGGTCCTTGAGGTGCGAGACGTTGATGATGACTTCTTTGATCCCGTACGCCCGCAGCTTGTCGAGCGCATATTTAATCATCGGTTTGCCTGCCACGGGGACCAGCGGTTTGGGCATCCGGTCCGTCAACGGCTTCAGCCGCGTGCCATAACCGGCGGCCAGGACCATGGCTGTTTTGATCTTACCGTGCATAAAGTTGTTGCCAGAATAAATTTCCAGAATGTGAGTACGAACCCCTCTCCCGTCCTTCCGCCTCCACTGCGCTTCGGCGCGACATGTCGGACACCCTCTCCCCGCCCGATCGGGGAGAGGGATGGGGCGAGGGGCACCTGTTTTAATTACAAATTATTTTTTGCAAATCTGTATGGCGTTCCATCCATCGTTTCACGCCGGCCAGCATGGGATGGCGCAAGGCCCTTTGCAACAGGCGTTCCACACGCGGCGAATAAAGTTTCTTATAGTCATGCTTTCCCTCGTGCTGGCTTAACCGTTCAAAAATGGCCAGCACGCGGGTGTGACGCAACGCCGCCAGGATGGCCAGGGAAGTTTCAAAAGCCTTCCGGTCGAGGGCAGGGGACCGGGCCAGATACCGGGCCAGCATTTTTTCTCCCAACTCCTCCGGAACATCGCGCCGGGCATCTTCCAGCAGTGACACCAGGTCATACGTGATCGGGCCTTGATACGCATCCTGAAAATCAAGGAGTCCGGCCTGCCGGACGCCCTGGCGGTTCGGAAGCAACATCAGATTGGCCACATGATAATCGCGCAACAAGAGCGACGCCGGGACCTGATGCGCCAAGGGCAACACCTCCCGCCAGACGGTTTTGAATTCCGCCTTGCCTGCTTCTGAAATCATGGGGGTGCGCCATTCCAAAAACAGCCCGATATCTTCCAGCATTTTTTCCGGGTGATACACCCGCAAATCTTTGGGAGTTGCCTGGGGATGCTGGTGCAGGGCAATCAAGACATCGGTAGCCAGCGTATAAAGCTTTTCCGGCTCGCATGGGTTATCCAGCAGGCGGGTAAAGGTTGCATCGCCAAAATCTTCCAGCAACAGCAGGCCTTTCCCGTCAGACCGGGCCAGAATGGCCGGCACACTGAAACCGAGCTGATGGAGATGCTGGCTGATCTGGATGAAAGGTGCCACGCTCTCCAGAACCGATGAGGCATCCATCAAAACCGCGCTTTGTTTGTCCTTTTGCAGGCGGAAATATTTTCGGGCGGAGGCATCGCCGGTGAGGGGTTCACAGGCTGCGTTGCTCCAGGCGGTGGCGTTAAGAAATTCGCGCGCGCTGTCGTTGAGAATTTTGACCACGGATGGAAACTGATTAACACGGATGAGCCGCCGGCGCGATGAAAAACAAAGTCCGGGCGCCCGCTGAAACCGGCGGCTCGCTTGGGGAGGAACTATTTCGGAGAATCAAAAGCTGAAACTGGCCTTGAGGTAGGCACAACCTGGCCGCTGCAATTCCGCTGTGTTTTTCCTGATGCCGGATTCAAACTGACAAACTTGTCCGTATCCGGCTGCGACAAGCACCCAACTGCCCGTCCGCCTGTTCGCGTACATTTTTTTGTGAACCAAATGAAACAAATCGCACTGATTGGAACCGCTCTGTTTTTCGAGACGGAAATCGGATGAAAAATCGATGGCGTTTTGATTGTCGGGTTTCAACACCGCTACCCGGGACTGGAGACGGGGAGCGGAAGCGTAACGAAAGGAACTGGTTGCCGAATCATGGCGGGCCACTGCGGGCGTCCGTGCCGGTGATTGATCGTAACTGACCATCGCCAAAGTCAGCACCGATTCCTGCCCAAACACCGAAGTCGCAGCCAGAGCCAGAAGGAGAACGAGAAAACGGAGGACATACTCTGACCCAGACAGGAGCAGCAACAAGTCGGAATCTTCGGTTCTCTGCACGTCCGATTCCAAGCATCGTGCGTACCAACTCAAAAATGCCTGATAATCGGGAAGTTTTTGACGGTTTTACGTTCTTTTTTATGTCCCAAAAACAAACTGTATCGGCGACGCACAGATACACGACCGTGTCGCCTTCGCGTTTCACCTTGCCAACGGGTCAAACGCGAGGTTTAATGCGCGACTGTGGTCGGCTGGGTAGCTCAGTTGGTAGAGCAGAGGACTGAAAATCCTTGTGTCGGCGGTTCAATTCCGCCCCCAGCCACCATCCTACGCTCGGAACCGACTCTTGGAGGCTCGGAGCGTAGGATGGTGTCCTCCGTAGCCTTGGGGCGTGTTGCCCAAATCAATTTCCGCTTCGGATGTGGGGCAGACATTCCTGTCTGCCGGTTCTGGGGACTTTCCAGTCCCCGGATTCCGCGTC
>Ga0208079_1000027_pt1 | contig 86400 bp, 73 predicted proteins | sample NGESurdeep092012_5_FD_184474 | JGI IMG/M metagenome (GOLD analysis project Ga0208079, IMG submission 184474) | Arctic peat soil microbial communities from Barrow, Alaska - NGEE Surface sample 210-2 deep-092012 (SPAdes) | ecosystem: Environmental > Terrestrial > Soil > Wetlands > Peat ... | reverse complement strand
CGGCATCGCCATTGCCATCGGCGCGATGGTGGACGCGGTCATCATCATGATCGAGAACGCCCACAAACACCTGGAGCACGACCAGGGCAAAAAACCGCATTGGGACATCATCCGCGACGCCGCGGTCGAAGTCGGGCCGACGCTGTTTTACTCGCTGCTGGTCATCACGGTGTCGTTCCTGCCGGTGTTCACATTGCAGGCGCAGGAAGGCCGGCTGTTCAAGCCGCTCGCGTTCACCAAGACCTATTCGATGGGCGCTGCGGCGTTGCTCTCGATCACGCTCGCGCCAATTCTCATGGGCTTTTTCATCCGTGGGAAAATTCCGGCGGAGGAGAAAAATCCCATCAACCGTTTTCTCATCTGGCTTTACCATCCGGTGATTGATTTCGTCATCAAATGGCGTTGGGCAGTCGTCACCACCGCCGCGCTGCTGATCGTCTGGGTGTTCTTTCCATGGAACGCACTGACAGCGCGCCTGCTGCCCAACGGCAAGATTAAGGAATGGGCCTTCAAAGCAGGGAAGTTCTTCCCTTACCAAAACATCGGCTCCGAATTCATGCCGCCGCTTTACGAAGGCGATTTGCTTTACATGCCCACGACGTTCCCCGGCATTTCGCCCACCAAGGCGCGGCAAATTCTCCAGATCACCGACCGCATCATCAAAACGTTCCCCGAAGTGCATCATGTCTTCGGAAAGATTGGCCGTGCCGAAACCGCGACCGACCCAGCACCGTTCGACATGGTGGAAACGACCATCATGCTCAGAGACGAAAAGGAATGGCCCAAGGTGGACATCAAGAATGACGACGGCCGCGTCATCGCGCATCGCCGCCGCACGCCGGATGAATTGACGGACGCGATGAACGCCGCCGTGCAAATCCCCGGCCTGAACAATGCCTGGACCATGCCCATCAAAACGCGCATTGACATGCTCGCCACCGGCATCAAAACGCCCGTCGGTATCAAAATCGCCGGACCGGACCTCGCCGAACTCGAACGCGTGGCTTCCGAAGTTGAAGCAGTGGTCAAGGGCGTGCCCGGAACGTTGAGCGCATTTGCCGAACGCACCATGGGCGGCAACTACGTCCAGTTCAATATTGATCGCGACGCCATCGCCCGCTACGGCCTCACGGTGGGCGACGTGCAGGACGTGCTCGAAGTTGCTTTGGGCGGGATGCCATTGACCACCACGGTTGAAGGTTTGGAGCGTTACGCGGTGAATCTTCGCTACAGCCGTGATTTCCGCGAAAACCTTGGTGCTTTGCGCGACATCGTCGTGCCGACTCCGACCGGCGCGCAAGTGCCGCTCGGCCAGTTGGCGAAAATTGAAACCGTCCACGCCCCGATGGGCATCAAGAGTGAAGCCGCCGTGCCCAACGCCTGGATTTATGTGGACGTGAAAGGCATTGACGTTGGCACCTACGTTCAAATGGCTATGCGCGCCGTGAACGACGCCATTGCCCAAGGAACCATTAAGATGCCTAGCGGTTACAACATCTTCTGGAGCGGCCAATACGAATACATGCTGCGCGCCCAGCAACGGCTGATGATCGTCGTGCCGCTGACGCTGCTCATCATTTTGCTCATCATTTATCTCAACACGCGCTCGCTCGTCAAAACCGCCATTGTGATGCTTGCCGTGCCGTTCTCGCTCGTGGGCGCGTTCTGGATCATTTATCTGCTGCACTACAACCTCAGTGTCGCCGTCTGGGTGGGTATCATCGCGCTGGCCGGACTCGACGCGGAAACCGGCGTGGTGATGTTGCTGTATCTGGATTTGGCATACGAGGATTGGAAGAAAAGGGGCCTTATGAACAACCTCTCCGGCCTGCGTGACGCCATTTATCACGGCGCAGTGAAGCGCGTGCGCCCGAAGGCCATGACCGCGTGCGTCATCATCGCCGGTCTGGCGCCGATTTTGTGGAGCACCGGCACCGGCGCGGACGTGATGAAACGCATCGCCACACCGATGGTGGGCGGCGTCGTGACCTCGACGCTGATGGAACTGCTGGTGTATCCGGCGATTTTTTTCCTGTGGCGCTCCCAAAAGTTGAAGCGTCAGAGCGAGCTGCCTCCACCAGGTTCGCTCCTCGTGGAGCCTGTTCTTGGCCCGCAACAATGACCATGATCGCTCACCAAGCCGTGCCCTAATCTCTAGTCTATGAAAAACGTGAAACATCAACCCGACCACACGTGGGCGTTCCGGGCTCCCGCCGACCAACAAACGGAACTAGACGAGTTCCAGAAGACCTTGGAGCAATTCAAGTCCGGGACAATATCCGAAGCTCAGTTCCGCGCTATTCGTGTGCCCATGGGCATCTACGAACAACGCGAGTCGGGCGCCCATATGCTGCGCGTCCGCTTTCCAGCGGGGGGTGTCTTACCCGATCACCTGCGGCGTTTGGGGGAAGTCGCCTCGACCTTCGGCAACGGCGTGCTTCACGTCACCACTCGCCAGGAATTCCAAGTGCATCGCGTGCCGCTGGATTCCATCCTGCCCGCCTTGCATTCGCTCGCCGCAGCCGGACTGTCCACCAAGGGCGGCGGCGGCAACACGGTACGCAATGTCACGGCCTGTTTCGATTCTGGTGTCTGTCCTCATGAAGTATTCGATGTCGCGCCGTATGCGGTCGCCATAACCGAGCGCTTCATGACCGACCCGCTCTCGTTCAGACTTCCGCGCAAATATAAGATCGCTTTTGCCGCGTGCGGCCGAGACTGCTCGGGCGCCACGGTAAACGACGTTGGCTTTATCGCCCGGCGACAGAATGGTGCTGACGGTTTTGCGGTATATGTCGCGGGCGGGATGGGCGGCAAGAGCCGGGTCGCCAGCCTGCTCCACGAATTCATTCCGGCATCAGATGCGTTTCTCGTGGCCGAAGCGGTCAAACGTGTCTTTGACAAGAATGGTGACCGCAAGAACAAGCACTTGGCGCGTCTGCGCTTTCTGGTCGAGCGCATCGGTCTGGATGCCTTCCGTGATTTGTACGAAAAGGAACTGGCCGCAATGCGCGCCTCCGCACCTGCGCCTCTGCAAACCCGGCCGTATCCATGCCGCGAGCGTTCGCCGGAGAAACCCGAAGCCGCCAGGGCCGCTGCAGTCTCCACCGACTTCGCCCGCTGGTTCGCCAGCAACGTTATACCGCAAAAACAACCGGGATTCTTCATGGTGCACATTCCGCTGGCACTGGGTGATTTGCCGGCCGCAAAGACGGCGGCACTGGCGGATATAGTCGCCGCTCACGGCGACGGAATTCTCTGCGCAACACAATCGCAGAACGTGGTCCTCCGCTGGGTTGCAGAATCGGAGTTGCCACGGTTGCGCGAAAAACTGGATGCGATCGGGTTGGCAACACCGGAACCCCCGGGATTGCGCAATCTCGTCGCCTGCGCGGGCGCGTCCACCTGCCGGCTGGGCATCTGTCTGTCACGCGGACTGGCCAAAGCGATCCGACGGGAACTGACCGGCAGCCAATTGAAACTGGAAAGCATGGGTGATTTGGCGATCCACATCAGTGGCTGCCCGAATTCCTGCGGGCGCCACCCGGTGGGCAATATCGGATTCTCCGGTGCTGCCCGGCGCGTGGATGGCCAATTGATTCCCTACTACGCGGTGCAACTCGGTGGTCGCGTGACAGAGGGACATACGCGATTCGGAACCAACGTCGGAGCGATCCCGGCACGGAATGCTCCCGCGTTTGTCCGCGATTTTCTAACCGCGTGGCAACAGTCTTCTGAATCGACCGACTTCCACCGCTTTGTGGATAATAACGGAAAGACGGTCGCATCGGAATTGATCGAACGGCATCAGCAAGCGCCCACTTCCAAGCAGAACAAGGAATTCTTCTTCGACTGGGACTCGAAATCGGCGTTTTCACTCGCCGGTCGCGGCGCGGGTGAATGCAGTGCCGGTGTGTTTGATCTGATCGAAGTGGACCTGGCCAACGCGCGTGAATCCTTGGAAGCCGGCCGGCTTTATGCGGCGGCGCTTTCAGCGGTGCGATCGTTGCTCGTCACCCGCAACCTGCAGCCCAAACGAGATCAGGAGGCCTTCGAGTTGTTCCAGAACCATTTCGTAGCCGAAAGGCTCGTGGACGCTGCGCTGGCTGAAGTCGTTGAGTCCGGTTCGCGTGCCGCTTCCGGGTCGGACCCGGCGAAAGTCTTCGCTGGAAAAGGGACCGACGTGACGACGCTCGTTGCTTCGGTCCGACTGTTGTACGAAAACATGGACGCCTCCTTGCGTTTCAAACCAGCTGACCCGGAAAAATCCGGCGGACCGGCCGATCCGGTATCAGCTTGAAGGCGAGAACAAGCGGCTCACTAAACTGAAGGTGTAAACCGGCTCCAGCGCGGTGGTGTGTGAGCGGCTTTTCAACCGTCGCTCCGCGACCGAAACATCACCGTCTTTTGCCTGTATCCCCTGAAAAAATAATTTCCGTTGTCGCTTTGCGACTATTATTTTTTCGATTTCTTGCCGGCCTGCTTTTCGAGTTCCGCGACGCGCTTGAGCAGTTCCGGCAGGCGCTGGACGGCAATCATCTGGCGTTTGACTTGTTTGTCCGGTTGCGCCGGCGTGCCAAGCCATTTTTCGCCGTCCGGAATGTCGGTCATCACGCCCGATTGTGCCGAGACGGTGACCCGATCGCCGATTTTCAAATGTCCGGCAAAACCGGCTTGTCCGGCGAGGATGACGTACTTGCCAAACTTGCAACTGCCGGCGATGCCGACTTGCGAGATAACCAAAGAACCTTCGCCGATTTCGACGTTGTGCGCGATTTGGACGAGGTTGTCAATTTTCGTGCCTTTGCCGATAACCGTCGCGCCGAGCGCGCCGCGATCAATCGTCACGTTGGCGCCGATTTCCACGTCGTCGCCGATGACGACATTTCCGATCTGCGGCACTTTGCGGTGAATATCGCCGTCCTGCACGTAACCGAAGCCGTCCGAACCAATCACCGTGCCGGCGTGAATGCGGACGCGCTGGCCGATTTCCGTGCGCGGATAAATCGTGACGTTCGGAAACAGGTTCACCTCCTTGCCGAGCCTGGAGTCGTCACCGACGAAGTTGCCGCCTTGCAAGACCGACCCTGCGCCGATTTCCACGCGTTCGCCTACGACACAATGCGGCCCGATGTGCGCGCTGGTGTCAACCTTCGCGCTCGCCGCGATGACCGTCGTGGGATGAATTCCGGCGGCGTAGGTTCGTTCGGGAAAGAACAGCGCCATGGCCTTGGCGAACGCGATGCGGGCGTTGGGCACGCGGATCACAATTTTCCGGGCGGATTTAAAGCGGTCGTCGGCGATGATGGCGGTCGCCGCGCTTTGTTCGGCGCGGACGAAATAGTCCTCATTTTCGGCAAACGTGAGGTCGCCCGGCTTGGCGTGGTCGGCGGGAGCAAAGCCCTTGAGCGTTGCTGCGGCATCTCCAACTACTTCACCTTCAAGGTGTTTTGCAATTTCAGCAGTGGTAAAGGTCATGTTTGGCATTTTGTGCGGGTTGCCGTTGACTTGGTCAACGCGGCTCACTATAAAGGCAGGCGTATCCAGTTCAACCCCAAGTTTGCATGGCAAAGACTTTGCGCGTCGGACTAATTGGCTACCGCTTCATGGGCAAGGCGCACTCCAATGCGTGGCGGCAGGCACCCCGTTTCTTCAACCTCAAGGCCAACGTTGAGCTGCACACGATTTGCGGACGCCATGCCGCCGGAGTGCAGGCGGCGCGCGTGCAACTCGGCTGGCAAAAAGCCGCGACCGACTGGCGTGAAGTCGTCGAGTCACCGCTGATTGACATCGTGGACATCGTCACGCCGACGAATTTTCACGCGGAAATGGCGATTGCCGCGGTGAAAAACGGCAAGCACGTTTTGTGCGAAAAACCGCTCGCGCTGAACGTCAAACAGGCCGAGGCGATGTTCGCCGCCGCGCACAAGGCGAAGGTCGTCCACATGGTCTGCCACAATTACCGGCGCATTCCGGCCATCGCGCTGGCGAAGCGGATGATTGGCGAAGGCGCGCTGGGCCGGATTTTTCATTTTCACGCGCGTTACGCGCAGGACCGGCTGGCCGACCCGGAATTTCCGCTGGACTGGCGTTTGCAAAAGGAGACCAGCGGCTGCGGCGTCCACAGCGATATCAATTCGCACGTCATTGATTTGGGGCGTTACCTCGTCGGCGAATTCGAGCAGGTCTGCGGCTTGCTGAACACGTTCATACCGGAACGGCCGCTGGCGGATGCGCTGGCCAAAGGCGCGCGCAAAATGGGCAAGGTGACCGTACCGGACTCGGCGATGTTCATCGGTCGGATGGCAAATGGCGTGCTGGCGAACGTGGAAGCCACGCGCTACGCGCTCGGCCGCAAGAACCACATCGCCATTGAAATCAACGGGAGCAAAGGCTCGATCTATTTTGATTTTGAGGACATGAACCGGCTGAAATTTTACAATGGCGACGATCCGAAAGACCGGCGGGGTTTCCGCGACATTCTCGTGACCGAGCGCGACGGCGTGCAGCCATATGTCGGCCATTGGTGGCCGCCGGGACACGGCATCGGCTACGAACACACGTTCATTCATGTGGTCGCCGATTTTGTAAACGCCTGCGTCGAAGGGAAACCGGTGCAGCCGACATTCGAGGACGGTTTAAAAAACCAGCGCGTGCTGGCGGCGGTCGAGGAATCCTCCCAAAAAGGCCGGTGGGTGAAGTTGTAAAATCCCACCGGTCGTTTCGCCGCAAACGGCGGTGCGGGTTCAAATCGTTAAAGATGTGAAAGGGAAGAAATGATAGCAATTGTCACAGACTCCACCCTTTTTCCACATGGAACTATACCCATCGTTATTGTAATCTTTGCCCTCTTTATCCTTTGGTTGTTTTGGAAGGGCCGGAAGAAATAGAAATTCAAATTAGGACACCGCCGTTCTTCGCTCCTTCTTGCCTCAAGCCCAGGATTTCAGTTATGCTATGCCTTTGATTGATTGAATTATGCCGCTGACCTCGCTTGAAAAAATCATTCCGATGCTCCAGGTGGCCATCGGTCCGGTCATCCTCATTTCCGGTATCGGCCTGCTGCTGCTCACGATGACCAACCGGCTGGGGCGCGCGATTGATCGGGTGCGGCAACTGACGCGCGAATTGCCGGAACGCACCGGACGCGAGCGCGAACACATACTGGCGCAGGTGACCATACTCTACCGTCGCGCACGGATGATTCGTTTGAGCATCACCCTCGCCGCGCTCAGCGCGCTGCTGGCGTCGGCGCTCATCATCACGCTGTTTCTGACCGCGCTGCTCCAATGGGAAGCCGGACTGCCTGCCAGCCTCATTTTCATCGCCTGCATGGGTTCGTTGTTCGCGTCGCTGGTCGCGTTCATCTGCGACATCAACCTGTCGTTGCACGCGCTCAAGCTGGAATTGGAAAGCATCAAACCCGACCTCGACTGAAAGTCAATGTTGGGGACCACGCCCGCCCCGGGCGTTACTGGACGCGCCTCGCGTCCAGTTGTCTGCCACAGTTGTGTTTCTTGTGCGGGCGGATTTTTTGATGCGTTCGATGTTTTCCGCGAGGGCGCGGAAAACTGCGTCCGAGGCGGGCGCGCTCCCTTTTTTAATTCGGTTTTCGGGTTCAAAACCCGCCGGGTCGGACCAACCTTCGCTCGGAAGCTTCGGCGTGGCAGGAACCGGCGCTCCGTCGGCAAGATGGTGCGCGAGACAGCGCCGGATGCGACCACCTGCCGGGGGTTCTTCAATTTGACTTGCCCGCACGCCGCTGGGCGCGTATTAGAATGGCCGTCGAATCGTTGGGCCCACGTGGCGGAATTGGCAGACGCGCTAGATTCAGGTTCTAGTGGGTAACACCGTACAGGTTCAAGTCCTGTCGTGGGCACCAGCCCCGAAAGCTTTCGGGGCTGCCGCGCCGTAGCGAAGCGAAGGCGGGCCATACGACAGTAACACTTCAAGCTTTGACCCGGCAAGCCAGCCTTCTGCCGAAGTTTCGCTTCGAGCTACGGTTGGCGGGCCAGCCTTCGTTTGCTGTACACCGCGAGCTACGGTTGGCAGGCCACCATCTTCCAGATCGTTAAACCGTTAAATCGTTGAACCGTTGCATCGTTGAATCGCGTAAAACGAAGTTGGGGAGCACGCCCGCCCCGGGCGTCGCTGGACGCGCCTCGCGTCCAGCCGTTTGGTGCAGGTCCGTTTTTTATGCGTGCGAATCTTTTCGGCGCGTTCGATGTTTTCCGCGAGGGCGCGTCCCGCAATGCGGGATGCGCCCGAGGCGGGCGCGCTCCCATTTCAATTATGGTTTTCGGGTTGAATCGCGTAAACCGGTGCAACGGTTCAACGATTAACTTTCACCAGTTCACCGGCACGGTCATCTTTTTCCCGAAGCGATTGTGATAATGCACCAGCCGCCGTTGCTGGCCGTATTCGTGGACCAATTTTGTGATTTTCACGTCGTAGCAGCAGTATTCGGCGATTTCCGCCAGCTTGCCTTCCTTGAACCAGTGGATGGCCTGCAGACCTTCGGCGGTTTTTTCCACGCCGAACGTCGCCGTCGCAATCGAATCCAGCGACAACCGGTGTTGCAGTTTGTTCTGCAAATCCACCATCAGGTCGAGCGTCGGCAACTGGCTCAAATCAAAGGTCGTGTAACCGTGCAACACTTCGTAATCGAACCGCAAAATGTTGAAACCGACGATGAGATCGGCGCGCTGCAAATCCTTGAGGAGGTCGTCCACCTGTTTCTCGCCGTAAATTTTGTAATCGCCGCGCCCGGGGCTGAACGTCACGCCGATGCTCATGCCCATGCGATTGATGTTGCCCCAGCCGCCCACTTCATCGGCGGACTTTTGCGTTTCGAGATCGAAATAAACAATGTTCTTCACTGCGTTTGCCAGCTATCAAAACCGCACTTGCCCCCGGAAACAAACTTAAACTTCAGGCGGACCGTAGCAGTGGACGTGAGTCCGCTCCAATTTGAAGAAGTTTGAGCCGGCTCACGCCGGCTGTTACTCCGGTTTGGGGTTGAACAATTCGCCCTGCCGTTCCACATTCCCCGCATGTCACTGACCCCTTCCACCATGCTGCCGCTCGGCACGACAGCGCCCGATTTTCGGTTGCCGGACACCAACGGGAAAACCGTCTCGCTCGCGGATTTCAAGGACAAGCCCGCGTTGCTCGTCATTTTCATGTGCAACCATTGTCCTTACGTGAAGCATATCCGCGCCGGACTCGCGCAACTGGCGCACGATTACCTGCCGCGCGGCGCGGCCATCGTCGGCATCAACTCCAACGACGTGGCGAATTATCCCGACGACAGCCCGGCAAAAATGGCCGCCGAAGTCAAAGCCGCCGGTTATTTGTTCCCGTATCTTTACGATGAATCGCAGGCCGCCGCCAAAGCCTATCACGCCGCCTGCACGCCCGACATCTTCCTTTTCGACCGGGGACGACGATTGGTTTATCGTGGCCAGTTCGATGCCAGCCGGCCCGGAAACGGAATTCCCGTCACCGGAAAAGATTTGCGCGCGGCGCTCGACGCCGTGCTCGCCGGGAAAACCACTTCAGAATTTCAAGCGCCCAGCATCGGCTGCAACATCAAATGGAAGGCCGGAAACGAACCGGGACATTCTTGAAGGCAGCAGGCCGAATGGAGAATGCAGAAATCAGTTCCCGCGTGCGCGTGACCAAATCTTTTTCTTCATTCTGCATTCTTCCTTCTTCATTTCCCGGGCAATTTTTCCTCGACCATTTCACACAGAACATGGAACAGGAGTTTATGCCCCTCCTGAATTCGCGCGGTGTTGTCACCCGATACGGTTAAATCCAGGGTTGCCGCGCCTTTCGTGTAACCGCCGTCGCGTCCGAGGAAACAGATGCTTTCGATTCCCTTGCGTTTGGCTTCTTCCAGCGCGCGCAAAACGTTTTTTGATTTGCCGCTGGTTGTGAATGCGATGAGCACGTCGCCTTTTTCGCCCAGACCCCAGACCTGCCGCGCGAAAATCTCATCGGCTTGGTAATCGTTGCAGATGGCAGTCATGAGTTCGCCGTTGGCGGTGAGCGAAATGGCCGGATACGGCCGCCGGTCGTCCTGGTAGCGGCAGAGAAATTCCGTGACCAGGTGCGTGGCGTCGGACGCGCTGCCGCCATTGCCGCACACGAGCAGCTTGTGGCCGGCGGTCAGGCAGGCCAGAATCATTTTCGCCGCGCGATTCAGCGGCTCTTCCAGACCCGCCAATCCGCGAAGCGTCGCGACGGAATCTTCAATCGCACGTAGTAATTGTGACATGCGGGGAGATTAATCGTTGGTCATTGAAAGAAAAGGTGAAATGCGGTATCGCTTGGACGTGACCAGCCGCCGGCAGAATAAAAATTCAGCGTTCACTCTGGTTGAACTTCTGACGGTCATCGCCATCATCGGAATTCTCGCCGCGCTTTTGCTGGCGGTAGTTTCTCAAGCCGAAGGAAGAGCATTGCGTATTCAATGCGTCAACAACGTGCGGCAACTTGGGTTTGCTTTGCAGGGTTATTTGACAGATAACCACACTTATCCGTTGTTTGTAAATCGACATACGGATGCGGTTATGTGGGAGTCAGCGCTACAGAAATACGAAGTTTCACCGAATGACACGGCTGTTTTTTCAAAATGGATCGAACAAGGCGTTTGGAAATGTCCAAGCGCAAATAAACCAGCCAACTTCCCGGAAAACGTGTTATACATCACCTATGGTTACAATCGGTATGGCATGAGCGCACAAACCGATACGAATTCACTTGGCCTTGGTGGGCATTATATTGAAAGTGCTTCCAATCTCTCGTCTGCCCCACCGGTGAGTGAATCGGATGTTGCCAGCCCTAGCGAGATGATGGCGATTGGAGATGGTTTCAGGGGAGGCGATGGCGTCGTTGGGGAGGGCTTTATGTTATGGAGGACTCATGGCGTGACCGATTATCTCGGCAGCACCAAAAGATCGTATGCCCGTCATCAAGGCCGCGCCAACGTGGTTTTTTGCGACGGCCATGTCGAATCGCCAACGCTGAAATTTCTTTTTGAAGACACCAGCGACGCCGCCTTGGTCCGCTGGAATCGCGACCATCTGCCGCACCGCGAAAAATTGTCGCCGTGACTATTGCTTGGTGGGGCGAGCGTCCTCGCGAGCCGAAATCTGTGGCATTTGTTCCCGAGTTGGCTCGCCAGTAGTCTCGCCCCACCATTGTTCCGCTCTTGAGATTTTTGCCCCACCGGTTATTTTCTCCTCATGCCGATTTACGAGTTTCATTGCGAAAAGTGCGAGCGCGACAGCGAAAGCCTCGTTCGCTCCAGCGATTGGAAGGGAACGGAGTGCCCGCACTGCGGTTCAAAGAAATTGTCCAAGAAATTTTCCGTGTTCGCCTCCGCCGGCTCCGGCGGCAATGACGCGCCGTCATGTGACAGCGGCGGCGGTGGATGTTGTGGCGGCCGTTGCCACGGGCATTGAGTTCCGGTAGGGCTGCGTTGCCGCGCAGCCCAAACTTCGGCGGCGCAGCAACGCCGCCCTACCGTTGGTCACAAACTTCCCTCGCGCTTACACGCGTCAGATCTTCAACCGCCCAATCGGGCTGGTGCCGTTTTAATTCATCCAGCTTCGCGCCGCCGGTGGCCACGGCCAGCACTTTCGCGCCGATGAATTTTCCACAGCGAATGTCAAATGGCGTGTCGCCGACCACAACGATTTCTTCGAGCCGCAAATTTTTCCCCAGCACGCGCCGGCCGCGTTCGAGTGTGGCGGCGGCGATGTGATTGCGGTCTTCGTGGTCATCGGCGAACCCGCCGGTTTTAAAAAAATCCCAAAGTCCGTAGTGGCGCAGTTTGATTTCCGCGCCGAGGCGGATGTTGCCGGTGAGGAGACCGAGCGTCGGCGGATGGGGCAGCGTGCGCAAATCGTTTAAGAATCCCGACACGCCCCGGCAGATTTTGCCGTTGCTTTGCGCGATGATCTGGTCGAGCCAGAAAATGTAACGCTCGAAAAACCGCTGAAAATTTTCCGGCGTCGCCGGGATGTTGTGAAAGCCGAAAAATTCGCGGACGAGATTCACATCAGTGCGCCCGGCGAACCTGATTTTATCAATGCCGTCGCGCGCGTTGAACTCCGTGGCGAAGGTTTTGGCGAAGGCCTGCGAACCGGCCCGGCCCGTGTGAACGAGCGTGCCGTCAACATCAAACAAAACCAGCCGCACCATGCGCAAACGTTGTCAGAATCCGGAATTTTCCGCGAGAATTTTAAGAACAATTGGTGGAATAAGTTGGGCCACCCCGAAGTTGAGTTCTGCGCGCAGCCTTTGCGCGGGTGTCTCTTGCCGCCGCTGCCGGAGCGCCGAACTCCGATTCGGCACGAGGTTTATTGTTCACGGAACACGCCGGGTCGGACCAGCCTTCGCCCGGAAGCTTCGGCGCGGCAGGGACCGGCGCTCCAAAGAGGCATTGCCTCTTCACACCAGGTCACAAGCTTTCGGATTGCGCGTTTCGCCGTGGGCGCGATAATGCCTGCCCGATTTCATGAACGAGTGGAACATTCAGTCCCGCGCCCACGCGTGCGCAGCGTGCGGCCAGCCGTTTGCCGACCGGCAGATCTATCACACGTTGTTGTTCGATGAGCCGCCGGAGTTGCGGCGTTCGGACATCTGCGAGACATGCTCGCAAAAGCAAAGCGCCGGGGACACGCGCAGCCGGGCCGGGTTCATCTCGCATTGGCAGGGAATTTACGAGGCGCCGACTCCGCCCGCCGATCCGATTCACAAGGACACCGCCGAAACGCTGCTGCGGAAATTGATTGAGCAAAACGACCCGCGTTACGCGCCCGCCGGTTACATCCTCGCCGTCATGCTCGAACGCAAGCGTGTGCTGAAGGTGAAGGAACAGGTCGTCAGCGACGGCAAGCGCGTGTTCATTTACGAACAGCCGGGGACCGGCGACGTGTTCACGATTGCCGATCCGAACCTGCGGCTGGACCAGCTCGAGGCCGTCCAACGCGACGTGGCCGCGTTGCTCGAACACGGCTTGAATCCCCCTGCACCCACGGCTCGGGCTGAAACTGTGGTCGCACCGGAAAATCAGCCGACTGCATGAAGTTGAAAACATCGAACATCCAACATTCAACATCGAACGTCGAACGACTCGGCGTCCGGAAACTTCGGCGTTCAGCGTTCGATGTTCGATGTTCGATGTTCCCCGAATAATTCATGTCGGAATTCTCCGAATTTCAAGCCCGCCTCGGCCATACGTTCCGCGACGAGGGCCTGCTGCGGCTGGCGCTCACGCATCCGTCCGTCGCCCATGAGCAAGGCGAAACTGCGCCTTGCGGGGACGAAGCGCAGCGAAGGCCCGCGCACAATCAGCGGCTGGAATTTCTCGGTGACGCCGTGTTGCAACTCGTCCTTACGCAGCAGCTCTACGAGAAATTTCCCGCGTTCGATGAGGGTCCGTTGACAAAAGCGCGCGCGAAACTCGTCAACCGCCGCACGCTGGCCGAACAAGCCCGCGCCCTCGGCCTCGGCGCGCATTTGATTTTGAGCCGGGGTGAGGAAATGCACGGCGGACGCGAACGCGCGTCCGCGCTGGCGGACACGTTTGAGGCGTTGCTCGGCGCGATTTTTTTGGACAGCGGATTTGAAGCGGCGCGCGAATTTATTTTGCGCGAATTTGGCGCGGCCTTCGGCAGGCTGGACACGCTGCCGATCATCGAGAATCCGAAGGGCGAGTTGCAGGAGTTGTTGCAGGCGCGCTCGCCCGAAGCGCCGGAATATCACGTTATCTCCACCACCGGGCCGGATCACGACCGCCTGTTTGAATGCACGGTGCAGCACGAAGGGGTCGAGCTGGCGCGCGGGAGCGGCAAAAGCAAAAAGGCCGCCGAGAGCGATGCGGCTCTGGCGGCATTGAACAAACTGCGCGCGGAATTGGAAATCAAGCCCGGCTCTTGAGCAGGTCGCGGATTTCGGTGAGAAGTTGTTCCGTCGGGGTTGGCGGCGCGGGTGCGGCTTCCGCCTTTTTGATGAGCGCGTTCATGCCTTTCACCAACAGAAATACGCAGAAGGCGACGATGGTGAATTCGATGATGGTGTTCAGAAAAGTCCCGTAGCGCAGCATGACGGCGTCCTTGCCATCAGGGGTCGTGGCTTCGCGCAGGGTGAAGACCAGATTTTTGAAATCCACCTTGCCCAACGCCAGTCCGATGGGCGGCATGAGGACGTCGTTCACCATTGAGGTAATAATCTTTCCGAACGCCACGCCGATGATGACACCGATGGCGAGGTCCACGACATTGCCGCGCATGACGAACGCCTTGAATTCCTGGATTATTTTCATGGTTGGTTTCCTTTCGTGACTTAATTTGTTCCCGTCGCCCCAAAAGTCAACCGGCGTTCAATACCGCGGCACGTTGGAATCAATTTCGTCCGACCAGGCGGTAATGCCACCCTTGACGCTCTTCAAGTATTTGAAGCCCTGCTCGCGCAGGAAGCCCAGCGCCTTGAGCGAACGCACGCCGGCCTTGCAGTGGAGGTAATAATGCTGGTTCGGGTCGAGTTCGGTGAACCGCTGCTGGATCTGGCTCAACGGCAGCAGCGGCACGCCTTTCACATGGGCGATTTCGTATTCGTCGGGTTCGCGCACGTCAATGACCTTGATGCCGAGCTTCGGATCATCGAGCGCCTGCTTCATGTCCTGCACCGTGACTTCGTCCGGATTGGCCTGCGGCGCGGCCGGTTCGGGCGCGATGCCGCAGAACATCTCGTAATCGCCCAATTCCTTGATGGTTGGATGTTCGCCGCAAACGGGGCATTGCGGGTCGCGGCGCAATTTCAGTTCGCGGAACTTCATGTCGAGCGCGTTGAACAGCAGCAATCGCCCGACGAGGGTGTTGCCCTTGCCGAGGGCGAGCTTCAAAATCTCCGTCGCCTGGATGCAGCCGACAATGCCGGGCAACACGCCGAGCACGCCGCCTTCTGAGCAGCTTGGCACCATGCCGGGTGGCGGCGGTTCGGGATAAAGACAGCGGTAGCACGGCCCGCCGAGATGCGGTGCGAACACGCTGGCCTGGCCCTCGAAACGGAAAATCGAGCCATAAACGTTCGGCTTCTTGAGCAAGACGCAGGCGTCGTTCGTGAGATAGCGCGTCGGGAAATTGTCCGTGCCATCCACGACGATGTCGTAGGGCCGGATGAGGTCGAGGGCGTTTTCGGACGTGATGCGGGTGTTGTAGATGACGACCTCGCAATTCGGATTGATGCCCGCGATGGTTTCCTTGGCCGACTGTGCCTTGGGACGGCCGACGTCGGCGTCCGTGTGCAGAATCTGGCGCTGGAGGTTGGAATAATCCACGGTGTCGAAATCCACTATAGCTAATTTTCCTATCCCGGCGGCGGCGAGGTACATGGCGATGGGCGAACCGAGGCCACCGGCGCCGATGCACAGCACGCTGGCGGCCTTGATTTTCTTTTGGCCGGCCAGACCGACTTCGGGCAGAATCAGGTGCCGTGAGTAACGGCGGATTTCGTCATTGTTCAGTTCCATAAATCGAGCAAATAAGGATATTGCAAAAGGTGAGAAAATGAAAGTTTTTAGAATTATACTATTGGGTTTTGGTATGTTGGTTGTTTTTGTCGTTGGCGGGGTCATGTTCCTGAACCGCCATACCGTAATAACAAATGATCAAGTCATGGCGCGGCTTGAAAAGGCCGGTGGCGTAGATGAAGTCAATAAGGAAGCGGAAGTCATATTTAGCGTGTTTGGAACAAATGATGTCTTTATTTTACAAGATTATGGAATTCCTCACCTAAATGATTATCCCGAAATGAAAAGTCATCCTGAAATCAAAAGCTTTCCGGCAATCTTCGCACTTGGAGATGTAGTCATGGTGCAAGGTGGATCTTTTAATACCGCGCCAGAAATTCATGTCCGATACGGAAAACACAATCAGGCAAAAACAATCGACATTTTCCCGCCAAGCTTTGATGTAAATAAGGCAACAAACTTCTCAAACATTTCAGTCTTTCTGAGCGACCCCAGTTATCTTCGAGTTACAAACAATATCTTTGCATGGAAAGGAAAACATTGAAAACGCCAAGCGCGCAAACCGCCGCTGCGGCCGACGCTCGCCATCGTGCTCGGCAGCGGATTTCATCACGCGCTGACGGAACTGCGCGTGAAGAAAAGCCCGTTGCGATGCGGCATGGGCTGGATTAAAGTTGCGCCATGAGCACGGTTCAAGAAATCGAAACGGCCATCCAAAAACTGAAGCCGCAGGAAATCCGTGAAGTCGCCGACTGGCTTCAGGAATTGCGCGAGGAGCTTTGGGACAAGCAGATTGACGCCGATGCCAAGGCTGGACGGCTGGACAAACTCGCTGAAAAGGCTCTCGAGGATTATCGTGCCGGTCGAACAAAGCCGCTGGATGAAATCCTCGACCGGCGCTGAATTTCCAACCTCATGCGGCAAGCACCGTAGGTGCGATATCTTTGTAGCATCCGCATCATACAAATTCCAAGCTCCGTAGGAGCGGCATAAATGTTCCTGACTATTTCGCTCCTGCCGGAGCTTGGTTGTTTTTGAAATCTGGTTCTACAAAGATGTCGCGCCTACGACGCTTTTTTGGAAAACTCAATCCTCGTAAAAATGAAACCGAAAGCCACTCCTCAAATCGCCGCCGCGCGGCTCAAAAAAATTTCACCGCTGCGCCCGACGCTGGCCATCGTGTTGGGCAGCGGATTTCACCATGTCCTCAGCGAACTACGCGTGGACAAAAAAGTTTCCTACGCAAAAATTCCCGGTTTTCCCAAACCGACCGTGAGCGGCCACGCGGGCGAATTGTATTTCGGCCACCTCGGCAAAACGCCGGTGATGGTTTTGAGCGGACGGGCGCACTTTTACGAAGGCCATCCGATGGAACGCGTCACGTTCGCCGTACGCGCGCTGGCGGCGTTCGGCATCTGTGATTTGCTGCTCACGAACGCGGCAGGCGGAATCAACCCCGACTTTCGTCGGGGCGATTTCATGGTGTTGACCGACCACATCAATTTGATGGGAGCCAATCCGCTTCGTGGTGGCGACGCCTCGTCGCCGGAAGCTTTTGCGACGGGGGCGTCGCAGTCACTGCCAAGATTTGTGGACATGACGCAGGTTTATGATGCGAAGTTGGGCGCGCTGTTGTTCCGCGCCGGAAAAAGTTGCAACTTAAGGCTGCAACGCGGCGTCTATCTGGCAGTGAGCGGGCCGAGCTACGAAACGCCGGCGGAAATCCGCGCGTTTGCACGGCTGGGCGCAGATGCAGTGGGCATGAGCACGGTGCCGGAGGCGATGGTGGCGCGGCAATGCGGATTGAACGTCGCGGCGGTTTCATGCATCACAAATGCGGCGGCGGGCATCGGCAAAAGAAAATTATCGCACGCGGAAGTGTTGGAAACCGCCGGGCGAGTGAAGACTTTGGCAGCTAAACTGCTGAAACATTTCGTCGGGTTATATGGGCAAAATTGATAAACAGCAGTTGGTGCGGGCGGCGGCAAGGGCGCGGGAACGGGCGGTGGCGCCCTATTCCAAATTCAAGGTCGGTGCGGCATTGCTCGCACAAAATGGTGAAATCATTTCCGGTGCGAATGTGGAAAGCGCGAGTTACGGTTTGACGTGTTGCGCCGAGCGCGTGGCACTGTTCAACGCGCTGACGAGCGGAAAGAAAAATTTTGTCGCGGTGGCGGTTGTGGCACGCGCGCCCGGCGGTCCGATGCCGTGCGGCGCGTGCCGGCAGTTGCTGGCGGAATACGCCCCGGGCGCAAGGGTGTTGGTCGCGGACAGCCGCGCGCCGGGCAAAATCAGGGAATTCACGGTGCGGGAACTTCTGCCATCGGCGTTTGGCATTCCTTGAAATTTCTCAAAAGAACGGTAGGCTACGATGCTCTGGTTGATTTGAATGAAATCTGAAGTTGTATTCGGTTTGGAGGGCGCGGCATGGCCGGCGTTGCTGTTGAACGCGGGCGGCGTGGTGTTGCGCTCGAACACGGCGGCAACGAACACGTTTGACGCCGCATTGGCCTGCGAATCCCCGCAGTTGTCGGCAATTTGGTCGCCGGAAAACGGCAGAACGCCGGAGGAATTTTTTGCTCGTTGGGAGCAATCACCGACCGTGACGGCGGATTTGAAATTTCGCGTTGCGAACGGCGCAACGATAAAATTCACAACGGCGATCTGCGCTTTCAATTCGGAGGGCCGCAAGTGGTTCGTTTTGCAATTATTGCCCGCGGTTGTGCCGGGGTCGGCAACCGCCCCGGAAGTTTCAGCCATGGCGCACGCCCCGGGCGAAACCAAAACTGCGCCGGACGCGGGCGGTATGATGCTCAAGCAAAAACTGGAGTGCGCGTTGCAACTGGCGCGGTCGGTGTCGCTGGATTTCAACAACGCGCTGACGAGCATTCTCGGCCACACATCGTTGCTGTTGAGCAAGGCCGAGGCAGGGCATCCGTGGCGGCATTCGCTGATGGAGGTGGAAAAATCGGCGTCGCGCGCGGCGGAGATCGCCAACGAACTCACCGTGTTCAGCCGTCAGGAAAAGGAAGCGCAACGCGCGCCGCCGGGGAATTTGAACTTGGTGGTGAGCCGCTGCGTGGATTTTTTCCGCGGCGAGCACGGTGCAAAAATCGCATGGAAGATGCAATTGGAGCGGGGATTGTTCTCGGCGCGATTTGACGAGGCAAAAGTGCAGCAGGCATTGACGAAAATTTTGGAAAACGCGGTGGAAGCCATCGCCGGCGGGAGTGGTCAAATCTTTGCGCAAACGCGCAATGTGGATCTGGCCGAGCCGACGCAGGATTGCAACGTGCATCTGGCCGCCGGGGCTTACGTGTGCATTGAGATTGGCGACAGTGGTCCGGGCATTGAGGCGGACATATTGCCGCGAATTTTCGAGCCGTTTTTCACGACGAAAAACGCCAGTCATCGTGGATTGGGGCTCGCCCTGGTTTATGGCATCGTGACGAATCACGGCGGTGGCGTGGCGGTGTCCAGCAAGCCGGGCGCGGGCACGTCGGTGCGTGTTTATATGCAGGCGGAAAAGCAATTCATCCCTGAAAGCTCCGGCACGGATGAAAATTTGCACGGCACGGAAACCATTCTCGTTGTGGACGACGAAAGTCTGCTGCTGACCATGGCCGAAATGATTTTGTCCGAATACGGTTATTGCGTGCTGACGGCGAACAGCGGCCAGAAGGCGCTGGCGATACTCTCACGCGACAACGTGCAAGTTGACCTAATCATCACGGATTTGGTCATGCCGACAATGGGGGGGCGCGAATTCATCGAGCGCGCCCGGCAACTCGTGCCCGCCACGCGGATTATGAGCACCAGCGGCTACGTGATGCCGGCGGACAAGCAAACCGGCACACCGTATCTGCAGAAACCGTTCACGAGCTACGAATTGCTGGCGAAAGTGAAACAAGTGCTGACGCAAACACCTGCTGTTGACTAAGGCGGGGGGTTTTGTTTAACTTTGCTTATTATGCAAATTGAAAGCCTAAAAGTATTCTGTGATTTGGCTGAAACAGAAAGCTTCACCAAAGCCGCTCAAATCAACGGCGTCACGCAATCAGCCGTGAGCCAGCAAATCAGTTCGCTGGAACGCATGTTCAAGTCGCTGCTCATCGAGCGCAGCAAGAAAAAATTCCGCCTCACGCGCGAAGGCCAGATGCTTTACGATTTCAGCAAACAAATCATCCAGACCTACGAATCGCTGCACAGCAAATTGCAGGAATTGAAGAACATTATTTCCGGCACGATTCGCGTGGCGACCATTTACAGCATCGGCCTGCACGATTTGCCGCCGTATATCAAAAAATTCCTGAAGAGCTACCCCACCGTCAACGTCCATGTCGAATACCGCCGCGCCAACCAGGTTTATGATGACGTGCTCAGCAACGTCGTGGACATGGGGCTGGTCGTGTATCCGGCCAAAGACTCCAAGCTCGAAATCGTTGCGCTGCACAAAGACCCCCTGGTGTTGATCTGCCATCCGCAGCATCCGTTTGCCCGGCAGAAATCCATCCGGCTCAAGGCGCTGACCGGGCAGAAGTTCATTGGTTTCGAGCCGGACATTCCCACGCGCAAGGCGCTGGACAAAATTTTGAAGGAGCACGGCGTGGACCCGAAATACGCCATGGAATTCGACAACATCGAAACGGTGAAGCGCGCGGTGGAAATTGACGCGGGCATTTCGATTGTGCCGCAGGGCACGGTCATACAGGAAGTCGCCAAGCAAACGCTCGCCGCCGTGCCGATTGAGGACGGCAGCTTTTACCGTCCGATCGCCGCGATTTACAAAAAGAACAAGGTGCTTTCGCCGGCGATGAAACAATTTCTGACGCTGCTCAAAGATACGGCGTAGAAGATTATTTCAAATTCGCCGGATTCAGCGGCTTCAAGTCCTTCGGCACGAACAGTCCGTTTTTGCGGATCAGTTCACCGTCGAACCACACTTCACCGCCGCCCCATTCGGGACGCTGGATCAGCACCATGTCCCAGTGCACCGCCGAGCGGTTGCCGTTGTCGCATTCCTCGTAAGCCTGGCCGGGTGTGAAGTGCAGCGAACCGGCGATTTTCTCGTCGAACAAAATGTCGCACATCGGATTCAAAATGTAGGGATTGAACCCAAGTGAAAATTCGCCCACGTAACGCGCGCCGGCGTCGGTATCCAAAATTTCATTTAGCCGTTTCGTGTTGTTCGCCGCCGTGTTGACCACTTTGCCATCCTTGAATTCGAGCCGGACGTTTTCAAATTTTGTTCCGGCATAAATCGTCGGCGTGTTGAATTGAATCACGCCGTTCACGGAATTTTTCACCGGACAGGAAAACACTTCGCCGTCGGGAATGTTGCGGTCGCCCTTGCACATTTTCGCGCCGATGCCCTTGATGCTGAAGGTGAGGTCGGTGCCGGGACTTTTGAGATGGACGTGGTCGGCGCGTTTCATCCGGCGTTCGAGCGGAACCATCGCGCGCGCCATTTTCGCGTAATTCATCGTGCAAACGTCGAAATACAGTTTTTCAAACGCCTCGGTGCTCATGCCGGCGGCCTGGGCCATGCTCGGCGTCGGCCAGCGCAGCACGCACCAGCGCGTCCGGTTGACGCGATAATCCAGCACCGGCCGCGTGATGCGGGAGTAAAGCGACATGCGGTCGGACGGCACGTCGGCGTTTTCACTCGCGTTCAGGCTGCCGCGAATGGCGATGTAGGCCTGGACCTTTTTCATGCGGAACAGTTCGATATCGCGGAGCAGTGCGGCGTGTTTTTCGTTCGTCTCGCGCACCATTTCGCGCGAAATGCGCGTATGGCGGACTTCGACCAGCGGCGTGCCGCCGGCGGCGCGGACGGCGCGCATGAGTTCAATGGAAAATTCGTCGGGCACATCAATCATGTCCAGCAGCACGCGGTCGCCCTTTTTGATCTGGGTGGAATAATTCACGAGCAGCTTCGCCAGTTTCTTGTAACGCAGATCGGTCATAATCCTTCAAGGCTAACCGGACAAACGGCTTTGTCCAGCGGAGTCATTGCAGCTTGTTGAAATACGCGGTTATGATAAACTCATTCACATGAAGTTCAATTTTTATGCTGTGGCGGCGTTTTTGTTCCTGGCGCTGGCCGCGCGGGCGCAGACAACGGCGTTCACCTATCAAGGGCAGTTGAGCAGCAGCAATGCGCCCGCCAACGGCATTTACGATTTCCGGTTCCGGCTTTTTGACTCGGGCAGCAACGTCGTCTCCGCGCCGCTCACCAATTCATCCGTCGGCGTGACGAACGGCTCTTTCATCGTGACGCTGAATTTTGGCGCGACGATTTTTGACGGCAGCGACCGCTGGCTGCAAATCGCCGTCCGTGCTTTCGGCGACACGAACGCCTACACCGCGCTTTCGCCGTTGCAGCAAATCACTTCGACACCGTATGCCATCCGCGCCATCAACGCGACCAGCGCGTCGAACGCGGTTTTTCTGACCGCGCCGTTGCAGGGAACGAACATTATCGGCACGATCCGCGCCACGAATCTGCCGCCGAACGTGGCATTCCTCGATAGCAATCAGATTTTCACTGCCTCGAACACATTCAATGGCGTGGTGACGGCGAATAATTCCTTGAACGTTTTTTCCGGCGCGTTTACGGGTAACGCCGGCGGATTGATAAATGTTCCGGCCACGAGTCTGACCGGCACGTTGCCGGACGCGCGGCTGTCCGCGAACGTGGCGATGCAAAGCAATCCCAACTTGAATTTCGCCGGCGCCGTTTCCGCCACCAACTTCACCGGCGCCGGCCACGGGCTGACCAACGTGCCGGGCGCGTTCTTCTGGGTGATCGTGCCGGGAATTAATACTCTAGCCCAGCCCAATGTCGGTTACATCTGCACCAATGACGTGAATCCGGTGACGATCACGTTGCCGCCGTCGCTTAGCGTCGGCGACACGTTCCGCGTGGCGGGCGTGGGCGCGGCGGGCTGGATCATCGCGCAGGCCAACAATCAAACGATTCTCGCTGGAAATCTTTCCGACAGCATCGGTGCGAGTTGGACGGCGCGTGGTTCAACCGCCAATTGGTCTGCCGTCGCGTCATCAGGAGATGGCAGCAAACTTGTCGCCACCGTGAAAGGTGGGCAGATTTACACTTCAGCGGATTCTGGCGTGACGTGGACGCCGCGGGACAGTGGCCGCAACTGGTCGTCCGTTGCATCGTCGGCGGACGGTACCAAACTGGTCGCAGGGGTGGGCGACAACGCCAGTTTGTTCGGCAACATTTACACCTCGGTCAATTCCGGCGGATCGTGGGCGCCACACGACAGCACGCGGCAGTGGGTTTCGGTGGCATCGTCGGCGGACGGCACCAAACTGGTCGCGGCGGTTTATGGCACGGCTTCGGCCGGAAATCCCGGGGCTTATATTTCAAACAATTCGGGTGTGGGTTGGAGCCGCACCCTGGCGGTTTCATTTTGTTCCTCCGTCGCCTCTTCGGCGGACGGCACCAAACTGGCCGCGGCGGTTTATGGCGGGCAAATCTGGACTTCGATCAATTCCGGCGGCAATTGGGTGGCGCGTGACAGCAGCCGGAATTGGACGGCGGTGGCATCCTCCGCAGATGGAAACCGGTTGATCGCGGCGGTCAGCAGCGGTCAACTTTACATTTCTTCCGATTCTGGCACAACATGGATAGGCAATTCATCCATAAGCGGGACATGGACTTCGGTCGCTTCGTCAGCGGATGGTTCGCGGCTGGTGGCAGTGGCGAGCAGCGGTAATGTCTACACTTCAAATAACTCCGGCACCACGTGGGCGCAACGTATGGGCCTGCCGACGGCGTCATGGACGGGGGTGGCTTCCTCGGCGGACGGCAGCAAGCTCGTGTTGGTAGCCAATGGAAATCAGATTTACACTTCATCACAAGGCAGCACGACAACCGGCACGACGGGTTATCTCAGCGGCGCGCGCCTGACGGCCATTGAATTGGAATACGTCGGCAGCGGAATTTTCATACCGCTGAGTCACGAAGGAACCATTCGGGCATATTAAAAATCGGATGAATCGGGAAACATTGGATCGCTGGTGCGAGCGGGGCATTCTGGGTTTGGTGCTCGGCATTCTGGTTTTTGGCCCGCTGGCAATGGGCGCGGTGGACACGCCGGAATTTCTCGTCATTCAAGGATTGACGGTGGCCGTGATGCTCGTGTGGGCGCTGCGATTGTGGATCAGCCCGAAACCACAATTGCTCTGGCCGCCGCTGGGTTGGGCGGTGCTGGCGTTCGCGGCCCTTGCCATCGGACGTTATCTCACGGCGGACATCGAATACGTCGCGCGGCTGGAAATGATCCGGATGTTGATGTATGCGTTCGTGTTTTTTGCCGTCGTCAACAATTTATACCGGCAGGAATCGGTGCAAATCATCAGTTTCACGCTGATTTTTCTGGCGATGGGGATTTCGTGCTTTGCCGTTTACCAATTTTTGACGCACTCGAATCGGGTCTGGGATTATGTATCGCCTTATCTGGGGCGAGCCTCGGGCACTTACATTTCACCGAACAATTTCGCGGGCTTTCTGGAAATGCTTCTGCCGCTGGCGACGGCTTACGTTTTGGTGGGGCGAATGAAGCCGGTCGTCCGGATTTTGCTCGGTTACTCCGCTCTGGTCATGCTGGCGGGGATGGTTGTGACGTTTTCGCGCGGCGGCTGGGTGGCAGTTGTCGTGGCGTTGCTGGTGCTTTTGGGAATATTGATTTTTCATCGCAACCACCGGTTGCCGGCCTTTTTGCTTTTGGTCGTTTTGGCCGTGGGGGGAACGGTTTTCGTCACCAATTATTTGTCGAAGACGCTCAGTTACATGCGCCGCGTGGGAACACCCGGGGAAACCGGGGAACTTAACCTTGCGGTCCGCCTCGACATCTGGACGGCGGCGGAACAGATGTGGCGGGATCATTTTTGGTGGGGTGTCGGGCCGGCGCATTACGACTATCGTTTCCGGGAATATCGTCCGGAAAGTGTCCAGATGAGTCCCGACCGCGCGCACAATGATTACTTGAACCTGCTGGCCGATTGGGGCGCAGCGGGCGGAATCATCGTGCTCGCCGGCATGGTGACATTCGGTGCGGGATTGCGGAAAACGTGGAAATATGTCCGCCCGTCGGAAAATGATTTTGGCCGCGGCATGAGCAATCGCTTCGCTTTTTTCCTCGGCGCATCCGCCGGATTGTTCGCGCTGGCAGTGCATTCGATGGTGGATTTCAATCTGCACATTCCGGCCAATGCAATTCTCGGTGTGACGTTGCTGGCGTTGTTGAGCGGTAACCTGCGGTTTGCCACGGAGCGTCACTGGCTGGGCGCGCGCTTGCCCGTCAAAATGCTCGCCACTTTGGTGCTGGTTGCAGGTGTTGCCTATTTGGGCTGCCAGGGCTGGCGTCGTGGGCAGGAAGCGGTCTGGCTGGCACGGGCGGAACAGTCGCCGGTTTATTCACCAGCGCAGGCCGCAAATTTAAAAAAAGCATTTGACGTCGAGTTGATGAATTTTGAAACGGCCTACAACATCGGCGAAGCCTATCGGGTCCAAAGTTTCGACGGTGGACAAAATTACGAAGACCTGGCAAAAACGGCGATGCAATGGTATGCGCGCGGCATGAAACTCAATCCGCATGATGGCTACAATTATTTGCGTTACGGCATGTGTCTTGACTGGCTGGAAAAGCACGATGAGGCCGGGCCGTATTTCAACCGCGCTGACGCGCTCGACCCCAACAGTTATTACACGGCGGCGAACATTGGGTGGCATTACGTTCAGGCTGGAAATTACGCCGCCGCCCGGCCGTGGCTGGAACGGTCATTGCGGCTGCGCTGGCAGCAAAATGGAGCGGCTGCCTCCTATCTGGAAATCACCGAGCGCAAACTCGTCGAAAATGCCTCCGGCCAGAACGTTTTGCCCCCCGGTTTTTGAGCGCAAAATGGCAAAAATTTTTAGTTGACATTTGACAGTTTATCCTTAAATTAGTAACAAGTAGAAAAAAAATAGGAAGAAAATTATGAAACACATCCAGACTTTGGTCTTTACGGCGATTTGCGGGTTTGTCTTGACGCTGGCTGCTGGCGCAGTTGCACAATCATCAATCCAGCCGGGCGTGGTCACCGCGGTTCGCATTGTGGGCGGGGCCAGCTACTCATTGGGAGATGGCAAATGGCATCCGCTGGTGGTGGGCAAAATTCTCACCGCCGGTTCCATTATTCAGACGGGTCCCGATGCAACAGTGGACATTATTTTGGGCAAGAAAATACTAATGCCTCAGGCAATACTAAGGCCTCAGGATAATCCACTACCGGATCGAATCTCTCTGGCAGCGGATGCAAAAGTGCGCGGCTATGTCTCTTACAGACCTGCAGCGGAACAAAACGCCGTTCGCATGATGGGCGACACCGTGCTGGCCATTGATAAACTGACCGTTAACGACACGGGAGTGGACACCGTTAACGACACGGAACTGGATTTGCGTCAGGGGGGCATCTACTGTAGCGTCAAAAAATTTTCCGGTGCGTCCCAATACCTCATTAAAATCCCCAACGGCATAGCCGGCGTTCGCGGCACGCTGTTCTATATTAACGCAAACGGTCGGATTATCGTGTATAAAAATTCCGTGGTGCTTTCCATCACCGGCCCGGATGGCAACCCAATTACTGTGGTTGTAGATGCAGGCAATCAGTTTGATCCAGGAAATCTGGGAAACGGCCAGTCCGGTACATTGCCACTTGGCGTCAGTCCATTGCCACTTGGCGTCAGTCCATTGCCACCCGGTCTGGGTGGCGATTTGGATAGAATTTTTGCTGCACTTCGTACAATATATTTTCCTGTTTATGGAGAGATTAACTTCACACGTGACTGGACCCAATTGAACATTTCACCGACACAAGGGTCCCAGCCATAGTAGTGGCTCGGGTTTTGACGCGGCGCAACAATAGAAACATCAGGACCGTCAGAAGCCTTTCATAGAAACCAGAGCAGCCTTGAGTTGTTCTGGTTTTTTGTTTAATTGGGCGCGGTGAAGTTCAAACCTTTCAAACGTGCGCCGGTCATTCTGGCCGTTTCCGTTCTCGTGTTCGTTTGCGGCGTCCGGCTGCTGCGGCTTGATTTTTTTGAGCGGCTGGAGCGCATGACCTACGATTTGCGCGTCCGCACCGCCCAAAAATTTCCCGCGCCCGCCGCCACCAACCTCGCTTTTATTTCCATCGAGGAATCCAGTATCACCGCCGTGCGAAGCGGCAAACTCGGCTACCACTTCGGCCTCTACTGGCCGCGTCAGGTTTATGGCCGGCTGGTTGAAGAATTATCCGCTCAAGGCGCCAAAACCGTCGCGTTCGATGTGCTCTTCGGAGAACTGCGCACCGACCATCCACTAGTAACCATGGCCAATGGCAATTTCATTGAGTCCGATGATTTCTTTGCGTTGCAAATGCGCCATGCCGGAAACGTCCTCCTCGCCGTCGTGCCTGACGTTGTGCCGCCCGACTTGTTTTTGACCAATGCGCTCGCACCCGGCGACATTTCGACGGAAAAGGATTCCGATGGGGTTCTGCGCCGGGTCCGGGCTTTTGACGACCAAGGCGTCTGGGACATGGGAATCGTGCTCGCGGCGCTGGAATTAAACCTCGACCTTGCCCACCCCGATTTGGACCTGACACATGGGCGAATCACGCTGCACGGTACGAATGGCATTGAGCGCGTGATTCCCGTGGACCGTGACGGCTATTTTTACATTGATTGGCGGCTGAAACCAAATGATCCGCGCCTCTTGCGCGCGCCGATTGAAAATTTGCTCTGGCAGGACAGGCAACGGTTGCTTGACCGAACCAATGGACTTAGCGATGACTTTCGCGGCAAACTTGTCATCGTCGGCTCCGCCGCGCAAGGTAATGACCTGACGGACCTTGGCGCAACGCCGTTGGAAAAAAATACGCTGCTCGTCAGCAAATATTGGAACGTCGCCAATTCCGTCATCACCAACCAATTCATCCGCTGCGCATCATTGCCAACAGAAATGGCATTGATAATTTTTCTCGGTGCGCTGACGGCTTTTCTCACCTGGCAAATGCGGGCATTTGCGGCTTCGGCGGCGGTTTTGCTGCTGTTGCTGGCTTATGTGGCCGTCGCTTTTTTCATCTTCGTGCAATTTCGTTACTGGCTGCCACTGGTGTTTCCAATTGCGGGTGCGATGTTGGTCGAGCATGTGAGTTTGGTCACGTATCGCGTCGTGTTTGAGGAACGCGAACAGCGACGCGTCAAATCAGTTTTTTCCAAAATCGTTTCGCCCGACGTGATGAACGAGTTGCTTCAGGCGGAAAAACTTTCCCTCGGCGGCACGCGCCGGGAATTGACCGTGTTTTTCGCCGACGTGCGCGGTTTCACCACGCTGACGGACGAAATGCAGGAACGCGTGGCGGAGTTTGTCCGTGAACGGCAGCTGGATTCCGCCGCGGCGGAGGCGTGTTTTGACGAATCCGCGCGCGAAACGCTCAATACCGTAAACCTTTATCTCGCGGTGGTCGCCGACGCAGTGAAAACGCATGGCGGCACGCTGGACAAATACATCGGCGACTGCGTCATGGCGTTTTGGGGCGCGCCGACACCGAACGAGAAACATGCGCTGGCGTGTGTGCGGGCGGCCATTGAGACACAACGCGCCATCCATGAATTGAACCAAAGGCGCATGGCGGAAAATTCGCAGCGCGAAATTGAAAACCGGGCGCGACTTTCCGCGGGGCTGCCGCCCAAGCCGCCGTTGCGCGCGTTGCAACTGGGCACGGGCATCAATACCGGTCTCGTGACGGTTGGCCTCATGGGTTCGGACGTTCATCAATACAACTACACCGTGTTTGGCCGCGAAGTGAATCTTGCCAGCCGGCTGGAAAGTGTTTCCGGCAGCGGTCGCATCATCATCAGCGACACGACCTACAACCATTTGCTGCGCGAAGACCCGGTGCTGGCCTTGACCTGCATCGAAATGTTCCCGGTCACGGTCAAGGGCATTCGCGATGCCGTGCGGATTTACGAAGTGCCGTGGCAAACGCCGCCGGCAAAATGACTTTGCGGCATCGTTTTCGTCCTCGTCAAATTTGCCGTAAATGCTAAAGTGATTTTGATGCGCACAGCGATTTATCCCGGCAGTTTTGATCCGTTGACCAACGGCCACCTGGACGTGATTCAGCGCGCGGCCAAATTATTCGACCGCGTCGTCGTGGCCGTTGCGAAAAACGATGGCAAACAGCCGCTGTTCACGCTCGACGAACGGTTCGCGCTCGTGAAAAAAGCCATGAAACATTTGCCGAACGTTGAAGCGGACGCGTTTGACGGCCTGCTCGTCGAATATGTCGCGAGTCGAAAAGCGCAGGCGATTGTGCGCGGATTGCGCGCGGTGTCGGATTTTGAATTTGAGTTTCAACTCGCATTGATGAACCGCAAGCTGAACGAAAACATCGAAACGATTTTTATGATGCCCAAGGACACTTACACGTTTCTCAGCTCGCGCCTCGTGAAGGAAATCGCGCGGCTGGGCGGCGACGTGAGCGCGTTTGTGCCCGCGCACGTGCAAAACGCCCTGACGAAAAAATTTGCCGGGACGAAAAGGAGTTAAGTCATGCCGCTCGTCGTCAATCTGCGTCATCTGGAGGAGCACGACGTAATTTTGCGCGGCGAATTGCCGGTGGACGAGCTGGATCTGGACACGCGCGACGAAATGATTGGGGTCACGCAGCCGTTGCGGCATGAGTTGGAGGTTCAATTGCTGGATCGCAGCCTGTTGATTCGCGGCTCGTTGCGGCTTACGCTGGAGTGCCGGTGCGTCCGCTGTTTGAAACCGTTCGAGCGCGAGTTGGAATTGAATCCGTGGACGTGCCATTTGCCGCTCGAAGGCGAGGAACAGGTGCCCGTCATCAACGATTGCGCGGACTTGACGCCGTATGTGCGTGAAGATATGCTGCTTGAATTTCCGCGGCATCCATTGTGCAAACCGGACTGTCGCGGATTGGAAAAAATAAAAACCGGCAAGGCCAAAAACACCGGCGGCAAGGATAAATTGATTCCGTCCGCGTGGGCTGAATTAGACAAGTTAAAATTGTAAATTTAAATTTATGGGTGTTCCAAAACGCAAACCGTCCCACAGCCGGCAGCGCATGCGCCGTGCTTACAACAGTGTGCTGAAGTTGCCGCAACTCGGCACGTGCCCGCAATGCGCCGCGCCGTATGTGCCACACCGGGTTTGTCCGGCGTGCGGTTATTACAAAGGCCGTCAGGTGTTGACCATCACGGCGGGCACTTGATTTTGCGCCGGGACGCGGACATTCCGCGTTCTTTCATCTATGCGAATAGCGGTAGATGTCATGGGCGGCGACCACGGGTGTGCGGTCGTCGTCGAGGGCGTCCGGCGCGCGCTGGAGGCCGACCAAAAAATCTCCACGCTTTTTCTCGTTGGCGATCAGGCGGAGATCGAGTCCGCGCTTGGCGCGACGGGCTGTCATGATCTGCGCGTTCAAATCGTTCATGCCAGCGAAGTCGTGACGATGGATGACAGGCCCGTCACCGCGCTTCGCAAAAAACGCGACAGCTCCATTGGCCGCGGCGCCGAACTTGTTCACGACGGCCAGGCCGATGCGGTTGTTTCGCTCGGCAACACGGGCGGCATTTTCGCGGCGGCCACTTTCAAACTGGGCCGTATCTCCGGCGTGGAACGCGGCTGCATTGCCACGATCATTCCGCGGCAGGAAAATGAATTTGTCCTGCTCGACGCCGGTGCGAACATCGAATGCAAACCGCTGCACCTCGCCCAATTTGCCGTGATGGGCAATGTTTATTCGCGTGAAGTGCTGGGACGCAAAAAACCGCGCGTGGGCATTCTCAGCATCGGCACGGAAGATTCCAAGGGCAACGAACTGACGCTCGGAGCCTTCAAATTGTGCCAGCAGCTCGACTTGAATTTCATCGGCAACGTCGAAGGACATGATTTGTTCAAGGACCACGTGGACGTGGTCGTGTGCGACGGCTTTGTCGGCAACATTGTTTTGAAAACATGCGAGAGTCTGGCGGTGGGGATGATTTCGATGCTCAAGCGTGAGTTGATGCGCAATCCCAAACGCCAGCTCGGCGCGTTGCTCGCGAAAAATGCCTTTCATGCCATCCGGCGGCGCATGGACCCGGAGGTTTACGGCGGGGCACCGTTGCTCGGGTTCAACGGCATGGTGTTCAAGGCGCACGGTTCGGCGCGCGAACGCGCCATTGCCAGCGCCCTGCGCGTGACGGTCGAGGCCGTGCAGCATCACGTCAACGAAATCATCGCCCGTGAAATGGCGCAGGCCAATGAAAAGCTGGCCGCCGCAGAAATTTCCGTTCCTGTTTCCGCATGAGTCCCAAATTCAATAATCCGCGCGCCAAACACAATTTCCAGGGCCGCACCTGTTCCATCACCGGCGTCGGCTCGTATGTGCCGGCGAAAATTTTGACCAATGCCGACCTCGAAAAAATGGTCGAGACCTCGGATGAATGGATCATCACACGCACCGGCATCAAGCAGCGGCGGCTGGCGGCCAAGGATGAATTCACTTCCGACATGGCGGCGCACGCGGCGCAGCGTGCGATGAAAAAGGCCGGGGTCACTGCCGACCAGATTGACCTCATCATTGTCGCCACCATCACGCCGGATATGCCGTTTCCGGCGACGGCGTGCATCGTCCAGCAAAAAATCGGCGCGCGCCGGGCGGCGGCGTTTGATCTGGAGGCGGCGTGTTCCGGGTTCATTTACGGTTTGGAAGTAGGACAGCAGTTCATCATGTCGCGCACCTATGACACCGTGCTGGTCATTGGCGCGGAAAAACTTTCTTCGATTGTGGATTGGAAGGACCGCAACACCTGTGTGCTGTTTGGCGACGGCGCGGGAGCGGCGATTCTGCAAAGCCGTCCGAATTCGCACGGGCTTTTGACTGCGGTGATGGGCGCGGACGGGTCGAAAGGCAGTTTGCTCCACATGCCCGGCGGGGGCAGCCGTTGTCCGGCCTCCGCGGATTCGGTCGCGGCGAAACTTCACTATTTGCGAATGGACGGCCGCGAGACTTTCAAAAACGCCGTCCAGGCGATGTACCACGCGGCACAGGAGGCGTTGCGCCGTTGTGAATTGGACATTTCGAAAATCAAATGCGTCATCCCGCATCAGGCGAACCGCCGGGTCATTGACGCGGTGGGCAAACGCCTTGGCGCCACATCGGAACAATTGTTCATCAATTTGGACCGTTACGGCAACACGTCGGCGGCATCGGTGGCCATTGCGTTGGACGAAGCCGTTTCTTCGGGAAAAATCCAGCGTGGCGATTTGATTTTGATGATGGTTTTTGGCGCCGGCCTGACCTGGGGCGCGGCGGTCATTGAATGGTAAAATCTTATTCATTACATTTGAATAGTTAATTTGACGATCGCCTTTGACGTGTTAGTTTAGTGTGATTCTATGAGCGCCAAAAAATTTGAGAGTGCTGGTTCATTCCAACAACAAATCACCGTGGAGGGCCGGCAGGCCCGTTTGGAGCTTTCCGCCGAGTCGTTCGTCATTCACAAAGGCGGCATCGAATTCCGAAGCCCGACGCCGTTCAATCCGTGGACGGAAATGACGGTCGGGCTGCAATCACCGCGCGATGACGGTCGCATTCAATGCAGCGGCGTGGTCATTGCCTGTTCCGGCAGCAAACACACCGGCTACCATGTTTCGCTTGTTTTCACGGGCATGTCCAAGCAGGCGCAATCGCGCTTGAACCTGATGGCGCACTCCGCTTTGGGCGCGGGCTAGACCGCCGGTTTTCCCGGCCGGCAGTTTTTCAAATGTTCGCGAGTTAAATTCGCGGCTTTCCTATCCGGTTGAATTCGTGTTTATTCGTTTCCATTCGCGGTTTTCAAACAATCTGACAAAATTATGCCAATTCAATTGCGGGACAAGGCCCAGTGCCAATTCGACATGATTGCGCTCGGCGAAATCATGCTGCGGCTTGATCCAGGCGAAGGGCGCATCCGCTGCGCCCGTGAATTCAAGGTTTGGGAGGGCGGCGGCGAATACAACGTCGCCCGTGGCCTGCGCCGGTGCTTTGGTCTGAAGACCGCCGTTTGCACTGCCTTTGCCGACAACGACGTGGGACATCTGCTTGAAGATTTCATTTTGCAGGGCGGTGTGAACACGGAATTCATCAAGTGGTTACCGTTCGATGGTGTCGGTCGTGTCACACGCAACGGTTTGAATTTCACCGAACGCGGTTTTGGCGTGCGCGGCGCGGTCGGGGTTTCCGACCGCGGCCACACGGCGGCGAGTCAACTCAAGACCGGCGACTTTGATTGGGATCACATATTCGGCAAGCTCGGCGTGCGCTGGCTGCATACCGGCGGCATTTTCGCCGCGCTCAGCGATACCACGCCACCACTGGTCATCGAAGCGGTCAAAAAGGCCAAACAATACGGCACGGTGGTCAGCTACGATTTGAATTACCGCCCGTCGCTCTGGAAATCCATCGGTGGCCAGAAACGCGCCCAGGAAGTAAACCGGGAAATCGCCAGATCCGTGGACGTGATAATCGGCAACGAGGAGGATTTTACGGCGTGTCTGGGTTTCCGCATCGAAGGCGCGGATGAACATCTGCTGCACATTGACGTCACCGCATTCAAGAAGATGATTGAGACGGCGGTGAAAACGTTCCCGAACTTCAAGGCGACCGCCACGACGCTTCGTGCCGCAAAAACTGCGACAATCAACGACTGGGCGGCCATCGCATGGATGGATGGCAGGTTTTACGAGAGCCGAAAATATCCCGACTTGGAAATTCTTGACCGTGTTGGTGGTGGCGACAGTTTTGCTTCCGGTTTCATCTACGGGTTGATGACCGCCGGCGATCCGCAGAAGGCTGTGGACTACGGCGCGGCGCACGGTGCGCTGGCGATGACCACGTCGGGGGACACTTCAATGGCCTCAAAGGATGAAGTAGAGAGATTGATGCAAGGTGGCGGCGCGCGCGTGCAACGATAAGCGGCCCAATCGTTGCCACCAGACAGAGGTGGCTTTTCCGCCAATGAATAAACGGGCTTGTTGTCACAATTATAAATTAGTTTTTCTGTTAAATAGGCGCCGATGAGCGAATTTTATTGATTTTTGGCGGGTATTTTTTTTAATTAGCAAGCCATCCTTTATGCTGGGTATGAAAAGAATCCTTGGGTTAAAAGCCCGGCTCAAATCGCCCAAAAACAGAAGAGGTGTCTCCATGAAATTTCGACTTTCCGACACATTGGTTTTGTTCGTCTCACTTTTCCTGCTGGCTGCGAAAAGTCCGGCTTTCGAGCCACCGTCACCTGCTCCTTTGCCCAACGTCCAACTCTCCCAAGCAGGCAACTACGCCGTGCTGGTGACCAACGCCTTTGGTTCCATCCTTAGTTCCAATGCGGTGTTGACGGTGAATCTGTCGCCGTCCTGCGCCCCGGCGCCATCGGGCCTGGTGGGTTGGTGGCCGGCGGAAGGCAATGCCAATGACGTTGCTGGCACCAACAACGGGACGCTGGTAAATGGCGCTGGTTTTGCGTCCGGCGAAGTGGGCCAGGCTTTCTCGTTTGACGGTACGAGTTACGTTTCCATTCCGGATTCTCCTTTGCTGGACACCTTCGTCTCGAGCATCACGGTTGAGACATGGATCAAGCTCAACCAGTTGACCGCCGATTGGAATTGGGAGGGGATTGTCACCAAGGGGAATTCATCCTGGCGATTGCAAGTCACGGCTGGGGCTAAGACGGTTACCTTTAGCGCGACCGGTGTCAGCCCCAATGGGGACTTATATGGCAGCCGAAACGTCTACGATGGCCAGTGGCATCACGTGGCTGCCGTATACGATGGGACCAACATGTTCCTCTACGTGGACGGCACGCTGGATGTTTCCCAGCCGGCAACGGGTTCGATTTCCCAGAACAGCTCGCCGTTGTGCATTGGACAAACTGCGGAGTCAACAGGGTACTTCTTCAACGGGTTGATTGACGAGGCGTCCATCTACAATCGTGCGCTGACGGCTTCGGAAATCCAGTCTATTTATGCGGCGGGCGTCGGGGGTAAATGTCCACCGCTTACGGCTCCTCCTGCAATCATCACGCAGCCGACCAATCAAACCGTAACGGCGGGAGGCACTGCAAACTTCAGCGTTACCGCCAGCGGTACAGCCCCCTTGAGTTACCAGTGGGCGTTCAACGGAACGAACATCGTGGGGGCGACCAACACGATCCTGACGCTGACCAACGTGCAGTTGAACCAAGCGGGGAATTATGCGGTGCTGGTGACCAAGCTGTTCGGCTCGATTCTCAGTTCCAATGCGGTGCTGACGGTAAATTCGCCGCCGCCGGGGGTGCCGGTTATTACCGGGTTCAATCCAATCTCCGGAATTGTTGGGACCAGCGCGACCATCTCGGGGCTCAACTTCAGTCCGGTGGCTTCGAACAACATCGTATATTTTGGCGCCGTGCAGGCGACCGTTATCGCCGCCAGCGTGACGAATCTGACGGTCACGGTGCCGGTGGGAGCGACGTATGCGCCGATTACGGAGACAGTTAATGGGTTGGTGGCCTATGCCAACAGTCCATTCCTGCCGACTTTCCCAGGCGGCGGCACGCTGAGTTCGTCCTCCCTGAGCGGACCGACGAACCTGACCGCCGGCAGCGGTCCGGGCGTGATGGTCATTGCCGATCTGGATGGGGACGGCAAGCCGGATGTGATTGTGGCCAATGCTTATGATGCGACAGTTTACATATATCGCAACATCAGCACCAACGGGACTCTGGAGGCGGCTTCATTTGCGTCCCCGGTGATTTTCACAATTGGAGGCAGTTTGAATGGGCTTGCGCTGGCGGATTTGGATGGGGACGGGCGGTTGGACATCGTGGTGCCCAACTATGACTACAACAATGTTTCGGTTTTCCAGAACCTGTGTTCGCCGGGCAGCATCACGACCAACTCGTTTGGGGCGCGAGTGGACTTTCCGGTGGGGCCTAGGCCCGTTGGTGTTGCCGTTCAGGATTTGGACGGGGACGGCAAGCCGGAGATTGTCACAGCCAATTATGGCAGCACCACCGTGTCGGTATTGCGGAACATCGGCACGATGGGCAGCATCACTACCAACTCCTTTGCCCCGGCGGTCAGCTTTACCGTCGGGCCCACACCGGTAAACGTAATGATTGCCGACATGGACGGGGACGGCAAAGCGGATGTGGTGACGGTCAACAACGGCAACAGCAGTCAGGCCATGTCCGTGTTGCGTAATCTCAGCACTTTGGGGGACATTTCATTTGCGACCAACGTTGATTTTCCGGGTCTTCCGACCAGTTATTGCCTGGCGATTGGGGATTTGGATGGGGATGGCAAGCCGGATGTGGTCATTGGCTCTCAGCCGGATGGGCAGTCGGTGTCGTTGTATCGGAACACAGGCACCCCGGGTAGCATCACGACCAACTCGTTTGCGCCGCAAGTGGACTTTGCGGCAGGTGGCTGGGCCAACCGCGTGGCGATTGGGGATCTGGACGGGGACGGGAAGCCGGACGTGGCGGTGGTGACCCAGATACCGGACCAGCTTTCCCTGTTCAAGAACACGAGTACGCCGGGCAGTTTTACGAGCAGTTCATTTGCGGCGCGGGTGGATTTTTCGGCGGGGTGGAATCCGAACGGGGTGGCGATTGGGGATTTGAACGAGGATGGCCGGCCGGACATTGTTTTTGCCAACCAGTATGACGGCACCATCTCGATCTATCAGAACGTGGTGCCGTTCGGAGGTTCTCCGCCGTCCATTACCATCCAGCCGACCAATCAAACTGTGGCGGTGGGTGGGACGGCAAACTTCAGCATTACTGCTAGCGGCACTGCGCCTTTGAGTTACCAATGGAATTTCAACGGGACAAACATCAGCGGGGCAACCAATACCAGTCTGACATTGACCAATGTGCAGTTGAGCCAGGCGGGCAATTACGCGGTGCTGGTGACCAATGCCTATGGTTCGGTCCTCAGTTCCAACGCGGTGTTGACGGTGCTGGCGCCGACTCTGCCGCCGGCCATTCTTGCGCAGCCGACGAACCAAACGGTGCCGGTAAATGGCACGGCCACGTTCAGCGTGACAGCCGATGGAACCGGGCCCCTGTGTTACTTCTGGCGACGCAGCGGCGTGCCCATCCCCGGCGCCAACGGAACAAATTACACGTTGACCAACGTGCAGTTGTCCGATTCAGGCAGCAAGTTCAGTTGCCTGGTCTCCAATGCTTACGGAACCGCCCTCAGTTCCAATGCGGTGCTGAAGGTCATCGAAACGGTCGCCAACGATTTGTGCGGCGGCGCCATCATCATTTCCAGCGCCGCTTACACCAACGCCCAGTCCACGACGAAAGCCACCTCGATTGGAGATCCGGTTCCCGACTGTGTCGCCGGCTTTGGCAACGGCGTTTGGTATCAATTCACACCGCCATCCAGCGGTCTCATGATCGTGGACACTTTCGGGAGCGATTTCGACACCGGACTGGCCGTATATGCCGGCACCTGCGACGCGTTGACTGAAACGGCCTGCAACGACGACACCGACGATGTGACTTCCCAAGTCATCATTCCGGCGACAGCGGGCACGACCTATTCCATTCTTGTCGGCGGTTACAGCGCCCATGCGGGCAACCTGGTTTTCCACCTGACCTACCTGACACCGCCTGCATTCGTGGTTCAGCCAACGAATCAATCTGTGGTGGTCAGCAGCAATGCCAGTTTCTCGACCACCGTCAGCGGCACCCAGCCCATCACCTTCCAATGGTATTTCAACAACGCGCCATTGGTTGATGGCGGACGCATCAGCGGTTCAACGAATACGACGCTCAACATCGCCAGCATCCAGACCAATGACGCGGGCAATTACCAACTGGTTGCTTCCAACATCGTCGGTGTCGCCACCAGTTCAGTGGCCAGCCTGACGGCGATCATTCTTCCGCCGGTCATCATACAGCAACCGGTGGATCAAGCAGTCGTTGCCGGCTCGAATGTCACCTTCACAGCGGTGGTGGACGGCACGCCGCCGTTCAGCTACCAATGGTATTTCAACGGCTCGGCACTGTCGGATGACGCGCGCATCAGCGGCTCGACGACGGCTGCTTTGAGCATCTCCAACATCACCACGGCTGACGCGGGCAGTTACGCGCTGACCGTCACCAACGTCTCCGGCTTCACCAACAGCACGGCGGCAGTGTTGACCGTGCTGGTGCCACCGACGATCACAACGCAGCCGATTGGCCGTTCCGTACCGCCCGGTTTGCCAACGACTTTCACAGCGGCAGCTTCGGGCAATCCCGCGCCAACTTATCAATGGCAGTTGAACGGCACGAACATTCCCGGCGCGACCAGTTCGAGTTACACTATCACGGCGGTCGGGACAAATGATCTCGGCTTCTATCACTTGGTTGCCAGCAATGCCGTGAATATTGAGGTCAGCGCAGATGCGCAACTGACGTTCGGCCCGGTCGCCGCGTGGGGAAGAAATCTCTCCAACGAATCGCTGCCACCGCCGGGATTGAGCAACGTGTTTACCGTCGCGGGAAATTTTGGCGCGAGTTTTGCCGTGCGAACGGACGGAACAATTGCCGCATGGGGCAGTGGATCCGTCACGAACATTCCTACCAGTGCGACCAATGTCGTGGCGATCGCAGCGCCCGGTAATTATGCACTGCGTTCTGACGGCACGGTCGTGAGTTGGAATGGAATTCCTGCGCCGGCCTTGAGCAACATCGTTTCGGTTGCCGCCGGATTTAATTTTGGCTGCGCCTTGCGCGCGGAAGGAACGCTCACCAACTGGGGCGGCATCCTGACTCCGGGTTTCCCTGCCGGACTGAACCATCTGACGGCGATTGCCGCCGGATATAATAATCCGTTGGCACTGCGGAGTGATGGCACGATAGCCGTGGCCGGCGGCGGTGTGGTGACGAATATTCCCAGTGGATTGAGCAACGTCGTTGCGATTGCCGCCGGTTATACTTATGCAATGGCGTTGAAAGCCGACGGCACGGTGGTCGCGTGGGGCAGCGGCACTGGAACAAATCTTCCCGCAGGAATGACCAACATTGTAGCCATCGCCGCCGGCAACAATTATGAAAATTCCGGCCTGGCCATCCGCTCCGACGGAACCGTGGTGGCGTGGGGCGACAGCTTTTACGGAGAAAAAATTCCGCCGGCAGTCTTGACCAATCTGATTTCCATCGCGGTTTCCGCGCCCGCATTTCATGGTCTCACCCTGGTCAACGCCGGCAGCCCGGTCATTTTGCATCCGCCCGTCGGTCTCACAGCTTACACCGGCCGTGATGTGACGTTGCGCGGCGATGCTGCCGGCGCGCAACCGTTGAGCTATCAATGGCTGCTGAATGGCACGAACGTTCCCGGCGCCACGAACACCAGTTTGGTCATCTCCAATGTCCAGTTCAGCAACGCGGGCAATTATCAATTGTCCGTCAGCAACAGCATCAACACGGCGTTGAGCCTGGCTGCGCCGCTCACCGTCATCAGCAACAATGCGCTGGTGTTCTTGAGCGTGCCGGTCAGCCAGACAAATTATCAGGGCAGCAAAGTTTCGCTCGGCGTCACTGTTCTCGGCAACGGCCCGCTGCGCTACCAGTGGTTTTTCTCGGTGACGAATAAAAATTACGGCGCCATTCCGGGCGCGACAAACGACACGCTGGTTCTGGATCCGGCGCTGGCGGTTCAATCGGGCAATTATTATGTCGCCGTCAGCAACCAGTTCAACTTCATCACCAACACGCCGGTGAGTCTGCGTGTGCTGTTCGCGAGAGCGTGGGGATTCCAAGCCGTAAGCAATCCGCCGGTCAACGTGACCAACGCCATCGCCATCGCGACCGGCGGCTACCAGAATTATTACGGCCACTATTTCGCGCTTGGATCGGATGGAAAGCTCGCGTCATGGGCAAACTATTATGCTTCTTACGGTGAAACGAACGTCTCGGCCTTGAGCAATTCGACGGTCATCGCCATCGCTGCTGGCAGTCAAAGCAGTCTTGCGCTGCGTTCCGACGGAACCGTTTATGCGTGGGGCTACGGTTATTACGGCCAGACAAATCCGCCGTCCGGCCTGAACAATGTCGTGGCCATCGCCTGCGGTGACTATCACGATCTGGCGTTAAAATCGGATGGAACAGTCATCGCATGGGGACAAAACCTTTACGGCGAAGGAACCAATTCACTGGTGGCGACCAATGCCGCGGTGGCCATTGCCGCCGGAACTTCCCACAACCTCGGCCTGCGCGCAGACGGGACGGTGTTCGGTTGGGGCTACAATAGTTACGGACAGACTACCATTCCGTTCAACGCGACGAACGTTATCGCCATTGCCGCCGGACAATATCACAGCCTCGCTTTGCGGGCGAACGGCACGGTGGTGGGTTGGGGAAACAACGGCAATGGTCAAGTCTCCATTCCCGCCGGATTGAGCAACGTCGTCTCCATTTCCGCTTCGAGCAGCCACAGCACCATGTTGCGTGCCGATGGAACGGTCTTGTCGCTGGGCTACGAATACACCGGCTACGCATCCAACGCGGTGCCTTCGGATTTGGCCAACGTGATCGCGATCTCCAGCGGCGGCGACCACGACTTCGGCCTGCTCGGCACGCGCGCGCCAGCCTTCACGGTCCAGCCTTGGAACCGGACGATTTTCAACACCACAACGAGCGTATGGTTTGCCGCCAAGGTGGCCGGGGTGCAACCGGTGAGTTATCAGTGGCAGCTCAACGGCACAAATCTTCCCGCCGCGACCAATGACACGGTGACTGTGACCTCATTTGTGTTGGGCAAAACCAACCTGCCCATACAATCCGGCACCTACCGGCTCATCGCCAGCAATGCCTACGGAGCGGTCACCAGCAAACCCGCCAAGCTCACCGTGACCATCCCGCTGGGCGAAGCGCTCGACGCGACCAACCGGCTCTGGACCACCAGCGGGAACGCGCCGTGGTATGGCCAGGCTGCGACCACCCACGACGGCGTGGACGCCGCGCGCAGCGGTGCCATTGGCGCACTTCAGGAAACCATCCTGCAAACCACCTTGGCCACAAACTGGTCCGGACGCTGCACCTTCTGGTGGAAGGTGTCGTCGGAACAGTATTTTGACATCCTCGAATTCCGTGTGAACGGCATCACGCAGACAAGCATCTCCGGCGAAGTGGACTGGCAGCAGGTCAGCATCCCCGTCGCCGCCGGCACGAATGTTTTGCAATGGCGTTATTCCAAGGACGTCTCCTTCGACGCCAGCCAGGACGCAGGATGGGTGGATCAATTTGCCTTCATCTCCGACCCGCCGGTCATCACCAACCAGCCGGCCAGCCAGACGGTGAACATGGGCGCGACCGCGTTCCTGACGGTTACCGCCGGGGGCGCTCCGCAACTGAAATATCAATGGCGGCAGAACGGCAACATCGTTGGCGGCAACAGCCCCACGCTCGTTTTGGGCAACGTGGGTCGCGCGCAGAACGGAACTTATTTTGTGACCGTCACCAATTCCGGCGGCAGCACCGTCAGCAGCAACGCGGTTTTGAAAGTCCTCGTGCCGCAACTGCTCGGCACACCCACGTTGTCGCCCAGCGGCACGTTGCAATTCACGTCAACCGATGCCAACGGCGGACTGCTTTCGCCTTCCGACCTTGCCAACTTTGAGGCGCAGGCCAGCACCAACCTCGTGGACTGGGTGCCGCTGACGAACGCGTTGAGCCTGACGAATGGAATGCTGCAACTGCAGGACAACAGCGGAACGAACTGGCCGGCGCGCTACTACCGGCTGATCGAACATTGAACAACCTGACGGCGCTCAGCTTGCCTTCAACTGCGTGATGAGTGTTTGCAGGGAAGCTTTGGCGTCGCCGAAGAGCATGCGCGTGTTGTCCTTGTAGAACAGGAGATTCTCAATACCGGCGAAGCCCGCGGCCATCGAGCGTTTCATGACGATGACTGTTTTCGCGCGGTCGGCTTCAATGATCGGCATGCCGTAGATCGGGCTGCTCTTATCCTCACGCGCGGCGGGGTTCACCACGTCGTTGGCGCCAATCACGAGGCAGACATCCACGCGGTCCATCGTGGGGTTGATGGCTTCCATTTCGCAAAGCTGGTCGTAAGGGACGTTGGCTTCGGCCAGCAGAACGTTCATGTGGCCGGGCATGCGGCCGGCCACCGGATGGATGGCAAAGCGGACTTCCACGCCGCGCTTGCCGAGTTCATCGGAAAGTTCGCGCACCTGGTGCTGTGCCTGCGCCACGGCCATGCCGTATCCGGGCACGATGACGACCTGTTGGGCGTAGCCAAGCAGCAACGCGGCTTCGTCGGCTTGGATGGGTTTGACGGTTTTTCCGCCGAGGTCGCTCGCGCCGGCCTTGCCGCCGCCACCACCCGAACCAAACGCACCAAAAAGAACGTTGGTGACGGGCCGGTTCATGGCCTTGCACATGAGCAGGGTCAGCAGCGTGCCGGACGAACCGACGAGTGTGCCGGCCACGATCATCGAAAGGTTGTTGATGGTGAAGCCGTCCGCCGCGACCGCGAGGCCGGTGAACGAGTTCAACAGCGAAATGACCACCGGCATGTCCGCCCCGCCGATGGGCATGACCATCGCGATGCCGAAAAACAGCGCGAGCAAAAACATCACGCCGAACGCCGTGGTCGCCTGGCTGGCCGAAGAATTGATCGTGAGATAACCGCACAACCCAAGGATGACGAGGAGAATGAGGCCGTTGAAAATGTTCTGTCCGGGGAACGTCATCGGTCTTTCAAATTTTCCTTCCAGCTTCAAATACGCGATGGCGCTGCCGGAAAATGACAGCGAACCGATCAACGTCGCAAACAGCATCATCACTGCAAAAAACGGCGTGAGGCCCTCGAGACCGTGTGCGCGTTTGAAAAATTCCAGGCTCGCGACCAGGGCCGCCGCGCCGCCGCCCACGCCGTTGAACAGCGCCACCATCTGCGGCATCGCGGTCATTTTGACCGAATACGCGCCGATCGCGCCAATGACCAGGCCGATGAGCGTGCCGATGGCAATGAGTGTGTAGTTCAGGAGCCAACCCTGCGACCACACATATTCCCCCGCGGGTTTGTGCAGGGTTAACAGCGCCACCAGCATTCCGGCGGCGGCGACGAGGTTGCCGAGCCGTGCGGTCTTCGGTGAACCCAGCAGCTTGATGCCAATGATGAATAAAACCGCGACTCCGATGATGATGAGGGCGATGGTCGAACTCATTTTTTCTTTTTCTTGAACATTTGCAACATGCGGTCCGTGACCATGAAGCCGCCGAAGACGTTGGCGGAACCAAAAATCACCGCGACGAACCCGAGGATTCGCGCCAGCGGGGTGGCCGCGTCCGCCAGCACCAAAATGCCGCCGAACAAAATGATGCCGTGAATGGCATTGGTGCCGGACATCAATGGGGTGTGCAGCATCGAGGGCACCTTGGAGATGACCTCAAAGCCGATAAAAATGGAGAGGATGAAAATAAACAGGACGTTCGTATCCATAAAACTTCAATTGGGTTTGGCCGCGAGCTTTTCGTTCACGATCTTGCCGCCGTGCGTGACGAGGCAGCCCTTGATGATTTCGTCGTCGAGCTTGAGGACGAAATTTTTGTTCTGCTTGTCCCAGAATTCCTCAATCAGGCTCGTGAGGTTTGCGGAATAAACCTGGCTGGCATGAAGTGGCACGCGCGCCGGCAGGTTGGCGATGCCGACAATCTTCACGCCGTTGCGGTCGGTCACCTGGTCGTAAACCACGCCTTCGACATTGCCGCCGGTTTCAACCGCCAGATCCACCACCACGCTGCCCGGTTTCATGGCGTTGAGCATTTCGGCGGTGACCAGAATCGGCGCGCGGCGGCCAAACACCTGGGCGGCGGTGATGACCACGTCGGAATCGCCGCAAGTTTTTTTCATCGCGTCGCGCTGCTTCTGCACCTGCTCTTCGGTCAGCGCCCGGGCATAACCGTCCTTCGTCTGGCCGGTTTCCCCGAGGTCAATTTTGAAAAATTGCGCACCGAGCGATTTCACCTGTTCCTCCACGACGGGCCGCGTGTCGTAAGCGGTGACTTTTGCGCCGAGGCGTTTAGCGGTGGCAATCGCCTGCAGACCGGCGACGCCCACGCCGATGATGAACACCTTTGCCGGCAAAATCGTGCCCGCCGCCGTGGTCATCATCGGAAAAATTTTATTGGAATAGCGCGCGGCCAGAATGACCGCTTCATAACCGCCGAGGTTCGCCTGCGACGACAGCACGTCCATTTTTTGGGCGCGGGTGGTGCGGGGAACCAGTTCCATGCTGATGGAACTGATGCCGCGCTCGGCAAATTTTTGGATCAATTCCTTTTCGTTGAACGGATCGAGGAAGCTGGCGTGAACCGAATTTGGCTTGAGCAACGCAATTTCATCCACCGGCGGCTTGCGCAGGCGCAGCACCATGTCGCCAGTGCTGATGAGCGCCTTGCGGTCGGTGGTGATGGTCGCGCCGGCTTTGGTGTAGGCGTCGTCGGCAAAGCCCGCCGCGAGGCCGAGGCCGGCTTCGACTTCCACTTGCGCGCCGAGTTTGACGAGTTTGGCGGCGCCATCCGGCGTCAGCGCCGCCCGGGTCTCGCCCGGGTGCGTTTCTTTGGGGACGGAGATTTTCATTTCAAAAAAACGGAATAGCGAGGCTATCACAACTCATTCAAGCTGTGCAATGTAAAAGCCCAAACGAAAAGGCGCGGATTTGGCCCGCGCCCTTTCGTTGGGCTTGGTTTTAACGCTGGATGCGGGCGGAACCGCCTTTGGCAAAGGACTTGACCTGCTCCACCGTCGCCATCGTCGTGTCGCCGGGGAAGGTCGTCAGCAGCGCGCCGTGCGCCCAGCCGAGGTTGACGGATTCCTGCGGCGATTCGCCGGTGAGCATGCCGTAGAATAGACCTGACGCAAAGCCGTCGCCGCCACCTACGCGGTCATAGACATCCAATTCGCAGGTGGGTGAGGTGTGGGTCTTGCCGTCAATCCACGCCACGGCGCCCCAATTGTGATGATTGGTCGAGTGGACTTCGCGCAGCGTGGTGGCCACCACCTTGACCCCCGGAAAATTCTTCACCACCGAGTCAATCATCCCGAAGAACACGCTCGGGTCGAGCTTGGATTTGGCGGTCACGTCCGGTCCCTTCAAGCCGAGGCCTTTTTGCAGGTCTTCTTCATTGCCCACCAGCACGTCCACATGCTCCACAATCCCTTTCATCACCGACAACGCCTTCTTCTGGCCGCCCCAGATGTCCCAGAGTTTCTGGCGGAAGTTCAGGTCGAACGACGTCACCGCGCCCGCGGCCTTGGCGGCCTTCATGGCTTCGATGATCAATGGGCCCGTGGTCTCGGACAACGAGGCGAAGATGCCGCCGCTGTGGAACCAGCGCACGCCCGCGCCGAAAATTTCCTTCCAGTTGAAGTCGCCGGGTTTGAGCAGCGAACCCGCCTCGTTGCAGCGGTTGTAAAACACCACTGGGGCGCGCACGCCGTGGCCCTGGTCGCTGTAAACGGTCGCGTGGTTCGGCCCGCGCACGCCGTCATGCTTGAACTTCTTGTAAAACGGCTTGACCCCCATCGCCCTGACGCGTTCGGCAATCAGGTCGCCGATGGGATATTCCACGAGCGCCGTGGCCACGCCGGTGTTCATGCGGAAGCAGTCCGACAGATTGGCGGCGCAGTTGAATTCGCCGCCGCTGACGTGGATTCTGCATTCCGTGGCCTTGCGGAACGGGACGATGCCGGGATCGAGACGGTTGACGAGTGCGCCGAGGGACAGGAAGTCCAGCGCGCCCTTTTTGGGGATATTCAAACCTTTGCTCATGGTGTTGTTTTTATTGGTAAATGTTTGGCGGTTAAATTTCCCAGACAGAATTCCAGAACTCGGATGAGGCGCAAGGTGCTTTTTGTAAAAATCTTGCAAAAGAGTTTCGTTTTTCTGCAAAAAACCGGCAATCAGGCAGAAGGAAAGGTAAAATTCCTTTACAATCCACATGTATTTGGAGAGGTTCTACAGGTTTTAAGACGTGGATTAAATCGGGCGGGATCATTTTGCGCTTAAGGCGGGCAATGGTTACAAGGCGTTGTCAACCATGGCCTAAGTGGTGTAGAATAGATTGCATTTATGTTGTATTACGAACGCGGTTCTGTAGCTGACAAGCTGTCATTGGACGACTTGCGCAAGGGGCTGTCGCGCGCCCTCGACCACCTCGGCCCGCGCAAGCGGGTGCTCGTTATTCCCCCGGATTTCACCCGGTTCCATTCGCATGCGGGACCGGTGACGAAACTCATTTACGATTACTACGGAGAGCGTTTGACCGACGTTTTGCCCGCGTTGGGCACACATACGCCCATGACCCCGGCGCAAATTGCCGAGATGTTCGCCGGCGTGCCGGAGAGCTTGTTCCGGGTGCATAACTGGCGCACGGGCATCACCACTGTCGGCGAAGTGCCGGGAGATTTCGTGAAGCAGGTGTCGGGCGGAGCGGTGGATTTTCCCTGGCCGGCGCAACTGGCCAATCTCATCTGGACCGGCAAACACGATTTGATCCTGTCCGTCGGGCAGGTTGTCCCGCACGAAGTCATCGGGATGGCCAATTATAACAAGAACATCTTCGTCGGCACGGGCGGTCAGGAAGGCATCAACAAGAGCCATTTCGTCGGCGCGGCTTACGGCATGGAAAGGATGATGGGGCGCTCGGACACGCCGGTGCGGCGCATTCTCAACTACGCCTCCGAACATTTCACGAAGCACCTGCCGATTGTTTATGTGCACACGGTGGTGGGGCGTGGCGCCGACGGCAAATTGTGCGTGCGCGGTCTCTACGTGAGCGACGACGTTTCCGGCTTCGACAAGGCCGCGGCGCTCTCGCTCAAGGTTAATTTCGAGATGCTCGACGAGCCGCTCAAAAAGGTGGTCGTTTATCTGGATCCGTCCGAATTCAAGAGCACGTGGCTGGGCAACAAGAGCATCTATCGCACGCGCATGGCCATGGCGGACGGCGGCGAGTTGATCGTGCTCGCGCCCGGCCTGAAGGAGTTCGGCGAGGACAAGGAAATTGACCGGCTCATCCGCAAGTACGGCTATCGCGGCACGCCGGCAACCTTGGCGGCAGTCAAGGCCAACGCCGAGTTGCAAAACAATCTCAGCGCGGCGGCGCATTTCATCCACGGCTCGTCGGAAGGCCGGTTCAACATCACTTATTGCCCCGGCCATCTCACGCGGCAGGAAATCGAAAGCATCAACTTCAAATACGCCGACCTGAAGCAAATGACACAGCGTTATGATCCGGCCAAACTCAAGGACGGCTGGAATACGATGCCTGACGGCGAGAAAATCTTTTACATTTCGAACCCCGCCCTCGGGCTGTGGGCGTATCGGGGACGATTTAAGGACTGACAGAACAAACCACAAACCAAGCACAGAGGAAAAAAGGATGAACATTCCATTTAAAGTAAATTTGAAGGACAAGGTGGCGCTCGTGACGGGCGGCGGCGGGGTTTTGTGCAGCACGATGTCGCGTGCGCTGGCGGCGTGCGGCGCAAAAATCGCCGTGGCGGATTTGAAACAGGAAGCCGCGGAAACCGTGGCGGCGCAAATCCGCAAGGAAGGCGGTGTGGCCATCAGCGTCGCGTGCAACGTGCTGGAGAAGGCCAGCCTCGACGCGGCCAACGACAAGGTGAAGAAGGAACTCGGCCCGGTGGACATCCTCATCAACGGCGCCGGCGGCAACCATCCCAAGGGCACGACCAGTCTCGAATACCTGCGCAAGGAAGACATCTCCGGCGCAGCCAAGGAACTGATAACGTTCTACGATCTCGACCCGAAAGGCATTGAATTTGTGTTCAATCTGAACTTCCTTGGCACATTGCTGCCGACCCAGGCGTTCACCCGCGAAATGGCCGGCAAGGGCAAGGGCGTCGTCATCAACATCTCCTCGATGAACTCCTTCCGCCCGCTGACCAAGATTCCCGCCTACAGCGGGGCGAAGGCGGCGGTCAGCAACTTTACACTATGGCTGGCGGTGCATTTTTCGAAGGTCGGCGTCCGCGTCAACGCCATCGCGCCCGGCTTTTTCGTCACGGACCAGAATCGCGCCTTGTTGACCAAGCCGGATGGCTCATTGACTCCACGCGCAAACACCATCCTCGCACACACGCCCATGGGAAAGTTTGGCTCGCCGGACGATTTGACCGGCGCGCTGCTGTGGCTCGTGTCGGACGAAGGCGCCGGTTTTGTGACCGGCATTGTGCTGCCGATTGACGGCGGGTTCGCCGCGTTCAGCGGGGTTTAACCCGAAAACCGAAGTTGTCGGGGACGGCGCGCTGCCACGCCGCGGTAGGGCTGCGCTGCCGCGCAGCCATTCTTCATCAACAAAATTCCTGCAATGCGGAGGCACCTCTCTCCTCTCGATTTGGTCTTATGGAGCATCGCAACCTGCCAATCCAATGAAGGCGGTGCGGCAGCACCGCCCTACCGTGATAGGGCCGGCCTGCCGCCTGCCGGTCGGCCCGAAATCATTCTTTCCTTGAACGAAGGCATCTGACATATTCTTGCTCGTTTTTCCGTCAATCAAAAATAATTTATGGAACCAAAAGCTGATATTGCACTTATCGGTCTGGCTGTCATGGGCCAGAATCTCATTCTGAACATGAACGACCACGGCTTCACCGTCGTGGCCTACAACCGCACGGTGGAGAAGGTGGACCATTTTCTCGCCAACGAAGCCAAGGGCACCAAGGTGCTCGGCGCGCATTCGATCCCGGAAATGGTCGCGCAGCTCAAGAAACCCCGCCGCGTCATGCTCATGGTCAAGGCCGGCAAGCCGGTGGACGAATTCATCGAACATCTCCTGCCCGTGCTCGAAGCCGGGGACATCATCATTGACGGCGGCAACTCGCTGTTCGAAGACACCATCCGCCGCGCGAAATACGTCGAGAGCAAGGGATTGCTGTACATCGGCACCGGCGTGAGCGGCGGCGAGGAAGGCGCGCGCCACGGCCCGAGCATCATGCCGGGTGGATCGCCCGCCGCGTGGCCGCACGTCAAACCGATTTTCCAGGCCATCTCCGCCAAGGTGGATGGCGCACCGTGCTGCGAATGGGTGGGTGAAGGCGGTGCCGGCCATTACGTGAAGATGGTCCACAACGGCATCGAATACGGCGACATGGAGCTGATTTGCGAAGCCTACAACCTGATGAAAACCGGCCTGGGTCTGACGCCGGACCAGATGCATGAAGTCTTAGCCGAATGGAACAAAGGCGAATTAAACTCCTATCTCATCGAAATCAGCCGCGACATCCTGGCCTTCAAGGACACCGACGGCCAGCCATTGGTGGAAAAAATTCTCGACACCGCCGGCCAGAAAGGCACGGGCAAATGGACGGTGGTTTCGTCCCAGGACCTGGGCATTCCCATTACGCTGATTGCCGAGGCGGTGTATGCGCGCTGCGTTTCGGCCATGAAGGAGGAACGCGTCGCCGCGGCCAAGAAATTGAAAGGGCCGAAGCCCACCATCAAGGGCGACCACAAGAAATTCATCGAAGCCATCCGCCAGGCGCTTTACGCGTCGAAAATTGTCAGCTACGCGCAGGGTTACATGCTCATGCGCGCGGCGGCGGCGGAACAAAAATGGAACCTGAACTACGGCGGCATCGCGCTCATGTGGCGCGGCGGCTGCATCATCCGCAGCGCGTTCCTCGGCAAAATCAAAGAGGCATTCGACAAGGACGCGAAGCTGTCGAACCTGATGCTCAATCCGTTCTTCCGGAAAGCGATCAAGGACTGCCAGCGTTCATGGCGCAATGTGGTGGCCATGGCGGCGAAGAAGGGGATACCGGTCCCGGCGTTCAGCACGGCGCTGGCGTTTTACGATGCCTACCGCAGCGAACGGTTGCCGGCGAACCTGTTGCAGGCACAACGCGATTATTTTGGCGCGCACACCTACGAACGCGTGGACAAACCGCGCGGCGAATTCTTCCACACCAACTGGACCGGCAAAGGCGGCACGACCGCGTCGGGCACTTACAATGTTTGAAGATTGACGCGGATTTTCGGTTGGAAAGAACCAAAGCCCGTTGAAGCAAAAGGCTTCAACGGGCTTTTTGATTTTTAGAGCTTAAGCCGGTTTGACGGGTTTGAGATTTTCGTCCAGCGGCGTCATCTTGGGCATGAGCAGGTGGTGGATCGCAAAGGTCATTCGATAGCAGGTCGTTTACAGGACAATCTTCTTAAACTTCGGCACGAGGAGATGCATCATCACCCAGGCCGTAAGGTAAGCGGAGCCGCACACCACAAACAGGATGCCGTAGCCGACTTCGACCTTCTCCAGATTTTTATAGTGCTGGAGCAGGAGGCCGGCAGTGTAGGCGATGAGGATGCCGCCCACCGCGCCGGCCATGCCGCCGATGCCGGTGACCGAGGCGACCACCTTCTTTGGAAACATGTCCGAAACCGTCGTGAAGATGTTGGCCGACCATGCCTGGTGGGCGGCACAGGCGATCGCGATGGTGGCCACGGCCAACCAGGTGTTGATCGCGCCGAGGCGCGAAGCCAAAAGCACCGTCAGCGGGAACAAGGCGAAGATGAACATCGCCAGTTTGCGGGCCTTGTTGGCGTCCATGCCGCCATTGATGAACTTCTTGGGCAGCCAACCGCCAAAGATCGAACCGACGGTGGAGACGGTGTAAACGACCGCCACGGCGAACGGCCAACTGATGACGCCGGGAATGCCGGAAGGATCGCCGGTATAACCCGGGTTGGAAGCCATAAAGGCATCCACCTTGCGGGTGTTCTCGCCGGCGAGAAACGAGGGCAACCAGAAGAGGAAGAACCACCAGATTGGGTCGGTCATGAACTTGCCGACGAAGAACGCCCACGTCTGCCGGAACGTGAGGAGTTTGAACCACGAGACTTTTACCTTCGCCACGTCGGTTTTCTCGGCCTCCTGTTCGTCCACGTCACTGTGGATGAAATCGTATTCCGCCTGCGAAAGCTTTCCGCTCTGGAGTTTCGCGGCAGGCGTGGCATACAGGGAATACCAGAATGCGATCCAGGTGAAGCCGACTACCCCGGTGAGAATAAACGCCCATTCCCAGCCCCACGTTTTGGCGATGTAAGGCACGAAGAGCGGAGCGACGATGGATCCGATATTGGCGCCCGAATTGTAGAGTCCCGTGGCGAACGCCCGTTCCTTCTTCGGAAACCATTCCGCGATAGTCTTGTTGGCCGCCGGGAAGTTGCCCGCCTCGGTGATGCCCAAGGCGGCCCGCCAGAATCCGAAACTCCAGGTATGATGGCCGAACGCGTGACCGATGGCGGCGACGCTCCAGCCAATGAGGGAATACGCATAGCCCGATTTCGTGCCCACCTTGTCAATGATCTTGCCAGCCAAAAGCATGCCCATCGCGTAAGCGACCTGGAAACAGATCACTACACGGGAATAGTTCAACTCTTGGGCCTGGTCGGCCCCGAACACGCCGGCTGCGGAGAGCACGGGTTTGAGGAGACCGAGGACGTTGCGATCCAGGTAATTGATGGTCGTGGCAGCGAAGACCAGCGCACAAATTGTCCACCGATGGCGGCCGATTTTTTCATTCACGGAAGCGAAGCTCATAGATGCAGAAGTTTTGGATGTGTGGATAAGTGATTACAGCGAAAGCTCCGAATTCGCGCAGCCACGTTTCGTGTTCGTCCACTTTAACAGTTTATCCAGAATCGGTTCGGTCAGGGAGTGAATCTGGCGATCCAGGTAATTGATGGTGGTGGCAAAAAACAACAGCGCACAGATGCGCCAGCGGTAACGGCCGATGGCCGCCACCTGGTTTGAGGAATTCATAGAGGAGGGACTTTTATCAGGAAATGAGCCGCACTTCAAGCGTTGAAATCCGGCTTTACAAGCCGGCGGCCTTTGTGTAATGCTGCCCCATTATGTGGAAAAAAATTCTGCCAGTTCTGTCGGTGTTGTTGCTGACCGGTTGCGCCGGGATGTTCACGCGCTTGACGCCGCTGCAACAATCGCGCAATGCAAACAACCTTTACCCGGTTGAAGTCGCTTTTAATTCCCAGCAACAGTCGCTGCGTTGGGAAACCATTCAACCTTACGTCATCGCCAACGGCGAACCGTATCCTCTGCATCCCGTGCCGCTGGTGCAAAATCGTTGGGAAGGCTTCGTGCCGGTGCCGCCGGGAGTCAACTCCATCAACTATCGCTTCAAGTTCAATTACAAATACAACAACCTCGGCACCGCACCCAAGCCCAGCAGCGCTGTTTCGCCGATTTATAAGCTGAACATCGTTGACCAATAACAACCGGAGGGACGAGTTACACGAGTCCCAAAATGATCTGGAGCGCGGATAATTTATCCGCGCTCTTTTTTTAAAAAATGGGAGAAATTGAAGGACTCGCGTAGCTCGTCCCTCCGAAACGCGGTTGTCAATGTCTGGGCCGGAGCAGGATGGCTTTTTTGTCCGTGCCGTCCACCTCAACACTGTGGGTTTCCACGTCGGGATCGTCTTTGAGCGCCTGATGCACCACCCGGCGGTCAAACGCCGTCATCGGCTCCAGTTCCACCGTGTCACCCCAGCGCCGGACTTTTTCGGCGGCGTCTTGGGCTTTTTTCACCAGGGCCTCGCGCGCCTGTGCGCGATAGCCGCTCACGTCCACCATGATCTTCGGTGCGGTGGCATCCTGCTGAAAGAGGAGCCGGTTGGTGATGTATTGCAGGTCGGAAAGCGTCTGCCCCTGGCGGCCGATGAGCCGTCCGGCGTCGTCCGTCTTCACGTCGAGCAAAACACCCTCCTCCAGTTTATGTTCCTCGACCGTGGTTTGAAAGCCGAGTGACGCGAGAATTTTTTCCAGGGTTTCTTTCGGTTGAGCGGGCATCGGTGGGTTGAGAGTTGAGGGTTGAGGGTTGAAAGTTACCAGTTCAGTTTTCTTTTTATTTTTTCTTTTTTGACGCCGGCGTCAAGACGGAAGCGACGACGGGTGAAACCGGAGCCTGACTCATTTTCGTGAGCTTCGTTTGCACCACGGTCAGCACGTTGTTGACCGTCCAATACAGCGCCAGGCCGGATGAGTAATTGTAAAGAAACACCAGAAACATCAACGGCATGTAGCGCATGATTTTCGCCTGGGCGGGGTCCATGCCCGGCGATGGCGGGGTCAGATGCGATTGCCACAACATGGATCCCCCCATCAGCAGCGGAAGCAGGTTGAACGGAAAATTGGTTCCCGGAATCATGAACAACGTGTCCGGCTTCGACAAATCCGCGATCCACAGGAAACGCGCGCCGCGCAGCTCAATGGCGCTCCGAATCATCGTGAAAAAGCCGATGAACACCGGCATTTGAATGGCCATCGGCAGACAGCCGCTCATCGGACTGACCTTGTGCTTGCGATAAAGTTCCCACTGCTTTTTTGTGAACTTTTGCATGTCGTCCTTGTATTTTTCCTTGAGCGCCTTCATTTCCGGCGCGAGCACCTGCATCCGTTTCATCGAACGCGTGCTCGCCGCCGTCAGCGGCCAGAACAACACTTTGATGATTACGGTGATCAACACAATCGTCCAGCCGTAACCCAGCCGGGTCACGTCGTGCACCCAGTTCATCGCCAGCAACAGCGCCTTCGCAAAAAATCCCAAATATTTCCCGAAATTCATCACGAGATCGGCCTGGTTTTGAAACTCTTCCCCGATGCGTGCCAACAGGCGATATTCCTTCGGTCCGACGAAGAGGACGATTTGCCGTTCGACTGCCTGATGCGCCGCGAGTGTTGCCGTTGGATAAACGAGTGCAGTCTGAATGCCTTGCGGCGCCGGTGTGCCCGGCATTGGCTCGACGTTCGGGAACGGCGGCAAATTCACCAGGCGCGCGACGATTTGCGCCCCGGGTTCCTTCGGCATCGCCATCAGCGCAAAAAATTGATTGTGTGCCGCCACCCAAACGACGTTGTTCGAACCGGCAAGATATTCCGAACGCGGCGCGCTGCGGATACAGGCAAATCCCCCGCCCGAAAACCATCCCACTAATTGATCCTGCACACTTTTACCGTCGAACCACATCGCACCATCGTTCATGCCGTCGTCATCCGGGCCCATTGCCGCCGCCGTGCCCACGACCCATTCCTGCGCGGGCAGCGTGAACGGTTGGTCCGAAACGTTTTCCAGCCGCACGCTCGCGTTCACGAGGTAATTCGAGCTGAGATGGAATTCTTTCGAGAGCCGCAGGCCGTTCACAAGGGATTTTTCCGCGTGAACGCCATTGGCGATATGGGTCAAGGTAAAATTGCCGTCGCCGACCAGACTGGCATCCCCCAAAATCGCCAGCACCGGCACCGGCGCGCGCAGGTTCAGCGTCGCCACGCCGTCCTTCACCACTTTCTCTTTCTTTTTCCAGCGCGGCGAGACGGTTTCGGGATAATCCAGCAATTCCACCAATTTCAACCCGCCGCCGCGCGAGGTGAACGTGTAACGGGCGCGGGCATTGGTGATGACCAGCAATTCTTCCGGCGTGTTGGTGTCGAAAACGGGAACCGGAACCACGTTTGGCGGGGGCGAAACGGCGTTTGAATTTGCGGTGACGGTTTGCGCGGCGGCAGTTGTGGTTATGTTTGTGTTCGCCACCGGCTGCGGCGGCGGATGCGGGTAATTCTTTTGCTGCTCGATAAACCAGAGGCCGAGCAGGATGACGCAGAGCGTGACAACGATGATGCCGGTGCGGTCCATGATAAATTAACGGGTGGGTTTCAAAAGGGCGCGCTCCCTCGCCCCGCCCAAGCGGGGAGAGGGTCGAGAGGGTCGGGGTGAGGGGATTTGAAAACGATTCGACTCCTCACCCCAGCCCCCTCCTCTTTTGGAAAGGAGAGGAAGAAGAATTGTTTCGTTTTGCGGTGCCGGGTCGTGCCCGCCATCACCCCACGGATGACAACGGCAAATCCGCTTCACCGCCAGCCACCCGCCGGCCATGGCGCCCCGCGCGCGGATCGCGTCCATCGCATATTGCGAGCACGTCGGCGTGAAACGGCAGCCTCCGGTCGGTCCGAATAAAAAAGTTTGTGCCGGCGAAATCGTCCAGCGATACACGCGAATGGCGAAAATCAAAATCGTAGCGGCGGTCGGCAGACCGCCGGATTTCTTTTGAGAAATCAGAGGATGCGGCTTTCTGCCGAAAGCCGCTGCGCCAGTTTGGCAGACATCTCTCATTTTAGTTCTTTAGCAAGCTCGCGCGATGGAGCACAGCCAGAAAATCCTTTTCGACCCCGGCAAAATCGCGTCCGGCAATCGAATGCCGCGCGACCAGCACCAGTTCAACCGGTTGTGACAATTCATGTTGATGCAGCCGGAAACTTTCGCGGAGCAACCGCCGCGCGCGGCTGCGGGCGACCGCGTTGCCGATGCGCTTGCTCGTGACGACGCCGAGCTTCGGCGACGCGCCGTCCGGCAGGCGGTGCCAGTTGGCGATGAGACAGCCGAGCGCCAGGCGTTCGCCCTGCTGCCGCACGCGCGCGAAATCCCGGTTTTGCCCAAGTCGCAAGTCACGGCCCAAACGCAGGCGTCTGGTCCCGCCTTGCGGGAGCGTCTGGTCCCGCTTGGCGGGAGCATCTGGGGACTGGGCGGGCATGAGCGGCGGGTTAAACCGGCGTCAGGCGTTTGCGTCCCACGCGGCGGCGATTGGCCAGCGTGGCTTTGCCGCTCTTGCTCGAATTGCGGTTAAGAAATCCGTGCTGCCGTTTGCGGCGGATTTTCGATGGTTGATACTGGCGTTTCATAAATTAATTCGGCTTCCTTCCGGCAGAAAAACCGGAGCGTGCGAGGATAACCATGAAACCCCTCGTGTCAAGGCACAGCTTATCGCCGTTTGGTCGTGTGTGAACAGATTGTTGCTATTTAATCTTTTCGGCGAGTATTCCGTTCGATTGCCAACAGCACAAGCACGAAGCTGATTATTGTAAGAACGAACAGAATGAAAATTACAGCCAAAGCATAAATCCCAAAATTCTGCCACGAATGGCTCTGAAATATATGCTCCCCAAAGCTTGCCTGATTTGCATCAGGCTCTTTGTTCCGGTTTGGGAATCCCCTTAAATAATTGATTGCAGCGGTTATCAACGCCAGCATCATCAGAGCAGCCCCAAAACAGCGCAAACAGCCTGATGAGGGTGAATAACGTCCGCTCAAACTTTGAAATCAGGAAAATTTTAATCCAATTAGCTCCCCGCAAAAATTTTACCATTGCCCTCAGTGTCGGCAGCAAAACAGGGTTGTTTTTGTCTGGGCTTGTGGGCGCGGCCGGAACAAATAAAATCGTGTCCAACTGGCAGTGCGGACATGGAATGGTTTCTCCAGCGTGAACAGCATCAAACTCAATTCCATTGTTGCAGTGGAGTGTGTTTCCTCGCCGGCTGAAACCTTCGTCGTTCCCAAACCGGTGGCGGATGAATTATTTCACGAAGCGCTCCGGCGCGCGGGAGAACAACCATGAAAATAAATTCAGACATCAAAAACCGCTTTGTCATCATCATGGCGGGCGGGCGCGGCGAGCGGTTCTGGCCGCTGAGCCGCGAGAAAATGCCCAGGCAACTGCTCCCGCTGCTCGGCAAACGTTCGTTTCTCCAGCAGGCCGCGTGGACCGCGTGCTGCCGCTCGTGCCGGCCAAAAACGTTTTCGTCATCACCAACGAGGTGCAATTGCCGGAGGTCCGCAAACAACTGCCGAAAATCCTCAAAGCCAACCTCATCGCGTCGTCGTCGGATGCCGTCGTGGCAGGCATCGCGGTGGTGAATCAAATTGCCAGCCACGGCAGGTCCTGTGATCTTGTTCCGCAGGTCTGCCGATTCGTTCGATCATTGAAAACCGGTGGTTGATAAAACCGGCGGTTGATGTAAGTTATACAACTTCAATCACTTAAATGCCATGGATACCAACTTTTAGAGGGCTTGAGGACTTGATATGGACGTTTTTTTAAAAAAAATTGGGTAGTCCCCTAATTAGGGGACTACCAAAAATTGTTGACATGTACCATTAAGCGTGATTTAATAACTCCATGGTTCAACTGGCCAATTCAGCTTAAGTTGACTAAAAAAACTAAAAAAAACTAAAAACTATGAAAAGAATTACCACAAAATATGTATTGGCGCTTGGTATTGCGCTGGGGGTCAGCTTGTGTGTGCAGGCACAATCACTCTATTTTAACTTCGATACCGGCAGCCCGGGGTATGTCAATTTTAACTTGATCGCCCCCGGCGGCGCTCCGGATACGTTGAACGGCGCGCTCCAGACTTCAGACGCAGCCCAAACTTGGTATAATAACGCCTCTTTGATAGATTTCGGTACCGTCGCCTCACAGAACGCTAATGCAAGCGCCACCGTGGACATAGCTAATATGATAAGTAGTTCTGGGGGATGTATCTTGACGTTTACGATGGTTGCTGCTGACGCGGGTTCTTTCAATAGCGGTGCGGGCGGGTGGAACTTCGGCTTGGTTCCCCAGAGTGCGGCAGACAGCTATCATATCATGTCAATGACTTCTGGGGGATGGCTATTTCCCCTAGGCTCAGCTTCCAGCGATGGTGGCTCCATGACGTACACTCCAGGTGCGGGCGATGGAATCTATACCTTTACCTTCACCTCTGCTCAAATGGATTGGCAGGTTCTAGGCGGTGACTATTACAAACTGGATTTTCTTACAGCCGGCAGCGTTCCGTTCCAGCCGTATATCGAGAATATGTCCATCACTCCCGTCCCCGAACCGACCTCCCTTGCGTTGGCCGGGCTGGGTGCTGCGGCACTGTTGATCTTCCGTCGTCGGAAATAAGCTGATTCAGGCTTCGTCTCATCCCCGCTCTATCGCAAGAGCGGGTTTTTTTTGTACACGGGCAAGGAGACCCGGCAGGGAAAAGACGGACGCGAATTGCTCGCGTGCCCGCTGCGGACTCCAATGGCCAATGAACAATGCTCAATGCTCAATGAACCCCTCCCGGCAGGTTCCAATCTCGCCAATTCGCGGCTGCTTCAATCGTCTCTGTTTGACGCTGGCTATGAATTGCGAAATATCATCGTTTGGGATAAACGCAATCTTGTGAACGGTGTCGGCATCTTTGGCTGGCCGGGCAATTACATCACCCTGACCATTACGTTTGAATACATTCTGGACTTTTGGAAGCCCGCCTAAACCCACCCCGGCGACAAAGTAATCACACACGACCCGCCGTTTTGTGTTGGGCGCATTTTGCCACTGCTCCCAACGAGGGTCGGGCAAACCTGCCGGTTTGCCCAAGGCTCACCGCCCGCCAGCGCAGCAATGCTGGCGGAACCCTGGGGATACGCACGCAAGAACATCGCTCCGCTCGTTCTGTGGAAGTTTGGGCGGCGCGTCCGCTTACGTTTCACTTCAGCGCGACAAGGCAGCGCCAGCCCTGCCTCAGCGGTAGAGCAACGGTTTTGTAAACCGTGGGTCGTCAGTTCAATCCTGACAGCTGGCTCCACTTCCGAAAATTTCCCGGCCAATCAATTTTCCACCCGGACAATAAACCTGACCGTGGTCCCTTTGCCGGGCGCGCTGTCCACCTGGCATTCTCCGCCGATGCCCCCGATGCGTTTGCGCATGTTGGCCAGGCCATTGCCACCGGCAATGCGCAGCGGATCCTTGGTGGTTGCGGCCACGCCCACGCCGGCGGGATCGAAGCCAATGCCGTTATCCTCGATGGAAGTGGAGAAACCGGACTCCGCCAGGGTGAGGGAAACGTGCACTTCGGTGGCGGAAGCGTGCTTGACCACATTGTGCAGGGCCTCCTTGAAAGCCAGAAAAAGGCTGTGACGCACCTCGGCGGTGAGGGGCCACGCGGGCAATTGAATGGGCACCACCAACCGGCAGCGGATGCCCGCGACGTTCAAAAAATCCTGCGCGAACTTGCCCAGATAGTTCACCAGACTGTCCAGCGTGTCATGGTGCGGGCTGACGGCCCAGACAATCTCGTCCATGGTCCGCGTCAACTCCCGGGCCGTAAGATAAACCTTTCCCAGGCGCGTCACGATTTGTTGCGAATCCTCCCCCTCGGCGCGGTTGGACTGGCTGAGCATCATAATCCGCGCCAGGTTGGAGCCGAGATCGTCGTGAATGTCCTTGGCGATGCGCGCCCGTTCATTTTCCAGGGCGCGCTGCCGTTCCAAACGTCCCATTTTTTTGTGCAGCCGGCGGCGGGTGATGTAACGCGCCGCGCCCCCGACCACGCCGATGCCGGCCAGCACGGCCCCGCAGGCAAACCACCACGTTTGCCAGAACCAGGGCAGCACCGTAAACGCAAGCGCTGGCCCGCTTTCGTTCCAAACCCCGTCATTGTTGCAGGCAATGACCCGAAACGTATAGTCCCCCGGTTTCAGATAGCTGTAGTAAGCCACGCGCCGGTCACCGACATCCACATCCACCCAATCCGACTCCAATCCGTCGAGGCGGTACTTGAACCGCACCTTTTCCGGCGCGACGAGGCTGAGGCCGGTGTACCGAAATTCAAAGCGATGTTTTCCCGGCTGAATTTGCAGCCGGGCGGCGGGAGCGGACAGGCCCGGCCCGGGCAGCGGCACCAGTTGGTCATCCACGGTAAATTCTTCGATCAAAACCGGTGGGGGGAAGGGATTGATTTTTACGCTGGCCGGATTGACCACCGCCAGTCCCTTGATGGTGGGAAACCAGAGTTGTCCGTCCGGGGTCTGGCAACCGGCCGATTGAAAGCCACCGGAACACTCCAGCGTGCTCAATCCTTCGGCCTTCCCATAGACCAGGCAATTTATCGCCTTCAACTGGCCGTCGGCACACCGGTTCAACTCCTCCTTGGAAACCCGAAAGATGCCGCCATAGGAACTGATCCAGAAATTCCCCTGCCCGTCATCAAGGATATGGCAGATGACGTTGTTCGGCAATCCTTCGCGCGTGGAAATGGTGGTGAACCGTCCGTTCCGCAAACGGCACAAGCCGCCGCCAAAGGTCCCCACCCAGAGCGTGCCGTCTTTCTCGGCCAACAACGACCACACAAAATCATTGGCCAATCCGGCCGGCCGGCGAAACTGCGTGAGCTTGCCTTCCTTGAGCCGGCCCAAGCCGCCGCCCGCCATGCCAAACCAGATGGTGCCGGCGACATCCTCGGTGATGACCCGCACATCGGGCAACACCAGCCCGTCCTTGCGGGTGAACCAGGTGCACTGTCCATTGGAATATCGGGCCAGCCCGGATTGGGTTCCCACCCACATGACACCCTGCCGATCCTGGTACAGGGCGAAAACTATAGCCGTCGGATCTTCCAAACCCTTGGGAAACTCGAACTTTCCTTCATGGTGGACAAACAAGCCACCGCTAAAGGTTCCCACCCAGAGTTCATGCCGGTAATCTTCGAGCACCGACCAGATAAAAAAATTCAACAATCCATTCGTTTCCGTGAATGGTTTCACTTCCCCCTGCTCCAGCCGGTACAACCCCGCGCCCTCCGTCCCCACCCAAAGTCCGCCTTCGGCACTGGGCGTAACGGACAGAATGGCCCGACCCTGCCAATCATCTGGTGCCTTTATCATTTCCACTTTCCGCCGCCGTAAGACATCCAAACCGCCGCCGCCGGTTCCCACCCACAAGTTCCTTTCGCGATCTTCGCACAGGTCAAGCACCCAATCATGCGACAACCCATTTTGACGCGTGAAATGCAGGGTGGTTCCGTCGGGCGACAGCAAAAAGAGTCCCTCCCGCAAGGTTCCCACGAGCAAATCGCCGGATTTTGTTTCAAGCAATGCCGTGACTAAATCCAGGCCCCAGGGAGCCGGTCCCCGATCCACAACGGTTCCCTGGCCAATCAATTTTTTCACCCGCCCGGCGCCCATGAGCCAAAGGCCTCCATCCCGGCTCGCACTGGCCCTTTGAACATCGCTGGTGTCCGGTTGTCCACTGGGCAGCCACGGCACCAGCCGGCCTTTTCTCAGCGATCCAAGCAAACGGCCTCGTACCACCCACAGTTCTCCGTTCTTGTCTTTGGCGAGCGACGGCACGTTTTCCCCAAGGCCAACGTTCGGGGCAACCAAGTTTGCGCCCGACAAAGAGAGAAGCGCTCCTTCCCTGCTGAGCATCCAGAGGACCCCATCCACATCGGTTCCCATGGCGAAAATCGACCCTCCCGGCCAGCTATTTCCCAGATTTACCGCACTGAATTTGCCGGCCCGCAATTGCGTGAGGTCGCCGGTTTCATGGCCAATCCAAAGAGTGCCGTCCGCGTCTTTAAACAAACTTGTGATCCGGCTGTCCCCGAATTCCGGCGTGTTGCTGGTGTCAAAAATTTTGAACCGCACGCCGTCAAATCGCACCAGCCCGTTATACGTGCCCAACCACAGGTAACCCTCCCGGGTTTGCACCACGGAAGTGACCGAGTCCTGGGGCAGTCCCTGTTCCGTCTGCCACACATCAATCGAGTAGTCCGACACGGACGAATTGGTTGCCCCCAAAAGATGAAAGCCGCACAACCACACCGCGATAATCCCAACGCAGACGGGAATTTTTCTTTGCCGGTGTGCATCGGTTGAAAGTTTGAATCGCCGCGGCACAGGACTCAGGGTATGCCTGTTTATCGCGCGGAGCAACATTTAGGGATGCGTTTCCGGACCCGGCGGCCGGGGCGTGCCAGCGCTGGCGAAATCCATCGCCGCTGGACAAGGAATGCAAATAAAATTTATAATGCCGGCGAGCACGCATGGTTTGAATTTATAGTCGGGCGCGGCCCGGCAACTGCGTCGTCTAAACAGACGACAACCCTCTTTATGAAATCGGATGTAAAAGGAAAGGCAGTGAGTATTGCGGTTTCGATCGTTGAAGATGACGGACCGGCGCGGGAGATCCTTACGGACTGGATCCGGCATGCGCACGGATTCCGCTGCGTGAGCCAGTATGGAAGCGCCGAGAGCGCGCTGATGAAGTTGCAGTTGGAAAAGCCAAGCGTGGTGCTGATGGACATCAATCTGCCGGGCATGAACGGGATTGAATGTGTGCGCCAGCTCAAGCCACAGTTGCCGGACACGCAATTCGTGATGCTTACCGTTTACGAGGACACCGACCACATCTTCGATGCCCTGGCCGTAGGTGCGAGCGGTTATCTCCTGAAGCAAACGCCTCGCGCCGAGTTGCTCACGGCCCTTAAAGACGTCCATGCGGGGGGGTCGCCCATGACCAGCAACATCGCCCGCAAAGTGGTGCAATCCTTTCTCCGCTCCGTCCCCCAGGCGGACGCGTCCGCAAATCTTTCCCCGCGCGAACGGGAAGTGCTGGAATTGCTGGCGTGTGGTTATTTATACAAGGAAATCGCCGACAACCTCGGCATCAGCGTGGCAACCGTGGTCACCTACATCCGGCGCATTTACGAGAAACTTCACGTGCGCTCCCGTGCCCAGGCCGTGGCCAAGTATGGACACTTCGCGCCCCGCGATGAACGCGGGCGAAGCGCGGCTTCCAAGTAAGGAGCCTGTTCATTTCCGCCGTTTCCCTGCCGTGCTGAGCCGCCGGGCACGCCCATCAGGTTGCCGGGTTGTTGCGTCCGATCTCGTGTCCTTTCCAACCGTAGAAGGCCACATGGGCGCAGGCCGCCAGCGGAACGATGAAGGACACTTGCAACCGAAGGGGGTCGGCCACGAATCCCTGGATCGGCGGCAGGATGGCGCCGCCCAGTATCGCCATGACCAACAACGATGAGGCCTGGCTCTTGTAGCTGCCGACGCCATCGATCGCCAGCGAGAAGGTGTTCGACCAACCGACGGAGGCAAACAACCCAACGGCCGCGACGCAACACATCGCGAGCCGGCCATGCGCGCAATCGGGTCGCCGGTGGCAACCGAAATCACGAAATACAACAACGACCCGACAAAGCAGGCCCCGAAGAAGGCCAATTGCACCAGCATCGCCTGGAAATAATCCAGCGTAAAGGCCTCCTTGAACCGCGGAATCAGGATGTCATGAACACCGTCATGAAACCCCACATGAAAAACAGGACGGTTATGATCGTAAACGGACCACGACAGATCGGCCCGCCATCCGGTGAAGCAGAAGACACGGTTGGTTCGACGGATGGTCCGAACGTGGACAGGTTGTTATTTCTTCGGCGTCAACAGCGGACCGAGCACCCGGGCAAAAATATCAGCCTGGCGCATGAAACCGAGATCGGTGGGGTGTGAAGCATCCACGCTGCCTTCCCCGTCGTCGCCGAACAAATGTTCGCCCGGAATGTAGTAAAGATTTTTTACGCCGGATTTTTTCAATCGCTCGTAAGCGGTTTTCAGCTCGGCGCGGTCTTTGAGGTGATAATATTCCATGCGTCCGGCAATCAGGAACGAATCCTGCATGGTGCGGTCTTCCACGAGCACGATGGGCGTGTCCGGGTGCGCCGCGCGGAGTTTGCGGACAAACGGTTCGACCCGCTCCTTGATTTCACCGGCGACCAGGTTGGGCAGGCAATCGAGGACATAAATGGACGGATCGAGTTCGGCGAGCAGGCCGGCCATCTCGGGTTCCATTTTTCCGTTGCCGGAAAAGCCGAGGTTGATGGTCGGCCAGTTGAAACGGCGACCGAGAATCGCGCTGTGCACCATGCCGGGACGCGAGGCGGAAAGTCCCTGCAGGATGGAAGTGCCATAAAAAACAATTGGCTTGCGGGTGCCCGGGCCCCAGGATCCGGCTTTTTCAATGGTCGCGCCCGGTGGGATTCCGAGTTCGACAAATTTCGTGCCATTGTAGAGTGGCAAGTAAAGGAGGTATTCGCGTTTGCCCGGCAGGAGATTTTCCACAAGTGTCACCTCATTGGTCTGCGCCGTGGGCTGGCCCACAGCGAGCCAATGCCAGCCTTTGTCGGTTTTCACGTACAAATCGAGTCCGCTTTTGCCGATGGCCGTCATGTTGGGCAGGTAAAGCCAGGACTCGGTCAATGCCCAGCGCGCGCGGAGGGTCGTCGCGTCGGTGACGAAGCGGACGCACATGCCGGCGGAGTTGCGGCTCAACTCCCAGACGGGTTTGCGCACCAAGCCTTCGGCCCGGGCGGGCAGGCGATCATAAAAATCCCGGGTGTCATTCCAGCCGCGGCCTTCGACCCCGAACTGCCGGATGTCATACCAGGGCGGGGTGTCGTTGGTGCCGGCCGGGCCGGGTGCGGGCTGCGCGGCGGCAAACCACACGGGGAACACGGTGAAGGCGGCGGCAAGCATTGGGATCAAAAACTTGAGTTGCATGGCAATAATTGGTTGGTTGTGCGGAGCAATCTATGGAAATTGGCGGAAACCGCTTGTCCCCTATTTAAATGACTTTGCCTTTTGGGGGGCATGGGTTAATCTCTTTCATATACCAGTTCACACCACTTTGATATGAAAACGTTTTCGGGTTCCGTGCGGATTGTGTGGCACCAGTTGACGCACCAGAAAGGATTGTATCTGGCGCTCATTTGGGGAGTTGCAATGTTTGCCACCGGCTGCGGGAAGAAAGAAAGCGCCGCGCCTTCGGCCATCACGGCTGCGCCGCAGGAAACCGCCACCCAGGAGACAGCGGCGGCAACCGCACCCAGCCAGCCGGGGTATATTCCACCCTCGCCGGCGGCAATGGCGGCGGCCGACAAAGGAACCCCCGTCTTGCAGCAATTGAACCGCTCCGTGATCCAATATAGAATCCAAAATCACCGCAACCCCACCAGTGTTGAGGAAGTGGCCGCCTTCGCCGGTGTCCAGGTCCCGCCCCCGCCGCCAGGAAAGAAATACGTCTTTAACGGCAGGGGACTCATTGTTCTGGTTGACAATTCAACAAAATAAGGTATAGTTCCAATGATGACTTCCATCTCCAATTCCAAAAAATGGTTTGCCGGACGCAAGACCACGCAACCGGCTGCCCAAGGGGGATTCACCTTGATCGAACTCCTGGTGGTCATTGCCATTATTGCCATCCTGGCGGCAATTCTGCTTCCGGCGCTGGCCAAAGCCAAGTCCAAGGCTCAACGAATGTCGTGCATGAACCAAATGAAGCAACTTGACTTGGGCATTAATTTGTTCGTTGCCGACAACTCGGAAACGTTCCCGGCAGCAGGTTATGCTTCCGGAGGGGGCGTGCTTTCTTGGGACACTTGGATTTACCCCTACGTCGGCGGCAGCAGTAGTTTGTCTCTGGATCAGGCAAAAAATGGCATCTATGCGGAAGATCCGGCAGATGCTGTGGGGTTGGGCTGGGCCACCGGCCTCAAGATTATGGCCTGTCCTGCCGACACTTTTCAAAAAGTTGACTGGATGCATGTGAATAACGATCCGGGTGGCAATCTTCAGTTTTCTACCAGAAGCTATGCCATGAACAGCCCGGGTTCCGCTTGGACGGTGGATCTTCAAGTTGACCCCCAGAAGGGGAAGTATCCCCTGCCGGATTTAAACGTGTTGGGCCGCCATGGTGTCGGAATTTACTGGGTTTCGAGTGATGCGAACCCCCCCGATTGGGGGGCAAAGGGTTATCCAACTTCGGTGGTTCGCGATCCATCCGGAACCATCCTGCTGTGCGAACTGGCCAGCAGCCAGGGTGCCATGGGGAACATCTGGCCTTGTACTTGTTGCGGCCCGCAAGTCACGGATGGAGCGGCCGTGGGCAACCTCTACCAAATTGACACGTCGGCGGCCTCTTACGATGCGGCGAAATTTTCATCTGGCGGCTTCAATCAAGGCAACCAATTGTACAAGGCCCACAACAGCAGGTTTAACTACGCTTTTCATGATGGTCACGTGGAAACGCTAAAAATCGAAGACACCGTCGGCAACCCTCCGGTACCCGCAAGACTCAGACTTTCATCTCCAGCGGGAATGTGGACGGTGACGGCGGGTGATTAATTATCCTAATTCCACCAGGATTTGTCCCCATTTTAGGTGACATGACAATTTTGACGGGTGTTGTACTGTTTTAGCATAACCTTTTTTGACAAAAAAATCTCTTATGAGTGATCGTTTAATGTGCCTGCATGACAAGGGTGAGCAGGGCATTTATCAGGTTGTCAATTGTCTTTTTTTCGTCCAGATGAACGCAGGGCCGGGCAGGGCAGAAACAGGGTCGGGGAGGCCATGAATTTTACAAACCCAAACCGCAGCCAGTTCCTTATTTAAAACCAAATGGGCAACCAATCAAAACTAAACTAAAACCACTATGAAAAAAAACCTGATTAAAAAAATAACCTGCCTCGCCGCACTCGGCGCGGTTCTGGCGTGGGCAGGAGGGGTTTCTCGTGCTGCCAACGTTATCGACTACCAAGACAAACTTAACTCCGGCAGTTCAAGTCCTTGGTGGATTAATGGGTGGGGCGGCCAGGCTGCGGGCAGTATTGGGGACCTGACAGTTGGCAATCCCGCCGGCTCCTTCAACGTATATGACTACCTGCCCGGTAGTGGTCCGAGCAGCGATCAATTTGTAGTCTTGGGCTGGTATTCGGGCTCGACTTGGTCTGACCCGGCCGGTGGCTCGACAAATTTGCTTCTCTATACGAACATCGTTTTCGACGTTCTGTGGGATACGGTCAACTCCACGATTGGCATTGATGCTTTTAATACCCTTCCAGGCGATTTATGGCAGGTTTGGGCCATTGGCGCCGGTAATACGTGGATCAGTCTGGGTCAGGTCCCCATACCCGATGCAGCCAGCAATGGCTGGGTAACCGTCAACCTGCCCATCAATCCCAGCATTCCGGGGATTGGCGTCACTTGGGGTTTGGGATTCAAGAAATTTACCGGCACCGGCCACACAGGTCTCGCCACCTTCTGGATAGACAACATCGGCCTTCAGCGGTCAGGCACCCCGCCGCCTCCGCCAACTTTGTCTATAACACGTTCGGGCATCCAAGGGTTGAACATATACGATGATGGCAATGGGGGCGACCGCCAAAATATCGCCACCGTCGTGACCAACGCGGGGCCGGACTATAGTTATGCCTGGGTTGGCAATCCAACTCCGGTGACCTATTCCGTCACCATCGCGCAATTCCCGGCTGCCAGCTATAACAACTATGAAGCCCACATTTACATTGTGCCGGGCGACAATATAACGGAGACAGCGCCGGATTGGAATGAAGCCAATGCGCTGGTTCTTTACATAAACAGCCATACCAACGGCAGCGTGGTCGCCTCGTTGCGCTACAAGCTTAACAACCCCGGCAGCAACAGATACCTGCTTGGCTCAGACACCAATATTTTTGGTGGCAGCGGGTCTGCCGTCACCAACACGATTGTGGCCGGCTACGGCGGGCTTTTGGGCACCGTGACCAATGCCAGCGGCGCGGTCGGCACGTGGAGCATCACGATTAGCGGTGACATCAACATTACGCTTCATGCTCCTGATGGCAGCACCTCCACCATGGCGTTCCCTCAGTTAAGTGACGCGCAGGCTTTTGCCTATCCCGTGACGGTCTTCTGGGGCACGCAAGCAGGTCAGTACCAAGATGTTGTGCTCAGCAACGTTTCCATCACTGGCTCGACCAACTCGTTGAATGTGGATCTGACCCAGCCGCTTGACCCCACCAAGCTGGTGGTGCGCGCCGCTAACAGCAGCCTGATATTCACCACGCCAGCCAACGCCGTGTATTGGCTCCAATGGACCCTGCCGGATGTCGGTTACGTGCTGCAAAGCGCTTCGAGTCTGATGGGTCCCTGGACGTCGGTTGTAGGACCAGCGTTTACAACAACCAATTACTTGAACACGTTCGCTACTTCCGGTTCGATTACTAATGGTCGCAATTATAACCCGCCGCCCATGGGGGTGGCCTATGATTTTGGCAATGCCACCGCTAGCAACACTGCTTGGGCATCGGGCCCGACATACGATGCGGGCGCCAGCGGTGCTTCCGGCTCTCTAGAGCTCAATTGGACATGGAATTATACCGTCAATGGAGCTGGCGGTGCCGATTTCACGCTGGATCTTTTCCCTTCCGCAATGGATTGTTCAGGCGGAACATTGTCATTTGACATTAGGGTGGATTCGTCCTCGACGGCAGGCGGTTTGGGCGATTATGGTTATTTGACCGTGATCTCTCGCGATGGAAGCTACAATTCAACAGCCACAAGTTTTGGCGAGGGACTGCTAACCGCCGCAGGCGGCTCCGTGGATAACTGGGGACATGTGAGTATCGCTCTGGGAACTGGCGCTGATTCTTCAATTCGCGGGTTGACATTCCAGGACTACAACGACGCGGGCCGGGCCATCGACGGGCCTGAGACCATTTATATTGATAATCTTAAAATTACTGCATCGGGGACAGCGGCTCCGACAGTGTACACTGTTAACGGCAAGCACTCGGTGTACATCACCAGCCCCATGCTGCCGTCCGGCGGCGCGGGCTTCTTCCGGTTAGCGAAACCGTAGTCGCAGTAATTGTGAAGTTGTAAAGTTTGATGGGTTCAAGGTGCCGGCCTTGTTTGAGGCCGGCACTTTTTTTAACAGGCGTTTGGAACCCTCCCCCAACATCTTTGCAAAGTTTGACCGGAGACAATGGAGGCAGCCACCAGTCATTCTTTTGGGAAGGCAACGGTGAAAGGCCTCAAACACTTTTTCATTGGTGATTTGGCAAAACCACAGGTCTGTGGCATCTTATAACATGAGTCAGGTTTACCTTCGGATTTTGGTGCTGGATGTGCTGAAAATAGATTCGTTGTGGATGCAACAGCCAATCAATTTTTTGCAGAAGGTCTGCCATGGGTTTCATGAAGGAATGATCGTTAAACGTTCCCCAACATTTACAGTCTTATATGCGTAATCGTCTTGTTCCCGTTCTCGCGCTTTTCACAGCAATTCTCACCACTGTTTCAACGGGTTTTGCGCAGGCAAATCTGCCCGTTTATACCGACAACCTGGTCAACGGATTTCAGGATTGGGGCTGGGGAACCCGCAATCTCAGCAACAAGTCGCCCACCCACTCGGGCAGCACCAATTCCATCAGCGCCACGCCCTCCAGCAGCCCAGGCATTTCTTTACATCAAAACAATTTCAACACCTCCCCTTATGCCAGCCTCTCCTTCTGGGCCAACGGCGGAACCGGCGGCGGTCAGGTCCTCAAAGTGTACGTGACCCTCGGCTCGACGGATCAATCGGCCTATACCTGCTCCGCCCTCACCGCGAATACCTGGACCCAGTTCGTCATCCCCCTCAGCTCACTTAGCGCCGCCAACAAAACCAACCTCAATCGCATCACGATCAAGTTCGCCAGCGGCGGCACCGGCGTCTTCTACCTCGACGATATCCAGCTCAACGCCAGCCCCGCCCCGGCTCTCGTCCATTTGACCGCGGATGCCAACCAGACCATCCGGACGGCGGATGCGCGCTGGTTTGGCCTGAACACGGCCGTCTGGGACAGTTACTTCGACACGACCGCGACTTCGAACGCCCTGGCCGAACTCGGCGCGCAAAGCCTGCGTTTTCCCGGCGGTTCCCTCTCTGACGAATATCATTGGGTCACGGGCAAGTCGCTCAACAACACCTGGGCCTGGGCAACCTCGTTCGGAAACTTCATGCACATTGCCACCAACGCCGGCGTCCAGGCCTTCATCACCGTCAACTACGGCACCGGCACCAGCAACGAGGCCGCGGCCTGGGTGAAATCAGCCAACGTGACCAATCACTGCGGCTTCAAGTACTGGGAAATCGGCAACGAATGCTACGGCTTGTGGGAAACCGATTCAAACAACGTGGCGCACGATCCTTACACCTATGCCAATCGCGCCGCCGGCCACATCGCCCTCATGAAAGCGGCCGACCCCACCATCAAGGTCGGCGTCGTCGCCGTGCCCGGCGAGGACAGTTCCTCCAACAACGCGGCCCATCCGGTGGTCAACCCGCGCACCGGCGTGACCCACTACGGCTGGACGCCGGTCATGCTCGCCACACTCAAGAACTTGGGGGTTACTCCGGATTTCCTCATCCACCACGTTTACCCCCAATGGACCCCGGTCAACCCCACCACCGGCACGGACAGCGATCCGCTGGTGTTGCAAGCCAGCGTCGGTTGGGCCAGCGATGCCGCCGACCTGCGCCAGCAGTTGACCGACTATCTCGGACCCCCCGGCACCAATACCGAACTCGTCTGCACCGAGAACAACAGTGATTCCGGTGCGGTGGGCCGTCAGTTGACCAGCATCGTCAACGGGCTCTACATCGCCGACAACATGGCTCAGCTCATGAAAACCGAGCTCAACGCCTACACCTGGTGGGACCTGCGCAACGGGCAGGGCACCAACGGCAGTTTCGATTCCACTCTGTATGGCTGGCGCACGTATGGCGACGAGGGCGTCATCAACGCCAATGGCAACCCCGGCGTGGATCGTTACCCCGTCTTTTACGGATTCAAAATGATGCAATATTTCGTCCGGCCTGGCGACACGGTGCTGAACGCCACCAGCGACTATTTGCTGCTCTCGGCTTACGCCGCCCGCAAGGCCAACGGCGCTCTTGCCCTGCTGGTCATCAACAAGGACGCGACCACCAATTTCAACGCACAAATCTCCCTGTCTAATTTCGTGCCCTTGTCAACGGCCACGGTCCGCTCTTACGGTATTGCGCAAGACGATGCCGTGCGCACCAATAACCTCGCTCCCGGGGCGCAGGACATTGCGACAAATATTGTTTCGGCCGGCGCCGTTTTCACCAACTCTTTCCCGCCTTATTCCTTGACGCTGTTCACCTTTACGCCTGGTCCGGCACAACTGTCCGCACTCCTGCCGCAATCGGGACAATTCGTCCTGCAACTCCATGGCCAGCCGGGCACACCTTACATCATCCAGCGTTCACCGGATTTGTTCACCTGGACCCCGGTCTCGACAAACAGGCTGGTCGGGAATGTTTTGAATATCACCAATGCGATTTCACCCGGCATCACCCAACAATTCTGGCGCGCCGTGTGGCAGCCGTGAGGGTTGTGAAATTGGTCGGGCGTTTGTCTTCGTGAATGCCATCGCACCGGTGGCAGATCACGGGCTCCCCGCAAGTCCCTTGGGCAAATCCTCCCGATTGACGATCCAGGGATGATTCAATAATTCCGTCGTGTTGGTGTTCCGGGCCAGGCTCCATTTGCCGTTCCAGCTCATAAAGAATACCGTTCGGGGGAAATCCTTCTGCACTCCCTGAATGAACCGGAGATAATCATAGTCGCCCGGGGGATTACTGGGCCCGTACGGCCCGAATTCTGTAAACCCGAAAGGCTTTTTGATTTGCGCCATCTCGGCGTAGCCCTTGATGTGGTTGGTGTCAATGAAGTCCGTATAGGCGTCGAGCCCGGCCAGGTCCACATAGCGGTCACCGGGATAGTAGGCGGCGGTCTTGTCCCCATGGTTCGGTGCGTAAACCCAGAGCAGGTTGTCCAGGCCTTTCGTTTTTGTGAAGTAGTTGAACATCTGCTGCCACAATTTGATGAACGTCGCCGGGTCTTTGCCATCCCACCAAAACCAATCACCGTTCATCTCGTGAAACGGCCGCCACAGCACCACCACGCCGGCCTCCTTGAGTTGCTGCAAGCCCCCGGCCAGTTGATCGAGTTCGTGCATCCAACGAACATGCGTCTCGGACCGGGTATCAAGCAAGGTGTCAAGATCAACACCCTTGTCGCGCAGTCCCCCGCCATCCACATTCGTCCGGGCGGGATTGTAAAGATGCGCGCTGATGGTGACCAACCCGCCCTGCTTCCAATACTCAATGGCGGCTTGGTTCGGTGCGTCGTGGGTAATGCCACCCCGGCCGGCATAATCAACGCCGAGGATCGCCGGCCAATGACCCGTCTGATCGTGAATCTCATTCACCAAACGCAAGTCCGCTCCCTGCCCAAAATTGGAAAATTGGCCGGACATCACACATTTGTTGGTGCGCCCCTCAAGGCTTTGAACATACTTTAAAATGGCTTTTGCCCTGGCATTCGACTCCGGATTGGCGGCTGCCTGAGGGGTGCGGCATCCGGATACCAGGATCATGGCGAGCAAAAGGCAAATAGTATTCTTCATGTTATTGTCGGCGCAATTGCACCCCGCTGGCTTTCTGCTTTAAAGCATCGCCGTAACCACGGCGCGGATGCTTCTGAAGCCCGAATCATGGAAGGCTATGAAATTACTGCCAAACAAGGCAACCATACAAAAGCACTGGCGGGAACGATTCTTAAAAATCATTCGCCGAGGAAACAGACTGATACCATTTTCCGATAATAATCGGCACCTATTCCAGACGGTGGGGCCGCGCTGCCGCGCGGCCATCATGCCCGGCGGCGCCGCAGCGCCGCCCTACCCATTGCACCGATTGTCTCTGGGAATTGGTATGACGCCGTCTTTTGATTCACAAGTCACACCGGTCGCGTTCGCAGCAAAAATCTCGCCTTTGCGCCGGCAATGCCGTAGCCAACAACCCATGCAATTTCACAAAACCACCGGCTTGCTTGCGGCCTTGCTATTCTTGTCCCTGGCCCGGCTCCCTGGCCAGGATTTGGCTGACACTGTAAAAATCTACCGGCCCAGGCTTGAAACCAACCTCACGAAAAACATTATCGCGTTCTGGTATCCGAAAACGATCGACCGAACAAACGGCGGCTACCTTCTCAACCACGATATCGAGGGACGGCGGAAAGGTCCGGGAACCAAAATGATCGTTACGCAGGCGCGCATGGTCTGGTTCTACTCACACCTGGCACGCACCGGCTACGGCGGTCAGGAATACCTGGACGCGGCGGACGCCGGCTATCGTTTTCTGAAGGGAAAAATGTGGGATCAAAAGAACGGCGGTTTCTACTGGGAAGTGGACGTCACGGGCGAAAAAAAACTGCGGCTCAAGAAACATCTTTACGGCCAATCCTTCGCCCTTTACGCGCTTTCTGAGTACTACCTGGTCACGGGGAAAAAAGAGGCCCTGGACCTTGCGACCCGGCTTTTCAATTTGATGGAGGCGAAAGCGCACGACAAAATTTATGGCGGCTACCTCGAGTGGTTCAACGAAGATTGGACGCCGGCCCCGCCCGGAGAGATGACTTACATGGGTGAGCCTGATTTCAAGCTGATGAACACGCATCTGCATTTGCTGGAGGCAATGACCACCTTTTACCGGGCAAGCAAGCTGCCACTGGCACGAGAGCGATTGCTGGAATTGATCGCCATCCAGAGCAACGCCGTTGTCCGTAAAGGCCTTGGCGCCTGCACGGACAAGTATCAGCGCAACTGGGAACCGGTGCTCACCGGCAACTACGCACGGGTGTCCTATGGACACGACCTGGAAAACATCTGGCTGCTGAATGATGCTTGCGACGCCGCGGGGATTTCAAATTATCCGCTGCTTGACCTTTATCGTGCGTTGTTCGATTACGCGCTGAAATATGGCTATGACGAAGACCAGGGCGGTTTCTTCTACTACGGCGCATTCAATCAACCCGCCCAGAACCGTGAGAAAAGCTGGTGGGTCCAGTCAGAGGCCTGTGTGAGCGCGCTTTATATGTATCGCCTGACGCATGATGCCAGGTATCTCCGCGTCTTTGAAAAAACCTACGATTGGATCGGGAAACATCAGGTGGATTGGAAAAACGGCGAGTGGTTTGACACCATCATGCCCGACGGCACTCCCAGCGGCGACAAGGCGCAAATCTGGAAATCCGGTTACCACAACGGGCGGGCCATGATGGAGTGCCTCGAAATTCTTAAGGCACAAAAGTAATTGCGACCCGGCTCATGCCATTTCCCGATAATAATCAGCACCTATTCCAGACGGTAGGGCCGCGCGGCTGAGACTGTCTCAAAACTCTGTAACCCGCATGAGCTGGCTGGCGTCGAACAAGCGATGGCACAACCAATCGCTCCTGATTACGGACAACAATTTCTCTTTCCCCCCGCGCTCGAAGACTGGGTGCCTGCCGATCACCCGGCGCGTTTCCTGCGCGAGTTCGTCGAGCAACTCGATCTGTCCACCCTGGGCTTTGCGATGCCCGTGGCGGTGGAGGGCCGTCCGCCCTACCATCCGAGCCTGCTCTTGAAAATCTGGCTTTACGGCTACTATCACCGGATTCGTTCGACCCGCAAACTGGAGACCGCCTGCCGCGAACATCTCTCGCTCCTCTGGCTGACCGGCCTGATCCAGCCCGATCACAACTCGCTCTGGCGCTTCTGGCGGGATAACAAAAAGGCCCTGCGCCACATCTTCAAACAAACCGTGCAAGTGGCCGTGCGCACCGGGGCCGTCGGTCTGGCCCTGCAAGCCCTTGACGGCACCAAGATTCAAGCGGCTTGCAGCGGCCCCAAAGGCTGGCGCAAGGAGTATATGGAGAAACTGCTGATCCAACTCGACACCGCCCTGGACGAGATCGAACTCAAAGTGGTGGAAGAAAACGCGGAGGTGGAATCCCCTGGCTACCGCCTCCCCGCCGGACTGGCCGAGCGCCAAGCCCTGCGCGAAGAAATCAAACAAGGCCTGGCTCAACTGCAAGCCGACGGACGCTCGCACTATCATCCGGTCGAACCGGAAGCCCGGCGGATGAAAGTCGGCGACACCAACCGCTACGCCTACAACGCCCAAGCCGTGGCCGATGAAAAGGAAGGCCTCATCGTCGCTTGCGAGGCGACCCGCCAGGAAACCGACAACGGCCAACTCGTGCCGATGATTGAGCAAGCCCGCGAAAACCTCGGCGGCACCGCGCAAAACACCGCCACCCTGGCCGACACCGGCTATGGTGCCGGGGCGGATTTGCAAGCGGCCGCCGAAAAAGGCCTGAACGTTTTGGTTCCACCCGCCGAGGGTAAACCGGCCCACGACAACCCTTACGCCGCCCAACACTTTCACTACGCTGTGCCAGCCCGCACCGTCACTTGTCCGCAAGGCCGGAGCCTGGATTACGAAGGCCACACCACCAAACGCGGGCAACGGGTTGAACGCCATCGTTGTCACTGTCGGGACTGTCCGGTGCGGGCGCAATGCACGCGCGACCCCAAAGGCCGGCCGATCGAAGTCTGGCCGCATCGGGAAGAAGTCCAAGCGATGCGGCGGCGACTGCAAGACCCGGACTTGCGAGCCCTCTGGGAACAACGCGCCAGGATCATCGAACCGCGCTTTGGGCAGATCAAACAACACGACGGCTTTCGGCGGTGGACGGTATGGGGATGGGAAGGCGTCAAGACCCAATGGACGATGGTGTGTGCGACCTTGAACCTGCGCATACTCTACCGGCACTGGCAAGCCGGGCGCGCGCCGGGAAAAGAAAGTCCGTTGGCAGTCCTGAGCCTGAAAATGGCGCTTCGAGAGTCAAAGCCATCTGGCGGAATCCAAAATCACCTCGCGCGGTGGGGGCAGAAGCTATTGGCCTTGGCCGCCGCGCGGAGTCGAGTCCGGCCAACCGGTTTCCCCTTTGCCTTCGCCCCCATCCAATAAAAACTTTTGAGACAGTCTCTGCTGCGCCGCCCTACCAAGTTTTACTTTGGACTTTTGGTTTTGGACTTTAATCTTAATCCGTGAGTCACAAGAGCGCCCGCATCGCTGCCCAGATCGAGTCCTTCCGCGGACAGGAACTCGACGCGCATTACCTCGGTTATTTCGATTGTTTCAACCGCCAGCTTTTTTATGAAGCGCACGACGTGCTCGAAGATTTATGGCTCCAGGACAAACACGGATCCAACGGCGCGTTTTACAAAGGGCTGATTCAACTGGCCGGCGCATTTGTCCATCTGCAAAAAAATCGTCCGCATCCCGCCGCCGCGCTGTTCAAGCTCGCGCTGGCGAATCTCGAAAAATATCCGGCTAAACACGAGCGTTTGAATGCCGCCGCCGTATGCGGGTTGATCCGAAACTGGCTCGGAAGCCTGGAAGCTGCGCATTTTGAAAAGAACCCGTTCACCAGTGGAAACGCGCCAAAACTGGCACTGGATCTGCCTCATAGTTAAAGTTTGAACATGAACAAAAAACGCATCGTGCTGGCCGGTGGCAGCGGGTTCCTGGGTCAGGCGCTCGCAAAGGAATTGCTCCAGCGCGATTACGAAGTCGTCGTTCTGACCCGCGAACTGCGCGAACGTGACGAAGATGACGAGGTCAAGGAAGTGGAGTGGGATGGTGAACATATCGGCGGGTGGATAAAATTTTTGGATGGAGCGGAAACCGTGGTGAATCTCGCCGGGCGCAACATCAATTGCCGTCACACGCCGGAAAACCTCCGTGAAATCACCGAATCGCGCGTCAACGCGGTGCGCGCCATTGCCGCAGCCATCTGCCACGTCAAACGACCGCCGCGCGTCTGGGTGCAAGCGGGCGCCGTTGGTTTCTACGGCAATTGCCGTGACCAGTGGTGCGACGAAACGACTCCCAACGGCCGGAATTCGCTGGCGGAAGTCTGCCGGCTTTGGGAAAAGGCCTGCTACGCCGCCGCCTCACTCCACACCCGCCGCGTGCTGTTCCGAATCGGCTTGGTGCTGGGTCGCAATGGCGGGGCGTTGCCCATACTGGCCCATCTGACGAAATGGTTTCTCGGCGGCGCGGCCGGGAGCGGCAAACAATACATCAGTTGGATTCATCTCGCGGACTTGACCCAAATGTTCATGCAAGCCATTGAGCCTGACAATTACCTGGCTGGCACCTACAACGCCGTCGCCCCCAATCCGGCAACCAATGCGGAATTCATGCGCACGCTGCGGCGCACCCTTTATCGTCCGTGGTGTCCGCCGGCCCCGGCCTGGGCGGTAAAACTGGGTTCCCGGCTGACGCAGACCGAACCGTCGCTCGCGCTTGACGGTTGCCGCTGCGCGCCAAAACGGTTTGTTGAAGCCGGTTTTAAATTTCAATTCCCGGACTTGCGCGGCGCGTTGAAAAACATCTACCGCTGACCCGCGGTCACACCAGCGCTTCGGCCAGCACTTCCGCCATGTGCAGGGTGCGGACCGGCGCCAGGTGCTGGATTTGATGGCGGCAGCTTGTCCCCGACGCCACCACGATGTTTCCAAAGGGCTGGCTCCGGATTACTTGAATGAGCGGTTCCGCGACTTTCACCGAAAGTTTGTATTTCGATTCCAACATTCCGAACGCACCCGCCATGCCGCAGCAGCCCGCTTCGAGCATCGTCACCGTCCGCTGCGGCATCCGGGTGGCCAGTTGGTACATGTAATCTGAATTGGCAAGTGATTTGGCGTGGCAATGCACATGAATCATCATGCGCGCGGGATTGTCGTTAAAAGTCAGCGCATTGGGTTCCCGATCCAGCATGTTTTCAATAAATTGCTCGAATAAAAAACAACGGGCGGCAACGCGCTCCGCGTCCGGCAGTTTTAACTCGTGATAATCCTGCGCGAACATCGAGTAACATGACGGTTCGAGAAAAATTATCGGCGTGTTGCCTGTGTCCCCGTTCAGCAGCGCGAGGTTGTGCCGCCCCAGTTGCGCGGCTTCATCGAGATTGCCCTGGCTGAAGGCCGGCCGGCCGCAACATTTGCGCTGCTTCGGCAGCACGACTTCAAAGCCCGCAGCTTCGAGCACCTTGACGGCGGCCATGCCGACGTGAGGTTCGTAATAGCGCACGAACGTGTCGTCCCAAAGCATGACCCGGCCACGATAGGCCGCCCGGAAAGGTGGACGTTTGGCAAACCAATGATCGAACCGCTCCAGCGCGAAACGCGGCAACAGTCGTTTGGTGGAAATGCCCAGCACGCGGCTCAGAAACGGAGTATTCAAAAATGCATTGGCCACGCGCGGCATCACGCAGCCCAACCGGCCCAGCCGATCCACTGAACTGAACAGCCGTTCGTGCAGGGTCAATCCACGTCGGCGGATGCGCGCGTGCTGTAATTCGGCTTTCAACAGCGTCAGGTTTACGTTGGACGGGCATTCCACGGTGCAGGCTTTGCAGGACAGACAATTGCTCAACGCTGCTTCGAGTTCCGCCGACCGGAGCGGGTCGCCACTGATGCCGCGCAGCTCCAGCACGGCGCGAATCGCGTTGGCGCGCCCGCGGGTGGACATGATTTCCTCGCCGGTGGCCATGAACGTGGGACACATGCTGGGCGTCAGCTTGAGGCAGCCGCCGCATCCGTTGCATTGCTCCAGGTTGGCGGTGAACGACCCGTCCTTGGCGGAAAACGCAAGCACCGGTTCAAACGGCACTTTCAGGGAATAGCCGGCGCCCCGGCGTAGATTATGATCAATTTTATAGCGGCCATCGGAAATAATTTTGCCCGGATTGAACAAATTAAACGGGTCGAAGCACTGCTTGATTTGCCGCATGAGCTGGTAAACTTCTTCGCCCACCTGTTCCTTGAGATACTCGGTGCGCGCAATGCCCACGCCGTGTTCGCCGCACAGCGTTCCTTTGAACTGCAACACGAGCGCGGCCACTTCGTCGGCGATCATCCGGTATTTTTTCAAATCCCCCGCGCGGCGCAAATCCAGCACCGGTCGCACGTGCAGCAGTCCCGCCGCGGCGTGGCCGTAATAGGAGGCATTCAATCCGAGCCGCCGCATCAGCTTCTGCAGTTCGGCGGCGTAGGCCGGCAGGTCCTGCGGGCGCACCGCCGTGTCTTCGATGAAGGTCACGGGTTTGGCCGCGCCCTTGCAACCGGTCAAAAGCGACAGTCCCGCCTTGCGCAGCGACCATACGAGTTCGGCTTCGTCCGGTGTTTGCAAAATGCGTTGACGCAGGCCCAATTTGCGTTTTTCCAGCAGCGCCAGCCGCTCGTGAACATCCTCGAAAAATTCGACGATCAACATGGATTCGCACGGCTTGGTGTCGAGTTCGAGCAAATCGCGCGCCGCCTGAAACTCGAGCTGGCCGCGGGTTTGGTCCAACAGCAGACGGTCAATGTGTTCAACCGCCGCCGGTTTCAGATCGAGCAATTCGGCAGCCGCCTGCATTGCCTCGGCCACGGACGCAAAGAACAACAATCCCACCCCGCGCTTCTCCGGCAACGGGACGACCTTCAGTTCGGCGGAAATGATTGCGGCGAGCGTGCCTTCACTGCCGGCGATGATTTGAGCCAGATTGCCCGGCTCGCGCATCGCCCGCGCCAGCGCGTATCCCGGCCAGCGTTTCAGGAGACCCGGCGGAAAGCGCTCGACAATTTGCAGCTCGTTCAGCGAAGTCAGGCTTTCCAGCAAGTCGCGCTGTCTCGGCAGGGTGTCGTGGCCGGAACCGACTTTCGCCACGCGCCCGTCGCTGGTTAAAATTTCCAGCACGCTGATGTGATCCGCCGTTGTGCCATAAACCGGTGCGTGCGCGCCGGACGAGTTGTTGGCAATCATGCCGCCCAGCGTCGCGCGCGAACTGGTCGCCACATCCGGGCCAAAACATAATTTATGCGGATGGAGAAAATCGTTCAACTTGTCCAGCACCACGCCCGCGCCGACCCGGACGGTTTTGCGTTCCAGGTTCAGGTCGTAGATGAGCCGGTTGTAGCGTGCGAAATCAACAATGAGACCGTCGCCAATGGCTCCGCCCGAAAGACCCGTTCCCGCGCCGCGCGGAATGACCGGTACACCCGCCTGCGCCGCCGCCTGGATGATGGCGCTGGCCTCGTGCGCGCTGCCGGGAAACGCCACGGCCAACGGCTCGATTTGGTAAACGGACGCATCCGTCGCGTAGAGCTGGCACGTCAGATTGTCAAAGGCGACGTCGCAATCCGCCGCCTTCAACGTGGCCAGTTGTTGAGTGGGGGTCATATGGCCTCGCCCAAAGCTATCGGCGTGACAGCGCGTTGACAATGTCATTAACTCAAATGCAAAGAGGAAAGTTCCCGGAAACGCGCGGAAGAATTTCTGACCATCAGCGGCCAGTTCAAACTTGGCACGCTGGTCACCGAAATGTCGCATCCCGCGACGGCAAATCTGAGCGAGGCGGCGAACGGCCTGCTGTTTGAAGTGTTCGAATACGTCGAGCCGCGGATGAAATCGGACCAGGCGTATCCGCCGGTGGCGGGCCTGGCCGTGCTGCACGCGCGGCACCATCTGACGAATGAGGAGGCGGAGGGGCGGTTGAAATGAATGTTGCCCGCCCTCATCCTGATCCCGCATGGCGGGAAGAAGGAACAGCTATGCGCGTGACGTGATAATTTGATCAACTCGCGATTCGTTGACAGACTGGCGATAATTCTCCCTCTCCTTGTCCCGATTCCGAATCGGGATGTTAGTCCGAGGGCCGGGGTGAGGGAGTGCGTATCACCATCAATTAGATCAAACTATAAACTTGCCTCCGATTCGCAAACCCGGTTGCGCAGATTTATTTCACACCAAATGCCGCGCCTGACGTTTGGGCAGGGCGGTTTTGGTTTTGCGCAACGGGACAACCTTTTCTTCCGTGGACAGAAAATCTTTCAGGAAAGCCGGTTTGTCGTGGCGGCCGCCGCGCCGATAATCGCGCCACATCGTTTCGGCAACTTGCCTCGCGTCGAGCTGAAGTTCGCCGGTGAGAAATTCAAAGAGCAGTTCCATCAGCCGTACCAGCGCGATGCCGTCGGTGCGGCCCGTGCGCGCGTGCAGCCAGTCGCTGAAGCGCAGAAAGGCGTGGAAGGAGGACCTGTTTGTGATTTCATCCGCAGTTTTCAACTGCGAAGCCACGCGCCGCCTCTCCCCGTCCCTCTCCTCCGTTGGCAACGGAGGCGAGGGTGGCCGGAGGCCCGGAGAGGAGGTGCCCCAAATCAACGGTGTGGATTCAACAAAGTTGCCGCTGTTGCCGACCAAATCCCAATAGCGGGCGAAGCGGCGCAGCCGTTGCATCGTTGCAAAATCAATCAGCTGGTTCTGCAGAATTTCGTAGGGCGGATGCGGGTTGTAAATCATCTGCCATTCGGCGTCATGCCGGACAATCGGCGTGCCGCGCAATCGTTTGAGAATGCCCACTTGAATTTCCTGCGGGCCGAGCGCGATGAGCCGATCAAAGCCGGCGGCGAAACTTTCCAGCGTCTCACCGGGCAGCCCCACAATCAAGTCGGCGTGGATGTGAACGCCAGTCTGGCTTCGAAGAAAACGGAAATTATCTTCCAGCCGTTCATAATTCTGCCGGCGTTTGATGGCCGCGCCGACTTCCTCGTTGAACGTCTGAACCCCGACCTCGAATTGCAACGCGCCCGGCGGGAACTTCGTGATGACTTCGCGCAGCGCTTCGGGCAATCGGTCGGGAATCATTTCAAAGTGGAAAAAATGACCGGGCTGATAGCGCTCCAGAAAGAATTCGAGAATAGCTTTGCTGATATCCACGTTGAGATTGAACGTGCGGTCAACGAACTTGAACTGTTTCACGCCGCGGTCGAGCAATCGTTGTAACTGTTCGAGCAAAGCGGGCAGGGGAACCTGGCGCACTGGAATGTCGAGCGACGACAGACAAAACTCACACGTGAACGGACAGCCGCGCGACGCCTCGACGTAGATGATGCGGTGCGCGATGTCGTCGTCGGTGTAGAGGTCGTAGGGCAAAACGATTTGTGAAAAGTCCGGCAGTTCGGCGGGAATGATTTTGGGCGACGTGGTAGGGACGCGCTGCTGCGCGTCCTGGCCGAGCGGCAGCTCGGCCCTACCGAGTAATTCGCGGCACACCTCCGCAAACTTCAAATCGGCTTCGCCGGTGATGACGTGGTCGGCCAGTTGAACGATGGGCTGGTTTTCGGTTTCATAACTGACCTCCGGTCCGCCAAGAATGATTTTGATGTCCGGCCGGACGCGTTTGACTGCGGCTATAACTTCGATCGTGGGCTCGACGTTCCAGATGTAAATGCCGAAGCCGATGATTTTCGGATTGCGCGCCAGCAGCACTTCCGCGATGTCGAGCGGACGTTGATTGATGTCGAACTCCACGAGGCACGCGCGCGGCTGGAGCGGGCCGAGATTGGCCAGCAGGTAGCGCAGGCCAAAAGCAGCGTGGATGTATTTCGCGTTGAGCGTGGTTAAAACGATGTCCGCCACGCTCAACAGTTTAGCAATGGGTGGAACTTGGTGCAATGCCGACAGGATACAACCATTCAGCGTCCATTTGGAAAGCGCCAGAGGACTGGCGCACTCCACGACGCTTCGCGCAGACCGAAAGTCGCAGGTAATCGCACCGCGTCTTGGACTGCGGCGGCCCTCCGCCGCTTTTCTCCCAGTCTGCACCTTTCCCGGCTCGCGGGAATCGCCGCAGGGTGGGACAGGCTGCTTACCCCACCTGACAATCGAATTTTCATTCGACCCGGCGCGGATTCATTGTTAGCCTGCAAACACTATGACGCCCGACGATATTTTGCTGGAAGCAGAGGACAAGATGATCAAGACCGAGCAGGTGGTCGTGAACGAATTCGCCGGCGTGCGTACCGGCAAGGCGTCCGCGTCGCTGGTCGAAAACATCATTGTGGAGGTTTACGACTCGCAGATGCGCATCCGCGAACTGGCCGGCATCACCACGCCGGAGCCGCGCATGCTGGTCATCCAGCCGTGGGACGTAAACTCGACGCATCCGATTGAGAAGGCGATTCAAAAGGCGAACCTCGGCCTGAACCCGGCGGTGCAGGGCAAGGTCATCCGCCTCGCTTTTCCTGAATTGAGCACGGAGCGGCGGCAGGAGTTCGTGAAGATCACCAAGAAAATGGCCGAGGACGGGCGCGTGGCGGTCCGTCACGTGCGCCGTGACGCGATGGAACTGTTGAAAAAACACGCGCACGACAGCGGCATCACCGAGGATCAGGAAAAACAGGCCGAAAAGGATCTGCAAAAGCTGACCGACCAATACAGTGCCAAGATTGACCAGCACCTCGCCAACAAGGAAAAAGAAATCATGACCGTGTGAGTGGGTTTACGATTTACGAATTGCGATTTACGCGTCCCACACTCAATCGCCGTCCATGGCGTAAATCGTATATCGTAAATCGAAAATGACGGGCCGGCTGATAGCGCTGACCAAATCAGAGAAATCGTCGTTGAAAATTCTCCATCCGTCGCGGCATGATGCCTGCGTGAACCGATTTCTCCTGGCCATCATTCTGTCGGGCTTCTGTTTAAACGTTCCCCGTGCTGCCAGTGTTGACGAGCGCATCTGGATCAATGCGAAAATCAACGGCCGGCCGGTCCGGTTTGTTTACGATACGGGGGCGGGTTTTAATCAGGTTCTTTTTTCGACCACGGCACAGAAACTGGGATTGAAAATAGCGCCGTCAGATCCAAATCAAAAAATCAACCCGGGACGATTCGCCGTTGGAACGACCGAATTGTGCAATCTGGATTTTGGAATAACGAATGCCAGGGTTTCCCTTGACGTGATGGAGTTGCCGGCGTACTTCAAATGGGCCCAGGAAGCGGATGGCGCTGTGGGCTGGCCGGCCCTGAGCAACGGCATCATCCATCTGGACCTTGTCGTCCCGGCGGTAAGCCTGTTGACAAATGTTCCAAAAGAATCCTTGGGTTGGGAAAAATTCCGCATTCCACCCCATCCGGAAATTTTGAAACTGGAAGTCCCAGACGACAACGGCGGGACCGTAGTGGTCGATGTGGATACCGGGAACGACCATGGAGTTGTACTTCACCCAAGAAAATGGCGGGCGTGGAAAGCGACTCATACCAACCAGCCCATCACACTCGATGCGGGTTATATGCCGGGGGCTGGCTTGGTTGTGAAGGAAGAGTCATTCGCACACGAAATCTCTTTCGGCCCGTTGACGCTGACCGAGGTGCCGGTCATGGAGGCAAATCAGGCCGAGCTGGCGACCGACCCGAAATATGAGGCATCACTTGGCATCGTCGCGTTGAAACGACTGGACATGGTCATTGATGGCAAGCAGGGCATCGTTTATGTGCGGCCCCAAACGACACCACCTCTGCCTTACCAGCATAATCGCCTCGGCGCGGTTTTTGTGCCGCGTGATTCGCAAAACGATGACCTGGTTGCTCACGTTGTGGATGGGAGTCCGGCTTATGAGGAGGGAATTCGAAACGATGATGTGCTGTTGAAAATCGGCGAACTCGATGCCACAAAATGGCGCACCGACCCCAATGTCCTGCCTTTAAGCCGTTTTTGGAACAGTCCGGCTGGAACCAAACTCGAACTTGCCTTGAAACGCGGCGACAAGATTTTCAAAACCACGGCTAGGCTGCGAAATATTCTCCCGCCGGACGCACCGAAGAATTCAAACTAAATCCTACTGCCGCGCCGGCGCGTTCGTCGCGGGTGGTTCAAACCGCACCACCGTTTCATCCGGCCGGGCGTAACCGAGTTTTTCACGCATCAAACGTTCGATGGTTTTGGGATCATTCCGCAACGCTTCAATCTCAGTTTTGAGTTGCCTGGATTTTTCCTCTTCTTTTTGAAGCTGTGCGTCCAGCCGCAGAACTTCCCGGCGCATCCGTTCGTTTTGCTGGATGAGCGGCAGATAACACATCCCGATGAGCAGCAAAAAGGCAAGGACGACAAGACCGACGACCACTTTCGTCAGTTTGCTCCAGATGCCGAGATCCACATTCATTACGGCGAGTTAAGCACGCGCGACGCGCCGGCGAAAGCGGATTTTACCCGGCGAGTTCCTTCCACGTTTTCAATTTGCCGTCCGCGCCGAAGGTCAACCGCAAATATCGGGCGGGCACGTAAGTTTCGGTGCGCATGGGCGTGAGCGGGCCAAAATAACAGCCGGGCGGCGCAAAGTAAGGTTCCGGCGCGACGATGGTTTGGGCGTGATGCGCAAGCCAGTCGGCGACAACGGTGCCGTCGGTCAATTTCGCGGATTTGTCGGGCGGGCCCAGTTCCATGATGGCCTGGTCATAGGTGTAATTCCCGACACGCGCCGACCAGTCAATTTTTTGCGTCACGCACCCGGCCAACACAAGCGCAGCCAGCGTTATCGCAAGCCATTTCCCGCCTGCGCGCGCCGTAAAAAGTGCCGCGTTCATGCCGTTAAACTACACCGGCGCGGTTTGAAAGCAACTGGCGCGCGCCCGTCCATTATTCGGATTTAGTTGTCAGCACACGGTTTAACCGTTATCACTTTGCGCGTATGATTACGGCGCTGTTCCTAATTTTTCAAACCGGCGCGGCGTGGGATCGTGTGGTGAAAGCCCAGCGCAGCTTGGGATATTTGCTGGTGCTTTACTTGTTTCCGATGATGTTGATGGTGGCGGTCGTGGAAGTTTTTGGTTTGGTGGAATGGGGCGAACCACAGGCAGGTCTCTTCCACCGCATCCATAAATCCACCGTCGGCGAGGCGGTGATTTTTGAAGCTGCGCATTCGCTGCTGACGCTGCTGGCCATTGTGGTTTGCGCCGTTCTGATAAAAATATTGGGGGAGACTTTTCACGGGCGCTACACATACAAGCAGACGTTCACGCTGGTCATTTATGGATTGAGTCCGATGTTCCTATTGCGGTTGTTGGACGCGGTTCCGGCGATTATTCCGTGGGTCACCTGGGGCATTGGCATCGCGCTTTCCATTGCGGTTCTTTACCAGGGCATGTGGTACGTCATGCAGCCCGCGTCGCCCAACGCTTTTGCACTGTATTTCATGAGTTCACTGCTGCTGGCCGCGTCAACCGGTCTGGAACGATTCGTCACCGCGTGGTATCTGCGCGGACATTTCAAACAGCTCGAAACCCTGGTTTCCAACCTGGCTGCGCACCTGCCGTTTTAATTTCGTGCCTGCGCCCGTCGAAAAAATCTCCTCAACGCCCTCGACGAGCTGGACGCCGGCGTCAAGGCCATGCCCCCGGCCAATCCCAAACCGGACCTGCTCCAGTTCTTTGCGCGCATTGACGAACTGGCCAGACAACTGCCATCCGACGCCGATCCGGCGCTGCTGCATTATCTGCAGAAGAAAAGTTACGAGAAGGCCCGGCTCATTTGCAGGGCCGCGACGCGGAAAACCGGGCCGGCAACTGCCGGCATGAAAATTAGTCGAGTGACGAGAGACGAGAGTCGAGGGCAAATACGGCTTTGACTCTCGACCCTTGACATTCGACCCTCGACCAATGCTCGACGACACCATCGCCGCCATTGCCACTCCGCTCGGCGAAGGCGGGTTGGCGGTTGTCCGCGTATCCGGTCCGCAGGCGCTCGCCGTCGCAGACAAAAGTTTTCTGCCGGTCGGGAAAAATTCGTTGAAGCCGTCCGCCGCGACGACGCACACGATTCATTACGGTAAAATCGTCCGGCATGGCCGGAGCGTGGACGAAGTGCTGCTCGCTGTCATGCGCGCGCCGCATACGTTCACATGTGAAGACACGGCGGAAATCACTTGTCACGGCGGCATTTTGCCCGCCAAGCTCGTGCTCGACACGCTTTTGGAAAACGGCGCGCGCCTGGCCGAACCCGGCGAATTCACCCGCCGCGCCTTTCTCAACGGACGCATTGACCTCGCGCAGGCCGAAGCCGTCGCCGATTTGATTCATTCGCGCACCGAGCTCGCGCTGGCCGCCGCCAATGAACAGCTCGCCGGCAAGCTGTCGCAGCGCATCAACGCCTTGCGCGATGAAATGATGCAGACGCTCGCGCACGTCGAGGCGCACCTTGATTTTCCTGACGAAGACATTTCACCCGATACAAAGGAGCAACTGCTCAAACGCCTGGAACGCGGCGTGACGTTCATGGACGAACTGTTGCGTACGGCGAACGAAGGACAGATTTTGCGGCGCGGCATCCGCGCGGCGATTGTCGGACGACCCAATGCGGGCAAATCCAGCCTGCTCAATCAATTGCTCGGCCACGACCGCGCCATCGTCTCGCCGATTCCCGGCACGACGCGCGACACGATCGAGGAAACAGCGAATATCCGCGGCCTGCCGGTCGTGTTCATTGACACGGCGGGTTTGCGCGAGGCGCGCGATGAAATCGAGCAGGAAGGCGTCCGCCGCAGCCACGAGTCGCTGGCCCG
>Ga0208079_1000026_pt1 | contig 87044 bp, 78 predicted proteins | sample NGESurdeep092012_5_FD_184474 | JGI IMG/M metagenome (GOLD analysis project Ga0208079, IMG submission 184474) | Arctic peat soil microbial communities from Barrow, Alaska - NGEE Surface sample 210-2 deep-092012 (SPAdes) | ecosystem: Environmental > Terrestrial > Soil > Wetlands > Peat ... | reverse complement strand
CCGCCCAAGTCCCAATCGCATCGCGTTCGGGTGCCAGTCCCGCCATCCAGGTTTGGTGGCAAGTACCTTCCATTTCGGAAATCGCCTGCCCCACACGTGCCGAACTGTCCCACCTTCCCGGCGTTCCAGTCACCACTGTGCGATGGGGACCTGCCGCGAACGATACGGGCCTCAAAGTCCAACGCCGACCGTTATCCGTCGGCCAGCCATCGGGCCATGCTGAATGCTCGCCTTGCCGAGGATCGCCCAGGCTTCGTCCACCACCACGATGACCCGGTGCCGGTGCTCGGCCTGGACCGCGTTCTGGAGCCACGCTGTCGCGCACGCCATCAGGACTCCCAGGGCCGGTGAGTTGTAGACCGCAGACAGATCCAGAACCACCAAGGGGGCATCGAGGCGAAGGCCCGGTGTGGTGGGTCCGTCGAACATCCCCCGGAGATCACCATAAACAAGGCGCCGGAGCTCAAGAGCCACATCTCGTCCGTCCTCCATCAACGTGAGCTGATCGGTCCGGAGCTGGCGGGCGGCGTGCGCACTCGGATCGAGTAGCGACTCGACGACATCGGGGAGGGTGGGCGCCGGCATCTGAGCCGTCAGCGAACGTTCGGTGGCCTCGGTGAGGGCGGCGTCGATGGCGGCCCGCTCCCTCGGCACCAGGTGGCGACCCAGACATGCCACCGCCAACGACGCGGTGAGCTCGACCCGGCGGCGCCACGCCTCGTCGCCACGGGCCCCACCGCCGGCGCCATCGGGTTGACGGTCATTCTCCGGGCACGCTCCATTGTTGAGTTCCCCGGTATCGAGAGGATTGAGTCGGACTGAGCCGCCGGGACGCAGCGCCACCGGTGCGACCCCCCAGGCCCGAGCCAACGGGCCGTACTCCCCCTTCGGGTCGACCACCCAGGCGCGCCGACCGAACACCGCCTGTCGCCACAGGTACGACTTCACGAATGAGCTCTTCCCCCGGCCGATCTGGCCGAACACCACCATGTTGGGATTGGTGATCACCCCCTGGCGGTAGAGCACAAACGGGTCATAGACGAATGAGCCGCCCAACACATCCTGACCGATCAGCACCCCTTGATGCCCGAGCCCGGCCTCGGTGGCCAGCGGATAGGCGACACTGAGATGCCGGGTCGTGGCGATATGGGCCGGCACGCGTGGCATCGGCGTCCTCATGTAAGTCCCCGGCACAGCGGCAGGGTGCAGGCGAAGGCCACATCCTGTTCTCCGTAGAGTTGCCGGAGTTCCATCCGGGCCTGCCCGGCCGCTTGTTCAATGGACCCGCAGTCGTCGCGCAAGGCATCGCGGCTGTCGGCGGTGACGGTGATGTACCCCGAGAATCGGTATTGGGCGTGGCCGTCGGCCAACTCGACATCCCGATGTTCGACCCCTTCCTTCTCGCGGGTTTGGCGTGCAGTCACCAGGAAGCCACCTCGCCGTCGCAATTCGCCGTCAGCGATGTCGGCGGTCCGCGCCTGGGCAACCTGGCGAGCGGCCCGACTCGGGCTCACCGGTTCCATCACCAGGGAGATGGATCGACGGATCGGTGAGAAGAGCAACGGGCCCAAAAAATCAGGCGTCACATCGATCCGGGGCCACTCGGCGATCCAATAGGTCGCGTGCCAGGTGGCGTCGATGTGGACCGAATCCCATTGCGGTTCGATCACCATCGGCCACGGCCACCCGTACGACGGTTCGTGTCCACTCCCACCCGAACCTCTGACCATCCCTGGCACCGGAGGTGTCCCCGAGCCGGCCACCGAACTCAAAGGGGCCGACGACTCCCGTACCACCGAGGCCAAACCTCCTGGCCCCAGAATCCCGTCGACAGTGGCATCCGCTTCCTCCATAAGTCGCTGCAGCGCCATCACCTCTCGCAGCAGCACCGCAGCCGCCCCCTTGTCTCCGCCTCCCGACGCCCGAATCGCCCGTGACGAGTGGGCGGTATGAATCGATACCGCCAGCAACACCCGGTGGCGTCGGGTCACCGGGGCCGACTGATCAACCAATGACTGATAGGAACGCCCCGGAGCGGTATCGACGCCGAGCACCGCATTCGTTTCTTGGTGACGTCGCACACCACTTCCGTCGTCGGGGAGGGACGATTCGACCCACTGCACCCGGTGAACGGTGGATCCCTCCCGAGCCATGGATGCCAGCACCCGCGCCCAGGCGGTGATCCGCGAATCTTGGTCATTCGGACCGAGCACCGCAAAACTGTGACCACGCACCGCCAGTACCGCAGTAGCGGTCCGGGCCCGGGCATCCATCACCACACCGGCAACCGGTGCATCCCGGTTGTCGCTGACCGGTAGCGGAATGACGCGGAGCCCGTCGAACACCCCAGGTGCCGGGAAGGCTCGGTGCCCGGCAGGTCGAGCGGGGCCAACTGACGACCGGTCACTCCCAGCGTCGATAGGGCCTACCGCAGCCAGGTGGCCCAGCCCGGGAGCGCTGGAGTGCTGTCGGTGGCCACCCCGCAGCTCGGCGACCAACCACCGCAGCACCAACGGAAACCACTGCTCACCGGTCCGGCCCCTCACCGGCCAACAGGCCACAGCCACACCGGTCCCGGTACAGAGCAGTGCCCCGAGGACGCCGACCACTGAGGGATGAGAACGCAGGACGAGGACACCGAACACCAACCCGGTGGCCACCGACCCGATCTGTCCGCCTCGCCAACCGGCGATAAGACCCCGCTGTTCCAAAGGACCGAAGCGGTAGCGCACTCGCTCGGTGCGCATCGGGGGTTCCGACACGCTCACGTCTTCGGCGACAGTGGTTGGGTTGCTTGTGATCCGGATGGCAATCCGGCGGAACCCGAGGTGTCCACCTCACCGGAAGACGCCTCCCCGCGCATGACGGCGTTGAAGCTGTGACCGGCCTGGGGAATGGGAGTATGCATGGGCACACTGGCCCCCGGTGGGGTGGCTGTCCCCACCCGATTCTTCTCGACCGCCGAACGCCCGAGGTCAGGGAGCGGGGACCCAGACCCGCCTGTCCCGCCTCCCTCATCCGCACTGCCTTCCGATGACTTCCCACCTACGGCCGACGCCATTGCCATGCCAACCTCACCGGCGCCCCCGGTGGCACCGCCGGCCGACACCCGCATGGCCGTCTGGGCCAGGCTCTTGGGCGGCCCCAGTGCTGTCTGAAATGTCCGGCGCCCCGCACCTTCGAGATGGCTCACCGCTCCCGCCTCGAGGAAGGGGAGGAGCCGAAAGAGCGCCCAGGGAGCAAAGGCCGCCAACGTGAGGAGGGCGGCGCCCCCCAGCACATCGGTGAAGCTGCCGTGGTCGCCGGCCCCGGCTCCGGTCGAACCAGCCGGGGTCGAACCCGATCCCCCGGCCACAGCACCGACGGCCAGGCTCAGCACCGAAACGATCACGAATTTGCCCAGGATCAATGCCGCCAAGGTATCGACCAGCCGACGGCACCAATGGGCGATGGCCGGCCACGCCAAGCTGGCCAGAGCGAGCGGGAGGAAGAGGACGGCCACGTAGACCGCCGCCGAACGAATCAGCAGCTCCACCCACAACAGGAATGCCCCGAATACCACGGCCAGGCCACCTAAGAGCACCACGAACGTCGGGGTCACCGGACCTCCGGTGGTGGGACCCGATAACGCAGTGATGGTGGAGCCGAAGAAGTGCCCGCTATCGAGTCCGGCACCATGGGCGACTGTCGCACTCATCGAGTCGGTCAGAGCCAGTCCAAGCTGGACCAGCTTGACCGCCACGGCGGTGAGCAATATTGCCAGAGGCACGTTGATGGCCACCGAACGGATAAGCATCGAGGCACTTTGCCGGTGGATGGCCTGCATCACCCCGAGCAACAGCATGGGCACGATCACCACCCCGGCCAATCCGGCCATGGTCTGGTAGTGGCTGGTAAACCACGAAGCCCCGAGATCGACAGTCGTGGTCGCATCCAGAAATGTGCCGATCTGCCCGAGCAGCCACACTCCTCCGGCGGCAACCCATCCGGAAATGGCATCGAGGATGCTGGAAACGCCGAAACCGGCAACCTGGGTCGCGGCTGCCCCCGCAATTCCACTGGCCGCCTGACAGATCGGGCCGAGACCGGCCGCGCCCAGCGCTCCGGCCGCAGCCGGGCAGGCAACGCCTGGGATCGACGGGATGCCTACTGCGGCCAACATGTCAATGGACCCCCTGCCCCGCCTTGAAGAAGAAATTGACGATGGCCGGGCCCGCTCCTACCAACAAGGCCGCCAACCCCGAAATCAACACCGCCCGCCGACCGACGAATGTCTGTTGGTAGTTCTGGCCATGGGAACCGAGCGCCCATGCCGCCGCGCCGATCAGCAGCCCGACCAAGGACAGCGCCAGGGCCCAGCCGCCCAGCCCGTTCATCAGACTCTGGAGGACATCCCCGCCGGGAAGAGAGTTGGTGTTGGGGTGGAGCTCGACATCGGCGAGGCGGCCCAGCACCGTATGGGCCACATAGACGTGAGCCCGAAGGGTGGGTCGCCACCCCCCGACCCACCCGGCCAACCGGCCGACCACAGATGCGGTGTGTGCGATGGCTGCTGAGCGGGGGTCAGGGAGCATGAGGCCAAATGTAAATCATCTTTCAGTGCTTTTCAAGTGATTTCGTGGTGTTTCTTATCGATTAGTCCCGCCATCTGGGTGGTGTCACAGCTTCGGACGCAGGCCTGCCATGCTGGAGCCGTGAAGCCGTACGTCATCGGGTACCTCGTAATCATCGCCGTCGCCGTCATTGCTGTCGTGGTCGCCGTACAGCTGGGACGCCGGGCCGGTCGCCGGAGCCTGCAGCAGCGGCTCACGGCACTGGCCAATCGGCTCGGGGCGGAACCGCCCGACGAGGGCGGCATGGAGCCGGTCCTCAGCCACCTCGAGAAGTTGACCGGTGAGGCTGCTGAAGCGGTCTCTGAGGCCAGTTCCGACGCCATCCGTCTGCGCCGAGCGCTCGATACCCTGCCTCAGGGTGTGATCGTGTGCGACGAGAACGGTGAGGTCGGGTTTCGCAATGCCCGGGCCGGCGCCCTGATGAACAACCGTCACGGCGCCGCCCTCGCCGCTCAGGCCGTCACCGAGTTGCTCGAGAACGCCTGGCACAAAGGATCGGACGAGCGCACGCTCGACCTGTATGGCCCTCCTCGTCAGACCTTGACCATCGGCACCCGCCTCATCGATGACGGCCACCGACCACTCGGCGTGATCGCCATCATCGAAGACGTCTCCGAGCGACGTCGCCTCGAAGAGATTCGCCGCGACTTCGTCGCCAACGTGAGCCACGAGTTGAAGACACCGATCGGGGCTCTCGGACTGCTAGCCGAAACCCTGACAGTCGAGCCCGATCCGGTTATTGCCCAACGGCTGGCGTCCCGGATCCACACCGAGGCGTTCCGAGTGAGTCGGATCATCGATGACCTCCTCGACCTCAGCCGCATCGAGTCGGAAGAGACGCCTCCCCGCGAGCCCATCTATATCAACCTGGTGATGGCCGAGGCAGTCGAGCGGGTCAGGGCCGCGGCCGAACAGCGCCGGATCACCATCGAGATGGATGAGCCCGACCCGCCCATCCACGTCATCGGGGATCGGCGACAGCTGGTATCGGCCATGCACAGCCTGTTGGAGAACGCGGTGACGTTCTCCCCCGAGGAAGGGGTGGTGCGAGTGGCCGGGAGCCAAGTGGACGGGGATGTCAGGCTGTCGGTGTCCGACAAGGGCGTGGGCATTCCCGCCCGGGATCTCGAGCGGATCTTCGAGCGGTTTTACCGGGTCGACCACGGGCGCAGCCGCGAGACCGGCGGCACCGGCCTCGGATTGTCCATCGTCCGGCACGTCGCCAACAATCACCGGGGTCGGGTCGAGGTCGACTCCCGGGAAGGCGAAGGATCCACCTTCACCCTGGTCCTTCCGCGACCTCCCGAGTACTCGGCCTGAACCGGGCAACCATGACCTCCGACACGTCCCAAACCAAGGTGTTGCTGGCCGAGGACGAGGAGTCGTTCATCGATGCCCTGGTGATCGGACTGACCCGGGAGGGATTCGACGTCACCGTGGCCCGCGACGGCGTCGAGGCGCTTCGCCTCTTCGATCTGGTTTCACCCGATCTGATCCTGCTCGACCTGATGCTGCCCAAGTTGTCGGGCATCGACGTGTGCCGTTCCATTCGAGCCCGGTCATCGGTGCCGATCATCATGGTCACCGCCAAGGGCACCGAGATCGATACAGTGGTCGGACTCGAAGTCGGTGCCGACGACTATGTGGCCAAGCCGTATCGACTCCGCGAGCTGGTCGCCCGCATGCGGGCAGTGCTGCGACGCACCCCAACGGGTGATCACGCCTCCGACTCCGACGCCGGGCATCCCGACAGCCGACCCATTCTCGATGCCGGTGGCATTCGGATCGATCCCGACCGGCACCGGGTCTCCGTCCGGGAGGTGGATGTCCAGCTCCGGCGCAAGGAGTTCGAACTGCTGTCGTTGTTGATCGAGAACTCCGGCCGGGTACTGACTCGCGACGTGCTGATCGATCGGATCTGGGGATCCGACTACTACGGGGATACCAAGACGCTCGACGTGCACATCAAGCGACTCCGCAATCACGTCGAAGTGGACCCCTCCTCGCCCATTCTGATCACCACCATCCGCGGCGTCGGCTACCGGTTCAACGCCTCCCCGGACTGAGCCCCTCTACCGGCCGGACTCGTGATTCGAGGGAAACGGGCCGAGCGACCCAGGTCGGGCCGAAGTCATCTCCGGTGGCGGTCACTCTTGGTGGTGTGGCAGCGGGTTCGCATACTTGTTCCGCACCAGGGCACCCCGCTATGCCAACCTCCACCAGCCGTCAACCTCCACCAGCCGTTGGCCCTTGGCTGGCTACGTTGTCGGTATCCAGACGCGGTTCGGTTGGAACGCGGAGTCCTCTACAAGCCGGACGGAAAGGCATAGGGCTGCGGCGGAGGAAGAGCCGATCCGACGTCCAGCTGGATGACATTGTCGGCGTCCAGCGGAATACCCCGTGGATCCCCGGTGAAGGGATTCCCGTTGACGGTGGCGGTGGCGGCTCCTTGTGCCGGACCGACCTGGGTAGCGGAGAGAGGTTGACCCCAGATATCGAAAAAGTCGCCGAGCGTATAGACCCTCTGTACCGGCGACTCGATATGGACCACGCCAGACGAGTCGTGGGTGTGCAGCCAACTGAAGCACGATCCACTGGCGACAGACGGGCCGCTCGAAGTCTGTTCGAACTGCAAAGGGGGACCGATACCGATCCCCGGCGGCAGCAGCTTCGGCGCGCCGTTGACGTAGATGGCCAGATGGGCGTGGATGTGAAACGCCAGTTGTTCATCGGTATTGCAGCTGATCCCGTCCACCGGCGATGCCTGGTCGGCATTGCCGGCCGGGGCCAGCACCGATCCATCCGGAGTGGATGAGGTAGGACTCGGCGAAGTGCTTGACGAAGTGCTTGACGAAGTGCTTGACGAGGAATTCGGCTGGGTGGTGACCGACGGGGTGGAGGGGTTCGAAGAACACGCCGCCAGCAGGGGGGAAGCCAACGCCAAGGCAACCGCTGCCACCACGACCCGCCCCGCTGTCTTCATGGGCCACAGAGTAGACGGGGGTATGTGGAGTCACTGCGCCATGGAGCCCGGTCCGGGAATCACGCCTTCCCCCCGGAGGTAGGGATGCAGCACCTCGGGGAGGACGATGGAGCCGTCGGCCTGACGCCCGTTCTCCACCAACGCTGCCCATATCCTCGCCCAGGCCAGGGCCGAGCCGTTCAGGGTGTGAACGAACGCCGGTGACCCCCCGCCGGCCGGCCGGTAACGGATGTTTCCCCGCCGGGCCTGGTAGTCACTGAACCAGCTGATCGAGGAGACCTCGAGCCACTGATCGACCCCGGGGGCGTACACCTCGAGGTCGAAGGTGCGAGCCGCGGAGATCCCGATGTCACCGGCGCACAAGCTTAGGACCCGGTACTGGAGCCCGAGCTCCACCAGCAGAGCCTCGGCCCGCCCCACGATGTCGGCGTGAACCGCCGGGGCCTGGTCGGGGGTCGCGTAGGCGAACAGCTCCACCTTGTCGAACTCGTGAACCCGAAGCAGTCCGCGGGTGTCCCGCCCGGCGGAGCCGGACTCCCGGCGGAAGCACGGGGTAGCCGCCATCAACCGCATGGGCAGCTCGTCCTCGTCGAGGATGTCGCCCCGCGCCATCGAGGTGAGCGGGGCCTCGGCGGTGGGGATAGCCCACAGGTCGTCCCGCTCGAGGTGGTAGGCGTCATCGGCGAATTTCGGGAGCTGACCGGTCGACTCCATCGTCTCGGTCCTGACCAGGGTCGGCGGACGGATCTCTTCGAAGGCGTCGGCGTGTCGGTCCAGGGCATACGTGGTGAGCGCCCGCAGCAGGCGAGCGCCGAACCCCCGGTAGAGCGGGAACATGGAGCCGGACAGCTTGGCGCCGCGCTCCATGTCCAAGATGCCGAGCGTGGAGCCGATCTCCCAGTGGGGCATCCGTTGCGCATCGCTATAGGTAGGCGGCACCTCGGGCCAGGTGCGGACAACCACGTTGTCCTCGGGACCCGCTCCATCGGGAGTGTCGGCGGCAGGAAGGTTGGGGAGATAGAGCAGGGCCTCGCGCACCTCGTGCTGGGCGCGGGTGGCAGCGTCGTCGAGAGCAGCCTCTTGGTCACCGAGAGCTCGGCTACGGGTGGACAACTCGTCGGCGCCGGTGGCATCCCCCGAACGGCGGGCCTCACCCACCTGCTTCGACAGAGTTTTCACCTGGGCCCGGAGATCGTCGCGTCGGCCGACGGCAGCCCGGGCCGCAGTGTCGAGCTGGAAGAGACGGTCGATCTCGGCCGGATCCACACCCCGACGTCCGAGCGCCACCTTTACCCCATCAACGTCTTCCCTGACCTGCCGGATATCGATCATGACCACATCACGGTAGCGTGACGGCCCGTGGAACATCTCGCCGACGCACCAGCGCCCGTCGTCACCTGTGACGAGTTGGTGATTCGCTATGGGGACCTGGTGGCCGTCGACGGGCTGTCCTTCCGAGCCATGTCGGGAGAAGTGGTGGCCCTGCTCGGGCCCAACGGGGCGGGCAAAACCAGCACTGTCGAGACCCTGGAGGGATATCGCAAGGCTTCCGCCGGATCGGTGGCCGTCCTCGGCCTCGACCCTCGGCGCGACCATGCCTCCCTGGTCCCCCGCATCGGGGTGATGCTCCAGCGGGGCGGCGTCTACCCGATGTTGGGCCCGTCCCAGGTGCTCCATCTGTTCGCCAACTACTACGACGACGCCGAAGATCCCGACGCATTGGTCGACCTGGTTGGTTTGGGGAGCGTGCAGCGCACTCCGTGGCGCAGGCTGTCCGGAGGCGAGCAGCAACGGTTGTCCCTGGCCTTGGCCCTGATCGGGAAGCCCGAAGTGGTGTTCCTCGACGAGCCCACCGCCGGCGTGGATCCCGAAGGGCGGATCGTGGTGCGGGAGATCATCGCCGGTTGTCGCCAGCGGGGGATCTGCGTCATCCTCACCACCCACGAGTTGGCCGAAGCCGAGCGCCTGGCCGATCGGGTGGTGATCATCGACCACGGTCGGAAGCTGGCCGAGGACAGCCCGGCCGCCCTGGCCGCAGGCACCGCCGATGGCTCCATCCGGTTTACCACCGACCCGGGGATCGATATCGGTGCCCTGGTTCTGGCCATGGGGGATGGGGTCGGGGTGGACGAGGAGAGCCCCGGCGCCTACCGCCTGCGCCCGCCACCGGGAGCTGCCATCCCGACAGTGGTGGCCACCCTGGCCGGGTGGTTGGCCGAGCGCGGGTTGGCATTGGGCGATCTCCGGACCGGCCAGTCGCTGGAGGAGGCCTACCTGGCCATCACCGGCTCTGCCGGCACCTCTGATGCTCCGCCGGATCCCGGGCTCGACGGGCGGCGGAGCCAACAGGCCGGACGACGGAGTCAGCGCTGATGCGACCGCTCCTCGCTCAACTCCGGGTCGAAGCCACCATGATCTTCACCAACGGGGAGACCCTCTTTCTGACCTTGGGCATACCCGTGTTGTTTCTGCTGTTCTTCTCGGGGGTGCACGTGCTCCCCACCGGGACCAGCCATCCTGTCGATTTCCTGGTCCCCGGCATCCTCGCCCTGGCGGTGATGTCCACCGCCATGACGGCTCTCGGGATCGGCACCGGGTTTGAACGGGGTTACGGCGTCCTGAAGCGGTTGGGCACCACGCCCCTCGGACGGCCGCGGCTGCTGGGCGCCAAGATCCTGACGGTGATCGGGGTGGAGCTGGCCCAGGCGGTGGTGCTGGTGTTGGTCGGTTTGACCCTCGGATGGAGCCCGGGAAGATCGGGTTCGGGTGGTGTGCTGGTCGGGGTGGCCGCCGGGGTCATGGTGCTCGGGACCATCGCCTTCGGGGGCATCGGCCTGTTGCTGGCCGGGGCGCTCAAGCCCCTGGTCAACCTGGCAGTGGTCAATACCTTGTTCGTGATCCTGCTTCTGTTGGGGGGCATGCTCATCCCGTTGGCCAAGCTGCCCGGATGGCTGGCCGATCTGTCCAAAGTGCTCCCGGCCTCGGCGTTGGCCGACGGCCTCCATGCCTCGCTCGGAAATGGGGCGGCCGTGTCCGGGCGGGACTGGTTGGTGCTGGGGGTCTGGGCGATCGCCGCGCCGGTGGTGGCCGGGCTCACCTTCCGCTGGGAGTAGCGGAGCGTGGCGGTGCCGGCGGTCGGTGGCCTCGGCCCGGCTATCCGGCCGACCCGGCCAGGCCGCGCAGCCCGTTGGTGAGCTCGCTCGGCGTAAGCGCACCCAGATAGTGTTCGATGACCTTGCCCGACTCATCGATGAAGAAGGTGTTGGGCTGACCGTTCAACCCGTAGAGGACCGAGGTGACCTTGAGGGTGCGGTCGGCTCCCACCGGGTAGGGGATACCCGACTGTTGCACAAACGGCACCGCCGATGAGGATACGTCGGCCACGTCAACGCCGATGAACTGTACCGGTGAGCCCTTGGCCATCTCCGCCTTGGCCACCTCGGCCAACAGCGGTGTTTCGGTGCGGCACGGGACGCACCACGAAGCAAAGAAGTTCAACACCACCGGACGGTGCCGGTTCTTTCCCAGCGCGTAGGCGTCGACCGGCGCCAGGGGTCTGTCAGTGGTGCTCAACAGGTTGGGCAACGAGAAGTTCGGGGCCACACTTCCCACCCCCACCACAGCCGGCTGGCCGTTGCTGGTGGTGGCCGATGGCTTGAGCACCAGGAACAGGAACGCCGCCAACACGACGGCGACGCCCGACCCGATGAGGAGCGATCGGAGCCGCCGTGGGGCTCGGGTCAATGCTTGGTGAAGATGTCGACCGCCATGAAGACGAAGAGCAGGGTCAGGTAGGTGATCGAGTAGCTGAACAACTGCATGGCCGCCTTGGGGGTGGCCTGCATCCAGAGCCGGATCGACATGGCGACGAACACCGCTCCGAGCAGCGACGCGGCGACCACGTAGATCACACCGAGGTGGCCCACCACGGCCAGAAGCAGCGAGACCCCCACCAGCACCACGGTGTAGACCAGGATCTCCAGTGCGGTGCGCCGAAAGGTGGCCACCACCGGCAGCATCGGCACATTGGCCGCTTTGTAGTCGTCCTTGTACTTCACGGCCAATGCCCAAAAGTGGGGTGGGGTCCAGACGAAGATGACCGCGAACATCACCACCGGGGTCCAGGCCAGGCTGTTGGTCACCGCCGACCAACCTACCAACACCGGCACCGCCCCGGCCGCCCCACCGATCACGATGTTCTGGCTGGATATCCGCTTCAGCCACAGCGTGTAGACGAACACGTAGAAGAGGGTGGCCGACAGGGCCAGCACCGCGGACAGCAGGTTGACGACGAGCCACAATTCGAGGAAGGCCACCACCTCCAGCACGATGGCGAAGATCAAGGCGTTGGAAGGGGTCATGGCCCCGGTCACCAACGGGCGCTTCTGGGTGCGGTGCATCACCTTGTCGATGTCCCGGTCCACGAACATGTTGATGGCGTTGGCCCCACCGGCGGCCAGGGTGCCACCCACCAAGGTGGCCACCATCAACCAGATCGACGGCAGGCCGCGCTTGGCCACGATCATGGTCGGGAGCGTGGTGACCAGCAGGAGTTCGATGATGCGCGGCTTGGTAAGCGCGACATAGGCACCGATCCGGGATCCACCAGTCCGCGGGCCCGAAAGGGCAACAGCCGGCGTCGACATTGTCGCCACACTACGACCTCGCCGGCAATCCGGACAAGTGAGACTGTTCTCGTGCCGATAGGCGGAGGGAGCAGGTGGCCCGATACCATTGACGGAGGTGTCCTCCCTGCGTATCGGCCCACGCCCCTTTCTTCGGCTCTGTCAGCTGACCCTGGCCGTGGTTGTCCTCAATATCGTCACCGGAGCCGCGGTGCGGCTGTCCGACTCGGGTCTCGGGTGCCCCGACTGGCCCAACTGCTCCCAACACCACTTGACCCCGGTCCTGGCCCTCCACCCGGTGATCGAGTTCGCCAACCGGGTAGTGGTCATCGCCTTGGTGGTGGCTTGCGCTGTCACGGTCATCGGTGCCGTGGGTCGCTCGCCGGTCAGGCGAGACCTCCGGTGGCTGTCCGCCGGCCTCATCCTCGGGGTCATCGGTGAAGCGGTGCTGGGCGGCATCGTGGTCTACTCCAAGCTGAATCCCTACGTGGTGGCCACCCACTTCATAGTGGGGATGACGCTCCTGGCCGTGGCGGTGGTCCTCACCCTCCGGGCCGGTTCGAAAGGGGGGCGGGGCGGGGGGGCGGTGTCGGCCGGGTCGCTGTGGATGAGCCGTCTGTTGGTGGCGGTGGTCGTGGTGGTACTCGCGGCCGGGGCGGCTACCACCGGAACGGGGCCCCATGCCGGCGGGAAAGGGGCGAAGCGGATACCGCTCGGGCTGGAGGACATGACCCGGATTCATGCGGAGATCGTGATCACCGCCGTCGTGGTGTTGCTGGTACTGCTCTGGATGCTCTGGCGGAGCGATGCGCCCGCATCGGTGCAGAGCGCCGGTCGGGTGGTGCTGGTGGTGGTGATCGCCCAGGGGATCATCGGATACACCCAGTTCTTCACCCACCTTCCCCCCGTCCTGGTCGGGACCCACGTGCTGGGTGCGTCGGTGGTGTGGGCGACGGTGATCTGGCTCCACCACCAGATGTCGGTCCATGCCCCCGAGAGCACCGCCGATCGCCCCGACACCGCGGTGCACGGTACCGGGCCGGCCACACCCATCCACGCGGCGACGGCAGAGGTCGGCGCCAGTTGACCGACGTGCAGACCGTTCCGGCAGGAGACGTCCGTACCGACACCGACGAGTCGGTGTCGCCTGACCGACCGTGGTTGGTGATCGTCTGGAACGATCCGATCAACCTGATGTCGTTCGTGACGTTCGTCTTTCAAAAGCTGTTCGGCTACTCGAAGGAGAAGGCGACCAAGCTGATGATGGATGTCCACGTGAAGGGTCGGGCCGTGGTGTCGTCGGGCACCCGTGATCGGGCCGAGCTCGATGTCTATCGTCTCCATGAGCATGGGTTGTGGGCCACCATGGAACAGTCGGGATGAAGATGAGTGCGTCGCCGGCACCGGTCGGCTGATGTCCTTTACTTCACCAATCCGCCGTCGGCGGGACGGGCGGTATGCGGTGCGGCTGCCGGACCAGGTGCGGAAGCTGCTCGGCTCACTGGCCGAACAGATGATCCCGATGATCGACTCGGACGACCCGGCGGCCACCCGGCTCTTTCCCCCCGCATATGTCGGGACCGACACCTCCGAGGCCGAGCAGCAGTACCGCGAGCTGGTCGATGGAGCGCTGCACAGCCACCACCACCACGCGGTACAGGTCCTCACCGAAACGGTGACTGCAGACTCGCTCAGCCCCGATGAGCTCGCCGGGTGGCTGTCGGCGATCGGATCGATGCGACTGGTCATCGGGACCCGCCTCGATATCAGCGAGGACATGGTGGATCCGGCTCCCGGGGACCCGTCGGAGCCCGAACACGCGGTCTTCCACCTGCTGGGAGTGCTCCAGGCGACGATTATCGACGTCCTGGGCGCGGAACTCCCTGACGACGGAGAACCGGCCAGTGCCCGGTGAAGGCTCTGCTACTCTCCAGTAGCCCAGATCGGGTTTGAGCCCCCATCGTCTAGCGGCCTAGGACGCCGCCCTTTCAAGGCGGTAACACGGGTTCGAATCCCGTTGGGGGTGCGTTATGCCCCAGCTCATTCGCTGGTTGGGGACCTGTGGTGCAGCCTGGAGTGCACGCCGGCCTGTCAAGCCGGAGGTCGCGGGTTCAAATCCCGTCAGGTCCGCCACCTCGGTTCGCCGAGGCGGGGTCGGGTAGCTCAGTTGGTAGAGCGCGCGCCTGAAAAGCGTGAGGTCACCGGATCGACGCCGGTCCCGACCACCGAGAAGTGCTGGTTTCGGTTCGGTGTGGGCAACCCGGACTCATTCTGGAACATTCCGATTCACCGGGACCTGTCGGGTCCGTGGCTCATTGACAACTACGGGCAGGGATGACCAGGCGCCCTGTCGGTCTCTGTCAAGCCTCGGGTATCCTCAGCCCCCATGCGACTGCGTTGGCTGTTATGGGGACCAGCCGCGGCATCAGGGGCGTATCTTCTGGTGCAAGCGCTGCAACTGGCGACCCACAAGCACGGGGATATCGAGGTCTACCTGAACGGTGCGACCCATCTTTTCAAAGGTGACATCTACACGGCACGATCGGCGGACTTCGGTCTCCCGTTCCTGTATCCGCCCATTGCCGGGCTCTGTTTCGTCCCGCTCAGCCTGCTGCCGGTAAAGGCGGCCATCTACCTCTGGGCCGCGTTCAACGCAGCACTCCTGGTGACGCTCATCGGCGTCTCGCTCCGAGCCCTGCGCCCGGCCATGGCCCGCACCCATCTTCTGTGGTGGTCGCTGCTCCTGGCCTGGCCCGCCTACCACCTCGATCCGATCTTCCAGACGATGAGCTTTGGCCAGATCAATATTCTGGTGGCCCTCCTGATCATGAGTGATCTCGCCATCTCCCGGCGATTCTGCCGGCGCGCAATTCCCGAAGGGGCATTGCTGGGATTGGCCGCAGCCATCAAACTGACTCCCCTCATCTTCGTGCCCTACCTCTGGTTGGCCCGGAGGACCCGGACAGCTGTCGTCGTGGCGGTGACGTTTGCCACCCTGGGGCTGGCCATGTTCGTGGTCGTTCCTCGCACCTCGTGGGAGTTCTGGACCAAATACGCCTACCAAGCGAACCGGGTGGGCGTGAACTACATCAGCGACCAGAACATCCAGAGCGCCGTGGTGCGCATCAACCATGCACCGGTGTCGTCGCTGGTGGTGGACCTCCTGGTGCTGGTGGTGGGGGTCGCCGGCGTCTGTCTGGCGGCATGGGCCCACCGCGCCTCCTCGCGGATACTGGCGGTCCTTGTCTGTGCCGTGACCGGCCTCCTGGTATCGCCGATCTCGTGGGACCACCACATGGTGTGGATCGTGCCGGTCATCCTCTGGTTGTGGCTGGGCGATGACCGCCCGAAATTCGGACGCCTCTGGGCGATCGGTGCTGCCCTGTTGTTCTGGCAGGCTCCTATCTGGTGGCCTCCCCACGGCAATGGCGCCGAGTACAACCTGCACGGGCTCAACCTTCTCTACGGCGACTCGTTCTTCTTCTCCATGGCGATCTTCCTCGTCGGAATCGCCGCCATGCTCAGAGTCCGGGGCCGGGCGCCATCGGACACCCACCCCACCCGGGTCGCAGCCCTCCGCTGAACCATCGGGGAACTCGTCGGCCATCATCACCACCCGAAGGCGGGGTGCCTGGCCGTCTCGACCTCGAAGGGCCGCTCCCCTACGCTGGCCTCGTCAACGTCAACGTCAACGTCAGCGCCGACCCACAAAGGGAGTCATCATATGACCGAATTGTTCTCCATCGCCGGGAAGACAGCGCTGGTCACCGGAGGCTCACGGGGCATCGGCCTCATGATTGCTTCGGGGTACGTGGATGCCGGAGCCAAGGTCTACATCTCGTCCCGAAAGGCCGAGGTCTGCGATGAAGTGGCGGCTGAGCTGTCGACCCGGGGCGAGTGCATCCCTCTTCCTGCCGACCTGTCCACCGAGGACGGCTGTCGGGGCCTGGCCGAACAGCTGGCCGCCAGGGAGGACAGGCTCGACATCCTCGTCAACAACGCCGGGGCCACCTGGGGTGCCCCCATCGAATCCTTCGACGAGGCAGCATGGGAACGGGTGTTGGCCCTCAACGTCAAAGGTGTCTTTCACACCACCAAATTCCTCCTCCCTCTGCTCGAAGCTTCGGGGAGTGCAGTAGAGCCGGCCCGGGTCATCAACATCGGTTCCATCGACGGGATTCAGGTCCCGCAGATGGAGACGTACTCATACTCGGCGTCAAAAGCGGCCGTGCACCAACTCACCCGCCATTTGGCCAAAAGACTGGCCCCGTCCATCACCGTCAATGCCATCGCACCGGGACCGTTCGAATCGAAGATGATGGCCGCCACCCTCGAGGCATTCCGCGAGCACATCGAGGCATCCGCCCCGCTTCGGCGGATCGGTAGGCCCGATGACATGGCCGGGACTGCCATCTTTCTGGCCTCACGGGCAGGGTCCTACCTGACCGGCGCGATCATCCCCGTCGATGGAGGGATAGCGACGGTAGGTGCGTAGGGGGGCAGGCGGCCCGGCGTGGCCCGAACCGGACCTATCGGTGCCCCTATGACAGACGAACCCATGGCTGAGCTCGCCGGGTTACGCCTGCGCCGGGCCGGCGGCGTCCGTGGGGCGGGCGTAGCGCTCCCGCAGCACCTGTCGGTACAGCTTGCCATTATCCAGACGGGGTAACTCGTCGACAAAGTCGACAGTCCGTGGGCACTTGTAATGAGCCAGTCGGTCGCGGCAGTGAGCAATCAGTTCGGCCGCCAACTCGTCGCTCGGTTGCAGGCCTGGTTGCAACTCCACCACCGCCTTCACCGCCTCGCCCCATTCACTATCGGGAACGCCGATGGTGCCGACATCACCGACAGCCGGGTGCTCCAAGAGGATGGCGTCCACTTCGGCTGGGTAGATGTTCACACCACCCGAGATGATCAGGTTGGCCGAGCGGTCAGTGAGGTAGAGATACCCGTCCTCGTCGAAGTGCCCGACGTCACCAAGGGTGAAGTACTCGCCCACATAGGTGTCCGCGGTCTTGGCCGGATCCTTGTAGTACTCGAAGCCGACCCCGTCCACGGCCTTGAGAAACACCAGCCCGGTCTCACCGGCCGGGAGTGGGGTACCGCTGACGTCGGCCACTATCACCAGACCCTCGGCCAGTGGCTTGCCGACCGTCCCGGGGTGAGCCAACCAGGTCGCCGAGTCGACGAAGCTCCCGAGACCCTCGGTGGCTGCGTAGTACTCGGACACAATGGGCCCGAGCCATTCGATCAGGCGCTGCTTGGTGACCACCGGGCACGGAGCGGCTCCGTGCAGGACATAGCGCAGCGACGAGACGTCGTAGCGCTGGCGGGTCTCCTCGGGTATCGACAAGAGCCGGTGGAACATCGTCGGGACCATATGGGTATGGGTGATCTTGTGGGCATCGATGAGGTGGAGTGCGTCTTCGGCATCCCATCGCTCCATGAGCACCACCCCCACCCCGAAGGCCAGTGGCACCGCCAACGAAAAGAGGAGCGGTGCGGCGTGATAGAGCGGGCCGGTACAGAGGTGCCGATCATCGGCATCCTCGGCGTAGCCATAGATGTTGAGGTTGAACGACGACGGTGTCCCGCCCTGGGGACGTGACACGCCCTTGGGCCGACCCGTGGTGCCCGATGTATAGAGCATGCTGGTTCCGAGCACCGCGTCCTCGAGGTCGGCTCCATCTTCGCCGGCCAGCATCTGGTCGTAGCTTTCCGCCCCCTCGAATCCGCCTCCGATGGCCACCACCAACACCTCGGCATCGGCTTGTGCCGCCGCCCCCACCGCCACCTCTCCCCGCGGGGTGTCGGCAAACAGGGCTTTCGCCTCGCAATCGCTCACCATGTAGGCGACCTCGTCCACGGTGAGGTGCCAGTTGACGGTGGTCAGACGAAGCCCGGCGCGCTGACAGGCGCAGAGGACTTCGGCAAACTCGGGACGGTTGTCGCACAACAGCGCGACAGCATCCCCGGCCCGAAGCCCGCGCCGCCGGAGGGCCCGAGCCAAACGGTTGGCGTTCTCGTTCAGCTCCTTGAAGGTGCGCGTGCCGGTGGGCGAGATGATCGCCTCCCGGTCGCCCTGGCGGTCGGCCCAGAACGCGAGCGTCATGCCCTTGTCGGCCAGCTCCTGGCGGCGCTGGGTTTCAACCGATGTCGTCGTCATAGTGCATTCTCCTCACGCCGCGGCTCGAATAAGGGAAGGTGACGACCGTCGGAGAGAGCCTCCCAGGTCACCGACACCGGCATGCCGACCTCCGTTTTCTCAAGTGGACAACCGACGATGTTCCCCATCAAACGGACACCTTCGTCCAACTCGACCAGCGCCACCACATAGGGCTTCCCCATGGAGAAGGCGGCGGGCGGCGGGCGGTTCTCGATGGTGAAGCTGTAGACCACCCCGGTCCCGGTGGCCGGGCGCCAGGCAATGGCGGTTCCGAGACACAGCGGGCACACCTCCCGGGGATAGAAGAAAGGTCGTTCACAAGCCAGGCACCATGGCAACACCAGCCGGCATTCACGAGTGGCCTCCCAGAACGGCTCGGCACCCGGGCTGATCGGCGGCTCCATCCGAAGTGGTGTATCGGCAGGCACCTTGGTACTCATCGGGTGGCCTCGGTACCGAGCACGAGGGTCGACATGCACGAAAGCACGATCCCTGAACCGTGGGCCACGGCGATCTCGGGGCTCTCGAGCTGCCGCTCGCCGCATTCGCCTCGAAGTTGCTTGACGGCTTCGACAATGAGGAACATGCCGTACATGCCGGGATGGGTATACGACAGGCCCCCACCATTTGTATTCATCGGCAGCGATCCGCCGGGGGCCGTCTTTCCATCTTCGACGAAGGGGCCGCCCTCACCCTTGGCGCAGAATCCCAGGTCCTCCAAGTGCAGCAGGGCGGTAATGGTGAAACTGTCGTATCCCATCAAGAGATCGACGTCGCTGGGGGTGATCCCGGCCATGGCAAAGGCGTTGGCCCCCGAGATGACGCCGGGGGTGGTGGTGAGATCGGGCATCTGGGAAATGATCGAATGGTCGTGGCAGGTTCCGGCGCCGAGCACGTAGACCGGAGGCTTGGCCAGAGTTCGGGCCCGCGCCGCACTCGTCATCACAAAGGCCCCGGCCCCGTCGGTGACCAGGCAGCAGTCGAGGAGATGGAGGGGTGAGCACTCCATCGGTGAAGCCAGCACGTCGTCGATAGTGATGGCCTGGCGGTAACGGGCCCGCTCATTGAGACCCGCCCACGCCCGGGTGCTCACCGCAATCTGGGCCAACTGCTCAGACGTCGTACCGAATTCGGCCATGTGACGGGTTGCGGCCATGGCATAGGGGGCCATCGGCAGCCGAAGGCCATAGGGGAGTTCCCAGTCGACAAGCGGGTTGTTGACGCCGAGGTCGGGCCGCCGCCTGGGCTTGCCGTCCCGGCGGTCGCTCCGGGGGGTGGAGGCGTACACACTCACCACCACCTCGCACAGCCCGGCGGCGATGGCTGCGGCGGCGTGTTCTGCGTGCACCTCGAAGCTCGATCCGCCGGTATTGGTCGAATCGGTGAACGTGGGGTGGATGCCCAGATACTCCGCCAGGCCCATCGAGGACGCCGAGTGGCAGACCCCGTCGACGTCAGCGAGTGTCAACCCCGCATCGTCGAGCGCTTGTTTGATGACTGCGGCTTCGAGGGCACGGCCCGAGCCGCCGAGCTCACCGGTGGGCGACACCTCGTCGGCCACGCCAACGATGGCGGCGGCCCCCCGCAGTCCGGCCATCAGGACCGGGTGCTGGTGGGAACCGACGGTGCCTGGGCTGCCGACCGGTCGGCAGCCACCGCATCATAGGACTCGTAATCCGAAGCGGTGTCCTCGGCAAACTCGAACTCGAGCAGGCCGGCATTTCCCCACTGTTGGCGCAACCACCCGTCGTTGGCTTCCAGAAGTCCCAGCTTGCGGACGTTGGGGACCAACTTTGCGAAGAACGCCCGCTGAAAATTGGCGAACACACTGCCGCCGGTGGCCCGTACCGCTTCTTGGAGGACCGGCATCAGATCCTTCAACGGAACCCCGAGCCGTTCCCAGATCTCGGGCGTGGTGGAGCGGGCCCGGTTACGCAACGTGTTCTCGACAAGGAACTCTTGACGCTCGCGCAACTCGGCCGACGACAGGCCCCGGTAGAACTCACCGAGGGTGAGGACACCGAAGGCAACATGGCGGGCCTCATCGGACATCACGTAGCGCAGCAGCTTCTTCAACAGCGGTTCGGTGGTGGTCCGGTGCAGCTCGCCGAACGCCGCCAGCGCCAGGCTCTCGATCACGATCTGCATGCCGAGGTAGGCGATATCCCACCGGCTGTCCTCGATGAGCACGGTTATCTGCTCTTCGAGGAAGGGGCTCATCGGGTAGGCGCCACCCAGTTTGGTGTCGATGTACTTGGCGAAGACCTCGGTATGCCGGGCTTCGTCCATCGTCTGGGTGGAGGCGTAGTACTTGGCGTCTATCCACGGGACCGTCTCGACGATTTTGGCCGCCACCATCATGGCGCCCTGTTCGCCGTGCATGAACTGGCTGAGACGCGCCTTCATCAACTCCACCCCGAGCTGGGTGAACTCCGGTTCCTTCCAGGTGGCCAGGGGGGAGCCGGGGAGCCTGGCCGCCACCCTAAACAAGGACGGCACCGCGTCGTCCCCCATCTCGCGCACCAGGCGTTCCGGATCCACATCGATCTGCCAGTCGAGGTCGGTCACGCTGTTCCACTGGGAGCTCATCGCCTTGTTGTACAGCGTGACCAGCTGCGCCCTATCCCGTTCGTAGTCCCAGGTGAAGATGCGGGTGGCGTTGTCCTCGATCAACTTGATGCTGGCATCGACTTCTGCGGTGTTCGGCAAACTCTCCGTCGTCATGCAACCCCCTCAGTGTGATGGTGCTCAGTCCAAAAGTGCCTGATAGACAAGGGCGCGAAGTTGAGACCGGAACGGATAGCAGGTAGACGGCAACAGTTGGGCCATGAAGACCACCGTCACCTCCTCGACCGGATCGACCCAGAACGCTGTGGACGCCGCCCCACCCCAGTAATACTCACCGAAGGACCCGGCGGTGCCGGTGGCGGCCGGGCCCAGGCCGATGGCAAAACCCAGGCCGAATCCGACCCCCTCGAACCCTGACTCCCCGAATCCCCCACTGACGAACTGTCCGAGATCTCCACCGCCGGGAAGGTGGTTGCAGGTCATCAGCTCGAGAGTTTTGCGACCGATGACGCGTTGGCCGTCGAGCTCTCCGTTTCCCAGCAGCATCTGGCAGAACCGGAGGTAGTCACCGGACGTCGAGACCAATCCGCCGGCTCCCGACAGATAGGAGCGTGGGCGGCGATACGAGCTGGTGGCGGGGTCGTCGACCAGTTTCGGCTCTCCTCCCGGTTGGTACAGATACGAGGCGCAGAAGCGATCGGCCGATCCGTCAGGGACGAAGAAGCCGGTGTCGGGCATGTCGAGGGGCCCGAAGATCTCGTCGTGCAGGTAATCGTCGAACCGGCGGCCCGAGATGATCTCCACCAAGCGACCACAGACGTCGGTGGAGAGCCCGTAGTTCCACCGGGTACCGGGTTGGAATTTGAGGGGAAAGTCGGCCAACAGCGTGCACACTCCCTCGAGGGTCATCCCCGAGCGCGACCCCTGGAGGGCGGTGGCGAATCGATCGTCCACCGGGTGGTCGGCAATCACACTGCCCGGTAGGCCGGTCATGTGCATCAGCGCATCACGCATCGACATGGGTCGGTCCTGGGCGACGTTGCGGACGGATCCGTCCTCGGCCGGCTCTTCCACCGACAGGCCCCGCCATTCGGGGATGAAACGGTGCACCGGGTCGCTGAGTTGGAATGCCCCCCGTTCATAGAGTTGCATGAGCGCGATCGACGCGATCGGTTTGGTCATCGAGTAGATCCGCCAGATGGTGTCCTCTTCGACCGGCTTGTGGCGTTCACGGTCCATGGTGCCGAACGACCTGAAATACCCCACGCTCTGCCCTCGGGCCACCGTCACCTGGCATCCGGGCAGTTTCCCGGTGGCCACGTAGCGTTCATTGAAGTGCTCGGTGATCCGTTCGAGCCGCTCGTCGTCCATTCCAGCCGCCGCCGGGTCAACCTTCACCCCCGGCGACCGAACATATTGGCGTTCGGGGCGGCCTTGGCCACCAGATCAGGGATCACGGAACCGAGTTCGGCACTGTCCCAACGATCATCCTTGTCGGCACCGGGACCGGCCACCCACCCTTCGGCCACCGAGATATGGCCGCCGAAGACATTGAACACCCGGCCGGTGATGTCCTTGGATTCGGGACTACCCAACCAGACGACCAACGGAGCGATGTTGTCGGGATCGTTGGGTTCGAACTCGTCGGGCTTCCGCTCGGTCGGCTGGCCCATTCCCAGGTTCTCGGTCATCCGGGTGAGCGCGGCGGGGGCGATGGCATTGACGGTGACGCCGTAGCGACCGAGCTCCATGGCGGCAATGACGGTCATGGAGGCTATACCCGCCTTGGCCGCCCCGTAGTTGGTCTGCCCGACGTTCCCGTAGATGCCGGAAGGCGAGGTGGTGTTGATGATCCGGGCATCGTTGGTCTGTCCCGCCTTGGCTCGGTCCCTCCAGTAGCCGGCAGCCCAATGCATCGGCGCGAATGTCCCCCGCAGGTGAACCCGGATGACCGCATCGAATTCGTCGACAGTCATATTGACGAGCATCCGGTCGCGCAGGATCCCGGCGTTGTTGACGAGGACATCCAGTCCGCCGTACGTCTCGATGGCCGCATCGATGAGACGCTTCGCCCCGTCCGGGTCAGAGATGTCCTCCCCGTTGGCGATGGCCTCGCCACCCATGCCGCGGATCTCTTCCACCACTTCGCCGGCCGGTCCAGCCGAGCTGCCACTTCCGTCTACTTCGGCTCCAAGGTCGTTCACCACTATCTTGGCGCCCTGCCGGGCGAATTCAATGGCGTGGGCCCGGCCGATGCCGCGCCCTGCGCCGGTGATGATGACCACTCGGCCGTCACAGATTCCTGACATGTTCTCTCCTCTTTGTAGTTACGTCTTGGTGGTTACGAAATGCATTGATCAGGTGGGGCAGGCGTCGTGCATGCCCGAACCCACGATCGGATCAGACGTTTTTGGGAAGCTCCGAGAACGGAGTGGTGCGATCGTTGTTGGGCTCTTTGGGCAGTCCGAGGACGCGCTCTCCAATGATGTTCCGCTGGACCTGGTCGGTACCCCCGTAGATGGAGGGAGCCTGGGCAAACATCGCCATTTCGGTTACGAGACCGACCAGCGGGTTCCCGGTCGCCGCCGCCACCGCCTCGCGGTCCTTCTGGTTGTAGCCGTGCAACATCCCGGCCGCCCCGGAGATCTGCAAGCCGAGATCGCGGGAGAGCCGCATGATGTGACTCATCGAGAGCTTGGAGATGTTGGGCATGCCCGGGATATCGCTGCCGCTGGCTTTGACCGCCTTCAGCCGCAAACCGTTGAACCGTCCGAGCTCACCCCAGGTGTAGAGCTGGGCAAGGCCTTGGCGGACCTTGGGATCGACAGCCGTGCCGTTGCTCTTGGCCAGGTCCACCAGGAGCTTGGTGCCCCCGGCCAGGGCCTGCACCATGGCCGCGTCCCCACCACCCTTCTTCGACTTGGCCGAGCCGTTGCTCTTCTTCCCACCCTGGACGGGGGCAAAGTCACCGGCGCGGCCATCGAGGGCGCCACCCACTGTCCCGGGAAGAGCGGCGCCACCGGCACCGCTCCCTCCCCCCGAGCCCAGACCGGCCCGTTCGTTGGCCAGGGTGGTGTTCGCCACTGCCCAGCCGTTGTTCTCCCCACCGATGAGTGCATCGTTGGCCACCCGGGCGTCGGTCATGAAGACCTCATTGAACAATGCCCGTCCGGTCATCTCCTTGAGCGGACGTATCTCCACTCCGGGCTGAATCATCTCGATGGCAAAGTAGGTGATCCCCTGGTGCTTGGGCACCTCGGGGTTGGTGCGGGCCATCAACATGCCGAGGTTGGCGTGTTGCCCTCCCGACGTCCAGACCTTCTGACCATTCACGATCCATTCGTCACCGTCTCGGATGGCCCTGGTCTGCAAGCCGGCCAGATCCGAACCGGCCGCCGGCTCACTGAACAGCTGGCACCACGATTTCTGCCCGGTGACGATGTCACGGACAAAGGTGTCGATCTGCTCCTGGGTGCCATGGGTGGCGATGGTCGGGGCCGCCAGTAGGAGCCCGAGACCGGCCGGGGCACCGAGAGCCCCGAAACGATCGATCTCCTGGGCCACCCGCACCGCGTCATTGCGGGAGAGCCCCCGGCCGTAGGCGTTGGCCGGGAGTGTCGGGACCGACCAGCAGGCCAGGCCCAGTCGTTCCCACCAGGCTCCCACGGTGAGATCCGGGTCCCAGTTGGACGACAACCAGTCGCCCAGTTCGGCGATGACCTGGTCGGTCGAGTCGATGTTTGCAGTGTCGGTCACGGGCCCCCCACAGCGTAGATCAGAGCGTTGCCTCTGGCGTCACTGCGTATTATCACAGCGGGTCCGCTGAATGGAAAACCGGGGACAGCCATCCGGCCGGCCGGGAGACCGTCAAGGCGTGAGCAGACCCGGCCCCTACCAGGGACCGGACTGTCAGGTCTCGAGTTGATGGGCCAGGCTCTGGGAGGCGTCGATGAACTCCTCGATCATCTCGAAGACGACTTGCGCCGCCGTCTTCGGTTGGTTCATGGCGCCGACGATCTGGCCGACGAAGTAGTTCGCCAACTTCTCGGCACCGGATCCGGGCATGTGGGCCCCGCGATTGATCCGTCGCTGGGCCTCGGAGCTCAGGATGGGCTGTAGCGGCATCCCGAGTGGGTCGGGCGTGTCGGCCCGCTCCCACTCCTCGGTCCATGCCGACTTGAGCATGCGGGCATGCTTGCCGGTAAGCGATCGGGATCGCAGGGTGTCGGCCGAGGTGGCGGCCAGCATCTTCTTCTTCACCGTCGGATGGGTCTCGGCCTCGTCGGTGGTGAGCCACACCGAGCCACACCAGACCCCCTGCGCTCCGAGGGCCATGGCTGCCGCCATCTGGCGCCCACGCCCGATTCCCCCGGCCCCGAGTACGGGAACAGGGGCGACCGCGTCAACCACCTCGGGGATGAGGACCATCGATCCGATCTCTCCGGTGTGACCGCCGGCTTCGTACCCTTGGGCGATGATGATGTCGACTCCGGCCTGCACGTGACGTTCGGCGTGGACCGCCTTGCCGGCCAGGGCACCGACCAGGCGGCCCTCGGCCTTGACCCGTTCGATCAGGAACTTCGGGGGCGGCCCGAGGGCATTGGCCACGAACGCGGTCCGATGGGCCAAGGCGATCTCGAGTTGAGGACCGGCGGCGGCGGCGGAAAACGGCGCCGCGGTTCCGTTGGTGTTCCCGATGCCCCGACCGGCGGCGGACTCGTCCCCGGCAGGTAGGTCAGGGACCTGGTAGCGGGAAAGGATGTCGTCGATGAATGCCTGGTGCTCAGCCGGGATGAGGCTGCGGATGTCGTCCATGGTGTATCCGCCCGTCTCGTCGCCGGCGTACTTCGCCGGGACGATGAGATCCACGCCATAGGGCCGGTCCCCGACCTCCTCCTCGATCCAACGGAGATCAATCTCCAACTGCTTCGGGGAGTGGGCCACTGCACCCAGGACTCCCAGCCCACCGGCCTTGGTAACCGCGGCGACAACATCGCGGCAGTGGGAAAAGGCAAAGATCGGGAACTCGATGTCAAGTAGATCCGTGATAGCTGTACGCATGGCCTCTTCTCTCTGGTTGGCTCGGCGGAATCGGACGGGTGGGGGCGACTCCATCGGTGGTCGGCGGCGTCAGTCTGGTTGGCAGACCCGTTCGCCGTCCATACTGCAAGGATGCCCGATCCCAGCGGATCCGCAAATTCACCCTCGTCTCCACTGATGGAAGCGCAGAGAGGTGACGAACAAGGCCCGACTCGGCTCCCAACTGCTTGCCGGGCCCCGGCCCGCGACCCGGTGACTGTCGTCGAACGGCTGTTGGCGGTGATGGTTCAAGACGCCCGCGGCGTTCGATGAGCCACCCGCCCCCGAGCACGGGGCTCACCGCTGCCGATGCCGACCGTGGGCTTTCGGGCGACCGCTCGCTGGTAGCACCTGGATGAACCGCGGGACCGCGGGACCCTTGGCCAGGTCCTCGGCATAGGTGAGACCAGTTTGACTATCGAACCCGGGTGACCGAGCGCCACCTCCCCACCATCGACTAGGCCGGCGCCTCTACTTCGAGAGGCTGGCTCCGGCCCTCAGGCAGGGCTGCGTACAGATCGGCCACCAGGTCATCGCGCACAGCGCGCATGGACGGCTCGCTCCACCGGTTCTCCCACTGCCACGGATCGTCGTCCAGCCTGTAGAGCTCACCTTCGTCACCCTGGTAGTGAACGCCGCTCAAGCGAAGTGCCGCGTCACCCATCACCTTTTCAAGTCCGTTCGGTTTCCCGTCGGTACTCTCCTCGTAGACGGTGCACAGCCAACCGTCACGCACGATCGACCGCAGGTGCATGCCGTATCCGGGGAACTGGCTATCCCATTCACACAGCACGCGTTCACGCTCCTGGCCTATTGCCTCCACAGAAGACTCCGGCAACGGCTGTCCTTCCATCCACTCGGGCACGGGCAAACCGGCGATGGCGCACAAGGTCGGAGCGATGTCGACCTGGCCCACCGGTTCGGGAACGACCCCCGGTGACACGCCGGCCGACGGTGCCGGCCGCCACACCAGTGGCAACCGCATCAGTGCATCCACGTGGTACGGGCCCTTGAAAAGCAGACCCATGTCGCCTTGGAGCTCGCCATGGTCGGTGGTGAACAGCACATCGGTATCGGACTCCCAGCCTTTTGCCGCCACAGTGGAAAGGATGCGTCCGCACGCCTCGTCGATGAGCTCGTTCATCACGTGGGTTTTGGCATTCACTTCACGGATCTGATCGTCGGTGAGCGACGAGGGCACGAAGGTGGCTGGTCCTCCCTCCCGGTTCCGCCAGGTGCCGTCGTAGTAGCCCAGCCAGTGCGCGGGCTTGGCACCGAGGATGCGACGGATCTCGTCTTCTGAGCCGGGGTGGCCGGGCGGCAACGAAAGATCCTGCCACGGCACCCGGTCGAGCTCCGATGCCGGTGGGTCCCAGGGATGATGCGGATCAGGGAAACTCACCCAGCAGAACCAGGGCGCGCTGTCATCGAGACCTCCGAGCCACGCCACTGCCAGATCCGCGATCCAATCGGTATGGTAAAAGGCCGTCGGAATGGGGTTGTTCTTCGTTTCGGGAGCACCGGTGTCGCCACCACCTTCGGCAAGGAGCAGACTGGCGAAACCATCCACGTATTCGGGATGGTTGTCGACCAGCCAGCGCCCGTAATGCGCCAGGGGGACCACCCGATCCGGACTGTCGTCGAAGCTGGGCATGGTTACCGCCGCGCTATGCATGGCCTGTATCGAGCGATCGAATCCCCGCCAGGGACCTGTGTCACCCCGCCGGGCCCGGTTGTTCTCCTCCCACTTGCCTCCCAGGTCGAAACCCGGTTCGAAGTGGGCCTTGCCCAACAGCGCGGTGCGATAGCCGCCGTTGTCGCCGAGGTAGGCGCTTACGCTGGGAGCGTCGACCGGCAGCGGTATGCCATTGGCGATCACTCCGTGGGTACGAGGGTACTGACCGGTGAGAATGGTCGACCGGGCCGGCATGCAGACGGTGTTCTGGTTGTAGGCCCGTTGGTAGTTCACGCCACCGGCGGCCAGGGCGTCGATGACCGGCGTGCGGGCCACGGTTCCGCCGTTGCAGCCGAGCGAGTCATACCGTTGCTGATCACTGGTGATGAGCAGGATGTTGCGGGCCATGGGTCGTTCCTCCAACTGGGTTCACGCACCTATCCCCACGACGGCCGGGATATAGCGTCACCCTTTACCGAATTTGCTGGCTGTCGCCATCGAACGAACGGCAGCCTACAGGCCTGTTGTCAGATCTCCCGGCTCGTCGATGCCGAATCGGATCGGCGCCAGATCGACCCAGGCACGGCATGGGAGAAGGTTGGGTGGTCACCATGCAGTGGCCGAGTCAATCAGAGTCAGGACTTCGGATTCTGACTCGTTCGCATACTGAAACATGGCCTCCAGGGCTACCGGCATTGTTACAGCGCCACGACTAATCTCCTGGCAGTGGGATTCCGAATTGACAGCGGTTGCACCTGTACCGCCAGCCGCCGTCACATCACTACCAGCACGAGCCGCCCGACGACCTGGCTTGGACGTGTCCGGCCCACCGAGATGCTGCAGGCCCCCCCCAGCTCACCACTATTCCCACATGCCCTTCTGAGCGAATTCAGGAGGAAACCCTCAGTGCTAGACCATCGGACGTGCTTTGTCACAGGGATCTGGTCGATGCCCACGTGTGACGCCAGCACCGTTGTCACCGAGGAATGGATCCGGGTGCACCAAGTGACTTGGTCACTACCAAACCTTATGGCTTGGCTCGCTGGCACCCGCGCAAGTGGTGAGGGTCGCCTTCATATCTGTCGCCACCGCGCCAATCCTCACCGCTGCCGGTCTTTCCGACGTCCGCATTACTGTGCAAATTCCGGATCATCGTGGTGAATGAACTGCGTGCGCTCCTCCACGGCCGGCCTTGCGATCCTCTACGTTGCCGCCGACGTGGGCGTCGGACGACCTCATCCTCGGTTTCGGAGACAGCCCGATGATGCTCACCGAACAGCCCGGATTGACCTCCGAGAAAACGCCAGTCAAGAAAGGCGAGCTCGTCTGGAAATGGCTGGCGGCGTTGGCGGCGCTCTTCCTCATCGGCTTCATCGCCTACGTGGCTACCCGACCGCACAGCCAGCGCTCGGTGGCCTACCCGGTGACGCCACCGGCGACACTCGCAATCGGCAGCGAGGCACCCGCCTTTGTCCTTCCCCGCCTGGGTGGGGGGCCACCGGTCTCACTGGCGGGTACCAGAGGGCAGCCGACCATCGTCAACTTCTTCGCCTCGTGGTGTCGAAATTGCCAGGCCGAACTCTCCGCATTTGCAGCGCTGTCCGCTCAGTCAGCCGGACGCGTGGCTATCATCGGAGTCGATTCGAATGACTCCAACGGATCGGCCGCCCAGACTCTCCTCGCTGGAGCCAAGGCCACCTATCCCGTTGCCGTCGACGGTGACGCAAACGTGGCGACTTCCTATCTCCTGAATGCTCTGCCGGTCACCTACTTCCTCGACTCGAACGGCCGGGTGGTCCATGCGGCGTTCGGAGCCCAGTCACTCGCGTCTCTCCACCACTGGGCGGCTGTCCTGACCACCAAGACGGCGACGCCGTGACCAGCGATCCTCCGGATAGGACAACCATGGCGCCGCCGACTGACGGACCGATTGCCCACCCTCAAGCGCACCTTTCGCCCGAGGATCGCGCCACGGCATTCGCCACCGGCAAAGTGCCTATCGACCGGGAGGCAGCACTCCGTGCCGGATCAGTGCCGGTCCCCCGAAAGTTCATCCATTGGATCATCGCCGGGTTCGCGGTTCTCGCTGTGGGCGGTGTTCTGGTCGAGCATTTCATCGGCAATGCAGGGGTCAGCGCACTGATCGCCACCCCGCCGACCACCCTGGCTGGAACCAGCACCACCGCACCCCCCGCGCCTGCCCCCCCGAGCGCTCCTCCCGTCAGCTCCTCCCTGAATGCGTTCATAGGGCTGAGCCAACTAGCCGGAAACCGAGCCCCCGCAATTTCCCTACAGGATCCGAACGGCAACCTCTGGACCCTTGCATACGCCCCGGGTAAGGTGACCGTCCTTGCCTTCTTCAACTCAGCGTGCGACGACATCTGCCCGGTGCTCGCAAAGGAAATCGCCCAAGCCGATCAACTGCTGGGTCCAAGGATTGCCGCGGTCGACTTTGTGATCGTCAACTCGGACCCCTTGCAGACATCCGTCGCCCCGTCCCCACCCGCCCTGACCCAGACTAGCCTCGCGAACCTGGCGAACGTTACGTTTCTCAATGGGCCCGTCACCGATCTCAATCGCATCTGGACCGGTTATGGCATCACCATTGCGGTCGGGAAGAAGACGCGGGTGGTCACCCACAGTGACATCATGTACTTCATCGATCCCAGTGGCCGGCTGAAACTGCGCGCCACCCCATTCGCAAATGAGGATCATTTCGGCATCTACACCCTGTCCCCCGACAGCATTCAGAAATTCGCCCAAGGGATGGCCCACGCGGCCGAAAGCCTGGTTGGAGGGCCCTCATGACCGACAACATCGCCAGCCCATCCGATCCCCAGGATCCATTTGATCTGGACGGCATCATTGCCGAGACGCCGACAAAGGGCGCCTGGTACAAGCGAACGTGGGTCCTGGTCACCGCGGCAGTCGTCGTCGTCGTCGCCGCCTCGGTAATTGTCGATCTGCCCAGCCACACCACCGTCTCCGCCGACATTGCCGACCAAACCAGCATCATGCATGAGATCAATACCGACGTCGGAGGATGTGCCTATGCCATCCAGGAGACATTCACCATCTACCAGGACATGAAGACGGGTCAATTGTCCGCTGCTGATCGATCGCTAACGCCGTCCATGCTGCGAGATGACCAGACCGCCTGCTCGTTCACCAACAGTGACATCTTCGACCTCTCCAATGTGCAGGCGTCGGGTTCACCAGCGGGAAAGAACATCGGGCAGGTGGTTGACGTGTCCACCCTCTGGGTAAGCTCCGATGCGCTCGCCGCCATCGAGGACATCCAAAATCTCTCTACCAACTCGGGAAGTACTTCGACGATCGCAGACCTCACCAAGCAGGAGGGCCTGCTTGCCAAGGATCGGGCCCGAGCTGACGCCTACGTGGAAGCGGCCGACAGGATTCTTGGTGCCAAGCTGCCGATGCCCAACCTGCCGGCTCTTCCACACCTCGTCGGCACCTGATCACCGTCCCCAACAGCTGACTTCGACGCCACAACCGCTTACGGCGAGGTCTGGCCGCTATCCAATGAGCGACCCCGGGTTCGATCCTGTCGCACCAGGCGGTGCAGTTCTACGTCTGGGTCCTCCTCCGACTGTAACCAGCGGATCAGGTTCCAGAAGATGACCGGAATGAATGCACAACCGCAAACGAACCACATCATCCCTGTCGTCAGCTGCTGGTCGGCAGAGAGACTGAGGCCCCGCCCCGGGTGATGCGAGTAGGCGTGATACCACGCCCCATGCGATAGTCCGACCAGGTAAGCGAGGACCCAGATTGTCCACATGGAGACAGCGGCCAAGGCGACTCGGTTGGGTCGTGACAGCCTCGGTGAGAGGGGAGGGGATTCGATCAGCTCGAGCCAGAGGCCGACGCCGACCATCAACAAGGTGACCGCTTCGACGCCCACCAACCACGGATGCCTGACTAAGGCATCGACCGTCAATGGAATCCTCCAGAGCGTCACCCCAGCAAGAAACAGGGAAGCAAAGAGCACGCTGCGTAGCGCCTCAGGATGGCGCCGCCGATGAGCGGCCAGCTCGTCCACCAACCGCAGTGAGTTCGCCCCCGAGCCCGCATTATCACGGTCCTCTGGAGGTAGGTGTGCAGCAATGCGGAGCAGACGCCAGGGCGATCCACTGACTACCAATACGGGAACCACCACAGCCAATATCGCGAACTGGAGTGCCTCGACGAATTCATAACGCCGAGCGTATGACGAAAACGGTGGGACCAGGCAGGCGATGAACAGTATGACGGCCCCGACAAAGAGGAGCGCGCGATCTAGCTCGTAAGTTCTGCTGCCCTGCGGTTCAAGGGACCGGTGTGACGCGGCCCCTTGGATCATCGGTGTGAGCGGCGCTGGAAGAACCCCCAGAGGCAGACCACGAACAGGGTGCCGAGGGGAATGGCGAGGGTCAGTACCTGCGCCCCGATGAAGCTATCTGTGGCAACGCTCACTGGCCTACCAACCTCACTCTCGCTTCGTGTCCAAAATGATACCCATTGCCCCTACTCGTGATCAATCGTCCTGATCAGATCAGGTAGAAGAACACCCAGAACAGGCCGCCCACCACCGCCATAAATCCCCAGAAGTACGTGCAGGACTCGACATTGGCCCGAAAGAGCTGGGCGATGGGACCCACCGAGGTAGCCAGTGTCCCGTCCTCGGCGTCGAGGCGACGCAGTCGAATGCAGAGGGCCAGGTTGGTCTCGAGCCAGTACACCCCGATGACGAGCAGCATGATGTTCATCACTGCCCAACCGATGAAGCACGACGCATACCCGCTGGATCCGGGGAAGAAGGGAAGCTGGGTCAGCTGCCAGATCTGAAGACCGACGGCCACAAGTCCTCCGAGGACCGCTGTCCAGCCACTCACCTCCCAATCGAGGGTCGATCCCGATCGAAGGCGCCCCTGTCCGTAGATGGCGAGCAGTGAGGACGCCACCGCCACAGCGAAGATTGCCCCACCGATTCCGGTCGGAGCGGTTATACCGCCGGGCCGCCAGAGTTGCCCAGCATTGTTCGACCTCAAATAGAAGTAGGCAAAGGCCAGCGAGGCGAAGAGGAACGTGAACATGCCGATCAGCAGACGCCCTCCGGACCAGTAGGCACCGACTGCAGCGCGCAGCTCGAACTCCCTCTCCTCGGGAGTTTCGGTGAACATCTGGGGTTTGTCGGCTGTATCAGTCACCGCGTTGTCTCCACTCATTCGGCTGCCGGTCGGGGTTCCTCGGCGACACTCGCAGGGGACGAAGCCCCAGCTGCTACGAGTACACCTTCTTCGCCGAGATCGGCGACAGCGGGAGCGTTCTCCTCGCTGTAGTGATACGGATCACTCAGAACGACGGGGATGCGTTCAAAGTTGTAGTACGGGACAGGAGTCGGCGTCTGCCACTCGAGTCCGAGCGAGTCCCATGGGTTGGCCGGCGCCGGAGTCGGCTTGATGAAGATCGACCACACGAAGTTGGCCACGAAGACAAGGAACGAAGCACCGAGGATGAATGCGCTGACCGATGAGAAATCGTTGAGCGCCTGCAGGTTCTGCGCATATTCGAATACCCGACGAGGCTGGCCGAGCAAGCCAATCAGGAACATCGGGAAGAAGGTCAGATTGAAGAAGATGAACATGATCCAGAAGTGGATCTGCCCCAGCTTCTTGTTCATGGTCTTGCCGGTCATCTTCGGCAACCAGTAGTAGAGGCCTCCGAAGAAGGCGAAGATCAATCCACCCATGATGGTGTAGTGGAAGTGGGCCAGGACGAAGAAGCTTCCGTGCACGGTCACGTTGACCGGGACATCGGAGAGGAAGACTCCGGTCATCCCGCCGATGAGGAAGTTAAAGAAGAGGGCCAGTGCAAAGAGCATCGGTACTTCGAACTTGATCTTCGCCTTGTAGAGCGTTCCCAGGCCCACCAAGTAGATGAACCCGGTCGGGATCGAGATGAGCTCGGTGGTCAGCATGAACAACGGCCGCATGTCCGGATTGATCCCACTCTGGAACAGGTGGTGCTGCCATACGAAGAACGACAGGAGGGCGACTCCCACCATCCCCGCCGCCGCCACCTTGTAGGCGAAGAGTGGCTTCCTCGTGAAGACCGGAAGGATCTCAAAGACGATCCCGAACCCGGGGAGGGCCATGATGTACACCTCAGGGTGGCCGAAGAACCAGAAGAGGTTCTCCCAGAGGAAGGAGCTTCCTCCGTGTTCGGTCACGAAGAAGGCAGTCTGGGCGGTGTGGTCGAGGATGCCGAAGAACCCTGCGGCCACCAGGGTCGGGGTAGCCAGGGTGAGTAGGGCGCAGGTGGCGAGGATGGACCACACGAAGATGGGGATCCTGCTCCAGGTCATACCCGGTGCTCGGTAGTTGATGATGGTGACCGCCAGGTTGAAGCCGGCGGCCATCATCCCGATTCCGATGACGGCGAAGCCGACCAGGTAGGACATCATGCCTCCACCGGCCTGGGTCTGAAGAGGCGCGTAGCCCGTCCACCCGGTGGGGAACCCGCCGTAGAAGAGGGCAGAGAGGATGACCAGGTACCCGGAAGTGAAGATCCAGAAGCTGAAGGCTTCAACCCTGGGGAACGCGGTTCGCCGTGCTCCGATCATCAACGGCACCAGCCAGTTGCCGAGCGGACCCACGATGACCGAGGTGGCCATCATCATCATGATCGTGCCGTGCTCGCTCACGATGGCGATGTAGGTCCCCGGCCCGAAGAGGTGGCTGGAGGGAGAGAGCAGCTCGGTACGGATCCCCATGGCCAGAAGCCCACCGGTGAAGAGGAATGCGAGTACGCCGATGACGTACTGAAGTCCCACAACTTTGTGGTCGACGGTGTAGCGCAGATACCTGGTCCAACTGGTCGACTCATAATCGGGACGCGGTTCGAGGCCGACCATCTTCGCCAGCGGATAGTTCAACGCGCCGATTCCCAACAGCCATCCGAAGACGCCGAGGAGCAGGCCCCCGGTAATCGCCACAGCGTTTACCCCGCTGTCTGCGATGTTCGTATAACCGCTGGCAACGACGTTTCCGAGCCAGTGGCCCAGCAGATACCCGAGCACTGCTCCGATCGCCGCGGTGCCTAGGTGCTGGCTCAGCCAACCGGGCCGCTGAGGCAATCCCTGAAATCCACCGAGCACAGGTGGAGTGGGGTGCGGATAGACAACTTCAGTCTCGCGTTCGGCAGTCACGGTCATTGATCGACCATCACCTTTTTCAACGGTGCCGGGCTGAAGCTGATTGGTCCGATCATCGACGGGCCACTCCGATCATTAGCAGGACTGGTGCACTGGGATCCACGGATGGTCGGCGTCACGATGACGCCGGCTTGGCCCCGTAGACCTCTGAGTTGCTATAGGGATCCACGTTGTCGGGGTAGTACCCGCCAGCGGAGCCGTTTGCGTCGGGCACGTACGTGTAGGCAAAGGGCGGCAAGAGCTTGGTGTTGGCGGCCACGCTGGCTTCTGTGGACTTCGCCCAGGCCACGAAGGCGGCTTTGGAGACGACCTGCCCGTAGTTGAACATCGCTCCGTGCCACAAGCCGCAGAGCTCCTCACATCGAACGGTCACACTTCCGGTCTGACGGGTGGTCGCGTAGGCCACGTTGTCCTGCTGGGGATTGGCATCGGCCTTGATGCTCAACTGATAGGCCCAGAAACCATGGGTCACGTCGAGCGAGGTGACGTGGAAGGCGATGGTGGTGTTGTTGGGCACAATAAGCTGTTGGGTCTCAAAACCCCCGAAGGTCGGGTAGCGGTAGGTGAATTTCCACTGCTGGGCGATGACCTGCACCGGCAAGACGGTGGCCGACGTGGGAGTCCAGATCGGATTGGGCCCTTCACCTCCACCGGAACCGGCTTTGGTGATCACTTCGACCGTGCCGAAGGCGAACAGTCCGAGCACGATCACGGTGGTGGTGACGATCCACCCGATCTGCACGCCGAGATGGGTCCGGGCCTGCGCGCCTCCGACCGGCTCAGGAGCACCCTTGCGGGAAGCTCTCCACATCACCGCCGAGTAGGCGAGGTAGACCCACACCGCCAGAAACACCGGAAGGGCAGCCACCATCAGGATATTGAAGTCGAACTGATTGTCCTTCGCCGCGGAGGTCATCGTCCCCGGGGGAACGTGGGGCCCAACCAGAATATAGAAGAGGGGGTCGAGAACGGCGGAGAGGACCAGCCAGATGGCGACCATGCGCCAGATGTGGCGAGGTTCCTTGCCTGGCTGTGCGATCACCGCCTCTGCCTCTGCCGCCACGCCCTGGCCCTCAGATTCTGCGCTGTCGATGGTCACGCTGTGACATCCAGGAAGCCGCCCATGTATCCAAGGGTGCTCATGGGTCCCCCATTTCCGTACAAGAAGCCCAAGCCGCAAGGCACGTAACACTGCCACGGATACTCACCGGGCCCCGGTGTCACGAACGAGACTTTGATGACGTTGTGGTCAAAGTCGGTGGTACACGGTGCCTGACTACAGGGATTTTTGGCGGGGCTCACTATACCGACCAAGGGAACGCTGATTCCGAGAGTCGGGATCGAAAACGTGTGGCCAACTCCGTTGCCGCTGTTGGAATCGTACAAAGCGATCGGCTTGCCATTGAGGGTCTCGACGCCGCCTGTGGTTCCGGCCACGAGGCCCCACTGTTGATTGCGGAGGGGACTCCCCGAGTCGTACTGGTCGATGGTCAGGTTGATGCGGGTGTGCGCCGGCACCTTCCAAACGGTCGAGTGGACCCACTGGCCGTTGGGGTTCTTCACCAGGTACGAGACCCATGTGGGATGTGCCCCGAATCCGATCGTGCCTACCGTCTGCACGGTCAGGTCCACCGGGGCACCCGATGGCTGCGCGGCGGTGAAGTCGACGGTCGGTGTCGTCGGGAGCATAAAGCCCACCACGGCCCAGACAGCCAACCCCGCGGCAACGACGAAGAGTCCGAGGACCACGGAAAGCCTTCCCCCAAATGACATCCAGTACCCCTCATGCCGTCGAGGACTCGGTCAGGCCCGACCTCGGACCCTCCCGTGCCTGCTTCTATCCAGACGCCGGACGTTACCTAAAACTTCGTGAAGAATCTAAAAGGTGAGACCGACAGTATGCCGACCAAGGGTGCTGGTCAAGTACCTATTCATCGCATGGTCCGAACAGGTTCTGGCCTGGCCCTAGGTCCGGTCGGCAGTGTTGGTCCGTTGCGGACGCAGATCGTGGACGGCCGGTGCGGCGGTGCGGTGCGAAAGCCGCTCGAGCACATTGGAGATTGATCCCTCCTGGTCGATCGCCCGCTTGATCACCACAATGAGGGCCGGCACCGCCCAGAAGTCACCACAGACCCAGAGGATGGCGGCGCCGATCTGCTGGTCGGCGAAGGGTGCCAAATTCACGCCGGGTAGGTGTGCATACACCGAGTACCAACTCGACGCGCTGAAAATGCTCAGGGCCATGGCCAGCACGAACATCACGATGTTCGTACCGACTATCGCTCCGGCCTGCCAGATCGGGCTGGCCTTCAACCTGAAGGGGTGCGAGGGGATGATCTGCAGCCAGAAGAGCACGCCGGTGATGAAGAAGCTCCCGTGCATCAGCCAGATATGAACGGTCTGGTTGCGCTCGGACAAGTCGAAAACGGCCGGAAAGTGCCAGACGACCATGACGACGTTGAAGGAGATCAGGGCGAACCATGGATCGGTGACAAATCTTCCGACGCGTCGAAGAAGCCGTGACCAGGGCCCGAGGATCAAGAAGCGACCCACCTTTCTGCGAGCACCTACCGGTAACGCGAAGAGAAGGGGGATCCACGGAGCACCGAGGACGATCAGGATCGGCGCGTAGAAGGCGATGAGGAGGTGCTCGAGCATGTGCACGAAGAAGTAGTCGCTCGCCCAGTAATCGATCGGCGACTCAACCGCGAGAAGCAGGACCGCAAGGCCCGAGTAGAAGGCGAACGAGTGCAGTCGACGTCGGCGGGTTCGAACGGAATCCGAGCGTTGACGGAGCCGGGCAAGTCCTACTTCGTGGGCGAAGACGACGACAACCACAACGAACTGAAAGGGATCGAGCGACCAATTGTCGGTGATGTAGTGCACGGTCGGTCTCCTCTACCAACTTGCAGGAAGCGGGTCGGACCACGGTAGCTCGGCTGACCGTTGGTCATCCCGAAGACCCGTTCTGGATGGGGACAGCCAACGCTTGGATACGGTGCCATCCTCCACTGCCCAGCGTGTCCACGTCGAGGGTCGACTGGTTTTCGATCAGCGCGTCGAATCCCCCGCTGGGCGTAGCAACGACCGCAGACGTGCCCGCTGGCGGAGCGGCGAGCTCCTGCCACTGGTTGCCTGGCGGACTGATGACCGACGCCGAACGGATGCCATCGGTGCTTTTGATGGCGACAACCAGGCCGCCGGTGGCGGTGACTCCGGTCGATGTCAGGCTCCCGCCCTCTAGAGGGAGGGGCGCAGAGACCGACCAGCTCTTCAGTCCGTCGGCGCTCCACAAGGCAAACAGTCTGCGAGCACTCCCCTCACCCGCACTCGCCAGGGCGGTGACTCCCGATGGAGTGGCGACTAGGCGAAGCACCTGCGACGGGCCGGCCGTCGAATCCGGAAGCGTCGGTCCAACCGACCGCCAGTTTCCGTTGACCAGATCGAAGATGCCAGGCTCGGCCCCATGGGCGCATGCGGCACCCACCACGTCCTCACTGGTGGCACCGAAGGCGACGGCGGTGAGTGCCTCTACTCTGCACCCAGCCGTGGAGTTGTCGGCAGCCAGGCCTCGTGTTGAGGCAACCGTCGTCCAATTTGTGAGGTCACCGCTGTTGCTTACTACCTCGCCTCCACCGCTGCGCAGGAGTGCCAGGAACTGATGACCGCTCGAGGCGGCCAAGGAGTCCGGCTCCACCGACAGTCCGCCGGACAGGACCCCCGGCGCCCAGGTGGCGCCCAGGTCCGTGCTCTGGGCCAGGGGGGAAAAGTGCAGGTCCAATGACGGTTCGAATCCTACGGTCACGGTTCCTGAAGGACTGGCGGAGGCCACCAGCCCACCATTGCTTGCCACCCCAGGAGGCGTAGCCAGCTCCCACTTGGAGGAGCTGCTCGACAGGAAGAGCAGCTGCCAGAAGGTGTTCAGCGGGTCGTTGAGGTGCCCCAGGGCAACCGTGGCCCACGTTCCCGTCTGACTGGCAAATGAACTGGTCAACGGAGCGGGATTCACTGCTTCCCCGGATGATTGAAGCACTGGGATCGTGCCCTCCGGCGACGAGCATGCCGACAGGGCGGCCGCCGAGAGGGTGATCGCACCGAACGTGAACATGGCCCGGATCGGGCTCGAGAACCGGTGGGCAGGCCGCCGATCTGCTGACGCAGCGGTCACGAGCGCGCGAATTGCTGCACTTGGCTCGAGAGAAGGGCCGAGAACGAGGACTCACCCGCAGCACTTCCCTTGCCGGGGTTGGAGTTGAGGATCTCCCGGGTGTGGCCTGTCCGGTCGATGATGAACACAATGTCGCTGTGCGCGATCATTGCCCCCGCCGGCGTGACCTCAGTCTGCACGCCGTAGCTGGTCCACGCGTTATGGAGTTGGGTGAGCGACCCGGTCAAAAAGGTCCAATTGGCGAGGTGGTCGAGTCCCTCCTGCCGATCGAAGGCGGCGGTGAGAGCCATCGAGCTGTACAGGGGATTGTTCACGATTGCCACCAGGTCGACATTCGACGCGCTGGTGCCCAGCATCTGGTCGGTCATCCGCAGCTCCTGGGCAATGAGCGGGCAGTCGGAGACGCACACAGGATCGAGGAAGGTGAGCACCACAATGTGCCCGGCGAGCTCCTTGAGCGAGACGTGGCGACCTTGCTCGTCGGTAAGCGTGAAGGGGGCGGCCGGGTAGTTGACCATGTTCGGTGTCCCATTGCTGGCCTCGGTCAAGATGGGATCGGCGTTCGGGTTGGTGGCGGCCAGCGCCATCGGGGCCGCGCCCACCAATACGATCCCGACGGCTCCCAACGCAGCGAGGCATCGCAGGAGGTACGAAGGGCTGAGGCGGTCGAGAAGCCTCGCCGGCACCGCAGTTGGGGCGGCTGACGGCACCGGGGCCTCCATCGGGGCCTCCGCCCGGACCGGCAGCCGAACCACGGCGAGATACCCGCCGAAGAACAGGGCGGCCATGGGAATCATCGAGTTGGGATCGGTGCCAACACCACCGAGAAACCCGAAGTCCTGGACGAAGATCCAGTCGGCGAGGCAGACAACAGCGCCCGCCACGATGCCGACACGGAGGAGTCGACGATTGCCACTCACGAAACAGGTCCCGATGCCGACAAGGAACAGGACCGCAAACAAGTTGACCGCCCACCCGTGCGAGGCGTCGAACGACCCGAATGACCGAACCCACGATGAGAGCAGAGGCGGCTGGGAGATCTGTGCCATCTGCCTGACCATGACGGCGAGCGTGCCGGGTGTTGCCGTCGGATCCGCCTGCCCCGACCAGAATCCCCGACCCGGCCACGCCTGGAGGATGCCCATCCCGATGAAGAACAGCCCGATTCCCCTCAGCAGCCCATTGCCCAGTTTGGTTGTCTCCCATGAGTTGTCGCGCAGCGCGAGCAGCGCTCCGGCGACAACGTAGAAGAGGACGGCCCCAGGCGAGCCGAATAACCAACTGCTGCCGTGCCCGAAGATCCCACCGAAGCCCTCACCGAACATCCAGACGACAAGGCCCCAGCCGACACTGACCGCTCCTGCGGCTCGTGACCAGTATCCGCGGGGTGCAACCAGAAGGAACGCTCCGATACCGACCTGGATCCACACGGTCGCCGCGGCTGCGGATACCGGGTGATCTGACCAAATGGTGGCACCAACGTTGACGATGTGCTGCACCCAACCGGGAGATGTGCTGGCTGCCGGGGTGAGGACGGTGCCCGGGAGCCCAAGGGGCATGGATCCTTGGGCTTGGAGAATCCCATCAACTACCCAGAGAAGTCCGAATGTGATCCGCAGCATGCGACGGGCCACCGGCTCCGGATAGCGCACCCGCTCGGGGGCAGGAGCGTCGAACGTGCCGGCGGCCACCGACCGTCGGTACACGATCGTACGGATGGCGTTCCACGCAAGTGTCAGGACGACCAAAATCAGCACAATGATGAGGAGTTGGTGCATCAGCTCTGTATGGAATGCGGCACTGATGGTCGGGTCGTTGTTCTGAAGCCCGTGCCCCATACCCGGCATGTGGTTACCACTCTTCTTTCAGTCCGACGGCTCTCCGAGTATCGGGATTGCGAGGCGAGGTCGCTCCATGGTTCACCGGCGACGATTGTAGGTCGTCACGGTCACGTCACAATAGGCGGCCCCGGGGAGCCCAACTCGCTGGATTCCGATGTCACGGCGTGGATTCAGCGTCTCGTTCTCCTTGTCGGAACTCGGTTTCGGCCACAGCCAACTGTCGCTGGTGCTCTTGCCAGGCCTTGAGCATTCCAACGTGCTCTGGTGCCACACTCGGTTTGGCGGGAGAGCGCCGCCGACCTCTTCCTCCATGAAGCATGTTCCACCACATGTAGACGGCGAATACGGCAAACAGGGGCCATTCGAATACGTAGGCCCAGCTCAGAGAGTTCCCGCCAAGAGCGCGAGTGAACTCGAAGTAGAACCCAGCAATGCACAAGGCAAATCCGCCTGCCAAGGTGAGGTGCAGCTTCACCGCCTCGGATCCGGTCAAACGCGTAACCGTGGGCGCCTCAACCGGATCACATGAATCGGATGAGTCCATGGGATCGACCCTAGTTCTCCTTTGGTGTCGAACCGCTAGATTGTGTGACAAGTTTTTAGGCAGCAGGTCCGAGGCGTGCGCCGTCCACCTAGTCCCGGATCACGGGATCGATGGTCCGCAGGGCAGTGCGTAACTCCCACAGTGCGGGCGGCCGGTCAGCCTCGAGAAGTGGGTCGAGGTTGACCGGTGTCCCCCGGGGTCAGTGAGGGAAGCGAGAAGCTCGGCGCCACATCGCCGACCCCGACCTCCGGGCCCGAACCCGAATTCGAGCCGGGGCCGACGAAGAGGAAGAGAAAGACGGCGGTGGCGGTGGCGGTGGCGGTGGCGATCTCCGAGCAGATCAGAAGAGAACCCAAACGACGGGGACCGCGCGCATCCGGTGATGGTGGCACAGGTGGTGAGGGCGGAGGCCGGTCGACATCGCCCGGTGCAGCTGGATCACTCGGAGGTTCTGCGGCCTCAGTGTGCTCTGATGCCTCGATCAATGCTTGGCGAAGATGTCGACCGCCATGAGCACGAAGAGCAGCGTCAGATAGGTGATTGAGTAGCTGAACAGCTTCATCGCCGCCTTCGGCGTGGCCCGTTGCCACAGGCGCACGGCCAGGGCCACGAATGCCACGCCCAACACCGACGCCGAGACGATGTAGATCGCACCGAGCTTGGCCACACCGGCCAAGAGCAGCGAGACTGCCACCAGAATCACGCTGTAGAGGAGGATCTCTCTGGCGGTCCGCTTGAAGGTGGCGACGGCCGGCAGCATGGGAACTCCGGCCGCCTGGTAGTCGTCTTTGTACTTGACGGCCAACGCCCAAAAATGCGGTGGCGTCCACACGAAGATGATGGCAAACAGCACCACCGGTGTCCATGCCAGGCTGTCGGTGACCGCTGCCCATCCGACCAGCACGGGGACGGCTCCGGCCGCTCCACCGATGACGATGTTCTGGCTGCTGGTCCGCTTCAGCCACAGGGTGTAGACGAACACATAGAACAGGGTGGCCGAGGCAGCCAGGACCGCGGACAGCAGGTTCAACCACCTCCACAGCTCCACAGCTCCACAGCTCCACGAACGCCACCACCTCGAGGGTGATGGCGAAGGTCAGCGCATTGTGGGGGGTCACCGCCCCGGTGACCAGTGGGCGCTTGGCTGTCCGCTGCATCAGCTTGTCGATGTCCCGATCGACGAAGGCGATCCCCGCGCCCTCGACGAAGGCGATCCCCGCGCCCTCGACGAAGGCGATCCCCGCGCCCTCGACAAGGTCGACGACGGAGTTGGTCACCAGGACCTCACCCGCCGCCGCAAGAGGCACAGAGGCCGTGATCGCGCGCATGGTGAAAGCAACCTCCTTCGACATGGCCAACAGAATCTCGAGCACTCTGGCCGAGCACCCCCAGCCATACTCCCTGAGCAGGTGCCTCGGCTGCGCAAGGCGCGGGAAGAGAACCTTCAGGTCGGCGACACCTGGCACGTCGAAGGCAATCTCACCGGCCTCGAAGCCGCAGCTGGCCTGCCGCCGACTCCGTCCTCCCCATCGCATACATACGATGGGGAGCCCTTTTGAGCAACGCCCGGGCCATCAACATCCTGGCTTGACCTGGCCATGCCCCTGGTGCTCAGCTGACCCTGCCAGCCGCGGCCCGGAGTTCGACCACCGCGTCGACGAAGCCGTTGCCGATCTCCTCGACGCTGTCCACAAGATCTGAGCACGCCATGACACCGACGTCGAGGTGGTCCGCTTCGCTGAGCACGGTGATGTTGAGCCCCGACCCCTCCATGACCGGTCCCATGGGGAAGATCGCGTCCACCCGGGCGCCGGCACAGTAGAGATCGATCGGAGGGCCCGGCACGTTCGACACGATGACATTGAAAAGCGGCCGGTGGAACCGGGCCAACCGCAATCCCGAATAGAGCCGTGCACCAGCAACCATCAGGGGTGGTGCTGCCAGCGCGGTCAGTTGACGGAGCGACTCGGTGCCGAACGCCGACTGGAGATCTTTCGCGGATCGGGCGCTGTCGTGGACACGCCGGAGCCGTTCCACCGGGTCATCGGGCGCGAGCGGGAGGGTCACCATCATGATCGATACTTGGTTGCCGAGTTCGCCGCCTGCACCCGGCGCCCTCGCGTTCACCGGCACCGCAGCGACCAGCGGTTGCTCCGGCAAGGGGCCTCGGGCTTCCAGATAGCGGCGGAGGGTGGTTCCTGCCGCAGCGAGCACGACGTCGTTGACCGTCGTGCCGAATGCTCGCCGGATCGTCTTGACATCGTCCAACCCCACTGTCACCAGGCTCACTGAGCGTGCCGCGCTCGTCGCCCCGTTCAACAGCGTGCGTGGCGCCACCAGCGACATCCCCGACCCCGAGGCGCGCTGGGACGCCCACGTGCGGGCAGAATCGGCGAGACCTCTCGCGGTGCGGGCCAGGGAGGCAGGGACCTCCTTCTGGCGGATGGCGAGCGATCGCATCGCACCTCCGACGAGAGCGGGTGCCGACGGAGGGCGGTCGGGCTCCCAGGGCTCGGACGGCGGGGTCACGGGTTCGACATCGGGCGTGAGATCGAACAGCGACGTCATCAGCTCGCCGCCCGCAGCCCCGTCCATGATGGAGTGATGGAGCTTGGTTACCAGCGCCACCCGACCGTCGGCCATCCCCTCCACCACCCACATCTCCCACAGCGGCCGGTTCCGGTCGAGCGGGAGCGAGGCGACCTGGCCGGTGAACGCCTCGAGGTCGGCCCACGTCACCGGGCGCCGGAGGGGTGCCGCTCGCACGTGGTCACCCAGGTCGAAGCCCGGATCCTCAATCCACAGCGGGTGGTCGATGCCCGCCGGCGGGGCCAGCACCCGTCGCCGGAACGGCGGGATCAGGTGGAGGCGCTCCTCGATAGCCCGAGAGATCACGTCGATGCCGAACCGCCCCGGCACTTCCGACGGGTCGAGGAGGACCACCCCGACAACGTGCATGTGGGTCGTTGGTGTCTCGAGGTACAAGAACGCAGCATCGAGCCCGGACATTTGCTGCATCACGACCCCATCAGGCCTTTCCGGGGGCCACGGCAGCCGTCGCCGTTCTCCGGGCCCACGGGTAGTCCGACTTGCCGCTCGGCGAACGGACCATCTCTGCAACCGTGACAACCTGCCGGGGGATCTTGTAACCGGTGAGGCGGTAGCGGCAGAAGGCGCGGAGCACCTTCACGTCGACGGTCCGGCCAGCGCGGGCCTGGACCACCGCCACGACCCGCTCCCCGAAGCGGTCGTCGAGTACCCCCACGACAACTGCATCGACGACGTCGGGGTGACCTTTCACTGCCGCCTCCACCTCGTCAGGAAAGACCTTTTCCCCCCCGGTGTTGATCGACAGCGTTCCCCGGCCCAGCACGGTAATGGTGCCGTCCTCATCAACCGTCGCCAGGTCGCCAGGGAGGGCCCAGCGCCGCCCGCGCACCTCGACGAACGTCGAAGCCGTCATGCCTGGATCACCTAGGTACCCGACCGGGATGTGGCCGGCGCGGGCCAGCCTGCCAATTGTCGTGGAACCCGGAGTCACGGTCTCGAGGCGGTCGTCGAGCACGTCGGTTCGTTTGTCGACCCTCAATCGCGGAGCGCCGAAGGGATCGTCAGACGGTGCTTCGCCCCCCATCTGCCCGGTCTCCGAGGATCCGAACAGGTCGGCGACGATCCGCCCGGGGAGCACCTCGGCGAGCTGCTCCTTGGTCGACGGCGACAACACCGCTCCACCTGAACCGACAGCCATCAGCGAGGACAAGTCGTAGCGACCAGGTGCGGCCCGCAGCAGCGCCACCAGCGGCCGGGCCATGGCGTCGCCCACCACCACAAGGGCGTTCACTCCTTCGACGTCCACCAGGCGCCACACCTCCGCCGGATCGAACCGGCCGCCCGGCACCGTGACCACGGTCCCTCCCCCGAACAGGTTGGAAAAAGCGAGCCAGTGCCCACTGGCATGCATGAACGGTGGGACGGCTAAGGCCACGATGCCCGTCGGCAGTACGCGCCCGGGGAGCTCGTCCGGGGCCGAGATCACGTCGCCGAGGGACAGCGGGTCTCCGCCACCCATCGCCGCGAAGAAGATGTCTTCGTGGCGCCAGAGGACGCCTTTCGGCATGCCCGTTGTCCCACCGGTGTAGACGCAGTACAGGTCGTCGGTCGAGCGGGGCCCGAATCGGCGTTCGCCGTCCGACGCCGCAAGCACCGACTCATAGTCCGAGCCCTGCCCGGTCGGCTCCGTGCCGTCGGCGATCTCGAGCAGGACACGGCACTCGCTCAGCGCAGATCCGACGTCGGCCAAGGCCGGACCGAACCGTCCGTGGTAGACGAGACCGGACAGGCCGGCATCCTCGTAGAGGTACCGGAGTTCCGCCGCGACGTAGCGGTAGTTCACGTTGACGGGCACGGCGCGGACCTTGAAGCAGGCCAGCATGCATTCGATGTACTCGGTCCCGTTCACGAGCTGGATCCCGACACGATCGCCAGGACCGACGCCCATCTCGGCGAGGTGATGTGCAAGCCGGTTGGCGCGCTCATCGAGCTCCGCGTAGGTGAGTCGGCGGTCACCGGCCACCATGGCCGTCCGCCCGGGCACGACATCGGCGACGCTCTCGTACAGGTCGGCCAGATTAAATTGCACGTTCACTCTTTCCCTCGGCCGCTCCCAACTCGCTCATCCCGAATTCGAACGTCGCAACGTAGTATGACCCATAGCGCTGACCTCGCTCCCGAGGTAGCTTCCCGGGTGGGCGGCGCAGTGTCGAGCGAGTCAGGGTCGGAGGGGGTCCGTGAGGGAATCCCAGCAGGTAGAAGCTGAAGAAGAAGCGCAGCCAGTCGGGGAGGGTTCACCCGAGTCGGGTGGGCACCTTGCCCAAAGGCAGCTCGGGGAGGGTGTCGGGCAGCGTTCGCTCGTCGAGCGTGCAACCGAGCCGTACCGAGCCATCAGCAGATTCGTGGGCCGCCATGCCGCAACCCGCGCCGTACGGGCGATTCCCCGCACGCTCGGGTTCATGGGATCGGCCATCGTGCGCGGCGAGGTTGCCGACACAGTGCCGGCACCACACCTTTCGCTCGGGCTCGCTGCCCAGGTGGCGATGGACGAGGCGCTCCTCGCCATCGCCATGACTCCCAATCGGTTCCCGCTGCGCTCCGATTTCGAGCGGGTTGCTGTCGAGCTGGCCGCTGCCCGCGCCATGTATGTGCGGCGGGGTTGGATCGCCCATCCCGCGTCGTACCACCGCCAGCCCCCTGCCCTCGTGGCCGGCGCCCCGGACATCGGGCGGGGATGGGCCGACGGGATCGCGTACGAGCGGCTCTCGTTCCCCAGCGAGTTCGTGCCACGGCACGGCGAGCCGGGCAGTGAACGCTGGGCGTCGTTCGGGCCGAACCACACGGCGTCCGCCGCGGTGGTCCGCCACTCCGGCGGACCACGCCCGTGGGTCATCGCCCTCCACGGCTTCTGCACCGGGTACCCGTTCATGGACTTCGTCGGCCTCCAGACGGCCCGCCTCCACCGGGAGCTCGGGCTCAACGTGGCCCTTCCCGTCTTGCCGCTCCACGGATCACGCAAGGTGACCCTGGTGAGCGGCGAGCCCTTCCTCTCGTTCGACCTCATGAATGCGGTGCATGGCCTGACCCAGGCAGTGTGGGACGTCCGGCGCCTCATCTCGTGGATCCGGGACCAGGGCGCGACCTCCATCGGTCTCTACGGCGTGTCACTCGGCGGGTATATCGCCGCACTCATGGCCGGGCTCGAACCAGGGATCGACGTGGTGGTGGCCGGCATCCCGGTGTCGGACTTCCCGGGGCTCTTCCACCAGCACAGTCCCCGCCATCTGCGGGCCCGATCGATCGAGCACCGCATCATGGGCGGCGCCGCCGAGGACGTCTTCACCGTGGTCTCCCCGCTCAGCTTCGCTCCGCTCGTCCCGCACGATCGGCGATTCGTCTTCGCCGGCTACGGAGATCGGTTGGCCACCCCGGCCCAGGCACAGCGGCTCTGGGAACACTGGGACCAGCCGTCGATCAACTGGTACGCCGGCAACCACGTCGGCTACCTGTGGTCCCGACAAGTCGCGGACTTCCTGTGCCAGTCGCTCGGCGCTTCGGGGCTGTCCTGTCGAACCCCTGCTGCCGGCAACTGAGGGGGGGATCGCGGTGGAATCGATGGTCGGGATCGATGCGAAGTTTCTGTACTCGGAGACCGCGACGGCACACATGCACACCATCAAGGTGGCGATCTCCGACGTTTCCGGCGTGCCGGGGGGCTTCACCTACGACGGGCTGGTCGACGTGCTGGGCGAACACATCGGCAGACTTCCGACGTTCCGCCGGCGGGTCGTCGCGGTGCCCCTCGGGCTGGGCCATCCGGTCTGGGTCGAGGACCCCGACTTCGACCTCGCCCGGCACCTGTCCCGGCGCCTGCTTCCCCTTCCTGGAGGGCCACGCCAGCTCGGCGCGGTCATCGCCGAGATCGCATCGAGGCCGCTCCGCCGGGACCGGCCCCTCTGGGAGATGGTGGTGGTCGAAGGGCTGGCCGGTGGGCGGATCGCCATCGTGGTCAAGTTGCACCATGCGCTGGCCGACGGTTCGGCCGCGGTCGCGCTGCTGCTGAACATCGTCGCAGCGGTCGGCGAGCCGCCGGGGGCGCCGCCGGGGGACGGGTGGCACCCCGAGGCCATACCCACCCCCGGCCAGCTCCTCCGGATCGCCGGCCGTGACCACGTGGCCCGGCTGCGCGGCCTTCCCCGCCTGGCGGTGCACTCGATCCGGGAGATGCGCGACTCGGAGGTCCTCCGCCGCCACCTGGCCGTGAAGCCTCCACTCCCGCTTTTGGCTCCGCGCACACCGCTGAACGTGTCACTCGGCCCGGCGCGGACTTTCGCCATGACGACTCTCCCGCTCGACGACCTCAAGGCCGTCCGCCGCGCGCAGGGAACCACCTTGAACGACGTGTACCTGACCGTGTGCGCAGGAGCACTGCGCGGTTACCTACGCGATCACGGCGGGCTCCCCCATCGACCCCTGGTGGCCAGCGTCCCCGTCTCCACCGACCCGAGTACCACACGGCTCTCGGGGAACCGCGTGGACAGCCTCTACGTGACCATCGGCACCGACATCGCCGATCCGATCGAGCGTCTCCGTCACATCCACGCCGTGGCAACCGGAGCCAAGGAGGTCCGCAGCGTCCTCGGATACAAGATGCTCGAACAGCGGGCGGCCATCGTCCCCCCACAGCTCTACCGGGCCGCGGTCCGGCTCTGGTCGCGCAGTCGGCTGGCCAACCGGGTCCCTCCGCCCCTGAACCTCGTGCTCTCGAGCGTGCCCGGGCCGAAGGAACGAATCCGTATCGGGCCGATCGTGCTGGAGGAGCTGTACTCGGTCGGCCCGATTCTCGAAGGGATCGGCCTCAACATGACCGCGTGGAGCTACGAGGACGATCTGACCGTGTCGGTTCTCGGATGCCCGGAGAGCGTTCCCGATCCCTGGGAGATCACCGAGTTGCTCCATGGTGCACTGGACGAGTTGCGCGCCGCGTGCGGTGAGATCGCTACCGCCGGGACGGTCGGCGATCATCGTCACCGAACGTGACCGGGCAGCCGCTCGCCGATCAGGACGCAGGAACGCTCCACGATCTGGTCGAGCTGGCCCGGCGCGACGTGGACAAGGGGTGGCTACCGGCGTGTCAGCTGGCCGTCGCAAGGGATGGGAAGTTGCTCACGTTCGCAACCCTGGGCGAAGCCGGCCCCGAGACCCGCTTCTGCATCTTCTCGGCCACCAAGCCATTGGTGGCGTCGGCGGTCTGGCATCTTCTGGCCGAGGGCGGGCTGGAGCTCGCCGATCCGGCCGCCGGGTGGGTACCTGAGCTGGCTGCCGGGGGGATGGGCGCGGTGACCATCGAGCAATTACTACTCCACACGTGCGGGTTCCCCAACGCCCCGATGGGCCCGATCGAGGGAGGTGACCCGGCGGCCCGGCGCCGCCGATTCGGGACCTGGCGACTCGAGTGGGAGCCGGGTAGCCGGTTCGAGTACCACGCCACGTCCGCACACTGGGTGCTGGCCGACCTGATCGAGCGGGTGAGCGGCACCGACTTCCGGGACTTCGTGGAAGAACGGGTCTGTCGGCCATTGGGCCTGCCTCGGCTGCTCGGCGTCTTCGCCGACCCGTCGATGGAGATCGCCCCCCCTCACCTGGGTCGGCGATGCCGCCGGCACCACCGGATCCGGCGATCTCTCCTTCGAATGGGACGCGCCGGACATACTGTCCGCCGGGGCACCGGGGGCCGGAGGCGTGGCCACCGCGGCGGAGGTTGCACTCTTCTATCAGGCGCTGCTGCACAACCCCGGGGGGCTCTGGGACGCTGCCGTGCTCGAGGACGCCACGTCGCAGGTGCGGTGCACGTTTCCCGACCCTCTCCGCGGTGTGGCCGTGAACCGGACTATCGGCCTGGTCGTGGCCGGGGACGACGGGCTCCAGGTGATGCGGTACGGAGCGTTTGCCGAGCGCAATTCGGCCGGGTCCTTCGGTCATGCCGGAGCACACGTCCAGGTGGCATGGGCCGATCCGGAGACCGGCGTCTCGTTCGCCTATCTGACCAACGGGCTGGATGCCAACACGCTCAAGGAGGGGGCGCGGGGGCTCCGCCTGTCCAACCTGGCAGCGTCCATCGGCCGGTGACGGGGACCCGACCTGGGGGCTGACCGCGCGGCGAGCCGGTGGCGGTGCTCGTCCGGCGGTGATCGGTCCTGTGATAGGTCCGTGCCCCTGGGTCCGAGTCAACAGTCAAGAGTCAAGACGCCCTACCGGGGGTCGATGGCGGCGGGCACCGGAAGGAGGAAGCGGCCACAGGCATCGGTCGGGCGACAACTGCGGGCGAATAGCGGACACACGGGGTGCCACGGCAAAAACAACATGGGTGGAGAAGATCGCGGAATTTGTGGCCAAGGCGCAAAACGACGTCTCCGACGCGAGTCGGCATCTGGCCGAGGGCATCGCGAAGGAGGCGACCCGGTTCACTTCTCCGATCGTGGATGACGTAATGAAGACGGCCGCCAGGTCTTTGACTTCGCCCAGCGGGCCCCCGAGACGCAACGGACCATGGTGGACCAGCTGCTCGCGTCGATCTCGAAGTCAACCGATCGACAAGGGGGAGGCGCGCCACCCAAGTGAGCCTCAGAGCCGGCTGATGGCGGGCGCCGGACGTGGCGGCCTCGCCCGGCAGGAATGCACCAACCGCTGCGCCCGCGTCACCCCCGAGCAGCTAGCCACGGTTGAGCACACCATCGAAGTGACCTCTCCCGCATCAGCACTTCATGTTGTCGGGGATAACCACGCGGAACACTCGCCGAAGTAACCCCAGGCGCCTTCGAAGCCCCTCATCACCTCTTCGGTGTTCTGGGCGAATGTCGGCCAGACGAACTGATGGCGAGGGAAGACAGCCGTGAAGATGAGCGCCCAGCACACCTGTCGCGCTTCATCGACGCCGAGCAGGCACCCGGGGTCGCGGAGCTGCCGGCCCGCCTGGCGGTGACTTATGCGCTGCTGCCATCGAACGAGGTGGACAACTCCGACCACGCGTCGGTGAACCGCTTCGTGAAGGCATTGCTGTTGCCGGCGCTGAACGGCTTACGGCGCTGCGCACCCCGGGCCCTTCGGCTTGCGGCCTAGGTCCTTTGAAGTGAGAGGATGACCAGATGTTCGACTTCGTGCTGAGTGATGAGCAGCTCGCCTTCCGCGACGAGATCCGTGATCTGGTGCGTTGGGTGCCGCGCCAGATGGTCCTCGACATGGACGCCGATCGGATCATCTTCCCGAGGGAGTTCCTGGCCGAGGCGGGACGGCGGAACCTGCTCGGCTGCCGGTACCCGCGCCGCTGGGGCGGGCGTGAGATGGACTGGGTCACCACCTGCATGGCGATGGAAGAGGTGGGCAGGCTCGGCTACATCTTCGCGTGTGTCTTCGGCGTGGGGGCCGAGCTCGTTTGCGACGCGATCGTCCTGCACGGCAACGACGAACAGCGCGAGAAGTACGTGAAACCGTTGCTGGCCGGCGAGATCTGTGCAGCGGAATGCCTCACCGAGCCCAGGGGCGGATCGGACTTCTTCGGAGCCACGACCATTGCGGAGGAGCGGGGCGACTGTTTCGTGCTCAATGGCCAGAAGCGGTTCATCGTGGGCGCTGAGGGCGCTGATTACTTCCTCGTCTATGCCAGGACCGATCTGAGCGATGACGCGGATCCCCGGCATGCGCTCACGTGTTTCGTAGTTGATCGTGGCCCGGGTGTGCGCGTCGAGTACCTGTACGGGCTCATGGGTTGTCGCGGGGGTGGGACCGGCCGGCTGGCGTTTCACGACGTCGAGGTCCCGAGATCCAATGTACTGGGCGAGGTGGGCGGTGCCAGAGCGGTGTTCGACACGATGATGATCCCCGAGCGCCTCGGTACGGCAGCCATGACTGTCGGCGCTGCCGCTCCGGCCCTGGACATCGCCACGGGATACAGCTCACGCCGTAAGGCATTCGGCCAGACGATCAACGAGTTCGAGGGCGTCAGCTTCCAGATAGCCGCCGCCGTGACCCTTCTCGACGCATCGCAAGCGATGGTGTACACGGCTGCACGGGCTGTCGACTCCGGGCTCGGGGCTGCCGGGACCCGGCGGCTGGTGAGCGAGACCAAGAAGTTCGTGACCGAGTCCGCCCAGCAGGCGGCCCATTACGCGATGCAGGTTATGGGTGGGATCGGCTACACCAACGTGTTCCCGGTCGAGCGGATCGTGCGAGATCTGCGACTTGCATCGATCTGGACGGGCACCAACGAGATGATGTCCGTCATAACGGCGCACGAGTGGTACCGGGAGCATCGCGGGTACCGCGAGAGCTTGCGTCGTGGTGCGGTGGGACTCCGCGACGTGGAGGCCGATGCCGCCGAGGCTGACGCCGCCGAGAAGGTCTACGAATAGCGGTCCTTCCTCATTGAGGGCCCGTGCTGCAATTAGTTGCACTGTCGCGGGGGTGGGTGAGGTTCGATGCTGTAGTTCCACTCCGGGTGCCAGTCGTGTCGTCGGAGTGGGACAGTGGCGAGTTCCGCGTCGGTGGTCTTGACCCCGGTGGGGTAGTACCCGGTGTCGAGGTTGGGGATGTAGATCATGATGACCGGCCCGGGAGAGAAGCCGTCTCCTTGGTTGATGTAGGTCGTCGAGACGTGGACGCCCTTCACGTTGGTCGGATCGAGCGTGGACGAGACAGTGAGCCGGCGACCGGTCGGGGTCTTCTTCGACGCGACCGTGAAGGCGTTGTTCGGCCACAGGAGCAGGCAGTCGTGGCTGACTGGTGCGACGAGCAGCACGTCGCAGCCCTTGTCCCCCGGGTCGAGGGCGATCGTGGCGCCTGCGATCGTGACGAACGGCACCGCCACGATCGTTGACACGGCTAACGCTGCAGCAACTGCCAGAAGTCGAACTCGTCGCATGCATGCTCCCCAGGGAAAATCCAGCTGAACGGCTTGGATGGGGTTTTCGTCACCCACAGGCCGTCGAGAGCTACGGCTGCCGGATCGCTGGCCATGACGTGCCGTCACTGTTCGAGGGTGGATAGTGGTGGGATGGGGCGATGGGGAGATCTCTGCCGGCGCCGACGGCCATCGGTCATGGGCGGGACGGCGGCGGCGGTAGCTGTCGCCTACGCATGGTGGGCGACGGGTGTGGCTCCCTTCACGGTGCTCTCCTACGTGGTCGTCGCCGTTCCCTCGGTAGCACTGGTGGTCGCGTACGGCGCGGCGGGGGGCCTGGCGCCGAACCGATCGGACGTCGCCGAGTACTACCGCCGGCGTGCCAGGAACGCGTCGACCACCACCGCACTCCCGTGGCTGGCGATCCTCGCCGCCGTCGTCGTGCTGGAAGGCATCGGGCTCCTCTTCGGGGGTCGTTCGCCCACGGTTCCCACCCTGAGCACCACCGTCGACCACTTGCTGTCCGCCCACTGGGGGCGCTTCGTGCTGTGCGGGGTGTGGTTGTCGGTGGGCTGGTGCCCGGTAGGCAACCTCGAAGCACGCGCCCGCACCGGGGCGGGCTGACGTGCTCGGGACTACAGGCTGGCTGGTGATCGCCGGTGCTGCCATTATGTGGGAGGCGGTGTGCCGGGCCGGTCGTGGCCGTTTCCCGGGCCTCGGTCAAACGGGGTCGATGCTCGCCCGGCGCCTCCCATGGCGGGTTGTGCTGATCGTGCTCTGGATGTTTGCCGGCCTGCATCTGTTCGCCCGGTACACGGTCCCGGGTCACTGATCGATGATGACAGCGACCGTTTCGCCCGGCGCCTACTGGTCGACGGTGGTTGCCGCTGCCGTCGGGTGTGTTGCACTCTGCCTGGCTGCGCGGCGGCGCCCGGGGCCGTGGACGGTGAGGGTGGCACGGGTGATCGGACTGCTGCTCTTCGTGGACGCGCTCAGCTACTCGATCGGACTTGCCGTGCAGGGCACCTGGTCGCCGAAGACATCGCTTCCTCTGGCCCTGTGCAACATCGGGGTGCTGGTCGCCGCACTGGCTTGTTGGTGGCGGGTTCCGCTCCTCGTCGAGCTCACCTACTTCTGGGGATTGGCGGGCACCCTCCAGGCGGTTCTTACTCCCGACCTCAACGCGGGCTTCCCCCACCTGGTCTTCTTCCAATACCTCACCGGCCATCTCGGGATTGTGATGGCCGCGCTCATGCTGGTGGCAGGCATGGGGATCAGACCGCGCCCAGGCGCGGTGCCGAGAGTGTTCGCCATCACCGTCGCCTACACCGCCTTCGTGGGGCTCATCGACGGCCTGACCGGCTCCAACTACATGTTCTTGCGCCGGCCCCCCAGCGAGTGGACGCTGCTTCGGCTCCTCGGCCCGTGGCCGTGGTACCTCCTCAGCGCATCGGCGGTAGCACTGGCGCTGCTCACGCTGCTCGACGCGCCGTTCTGGCCCGGACGCCGCCGCGCCGCCGTGGTGGCCGGCGAGGGACTCATCGCGGGCAAAGGCATGCGACGGTGAGCACTGATCCGGGCACCGGCCCCGTACCCCGGCCGGCGGGGCTCCGTCTGCATCGCTGGAACGATCGAGCCGTGGTCGGAGTGGCCATCGCCGCCTTCGCTTCGGGGTTCGGGCAGTTCGGCGTGGTAGCCGCCCTCGGCGACGTGGCCCGAGGGTTCGGCCAGGTGACCCACGGCGCAACCCTCGCCGACCAGGCCGGGCTGTCGGGTACCGAACTGGGCATTGGACTGGCCATCATTCGCCTGGCGTCGCTGGGCGGGCTTCCCATCACCGGCGTGGCCGACCGCTTCGGCCGTCGGATCATGCTGCTCGTCACTGTCGGCGTGGGGCTGGCCATGACCGTGGTGGCCGCGGTCAGCCCCAGCTTCTGGTGGTTCGTGGCCATCTTCGCCTGCGGGCGTCCTCTGTTGAGTGCCACCAACGGGCTGGCGCAGGTCACCGCGGCGGAGCAGACTGCCTCGGCTGATCGAGCCAAGGCAGTGGCGCTCATCGCCGCCGGGTACGGCGTCGGCGCCGGGGTCATCGCCATCGTGCACAGCCTGGCATCGCGCACGCTCGGGTTCCGGGGCGTGTTCGTGGTGGCGCTGGTCCCCCTAGCGCTGCTGCCCCTCCTCCGGCGCTGGATCGAGGAGCCCGACCGGTTCGCCGTGGCCGCGGCCGCGGCCGGATCCGACCATCCGATCCCCGTGCTCGGTGCCGTGGCCAGACCGTTCCGGCGCCGCCTGGTGGTGATCGTGATACTGGCTTTTGCCGTCTCGGTGATTACAGGACCGGCCAACAGCTTCGTCTTCCTCTTCGCCCAGAACTTCCTCCACCAGCGAGGCATCGTGACGGCGGGCATGGTGGTGGGTGCCGGCGTCGCCGGGCTGGTCGGACTACTGGCCGGACGGTGGCTGGCGGACCGGGTGGGTCGCCGCCTGACCGGCGCGCTGGCCATGGTGGCCGTGGCCCTGTTCGCCACCCTGGCCTACACCGGCTCCGCTCCGGCGCTGCTGGTCGGCTACATCCTCGGGGTGTTCGCCGGCTCGGTCTTCGCCCCGGCGGCCGGGTCGTTGGTGAACGAGCTGTTCCCCACGTCGGTACGGGCCTCGGTGGCAGGTTGGTTCTTGGCGGCGGGTGTGCTGGGGGCGGTGACCGGCCTGGTCGTCTTTGGTGCGGTGGCCGACGTCGACAACCGGTTCGGAGTGGCCGGGTTAGTCACCTTCATGCCTGCGGCACTCGTCATGGTGCTCTTTTGGCTGCTTCCCGAGACCCGTGGGCGTGAGCCGGAGGATCTCTGGCCCGACTCGTGAAAGGACCTCCCGCACGTCCGGCACCGACACAAACCTGAACAGTTCGATGGCGATATCTCGGGCAACCCAGCGGAGGTATGTGCGTTCCCGGCCACGATGGACACGGAGACGCTTCCGTGTGCGGCGACCATCGACCTGGCGACCACGAAGACCAGGCCGCCGACACCTGTCATCAGCGCGGGACCCGCCGGCGAGTTGCCCGGGGATCGACATCTCTGACCCATCGCGGCAAGGGCGCTGTCCCCGTGGGGCGCTGATCCTGTCGTCTCTCCAGACGATTCTTCCACGCCAACCTGAGTGAATCCTTGACACCTCGATCAAGTTCGCAGTACCAAAGGGCGAACACGATCACGTTGGTCAACCAGATGGGAACGCCTGACGTCGCCCCACGTCAACGTTCGGTCGTACCGAGCGCCTCGGCGGCTGACTCCAAGGCAGCGAGGTGATCGTCCACCGTGGTCAGGCCCGCCCTCATGGTGTTGATGGACAGATGGCTGGCACCGGCGTCGTTCCACTGAGCGGCGGTCGCCGCCAGCGTGTCCACCCCTCCGGCGTCCCAACTCGTTCTGCCTTCCATTCCGATGGTGGCGGGATCTCGCCCCGCCTCGATGGCTGCCTGATCGACGATGGCCCGGGCGTCGTTGAGCTTCAGGCCCGGAGGCACTTGTGGAAACCAGCCATCGGCGATGCGCCCGACCCGACGGTAGGCAGCAGGTGTCTGTGCGCCGAACCATATCGGGATGGGCCGTTGCACCGGGCGAGGAGCCAGGCCGGCTCCGGTCACATGCTCGTAGGTACCGTGATAGGTCACGGTCTCGTCGGTCCAGAGCAGTCGCAGGAGCTCGACCTGTTCGACGATGCGCTTACCCCGCGTGGTGAAGTCCTGGCCGAGGGCCTCGTACTCGACGGGGTTCCAGCCGAGCCCGACGCCCAAGCGGAAGCGACCATCGGTCAGCAGGTCGACCTCGGCTGCCTGCTTGGCCACCAAGGCGGTCTGGCGCTGCGGCAGGATGATGATGCCGGTGACCAACTCAAGTGAGGTGATCGCAGCCAGGTAGCCGTAGAGCACGAACGGCTCGTGGAACGTGGTGCTCACGTCATACGGCCCTTCCCAGCCCTGGTGCACACGCGGGTCGGCCCCGAGGACGTGGTCGTAGGCCAGCAGGTGGGCATAGCCGAGCTCCTCTACCCGTAGGGCGTAGGCACGTAGTGCCCCCACGTCGGGGCCGATCTCGGTCTGGGGGAAGACGACACCAATTTGCATGGCTCCGGTCTACTCCGTGGTCCGGGAGCCTGGGACGCCATCACGGTCGACAGGCGTCGAGCGTTGCAGCCGGTCGCTGTTCTGGCGGAGTATGGAGCCATGCGCGTGGTGGCTGTCTCCGACGGCATGATCCGCCTGGGTCAATTCCTGAAGCTCGTCAACATGGTGGACACCGGTTCCGAGGCCAAGCGCTCCATCGCGGCCGGATCGGTTCGTGTCCACGACGACGTCGAGCTTCGCCGGGGCCGTCAGTTGGACAGCGGCGATGTCGTAGCCGTCGGGAACGAGCGCGCCCGAGTGGCCTGATCATCGACGGGCTGCGCTCGATGGGCGCGGCTACGGTCGCCGGTCATGATTTCACGCGCCGAGGAGGGGAGCTGGTGACCGAGCCGGACGCCACCATGATCATGATCGGCAGGGTGTGGGGTACACAAGCTCGATTCCACCGGCCCGGCGACATCAGTGTGTGGCGTCTGGTGGCCCCACCAGCGAGCATCCGCTCGACGATGAGGGAGTTGAGCAGGTCCTTGGAGCTGAAGACCTTCCAGGTGTCGATCTCGGTGTCGTCGGTGCTGTGACCCCTCGGATGCTCGGTGCTGAGCGTCCGAGCCCCGAGCACGACCGATCCTTTCGTGGTGCCGTGCCAGTTCCCGACGCGTGTCACGGCCGGGATCCTGGCACACTTTTCCCCGATGCGTTCGGTCAGCTCGGCCTGCATCATCTGGGACATGACAAAGATCCCGGCCGCCTCGGCGACCTTCACAACAGCTACCTTCTTCTTCACGGTGGTCCCCTTTCTGTGGGTGTTTTGGTCGATGCCCGATCCCTACCAGCTGGCAGGTCTCAGGCGGGGGACCACCGCCTTACTTCAACAATGTTCGGGACAAGCTCTTCTTCCACGATGGGATACTCCCCCGATGACAGGCCACGGCATCTGCGCTGGCTTCTGTCAACGCACGGTGAAGGTTGGAACGCTCCGAGTCAATTCATTTCCAACTGACTGCGTGGTAACGACTCCATCGTGCGCGCCCCGTGCAGGAGGCGACGCCGGGCTCAGTGGCACCGTCGGGACTCTGAACCGCAAGCCGCACACATTGCGTACCGGCCGGTGGACTCAGGTCCCGAAGTTCCAGCCATTACCATCCTCGTAGCGGTGGATGATGTTTTTGGCCATGAGGATCTTGTGCACCTCGTCGGGTCCGTCTGCCAATCGCAACACACGGGCGGTGAGGTACATCTGGGCGAGAGGGAGGTCGTTGCTCACGCCGGCTCCGCCCCACACCTGAATGGCCCGGTCGACCACGCGATGGAACGCGGCCGGCACGAATACTTTGATGGCCGAGATGGCGGTGCGGGCATCGGGATCGTTGTTAGCCACCTTCTCCGCAGCGTTGATGGTCATGAGGCGAGCGGACTGCACGTCCATGTAACTCTCGGCGATGAATCCCTGGATGAACTGCTTGTCCTTGAGCAAGCCGCCGTGGACCTGGCGAACCAGGGTCCGCTCGACCATCAGGTCGAAAGCGCGCCACATCTGACCGACCGAGTTCATGCAGTGGTAGACCCTGCCTGCACCGAGCCGGTCCTGGGCAGCCTGGTGTCCCTGGCCGACGAGGCCCAGCGTGTTTTCGATGGGGACGCGTACGTTCTCGTACTTGACCTCGCAATGGTCGGAGGTGTCGTGCCCGAAGATGCCGATACCCCGGATGATGTTCACGCCTGCTGTATCGGTGGGGACGATGATCTGAGTCATCCGACCGGGGGTCCCCAATTCGCCAGTGGGTTCGTTGGCCCGGCACATGACAATGAAGAAGTTGGCGTCGATGCCATTGGAGGTGAACCACTTATGCCCGTTGATGACCCAGTGGTCGCCGTCGCGGACCGCCGCGGTCTCGATCGAGCGGGGATCGGAGCCGGCGTGGTCCGGTTCGGTCATGGAGAAACCCGACTCCATCTCGCCCTCGATCAGGGGCAGTAGCCACCGGCGCTTCTGCTCGTCGGTGCCGTACTTCACGAGGATGCTGGCGTTTCCCGAATTGGGTGCAGCGATGCCGAACAGGGTGGACGCGCCAACGGCGTAGGCGAGGATCTCGTACATGTAGGCAAGCGACAGAAAGTCAAGCCCCATGCCGCCGTACTCCTTGGGTAGATGAGGAGCCCACAACCCCGCCTGGTTGACCTTGGCCTTGATTTCCTCGCGTAGCTCGATACTCCTGCGCCGGCTGGACTCTCGCTCGTCCTCGGTCAGGTCTGCACCCCGCCGCGATCGCCACAGCACCTCCTCGTTGGGCAACACCTCGGCATTGATGAAGTCGGCCGTGCGCTTGCGGAGGTCGTTGACGTCAGGGTCCAAGCCGGGTATCGGCGTCACGTTGATGGCCATTGAGGTTTCCTTGCTGAGCGTTGAAGTTGTCTCTCCTCATTATGGCCTAATGGCGATGTCCCCGACTCGGTGCCACGTCAGCCGACCTTTGCGATGTGTGGAAGGGCATTGGTGGAGTGTCACCGGAGCTCCACGTCATGAGCGGTGCGGAGCCTACGGACGCATCGCACCGGGTGACCGCCGGCTGGGGCGACGGTGAATCGACGGGAAATTCAAGTGGCTAGTTGCTATTTGCCGTGAGGTCGTAGATGGTCACTCCGTCGACAGCCTTGGCCGTGAAGTGGGCGCTGACCCAGGAGGCAATCTGTGACGATGTCGACGTCCCGGAAGATCCGAAGCCCGTAGGGTCCGAAAACCCACTGGCCCGTGTGACCAGGAATTTTTCACCTGTGGGGTGCACAAATTGGATTTCATGCGCGTGGGGTGATCGAGCTCGGTCGGTGAGAGAGCTGGGAACGGAGTGACGCCGAGCAGGAGACGGCGGCTGGGTGGCGGTAACCGCTGGTGCCGGCGTGAGGAACGCGTTTGGGCTTGACCCCCGGGGGTGGCGGCGCTCGACCGAGGGCCGCAGCGGGAGGATTGTGAGTGATGACGGGGCGAGCCCGAGTGGCTCAGGCGGCGCGTCGGTACTCGTGGAGGAGCCCGCCGAGGACGTCACGACGTTCGATGCCGTGACCTGGGTCGCCGGGGACAGCCGTCACAGCTCCGACATCTGATCTTCGCTTCGAATGCCAGCACCCCGACCACACCGGCCGCTCAATCCAGCGTCAGTCTGCCGCGGAGTGCTACGGTCGACTTTCGTTGCAATGACCGCTCGAACTGGCCGTTCATTCATATTCAGCCAGATGACAAAACCGGGGGATGAAAATGGCAGACATGACCACAAATCTTGGCGAGACCGAGCCGCGAGCGCACGGTCCGCTTTCCCGGCTCTGGTCCCGGGAGCTCAACCACTACCCGGACACAGGTCCACGGGTCCTCTATCTCGCCATCGTGGTCGTGGCCACGGTGATCGTGTACTACGAGAACTACATCGCCGGCGCGGTGTCGCCCACGATCATCGCCCACTACGGGATGAGCTTCCACTACTTCGTGAACATCTCGGTCGTCGCGGCGATCTTCGGGGCGTTCGCCTCCCTGATCGCAGGGCTGGCGGACAGGTGGGGACGGGCCAACCTCGTCGCTTGGGGTCTGGGCATCACCGGCGTGCTCACCTTGGTCGGCATCCCGAACGCCCCCAACAAGCTGACCTACCTGGTCCTCTTCACCATTACCGGCTTCGTGGAGGGCATCATGCTGGTCGCCACCCCCGCCTTGGTGAGGGACTTCTCCCCCCAGTTGGGCAGGGCGTCGGCCATGGGCTTTTGGACCCTCGGCCCGGTAGTGGGGAGCCTGGTGGTGGCCGAGGTCTCCAGCAACACGCTGAACCATATGCACGCGTGGCAGGACCAGTTCATCATTTGCGGCATCGTCGGCCTCGTGGTGTTTGTCGTCGCCGTCGTGGGGCTGCGCGAGCTGTCACCGAACCTGCGGGACCAGCTGATGGTGAGCATGCGGGACCGGGCCCTGATCGAGGCGCGAGCCAAGGGCATCGACGTCGAAGAGTCGTTGCGCCGCCCCTGGCGCCAGGTACTGCACCTCGACGTCGTCGGCTCTGCCTTCGCCATCAGCGTCTTCCTGCTCATCTACTTCGCGGAGGTGGGCTTCCTCGTCATCTTCCTCACGACGATCTACGGGTTCAGCCTGACGCAGGCCAACGGGATCAGCAACTGGATCTGGGCCTTCGACGCCGTGGCGCTGATCTTGACCGGTCTGTTGTCGGACCGCCTGCGGGTCAGGAAGCCGTTCATGCTGGTCGGCGCCATGGGCATGATCGTGATGACGTTCATCCTGCTCCAGCGGACCACCATGCCGCACACCAGCTACTACATGTTCGTGCTGCTCCTCAGCATCCTGATGGTGTTCCAGGCCATCGGCTACGGCCCGTGGATGGCGAGCTTCACCGAGACGGTGGAGAGGCGGAACCCGGCGCTCACGGCTCACGGGCTGGCTGTGTGGGGATGGATCATCAGGATCGTCGTCGCCGCCTCCGCCTTCATCCTCCCCTACGTGGTGACCTCGGTCACGCCGCTGGTGACCTACGGCGCCCAGGTGTCGACGCTGGCGACGCAGTACAAATCACAGCTGGCCACGGCGGCAGCCATCGACCCGACGACGCTGGCGACGCTGACCGCTGACCCGACCAACGGCGCCGCCATCGGCAAGGCCCTCAGCGATATCTCCGCCCAGCAGGGCGTGTCGTCGGCCACCGCCATCCAGGAGCTCACCGCCCTGGGCAATGTGCCCAAGGCCGACCTGGCCTACCTGAACGCGCACGGCGCCGCCGTCCAGGCGGCGGCCAAGTCCACGCCGCACCAGTGGCAGCACTGGTGGTGGGTGTGCATCGGCGGTGAGGTCGTCTTCATCCCGTTCATCTTCGTGATGGCCGGCCGCTGGCGGCCACGCAATGCCAAGCGCGACATCGAAGAGCACGAGCGCAGCCTGGCGGCGGAGCTGGCCCGCCTGGAGGCGGAGATGCCAGCGGCGGCCACCACCTGAGAACCGCCGGTCCATCACCTGCGCCAGCATCGCGGGCCCCGGACCGGGGAGGCCTCATCCGGCAGGTTCCACCTCGCCCCCGGCCAGCCGACGGCCGGGGGCGAACAGGTCTTTTGCCTCTATCGGCGCCGCCGTCCTCGCCGTCTGCTCAACTACAATGATGTTGTCTTTAGCGTTTAGGAACGCCCACTTGAAGAAAGTATCAGCCGGAATGGGGACGACTTAGGCTAGCCAATGAAAGGGGTGGGAGCTTCCGAACACCACGGCGACAGCGTTCGAGAGTCTCGTCAGCTCGGTGCAGAACTCCGTGGTGGCCAGCGACGTTCGTCGGACGCCCGCAACTGCGCCCAGTGGTTCGCTCGCTTCGAGGAACGCTGGACCGAGCCCACGAGGCCTGCAAGCCGCGACCATGTCCGACTGCTCGAAGAGAAACTTGAGGCTGTGCGTCGTTTGGTCACCGGTGAACAGACCTCGTAAGCCACCGAGCAACGTCGCAGTGCCGCATCCCGTGGCTGGCGAGCAATAGTCATTCGATTCCAGAGGGCAGCAAGATGATCACCATCCTGCAGATCGAAGGAGGTCAGATCAAAAGGAGCCCACTACTGACATGCTCAAACCCAGACCGGCCTGGAATGATTGCGCAGCAGCCTGCGCTCGGGCGTCCGTAGTTGCGGTGTTGGCCACGAGGATCATCGAAGCAATGGCGTACCCGAGCTGATCGGCGAGGGTTTGCGGATTCATGCCGGCGGCGAATTTAGTGACCGTGCAGTGCCGTCGGCCATGTAACCGGATTGGCCACCGTTCTGTGTCTGCGATGTCACGGCCGGACTGCTCAGCTTCCGCGCGCGCTGGCAATTCCATTCGCCGACACAACCGCTCGAATGCCTGGGTCACCGAGTCAGGGTGTAGCGGTCGAGCTCCGTCCGGATCGGCGCTGAAGACGCATCCGTCCGGAGATAGGGCCACGGCGGCCGCTGTAGCGTCCGCCTCCGCCCTCGCATGCCTACCGCCAAGAACCACCATGGCTTGCTCTCCGAGGACCAGGCGTCGGGCCTGGTGACTCTTCGGACCCTTCGTCCCGATCCCGTCAGGTGTCTGCCAAATTGACCGCCGAACGACAACCGCCGCTCTCTGCCAGTCGATGTCGCCCCATTGGAGTCCACACAGTTCTCCCCGGCGCATTCCAGTCAGTGCCGCGAGGATAACGATCGTGGCCAGCTCAGGATTCCGAGCACTTGGACGAGCGGCCTCGCTGATCAGCGCTGTCACCTGCTCGGGCGACGGTACCTTCGTCTCTGTCTTCCGAGCCGCCGGCGGTGTGGCGTCCTCTGCCACGTTGCGGTCGACCCAGCCCCACTTCCGCCCCTGCTTGAGCGCCGCGCCGATGATGCGGTGGTGGTAGAGCACCGTGCTCGGGCTCAGGCCGGCAGCAAGCTGGCTCGCATAGAGTCGGTCGAGGTCATGGGCCGTCAGCTTGTCGAGCGCCTTGGCGCCGAGCTTCGGGCGGATGGATGTGTCGATCTTCCGCTTGTACTCGTGAAGGGTCTTGGGGCTGCGGCCCATCCGCTCGGAATGAGCCAGCCATTCGTCGAGGAGGCTTCCCAGCGTCGATTGGGTGCCGCCGTACTCGCCGCGCTCGACGGCGGCCACCAGACTGGCCAGCTTCTTCTCGGCCGCCCGCTTGCCGGCCCCGGGCTCCCGACGGTCGGCGGCATACGACCGGCTGAGCTGCTTCGGCTTGCCCGTGACCGGGTCCCGGCCGACGAAGACTCGAAGCTGCCAGTGGCCCGGTGAACGCTCTCGTACGGTGCCAGCCATGGAGCCTTTGTAGTCCATTTGTAGGCCAGACCGGTGTTTCCGGCCCTAAACATGGAGCCTGGGAGGAGAATCGAACTCCTGACCTACGCATTACGAGTGCGTTGCTCTACCGACTGAGCTACCCAGGCGCGAGGTGCCACGCTATCCGAACCCCGGAGACTGCGATTTCGCCGTCCCTCTCCAGCGTCGTCCGACTGACGGCCGGGCCGGCGAACATGCTTCAGTTCGCCAGTCCCGACAATCTGGTCATCAGCGCTTCCATCAACAGGGCCTCGTTGGGGTTACGTCCAAGCACGCCGGCAGCCCGCTCGATCGCCTCCACATCTCCCACCAACTGGCGGCTGTCAGCCTCGGCACCGGGCGAACTGGTGTCGGTGGGTGCATCGGCGGCGGTCACCAGCCGGTCACGGTAGACCCCGGCCAAGGTGGCCAGCCCCGTCCTCAGCTCGTCGGTCCTCCATCGCCGCTCTTCGCGCTTGTGTTGATCCTCAACCTCCTTGCGACCCGGGATCCCCTTGGCCCCCACGGCTTCGGCCCGCTCGGATAGCGATGCCAGTTCAGCGGCGTGTTGCTCTCTCAATGGTCCCAGCAACTCGTCAGCCGAGTTGAGTAACTCAGCGGCCACCATGGCGGCGGCGGCGCCGGTGCCGTCCAGGCGGGTCGGGACCGATCTCCATCGCTCGATACGTTCGGCGAACCCCGGATCGGTAGCCAGCAATTTGGCCCGATCGAGCCGACCACCCGACACCACGGCCACCGAATGGGCAACCTCGTCACTCACCCCGTGGCTGACCAACCATGTCGTGACCGCATCGACCGGAACTGGATCGAACGCCACTTTCACACACCGACTGGCGATCGTCACCGGGCTCAGGGGCAACTCGTCCCCCACCAGTACGAAGACCGTCGAGGCGGGCGGCTCTTCCACCGTTTTGAGCAGTGCCGGTGCCGACTGGCTGGCCAAGTGGATGTCGGTAACCACCAGCACTTGACGTGACGCCTCCATCGGTCGACGCTGGGCCCGGGTGCCGATGGTGCGGGCGTCCTCGATGCTGATGGACGCACCTGATCGCTCCACCACCACCAGATCGGGATGGGTCCCGGCCAGCGCCCTCCGACACGTGCTACACGTCCCGCAGCCACCCTGAGGACACAACAGGGCGGCCGCGAACCCACGGGCAGCCGCCCGCTTGCCCGACCCGGGCGGACCGTGCAAGAGATATGCGTGCACCGGTCGGCGAGCCGAAGCCCTCAACTGGGCGACTGCGGTGGGCTGACCCACCACACCCTCGAACAGCGCCGCCACCGGCACCTCTGTCGACTCTGGTTCAGCCACCGGCCGGCTCCCCCAACCGCTCCCGCACCGCCGCCCACACGCTTTCGGCAATGTCGTCGATGTCACCAATCCCATCCACCACTACCCACGTCTCGGGGTCACCGGTGGCCAACCGATGGAACCCATCGGCCACCCGCTCGAAGAAGGGTGTCCCCAGCGCCTCGAAGCGATCGTCACGTCCACCGGCCAGTCGCCCCTCCGCCAACGCCACCGGCACGTCGATCAACACCGTGAGGTCCGGGCGTAACCCTCCGGTCGCCCAGGCGACCAGCCTCCCGAGCTCGGAAACATCCATGCCCCGCCCATACCCCTGGTAGGCAAGGGTCGATCCCGAGAACCGATCGGTGACCACCCACCTCCCTGTCTCGAGGATTGGACCCACTTCCTCGGCCACGTGTTGGGCCCGATCTGCCGCCATCAACAGGGCTTCAGCCCGTTCGGTCAAGGGAGGCAGATCCGGATCGAGGAGCAAGTGACGGAGTGACCTACCCAGCGTGGTGGCTCCCGGTTCGAAGGTGAGTAAGGCGCCGAGCCGGGTTGCCAGCATCTGGGCCTGGGTGGACTTGCCACAGCCGTCAATCCCTTCGAGGGCGATCAGGCGTCCGCGGGACCCATCGGTCACTCTGACCCGGCGACCATCTTCGGGTCGCCGACCGCCTTCTTCGTCGGTGACTTCTTGGCTGCCGCCTTCTTCTTGGCGGTGGCCTTTTTGGCGGTGGCCTTTTTGGCGGTGGCCTTCTTCTTGGCCGGTGACTTCTTGGCCGTTGCCTTTTTGCGGGTCGACGGGCCCGCGGCCCGTCGTTCGGCCAACAACTCGGACGCCCGTTCCACTGTCAGGGTTTCGACGTCGTCCCCCTTGCGGAGCGATGCGTTGGTGGTGCCGTCGGTGACATACGGTCCAAATCGACCGTCCTTGACCACCATGGGCAATCCGGTATCGGTGTCGGCTCCCATCTCGCGGAGCGGCCCGGCGGCATTGCGGCCCCGCCTGGTCTTGGGTTGCGCGAACAGGGCCAGGGCCTCGTCCACCGTCACCGTCAGGATCTGCTCTTCGGTGAGCAGGCTTCGGGTATCGGTGCCCTTTTTCAAATAGGGGCCGAATTTCCCGTTGTAGGCGACGAACTCCTCACCGCTTTCGGGATCCGGGCCCACCACCCGTGGAATCCGCAGCAGTTCCAGCGCCTGTTCAAAGGTGACGGTGGCCGTGACCATCGAGGTGAACAGCGATGCGGTGCGGGGTTTCGGGCCTCCGTCGACCACCTCACCCAGCTGGACATACGGTCCGAAGCGGCCGGCTTTGACCTGTACGGCCAGACCGGTCTCCGGATCCTCTCCGAGCACCCGATCCGACGATGGAGCCTCGAGAAGCTCTTCGGCCCGCGAAGGTGTGAGCTCGTCGGGCGCCAGGTCCTCGGGGATGGAGACCCGGTCCTCGCCGCGCTGGAGATACGGGCCATAGCGACCCACCCGGGCCACGATCTCGACTCCGTCGCTGCCCTTCCCGATGGGGATGGAGTTGATCTCGCGGGCGTCGATCTCTCCCAGGTAGGTATTCACCTCGTGCTTGAGACCGAGTCGGCGGACCTGCGAACCGTGGCCCGAGGTCACCCCGTCCCCGGCACCCGTGCCGTTGGCCACCTCGTCGCCGGTGCCGAAGTAGAAGCGGGTCAACCAGGGCAGCGCCTCTTCATCCCCCGAGGCGATCGCATCGAGGTCGTCTTCCATTGATGCAGTGAACCCGTAGTCCACCAGGTCGGCGAAGTACCGCTCGAGCAGCCCCACCACCGCGAAGGCGGTGAACGACGGGACGAGTGCGGTTCCCTTCTTCCATACGTAGCCACGGTCGAGGATGGTGGCGATGACGCTGGCGTAGGTCGACGGGCGACCGACGCCGAGTTCCTCCATGGCCTTCACCAGTGACGCCTCGGTGAAACGGGCCGGTGGTTGGGTGGCGTGGGACCCGGGCTCCAGTCCGTCCACCGACAACGGGTCACCCTCGGCCATCGGGGGAAGGTGCACCTCGCGATCGGCCAACTCGGCGTCGGGATCGTCCTTACCCTCGACATAGGCCCGCAGAAACCCGGGGAACTGGATGACCTTTCCGCTGGCGGAGAATTCCGCCTCACGGTCGTCTCTGCCCGCAGGGTCAACGGCGGTGCCAACCAGGCGCACCTGCGCGCTGGTCCCGTTGGCGTCAGCCATCTGCGAGGCGACCGTCCGCTTCCAGATCATGTCGTAGAGCCGGAACTCGTCTCCGGACAACAACCGCGATGCCTCATCGGGCGTCCGGAATGACTCACCGGCGGGCCGGATGGCTTCGTGAGCCTCCTGGGCGTTCTTCACCTTCCGCTCGTACACACGCGGCTGGGCCGGCACGTACTCGGATCCATACAGTGACGCGGCCTGGGCCCGGGCCGCGGCCAACGCCTCACTCGACAACGTGGTCGAGTCGGTCCGCATGTAGGTGATCCACCCCTGCTCATAGAGACGCTGGGCGATCTGCATGGCGCGCTTCGAACTGAAACGGAGCTTGCGGCCCGCCTCTTGTTGCAGGGTGGACGTCATGAACGGGGGTGCCGGGGACCGTCGGAACGGTTTGTGGGTCATCGACTTCACCGCGAAAGGGGCGCCCTCCAGGGCCGCCGCCAACCCTCGGGTTTCGGCCTCCCCCAACACCACCACCGAACCCGAAGAGGTCAGTGCCCCGGTGTCATCGAAGTCACGACCGGATGCCAACGACATGCCGTCCACCGCCACCAGTGACGCAGTGAATGAGGTGGGGATTCCCTCGCTGGCCGGGGAACTGGTGGTGAAGGTCCCGTCAAGGCCCCACCAGTCGGCGGAACGGAACTTCATCCGGGCCCGCTCCCGCTCCACCACCATGCGGGTGGCCACGCTCTGGACCCGACCGGCGGACAGCCGGGGCATGATCTTCTTCCACAGGACCGGCGACACTTCATAGCCGTAGAGGCGGTCGAGAATGCGCCGAGCCTCCTGGGCATCCACCAAACGGCGATCGAGCTCCCGCCATTCGGTGACGGCCCGCTCAATGGCCGGGCGGGTGATTTCGTGGAAGACCATCCGCTTCACCGGTACCTGGGGCGCCAGCACCTCAAGGAGGTGCCAGGCGATCGACTCCCCCTCGCGGTCCTCATCCGAGGCCAGGTAGACCTCGCTGGCCTGCTTCACCAATTGTTTCAGCTTGGCGACCTGAGCTTTTTTGTCCGAAGACACCACATAGAGCGGTTTGAAGCCGTTGTCGACGTCCACGCCGAGGCGGGCCCAGGCCTCGCCCTTGATAGCGGCAGGGACCTCATCGGCCCGGCGGGGCAGGTCCCGGATGTGCCCAATGGACGACTCCACCACGTATCCAGGGCCGAGCAGTCCGGCGATGGTCTTGGCCTTGGCCGGTGATTCCACGATGACTAGGGGTTTTGCCCCACGTGGGGCAGCCTTCGACTTCGACGAGGAGCCCTCGGCTTGGTCGACGTCTTCGCTCGTCTGCGTCAGGTCAGTGGATGTCATAGTTGTCGCGACAGGGTGAACTGCGCGGTTGCCCGCTGTCAACCCCGGGTACCGCCGCCAGACCGGAGCCCCGTCGGCGGAGAACCTCAATCGTGGGTGGATCCCACCGCGGCGGCGGCCGGCTCGTTCACCACGGTGGACCCCGACGTCGGTAGTTCGCTGTCCATGGCTTCCGACTTCCGCTTGGAGAAGGCAATGGAGATGAGCAGCACGACGAGGGCGCCACCGGCAATGGCCAAACGGGCGCCGGTGTGGGAGTGAAGGGTGATCACCGCGGGCAGAATGAGGAGGGACACCAGGTTCATCACCTTGATCATCGGGTTGAGCGCCGGTCCGGCGGTGTCCTTGAACGGATCGCCGATGGTGTCACCGATGACCGCCGCCTTGTGGGCGTCGGAGCCCTTCCCGCCTTCGTGCCCGTCCTCGATGTACTTCTTGGCGTTGTCCCACGCCCCACCGGAGTTGGACAGGAAGTTGGCCATCAACTGCCCGGACAGGATGGTCCCGGCCAGGAAGGCACCCAGGGCGAAGTAGCTGATGCCGAAGCCGACAATCACCGGGGTCAGCACGGCCAGCAGCGCCGGGGTGGCCAACTCGCGTTGCGAAGCGGAGGTGCAGATGGAGATCACCCGGCCGTATTCCGGCTTTTCGGTGTAGTCCATGATCCCCGGATGCTCGCGGAACTGGCGGCGGACCTCCTGGACCACGGTGCCCGCGGTGCGTCCCACTGCCCGGATGGCCAGTGACGAGAAGAGGAAAGCGATCGAGCCACCGATGAGAAGTCCGATGAAGATGGTGGGATGCGACACATTGATCTGGGTCTGCGCCTGATTGAACAGCCAGTTGACGTCGTACCCGGGGCTCCCGATGGAGGGGGCATGCAACCCCAGTTGGGATCCGACGGTCTCGATGAACGAGGCGAACAGCGACACCGAGGCAATGACCGCCGAGCCGATGGCCACACCCTTGGTCACCGCCTTGGTGGTGTTTCCCACCGCATCGAGGCTGACCATCACCCGCTCGGCTTCACCGGTGAACTCACCCGACATCTCGGCGATTCCGGCGGCGTTGTCGGACACCGGACCGAAGCTGTCCTCGGAGACGATCATCCCCGCCGTCGACAACAGCCCGATACCGGTCAGGGACACCAGGTACAGGGTCAACTCGATATTTCCACCGCCCAGGCCCACCGACACCGCGATGGCCACGGCGATGGCGATGATGGCCCACACCGACGACTCGAGGCCGATGGCGATGCCGGCCAGGGTGGTGGTGGCCGGTCCGGTCCGCGCCGCTTCGGCAATCTCTTTGACCGGGCCGCGTTCGGTGGAGGTGAACTGCTCGGTGATGGCACTGGCCACCAACATCAGGATCACACCGGTCAGGACTGCATAGAACGCTTTCCAGTAGTGCATGTAGCCACCGGCCACCGCGGCGGTGCCGGCGATGGTCAGGATGGCGGCGATCCACACCCCGCGGTTGATCGCCGCCATGGCGCTCTTGTCCTTGGGCCGGGCCCGGACCAGGAAGATGCCGATGATGGTGGCGATGATCCCGATGGCAGGAATCACCAGCGGGAAGACCACCGTACGGGCGGCGATGTTGCCCTTGCCGATGGAGACGAAGGCGGCCACACCCAGGATGATGGCGGCGATGATGGTGATGGCGTAGGACTCGAAGAGGTCGGCGGCCATGCCAGCGCAGTCGCCCACGTTGTCGCCCACGTTGTCGGCGATGGTGGCGGCGTTGCGGGGGTCGTCCTCGGGGATGCCGACCTCGACCTTGCCCACCAGGTCGGCGCCCACGTCAGCCGCCTTGGTGAAGATGCCACCGCCCACCCGCATGAAGAGGGCGAGCAGCGACGCACCGAAGCCGAAGCCGATCAGTACCGAGGTGGCGGTGTTCTGGAAGACCAGCACGATGATGGTGGCGCCCAGCAGACCGAGACCTACACAGAACAGCCCGGTGATGGCGCCGGTGCGGAAGGCCACCTTCAGGGCCGGGGCCATCTTCCCTTCACGGGCGGCGGCGGCGGTGCGTACGTTGCCCCGGACAGCCAGGCTCATGCCGATGAAGCCGGTGAGTCCCGAGCACAGCGCGCCGGCCAGGAAGCAGACGGCCCGGTAGATCCCGGCTTGGACGAACGTGAGGTCCACCACTGTCTGGCCATTGGCCACGTGGGTGACCTTGGTGGCGGTAAAGAAGATCAGCACGGCCAGAGGCACCACGATGACAAGAATGGTCTTGAACTGCCGGGAGAGAAATGCCTCCGCGCCCTCTTGGACGGCCAGAGCGATCTCTTTCATCGACGCAGTTCCCTGATCGGCAGCGAGCACGCCCCGCACCAGAGACACGGCCACAATGATCGCCACCACGGCGGCGGCCAGTACCAAGTACAACCAGGTCTTCTCCGAGTGGGAGAGAAGAAAATTCTGGTAACCCCCTTCAGCCAGGAGGTGAGTCATCGGTGGTGCTCCCTTCGATTACAACACTGGGTGTGGATGAAGCTGGGTGTGGATGAGCTCGATCAGACGCCGGCAGCCGCGAACGTGCCCTCAAGGTTGGGGTTCCTCCCTTTGACGAGGCAACGGCCGAAGCCTGGCACCGGAGAACACCGAGACGGCGTGTCGTACCGGCAATGCGGGCAGAAGCTACCGACAAAAGGACCCCGAAGGCAAGACTCGTTGGATCAGGCCGGGTCTTCCCCGGCGTCAGGGCCGGCGATGAGCTCATAGTCGGGGTTGAGAATTGCCTGGTGGTGAGCCCAATCCCCCACCATTCCCTCCACCAAGAGCCGAGCCCCGGGTTGAATCCCCGGAATGCGCCGCCGGCCCTGAAACACCAGGAGCAGATTGCCGGTTTCGTCGGCCAACAAACATTCGAGATTGGAGGTGCCGGCCCGGGGTTGCACCCGCACCGACTTGATCCGGCCGGCCACCTGGACCCGGTTGCGCCACTGCGCCTGCCCGATGGGGGTGGTCCCCTGGCCGCGTTGGCCAAAGGCCGCCCGATCGAATACCAGCTTGGCCGCCTCCCGCTCGGCCGCCCGGTCGGCGGAACGCGCCGTTGCCTTGGACAACCGGCGGTTGGAGGACGTGGCCCCCACACCCGGGGCCCGTCCCCACTCGCGACGGCGGGAGAACCATCCGCCGGTCAGCTCGTACGGCACCACGCTGACATTCACGTGGGGGAGATGGCTGACCGAGGCGGCGATGCGGTCAGCGGTGGCATCGTGGAGGAGGCGTTGCCAGCCGGCCGCGAACCCCCGGCGGGGCAGCAGCATGGTCAGCTCGGTGGCGTTGTCGGCCACCGCCTCGGCCGCCAGCTCGAGGGTGGCGCGGGTGAGCCGCCGATCCTCGCACTCCATGACATCGAGTGGAAGCTTGGCCAACCCGAGCCGGCCCCACTCCGCCTCCAGGGCGGCCGACTCCCGGTCGTCGAGGGCAAAATGCACCGCCCGGAGGTCATCGGGGTGCAGGGTGCGGGCGTACTGGAGCGCCCGGGCGGTGGCCATGTCCAACCGGTCGACCAGCACGATCACGGTGTGCCGGTTCAGCACCGGGGCCTCCGCGGCTTCGGTGGCGCCTTCTTCGAGTTGCCGCTCTTCATCCACGTATTGACGATGCAACCGGATCAGCCCGTAGTACATGAGCGGACCGGCCACCACCACCACCCAGGCCCCCTCGGTGAACTTCACGGTGGCGAAGATCAACACGATGATGGCGGTGAGAAAGGCGGAGAACCCATTGACGGCCACACTCCGTCGCCAGTGCGCCCCCTTGTTGTCGAGGTGGTGCTTGACCATGCCCGCCCCGGCCATGGCGAAGCCGGTGAAGACGCCGATGGCATACAGAGCGACAAGATTGTTGACCTTTGCCCGGGTGACTGCCAGCAGCACCACCGCCACCACCGTGAGCACGATGATCCCGTTGGAGAAGGCCAGCCGGTGACCCCGCCGGGTCAGTTGACGGGGGAGGAACGAGTCCTCGGCCACGAAGCTGGCCAGAAACGGGAACCCGTTAAAGCTGGTGTTGGCCCCCGTATAGAGGATCAACACAGTGGCGAATTGCACCACGTAGAAGAGGACGTTGCCGACCGGGCCGGTGCCGAGGACGTACTGCACCTCTTGGGAGACCACCGTCGGCGAGCCGGCGGCGTAGGGAACCGCGTGGGTCCAATGGGCGATCAGGGTCACACCGAGCACCAGAAAGGCCAACACGCTGCTCATCACCACCAGCGTCTGGCGGGCATGCCTGGAAGCCGGACGCCGGAAGGCGCCGACTCCGTTGGAGATGGCCTCCAAGCCGGTCAATGACGAGCCACCGTTGGCGAACGACTTGAGGATGATGATGAACGACGCTCCGTAGAGGAGCCCTGACCCCGACTGACCGATAGCCAGCGTGCCCAGGTGGTGGACGGAGTGGACGTGCAGGGTGCCGGTGGCCGCCTTTATGTAACCGACGATGACCACCGCGGCCAGGCTGAGGACGAAGAAGTAGGTGGGGAAGGCGAAGAATCTGCCGGCTTCCCGGATCCCCCTCAGGTTGCCGTAGAGCAGCAGGATCACCACGGCGATGGTGATGGGCACGGTGTAGGGGACCAGTGACGGGAAGGCACTGGACAGGGCAGCTGTCCCCGCCGCCGACTGGACCGCCACGGTCACCGTGTAGTCGATGAGAAGAGCCACCGCCGCCACCTGGGCCACCTTGGGTCCGAAGTTTTCGCGGGCCACCACATAGGCGCCGCCGGCCTTGGTGTAGAGCTGGATGACCTCGAGGTACGACAGGGTCACGAAGAAGAGCACCCCGAGGATGGCGAAGGTGATGGGCACCACCAGGCTGAAGGCAGCCAGTCCGACGTAGGGAACCAACTGGGTGAGCATCTGTTCGGTTCCGTACGCCGACGACGAGATGCAGTCGGGGGCAAGGACGCCGAGCGCCGCCGGTCGGCCCAATCGTTCCGAGCTCAGCTGTTCGTTGACCAGCGGGGGACCGAGGAGGGTGTTCTTCAGTCGATAGCGGAGCGTCTCGGGGATGTCCAACGAGACCGACGGGGTGGCGGTCGGCCGGGTCGTCCTCCCCTGGCCCGAGCCCGGCGGCCTGACCGGCGCCATCCTGGCACCGGCGGGCGCGTCGATCCCCCTTTCACCGGTCCCCGGAGCTTCCACCCACTCAGTAGAACACGGTCCGGGCCGCAGACCGGGCACGAGGTTGCCCTCAGGTGGCGACGGGCCGATAGGGAACGAGTTGTCATCTCCCCCCCGGGCGTGTTTCATGGTCCGCGTGCATGTGATCGTGGTGGGTTGTGGACGGGTCGGATCGGGGTTGGCGATCGGCCTCATGGAACAGGGGCACTCGGTAGCGGTCATCGATCGCAATGCCAAAGCATTCCGGCGGCTCCCGGCCGATTGGCCGGGCACCATGGTGGTCGGATCGGGGTTTGACCGCGATCACCTCGAGCAGGCCGGCGCGGCCAAGGCCACGTCACTGGCCGCGGTCACCAATGGTGACAACTCCAACATCCTCACCGCCCGCATCGCCCGCGAGACCTACGAGATCCCCTACGTGGTGGCCCGCATCTACGATCCCCGTCGCGCCCAGATCTACCTGCGGCTCGGCATCCCCACCGTGGCCACCGTGTCGTGGACCATCGACCAGGTTCGCCGGCGGTTGGTCCCGGACGAGGGTGAGGTGGAATGGGCCGATCCGACCGGCACCCTGTCCCTGGTGGAGCGCGAGCTTCATGAGCGATTTGCCGGCAAACGACTGCTCGACCTCAACGTGTCCGGTGAGGTCACCCTGGTGTCGGTGACCCGGGCCGGGGTGGCCCGCCTCGATCTCGGTGATCTGGTCGGCCAAGATGGCGATGTGCTCCACTTCGTCGTCTCCGCCACCGGAAAGGCCGCATTCGAAGAGCGTTTCGACGTCGCCACCCCTCCCCTTACGGATGGCAACCCGCTGATGGTGATCGCTGGGACTCCGGTGCCGGACCCCGACCTCGAAGACGGACCGTCATGAAGGTCGCCATTGCCGGAGCCGGAAGCGTGGGTACCTCCATCGCCTCGGACCTTCACGACGGAGGACACGAAGTGCTCCTCATCGACAAGGATCATGATCTGGTGGCCCGTATCCGGGACAGCCTCGACGTCACCTGGGTGGTGGCCGACGCCTGCGAGGTGTCGTCTCTCGATGCCGCCGGCTTGGCCACCGTCGATGTGGTGGTGGCGGCCACCGGCGATGACGAGGACAACCTGGTGGTCTCGCTCCTGGCCAAACAGGAGTTCGCGGTACCCCGGGTCGTCGCCCGGGTCAACCACCCGAAGAACCAGTGGTTGTTCACCGAGAGCTGGGGCGTCGACGTGTCGGTGTCCACCCCGCTACTGCTCACCGCCCTGGTGGAAGAGGCGGTCTCGGTGGGATCACTGGTCCGCCTCCTCCGCTTCGAAGGCGGAACCGCCCATCTGGTGGAAGTCACCCTGGCCGATGACTCCCCGGCCGCCGAAACCAGCCTGGCCGACCTCGGGGTCCCCCGCGAGGCCACCGTGGTGGCGGTGGTGCGCGAGGACCGACTCATCGTGCCTCGGGGGGACACCCGGCTCGCCGCCGGTGACGAGGTGTTGGTGTTGGTCACCGCCGACGCCGAGGATGATGTGCGACGACTTCTCGTGGGGAGCTGACCCGGTTGCAGGCCGCCTTCTTCGACCTCGACAAGACCGTCATCGCCAAGGCGTCGATCGCCGCCTTCGGCCGGCCCTTTTACCGGGGAGGGCTGATCAACCGGCGCCTCATAGCCCGGGCGGTGGTCTCCCAGATCATCTACCTCCATTTGGGGGCGAGTGAACAGAAGCTGGCCCGGGTACGCGAGTCGATGCTGACCCTGACCAAGGGGTGGAACCAACAGCAAATCCGCGACATCGTGCGCGAAGCGCTCGAGGAGACGGTAGAGCCGATCATCTACGCCGAGGCCCTCGATCTCATCGAGGCCCACCGGGCTGCCGGCCACAAGGTCTACCTGGTATCGGCTTCGCCCGAGGAGATCGTCCAACCGTTGGCCGAGCACTTGGGGGTCGATGGGTACATCGCCACCCGGGCGGTCGTCGACGAAGACGGCCGCTATGCGGGGGAGATGGAGTTCTACGCCTACGGTCCGTTCAAAGCCGAGGCCATGGTGGCCCTGGCCGAAAAGGAGGGAATCGACCTGGCGGAGTCCTCGGCCTACTCCGACTCCTATACCGACCTTCCGATGCTCGAAGCCGTCGGCCATCCGGTGGCGGTAAATCCCGACCGGGTGTTGGCCAAGGCCGCCCGCGAACGGGAGTGGGAGGTTATGCAGTTCACCAAGCCGGTGCGCTTGCGCGATCGGGTGAGCGTGCCGAGCATTCCGACCTCAGCCATGGTGGCCGGTGCCACCGCGGCGGCAACCGTCGGGGCACTGGTGGCCTGGCGGATCGCCCGCCGACCCCAGATCGCCCGCCGACCCCAGATCGGGCGGCAGTCGCGGTTCGGGCGATAGCTCGGGACCGGTTGGCACCGGAATCCGTTTGCGGGTTGAGCCGGAGGCTCAGAGGGAGGCTCAGGAAGGACGGAGCCGCTTGGCGGCGACAACACCCAGAGCAACGAGCACGGCGAGGATCATCAGCTTCTTCATAATTGAGGAGCGTACCCGGTGAGAGAGGTGCTGTCTTCTCGGACCACGGTGCTGCGGTTTCGTGCCGTCGGGCCGTAGCCCGAGGCCACCCGGGGCCCCTGGCCGGCTCGCTCAGACGGTCAGAAGATCGCGGGCGCCGGTATCCGAGGAAGGGTGGCGCAGCTTCGACATGGCCCGAGCCTCGATCTGGCGGATCCGCTCACGGGTCAGGTTGAAGTGCTCGCCAACTTCTTCGAGGGTGCGGGGCTCGCCGCGGTCGAGTCCGAACCGGAGGCGGAGGATCTCGCGCTCCCGCTCGTCGAGCGGTGACAGGAGCCGACCGATCTCATCGGGAAGCAGGGAGACGGCGGCCACCTCGAAGGGGGACTCGGCCGAGCGGTCTTCGACCACATCGCCCAGTTCGGCGTCACCGTCCTCGCGAAGCGGCTCGGAGAGAGACAGCGGCTCGGCCCGGAATCGCAGTGCCTCCACCAACTTGTCCTCGGGCATCTCGACTTCGGCACCGAGCTCAGCCAAGGTGGCCGGTCGCCCGTATTTGAGTTCGAGACGGGCCTGCGCCTTCTGCACACGGGCCAGCGTGTCGCCGGCATGCACCGGGAGACGGATGGTCCGCCCGGTGTTGGCGATACCCCGGGTGATGGCCTGGCGGATCCACCACGTGGCGTAGGTCGAGAACTTGAAGCCCTTGCGCCAGTCGAACTTCTCGACCGCGTGCATCAGGCCCAGGTTGCCCTCCTGGATAAGATCGAGGAGAGGAAGACCCGAGGCCTGGTACTTCTTGGCAATGGAGACGACCAGACGGAGGTTGGACTGTACGAACGTCTGCTGGGCCTGCTCGCCCTGCAAGGTGGTCCGCCGCAATTCGCGTTTTTTGGCCGGGGTGAGTCCCTTGGGCGTAGAGGCGAGCGCGGCGTCCGACTCCCGACCGGCTTCGATAGCCTGAGCCAAGCGAACTTCGTCGTCCTTGGTCAACAGCGGGTACTGACCGATATCGGTCAGGTACAGCCGTACCAGGTCCTCGTCGTCTCTTTCGAGGCGCTCCTTTGCCAACTTCACCGGGTCCTTTGTTCTCCCCACGCTATGGGGGCCGCCGATCTAACCAGGGCGCCGCCGCCCCATCCACACCATGCCGGTGCTTCGCTCGATTAGGTCTGACGCTCTCGGGTGGAACTATCGCTGCTTTCAAAGTTTACCGGACGCGTCAAGCCCCCCGAACGGTGCCCCCCGGTAGGAGCCTCAACTCGACGGATCTCTACTCCGGGAAAATCCCCCAAATCCCGTGAATCAGGCGTAACCCGGCCCAGCCAGGGCCTTCTCCGGTCAGCCCGTGCCGATGCCGGCGGGAAACCTCACCAGGCCCGAGGCCAGCGACGATCCCACCACCGCCAGCTCGAGACGCTGTTGGAAGGCATAGACGGCCTCCACGTCGTGGGGGCGGGTGACCAGGCGCTGGACCAACCTCTCCCCGGCGTGCCAATCCTCGATTTCATCCGCCAGGACCAGGCGTAACGCCCTTATCAACGGGGCGTCGGTCACCGCCGAGGCCGCCCGCAGATGGTGCTCATAACTCACGACCAGACGAGGCATGACCACCCGGTAGAGGCCGGCCAGGCGGGGTAGGGCCCCCGGTGGATCGGGTACCCCCCCGTCATCGTCGGGGATCTCCCACCCCCATCCCGCCGTGACCGTCATTCCGGGAAGCGGTGCACTCCCGGCCAGGGTGGTCAGCACGGTGCCGGCCGGATCGGGGGGTTTGGTCAGGCTGTCGGGGTCGACGCCATTCAGTACCGGTAGGCGGTCAGCCCATAGTTCGGCGTGCCAGGCATGCCGGGTGCTCTGGACATCGAGATGGACCTGGACCGCGGCCAACGGAATGTCAGTCACCCACGAGCCGAGCACCTCATAGAGCGCATGCTCGATCCACCGGTACCCTCCGACCAGGCCAGCAGTGACACCGAGGGGCAAGGCCAATGGCCGACCCCCGGAACTACCGGAGTCACCGGGCTCGGCCCCGCCCGAGTGGGGAGATGGGCTCCACATTGCAGTGTCCTCAGACACCGGTGACCCCCGAGCGGTACCGATTGGTGATGGGCATCCGCCGATCCTTACCGAAGGCCTTGGATGAGATCCGGACCCCGGGGGGCATCTGACGGCGCTTGTACTCAGCCCGGTCCACCAGATGCACCACCCGCTCCACCACCTCTCGGTCGAAACCGGCGGCGATCAACTCCTCGGCGGAGCGGTCCCCCTCCACGTAGCCGGCCAGGACCGGATCGAGGATTTCGTAGGGCGGGAGCGACTCATCGTCGCGTTGGTCGGGCCGCAGTTCAGCCGACGGCGCCTTGGTCAGCACCGGTTCGGGAATGAGGTCGACGCCGGCCCGCTGGTTGCGGTACCGACAGAGCCGGTAGACGAGGGTCTTCTCCACATCCTTGATGACGGCGAAGCCACCGGCCGAGTCGCCGTACAGCGTCGAGTAACCGGTTGCCATCTCGCTCTTGTTGCCGGTGGTCAGCACAATCCAGCCATTGGCATTGGACAGCGCCATCAGCAGCACTCCCCTGATCCGGGATTGCAGGTTCTCGTCGGTCAACCCCGCCGGGTCGGTCCCGATCAGTGGCGACAGCATGGAAGAAAACGTCCGATGGGCATCCTCGATGGGAGCGGTGGCGATATCCATCCGGAGATGGGCGGCCAGGGTGACGGCATCATCCACCGAGCCTTCGCTCGAGTAGCGCGATGGCATGGTCACCCCATGCACATGGTCCGCCCCCAGAGCGTCGACCGCGATCGTCGCCACCAATGAGGAGTCGATGCCACCGGAGAGGCCGATGACCACGTCGGTGAATCCATTTTTGCTGACATAGTCGCGGGTCCCGAGGACCAGAGCCTCGTAGACCTCGGCATCGGGAGCGAGGGTGGGGCTGATGCTCCTGACCGACTGCGGAGTGGTTCCGTCACCATCGATCTCCACGTCCACGACGAGCAGCTCTTCGACGAACTGGCCCGCCACGCCCAGTAGTTCGGCGTCGGCCGACATCACCAGGGATGCACCGTCGAACACCAGTTCGTCCTGCCCGCCGATCTGGTTCACGTAGGCGATGGCGCAGCCGGTCTCCGCTACCCGCGCGGTCAGCATCTCGACCCGCTCGGCCCAGCGCCCCCGGGAGTAGGGCGAGGCGTTGAGGTTGACCACCAGCCGGGCACCTGCCTCGGCATGGGCCACCGCCGGGCCGCCGGGGAACCAGAGGTCTTCGCACACGGTGATCCCCACCCGAACCCCGGCCACCAGATGGGTCATCAGTGGCTCGGTGCCGGACCTGAACCAGCGTTGTTCATCAAATACTCCATAGTTGGGGAGCAGACGTTTCCCGTAGCGACCCAAGACCAACCCGTTGGCACACACTCCCGCCGCGTTGATCAGGTTCCCTTCGGGATCAGTGTCCACAAAACCGACCACTGCCACGCAGGTTCGCGTCGCGCCGGCAATCCGGTCGAACACCGCCCGATTCTCCGCCACGAAGGCGGGCCGACTGAGCAGGTCTTCCGGTGGATAGCCGGTCACCGTCAACTCCGGAAACACGGCCAGATCGGCGCCAGCCATTTCTGCAGCGGCCAGGGCGGCGAGGATCCGCTCGGCGTTCCCTTCGAGGTCCCCGACCACAGTGTTGATCTGGCAGGCGGCCAGCCGCAGTCGGGCCATCGGCTCAGACTACCGGCACCGTCAGAGACCCTCGCCGGGGCGGCCGGGGCGGCCGGGGCGGCCGGGTGGGAAACGGCAGCACCCGTGGGGCAACGGATCAAGTGCCATAGACTGTCCGGACCAACCCACGGGGTCGGATCGATCGGCCCGGTCGGTAGCGGTTGCGTGATTGTTCATCCACCGTTCACAATTGGGAAACGGCGGAGAAATGACGCTCTGTAAAGATGGGCGCTTGTTGGCTTAGGAACTGACATACCCGCAGGACCCAACACCCGAGCAGCAGAGGAGTGCGAGTGCCTTACCAAGCCGAATACATCTGGATCGATGGGACCGAGCCGTCACCGCTTCTACGGAGCAAGACCAAGGTCATCCCCAATGGCGACAAGCCGGGTATCTGGGGCTTCGACGGCTCGAGCACCAACCAGGCCTTGGGTCACGACTCGGACTGTGTGCTCCAACCGGTATTCACCTGCCCTGATCCCCTGCGGGGCCCCGACGACATTCTGGTCATGTGCGAGGTACTCCTCACCGACATGACACCGCACCCGACCAACACCCGGGCCCGGCTCAAGGTCCTGGTGGAGAAGTACGCCAAGCAGGAGCCTCAGTTCGGGATCGAGCAGGAGTACACCTTCATCAAGGACGGGCGCCCATTGGGTTGGCCCGCCACCGGGTACCCGGCGCCCCAGGGCCCGTACTACTGCGGAGTGGGCGGAGACAAGATGCCCGGACGCGAGATCGTCGAGAAGCACACCGCCGCCTGCATCAACGCCGGGCTCGCCATCGAAGGAACCAACGCCGAAGTCATGATGGGCCAATGGGAGTTTCAGGTGGGCGTCCTCTCCCCGCTCGACGTCTCCGATCACCTGTGGGTGGCGCGTTGGCTGCTCTTCCGCATCGCCGAAGACTTCGGCGTGTTCGCCACCCTGGAGCCCAAGCCGATCCTGGGCGATTGGAACGGCGCCGGGGCACACACCAACTTCTCCACCAAGGCCATGCGCGACGAGGGCGGATGGGATGCCATCATCGCCGGATGCGAGGCCATCGGGAAGAGGATCGAAGAGCACATTGACGTCTACGGGGTAGGGATCGAAACCCGCTTGACCGGGGCCCACGAGACCGCCCACTTCACCACGTTCAGCTACGCGACCTCGGACCGCGGTGCATCGATCCGCATCCCCTGGGGCGTGGCCAAGGCCAAGAAGGGCTGGCTTGAGGACCGTCGCCCCAACGCCAACATGGACCCGTACAAGGTCACCGCCATCATGGTGGAGACCGTCTGCGGGGACGCAGCCGGGAGTTGATCATCCGGGGATATCCGATCCGATGAGGAGCCAAAAAGAGTACGTCCTCAAAACGGTAGAGGAACGCGGCATCAGGTTCGTTCAGCTGTGGTTCACCGACGTCCTCGGCACTCCCAAGACCTTCAGCATCACCCCGGCCGAATTGGAGAACGCCCTCGACGAGGGGATGACGTTCGACGGGTCGGCCATCGACGGATTCAGTCGGGTCCAGGAGAGCGATGTCCTCGCCCGCCCGGATGTCAAGACGTTTCAGCTGCTCCCCTGGCACGGCCGCGGGCACACCTCGGCCGATGCCCAGTCGGGGGGTCACCCTGACGGTCCCGATGCCCCGGTGGCCCGGGTGTTCTGTGACATCTTCAACCTCGACGGCACCCCCTTTCAGGGGTGTCCGCGTCACGTGTTGCGCCGCACCTTGCAGCAGGCCCATGAACGTGGCTTCACCTTCTACGCCGCGCCGGAGATCGAATACTTCTACTTCGCCGACTCCGATCCGTCCCGTTCCCCCCAGGGTCTCGACCATGGGTCGTACTTCGAGCTGACGGCGGCCGACCGGACCAGCGACATCCGGCAGCGAACCGTGTTGACTCTCGAAGACATGGGGATTCCCGTCGAGCACGCCCAACACGAGGACGCCCCCAGCCAACACGAGATCGACCTCCGGTACACCGATGCGCTGACCATGGCCGACACGGTGATGACCGTGCGGTTGGTGGTGAAGGAGATGGCTCGCCAACAAGGCGTCCACGCCAGCTTCATGCCCAAGCCGTTGGAAGGAGTGCAGGGCTCGGGTATGCATACCCACCTGTCGTTGTTCAGCGGAGATACCAATGCCTTTGTGGATTCCGAGCGGGCCAATGGCCTGTCCGAGGTGGCCGAGGGATTCATCGCCGGTCTGCTCCGTCATGCCGGCGAGATCTCCGCGGTGACCAATCAGTGGGTGAACTCCTACAAGCGGCTGGTGTCAGGCTACGAGGCTCCCATTCATATGTCCTGGGCGCGGAACAATCGTTCGGCGTTGGTGAGGGTCCCGGTGGTGAAATCCGGAAAGTCCGAGTCCACCCGGGTGGAGTACCGGGCACCTGACAGTGCGTGCAATCCGTATTTGGCCTTCGCGGTGATCCTCGCAGCTGGGTTACAGGGAATCGAGCACGGTTACGAACTGCCCGCCGAGGCCGATGCCAATTTATTCACCCTCTCCGACGACGAGCTGCGGGCCAAGGGCATCGCCCACCTGCCCGGTGACCTCAATGAGGCCCTGGGATTGATGGAATCCTCCGAGCTTTTGGCCAACACCCTGGGCGAACATGTCTTCGAATGGTTCATCCGGAATAAGCGGCAGGAATGGTCCGAGTACAAGGCCCACGTCACCCAGTTTGAACTCGATCGCTACCTTCCGCTGCTCTAAGAGGGCCAACAGTAAAGCTGCCGGAAGCACCGCCAGTTTCGTGGGACGAGAGACGGAGAGGAGACGGACATCGAGCCACTGTTGTGTTTTCCTGATCCCCCGCCTACCCCGGTTACCGCCGTACTGGACCGGGCCGGCTATCCCTGGCGCGCCATCGCCACTCCCGAGTCCGCCGATAGTGATGAACCGGAGGACGGCTGGTCGGGAGCGGTCATCTGCAGCGGTGACGACCCGGCCGGTGCGTTTCTAGTCTGTCGTCAGCTCCGCAAACGCGAGGTACCCCTCGCCCCGGTGATCGTGGTGGTGCGGAGCAGCCAACTCACCGAACTCGAGCTACGGGAGGACCTCTTCGATGACATCTGTCTCGAACCGGTGAACTCCGACGAGTTGACCACCCGCCTGGCCCATCTCTTCTGGCGGACCGGGCGCGGCCTGCGGCCCGAGCTCGTCGAGCACGGGCCGTTGGTCCTCAACCTCGAGACATACCAGGCGGCGGTGTCGGGAAGGGTGCTGGACCTCACCTACATGGAGTACGAGCTGCTGCGGTTCCTGTCGGCCCGGCCTGGCAAAGTGTTCACCCGCGAAACGCTGCTCAGCCGGGTATGGGGCTACGAGTACTACGGCGGTGCCCGCACTGTTGACGTGCACGTGCGGCGGGTGCGGGCCAAGTTGGGCGAAGAACACGCTCATCTGATCCAAACCGTCCGGTCCGTGGGCTACCGGTTCGGCCAGACCACCTGGACGCCCTGAGCTGTCGGCCTGTCGGTAACGGCGGCCTGTCGGTAACGGCGGGCTGTCGGGCTGTCGGGGACGGCGGCACCTCGGGCGATTCGCCAGACGCCACGTCCCGGCGAAAAGGCACCTCTTCGACTGATCACCGCGTGAAACGATAGGGGTGTTCCGAGCATGGCACCTCCTCCCGATTTCATCGACGCAGTCACCGCTGCCATCGCCGCCATTCCCAATGGTGACGTGATGACCTACGGCGAAATCGCCCAAGAGGCCGGGTTTCCCGGCGCGGCGCGGGCCGTCGGCAACGTACTCGCCACCTCGGGAGGGACGCTCCCGTGGTGGAGGGTGGTCACCGTTTCGGGCCGCCTCGCACCCGGGAAACAGCGCGAGCACGGTTGTCTCCTGGTCGCCGAGGGAGTGCAGCTCATCCCCGCCGGCACCCACGTGGAGATGGCCACCCGCTGACAGTCTGCGGTTCGGTGGGGACTAGTCAACCGGTGGTTTGCGACCCCAGGACGACACCATCGGCGAGGTGGCCAGGTCAACACAACCGGAGCCAATGTTGGCCAGATGCAGATCAATGTCCGCGTCGGTGGCGATTCCGTTCGACACCAGGCGTCCCCGGATCTGTTCCACGGTGGCCTGCTCGAGCAACGTGCATGCCGGGGAGGTGATCGAAAAGTATGCATCAGCCTCTACGTCGACGAGCCCGGCATCCCGGAGCAACCGCGGCGGGGTTCGCCCGTAGGCCAGGTCGGCCCCCCACCCGGCCATCAGGGTGCGGAAGCCCCGTCGCAGTTGGTCGGCCAACCGTTGTTCAGGACCGACCTCATCGGGGCAGATAAGGGGCTGCAGGGCTGGGTCCGCGTCCTCCACCACCAACCAACCACCAGGTCGCAGAGTCGACCATGGTCGCCAACGCCTGGGTGCGCTCGGGGAGGTGGACCAGAACGAGGCGGACATGGACGAGGTCGAAGCCACCACCAGGGCGCTCATCCTTGCCCACATCGTGATGGCGGACCTCAAACGCAGCGGAACGTCGAGGGGTCGAACAACGCCGACAGTGCGTCGAAGCGCCGTTTTGCCTCCGTTTGCTGATTGTCGAGCAAGTAGCCCTCGTCGTCTGTCACCTGACAATGATGCCCCGGCTAGGGTCTCAGCCGATCGTCGGGACTCGGACAGGGTTCCGCGACTTCCCCGTTCACCGTCTGAATCCAATGAGGTGGCACCATGAGTTCAGGAGATACTGCGTGGGTCTTGATCAGCGCCGCACTGGTGCTGTTCATGACCCCGGGTCTGGCACTTTTCTACGGAGGCATGGTCCGCCCCAAGGGCGTGCTGGCCGTGATGATGTTGAGCTTCATCTGCATGGGAATCATCACCGTGCTCTGGGCCGTCTACGGGTTCAGCCTGTCCTTCGGGCACGACATCGGTGGCGGCCTATTGGGAGGACTGCACAACCTGGGCCTGCGTAACATGACCCAGCCATTGTCCGGCTTCCACGGGGTTCACGTCTCGCCCATGGCGATCATGGTGTTTCAGATGATGTTCGCGGTCGTCACCGCCGCCCTCATCAGCGGAGGCACGGTGGACCGGGTCCGGTTCGTGGGTTTCGTCGTCTTCATCGCACTGTGGTTCACACTGGTGTACGTGCCTCTGGCCCACTGGGCCTTCAGCCCCGGGGGATGGCTGGCCCAACGCGGCGTGCTCGACTTCGCCGGCGGTACCGTGGTCGAGATCAACTCGGGGTTCTCCACCCTGGCCGTCGTGTTGGTGCTCGGTCAGCGTCGGGGATGGCCCAGGGAGTCGATGCAACCCCACTCGGTACCCCTCACCCTGTTGGGAGCCGGCATCCTCTGGTTCGGTTGGTTCGGGTTCAACGCCGGGTCCGCGTTGGGGGCCAACAGTGTGGCGGTGAGCGCATTCGTGAACACCCAGTTGGCCGCGGCCGCCGGCTTGTTGATGTGGCTGGTGTTCGAAGCCTTCAAAGAGCACGTGGCCACCACCCTCGGTGCCGCGTCAGGGGCGGTGGCCGGCATGGTTGCCATCACCCCGTGCGCCGGTTACATCGGTCCCATGGCCTCACTGGTGGTCGGAGGAGCCGCCGGTCTGGCGTGTGCATTCGCGGTCCGGCTCAAGTTCCGTTACGGCTACGACGACTCCCTCGACGTCCTGGGGGTACACGGGGTCGGAGGCATCATCGGCATGCTGTTACTCGGGCTCTTCGCTGCCCGCTCGATCAACTCCACCGGCGCCAACGGCCTCTTCAGCGGAGGGGGTTTCCATCTGCTGGCCAACCAAGCGTTGGCCACCGTGGTCTCCATCGGCTTCTGCTTCACCGTGACCTACCTCATCGCCCAGGCAGTCGATCGGACGATTGGGTTGCGGGTCACCGCCGAACAAGAGTTCCTGGGCCTCGACCTCACCCAACACGCCGAGGCGGCGTACTCGACGATGACCGGAGGAGGGGTCGGCCGGTGACCGGTTGATCAGGACGGCGTGTAGGCCCAGAGTTCCACTTCGACCAGGGCCCCCATCGGCAAAGCCACCACCGCGATGACGGATCGGGCCGGTCGGTGGTCTCCGAAGAACGCCGAGTACGCCTCATTGACCGCGGCATAGTCGTCCATGTCGGTAATGAACACGGTGGTCTTGATCACATCACGAAGGGTCGCCCCCTCACGTCGCAACCAGCCCTCGCCGTTGGACAGGGCCTGGGTCAACTGGGCCGCCACACCGCCACTGATGAGAGACGGGGCCGGGAGCGGCGATGGGTCGTCGCCAGCCGATCCGTCGGGTACAGATGGCACCAACCCGAGTTGCCCGGAAGTCACCAACCACGGGCCGGCTCTCATCACGGGGCTATAGGGACCGATGGGTGCGCTCAATGTGCCGTTCCTAACCTGGTCGTCCGCAGCCAAACCCCGTCATCGGGTGCCAGGCATCAGCGCTGTCGGCGCGGGGCGGATCAGTCGATCAGCTGAAAGAAGAACCGCAACCGCAGGTGCGGGTCGCACTCGGGTTGGTCACATGGAACCCGTCGCCCTGCAGACCATCGGCGTAGTCGAGGGTCGAGCCCTTGAGCAGCTCGGCGCTGGCCGAATCGACGATGACCTTCACGCCACTGAACTCGCGCACCACGTCGTCGGCAGCGATATCCACATCGAAGAACATCTCGTAGCTATACCCCGAACAACCGCCGGGACGCACCGCCACCCGGAGGGCCAGGCCCTCGGTGTCCTCCTGGGCCAGAAGCTCGCCGACCTTGGCCGTGGCCTTATCGGTCAACGTCACCGGACTCGGCTTCCTTCCGATGCTTACAGTTTGCATGATCGTGCTCACCGACGTTCCTCCTGCGGATCGAATTGATACCGGGCAACCACGGATACGACACCCGAAGTGACCGTTGAGGACAGCGTACCCGCGCCCGCTCCATATTGGTACACCCCCGCATTGACTCACCAGAAACCTCCGCGTAGCCCCATACGTTGCCTCACCTGAGAACCTCCGCCTGGCGGGGGTCCCAGAGGCCGGTGGCGGCATGGG